>Ga0134121_10000608_pt1 | contig 39567 bp, 15 predicted proteins | sample KB301_FD_96463 | JGI IMG/M metagenome (GOLD analysis project Ga0134121, IMG submission 96463) | Terrestrial soil microbial communities without Nitrogen fertilizer from Kellogg Biological Station, Michigan, USA - KB3-0-1 | ecosystem: Environmental > Terrestrial > Soil > Unclassified ...
ATTCCGGATCCGTTTAGCAGTGAAGCGGGTGCAAGGATGTACGCGACCGGCGACCTGGCGCGTTTCCTGCCCGATGGTCAAATCGAGTTTCTGGGACGGACTGACGAGCAGATCAAGTTGCGCGGCTTCCGCATTGAGCTGGGCGATATCGAAACGGCCTTGTTGCAGCATGCGGCGGTCGCGGAGATTGCCGCGATCCTGAGAGAAGACACGCCGGGCGACAAGCGTCTCGTAGCTTACGTCGTCCCCAAACAAGGTGACGAAGCCCCGGCGACGAGCGATTTGCGCGAGTACCTGCAGACGAAGCTGCCCACTCACATGATCCCGGCCGCTTTCGTTTACCTGGAAAGTCTTCCGCTGACCGCGAATGGGAAGCTGAATCGCCGTGCCTTGCCTGAGCCGGGTAGTGACCGGCGTGACCTGGAGCCTTCGTTTATCGCACCACGCACGCCCACCGAACAGATACTGGCTGATGTCTGGTCGGAAGTTTTGCGAGTGGAACGAATCGGGATCCATGACGATTTCTTTGAGCTCGGCGGCGATTCCATTCTGGGCATCCAGGTGATATCGAGAGCAAACCAGGAAGGACTAAACCTCCGGCCCAGGCACTTGTTCCAACATCACACGATCGCTCAGCTCGCAGTGATTGCGGAAAACTCACCCCGGATCGAAGCCGAACAGGAAAAGATCACTGGTCCAGTCGAGCTGACTCCGATCCAGCACTGGTTCTTCGCCCAGCATTTCGCTGAGCCGCACCACTACAACCAGTCCGTCATGCTCGAGGTCGAGGAGCATCTGAATGCGTCGCTGCTCGCGGAGGTCGTTCCCGCGCTGCTCGCGCAGCATGATGCTCTACGCCTGCGATTCATCCGCAACGGAGAATCGTGGGAGCAGTTTATTGAAACTGTCGATACCACCGGAGAGGTCTTCACGGTCGTCGACGTTCAGGACCTTGAACCCGAAGCACAAGTCCGGGCGATCGAAGAAAAAGCGGCCGAGATTCAGCGTAGTTTCGATTTGAGTCGAGGACCATTAATCAAGCTTACGCTGTTCGAGACTGGCGCAGGAAAGGCGAACCGGCTGCTGATCGTGATCCACCATCTCGTCGTCGACGGAGTGTCGTGGCGCATACTGCTCGAGGATTTGGAAAAGGCTTACCGCCAGGCACAACTCGACGAGCAAATCGATCTCGGACGCAAGACCACGTCTTACAAAGAATGGTCACAGCAGCTAGCCCGGTACGCGCAAAAAATCACGGCCGGCGCGGAAGCCGGCTACTGGCTGGAACAGGTTCGACAACAGGTGCGGCCGCTGCCCGTCGACAACAGCGCCGGCAAGAACCTCACTCGCGACGAGCGCAACGTGTCGAGTTTGCTCAGTCTCGAAGAGACGTATTCGTTATTGCATGAGGTGGGCCATGCTTATCACACGCAAATCAACGACGTACTACTGACTGCCCTCGTGCGCTCGCTCTCGAAATGGACCGGGGAGAGAAAATTCCTGATCGATCTCGAAGGACACGGGCGCGAAGACATTGTCGAGAACGTAGACGTGTCGCGAACGGTGGGATGGTTCACCACCGTCTTCCCGGTGTTGCTCGAGCAGGAGAGCATCGGGCATCCAGGTGAAACTTTGAAGCAGGTCAAGGAGCAACTCCGGGCCATCCCGGAACACGGCATCGGCTACGGGCTGCTGGCCTACCTCAGCGAAGACGAAGCGATCAAAAAAGAGCTGCAGGATCGTCCGCGGCCACACATCACCTTCAACTACCTGGGCCAATTCGACGGAACGTTGAGTAAGACGAGTGGTTTCAGCCTCGCCCGCGAAAGCGTCGGCGCGATGCGCGGTCCGGATGCGGTGCGTCCGCACCTGCTCGACGTTTCAGTGAGCATCGTCGGAGAGAGGCTGAAAGTCGATTGGATCTACAGCGACGGAGTATATCGTCCCGAAACGGTCGAGCGGCTGGCCCAATGGTTCAACGAAGCCCTCAGGGAAATCATCACCCATTGCATTTCCGCCGAACCGGGTTGGACTCCATCCGACTTCCCGCTCGTGACGTTGAGCGATGCGCAACTGCAGCGCGTTTTGCGCGGCCGCCGCGACGTCGAAGACATTTATGCGCTCTCGCCGATACAGGAAGGAATGCTCTTCCAAAGTCTGTATGAAGCCGGCACCGGTGTTTACGTGTCGCAGGTGACATGTGAGTTGAAAGGCGAGCTCGACATTCCGGCTTTTGAACAGAGCTGGAGCCAGATCATCAACCGCCATCCGTCCCTGCGGACCGGCTTTGAATGGGATGGTCTCGATTCGCCCGTACAGATCGTCAATCGCAGCGTAGAAGTAAAGCTGGAACAAGTTGACTGGCGCCGGCTCGACCTGGCCGAGCAGCAGAACCTGCTCGAAGAGTATCTCCTGTCGATACGAAAGACCGGGTTCCAGTTGAACCAGGCGCCCCTGATCAGGATCACGCTCTTCAACACGGGCGATAACGTTTACCGCTTCGCCTGGAATTGTCATCACTTACTGCTCGACGGCTGGTCAACGCCGATCATCATCACGGAAGTGCTGACGGTTTACGACGCCCTCACGCACGGTAAGCAACCAGAGCTCGGAGAGGTCCAGAGTTACAGGAACTTCATCGAATGGGTCAGCCGCCAGGATGCGCAAAGCGCGGAAAACTACTGGCGGAAGCTGTTCGAAGGCGTGAATTCGCCGACACCGATTTCAACCCGCAACAACTCCGACGATCTCCCCATCGGCGAATTTGGCGAGCAACAGGTCCTTCTCACCTTTGAAGAGACCGCTCAGTTGACCAACGCTGCCCGGCGTCTTCACATCACGATGAATACACTCGTGCAGGGAGCCTGGGCACTGCTCCTGAGCCGCTTCAGCAACAAGGAAAAAGTAATCTACGGAGCGACCTCTTCCGGGCGTCCGGCGTCCCTACCAGGCGTCGAAAAGATTGTCGGAAACTTCGTCAACACGTTGCCCGCGTGCGTACACGTGCGCCGCGACGCGCGTGTTAGAGAATGGTTAACAGATCTCCAGGCGCAACAAGCCGAGCAGCGACAGTTTGAATACAGCACGCTCTCGCAAGTGCATGGCTGGACCGACATACCGCGCAGTATGCGGCTCTTCGACAACATCCTCGGTTATGAGAATTATCCTTCCTATGAATCCGAGGGTGGACCAGGCGGCGAGCTCGGTATCGGAGATGTTTATACCTACAACATAACTAATTATCCACTCACCGTAATCGTCAAGGGCACCACGCGGTTGCTGCTGCGGGTATGGCATGACAACAACCAGATCGACGATGAGACGACCGCACGCATCGTCAACCACTTCCGGCAGATCCTTCTTAACCTTGCCGCAGATACCGATCAGCGTCTCGACGAGGTGGAGCTGTACTCCAAAGCAGACCTTCATCAACTGCTTGTCGAGTGGAATCAAACTCAGACGGCTTATCCTTCGGAAAGTTGTATCCAGGAGTTGTTTGAGATCCAGGCAGCACAACGCCCCAGTGAAGTAGCTCTTGTTGGCGACGAGGAATCTCTGACGTATGCGGAGCTGAACCGGCGAGCGAACCGGCTGGCGCATTATCTGCGGTCGCGGGGTGTGGGACCGGAAGTAAAGGTGGGAGTGTGTTTGGAGCGGAGCGTGGAAGCGATCGTCGCGTTGCTTGGGATCTTGAAAGCCGGCGGCGTGTACGTGCCCCTCGAGCCGAGCTATTCGCTGGAGCGCATGTTGTTTTTAGTCGAAGACGCGCAAGTGTCGATAGCGGTGACGACGGAAGAGTTTGTGCAGGCACTGCCGGCTACGATGGATCGCATAACTTGTCTGGACGGAGAAGCTGCCTTAATCGCGAGCCAGAGTGAAGCAACGCCGGAGGTGGAAACGAGTGCGCTGAATCTGGCCTACATCATGTACACGTCCGGTTCGACCGGAACGCCGAAAGGTGTCGGTGTGACGCATCGCGGGGTGGTGCGCCTCGTGCAGGAAACGAACTATGCGGAGCTGGCCGGCGAAGTAATGCTGCAGTTTGCGCCGCTGAGTTTCGATGCCTCGACGTTTGAGATCTGGGGCAGTCTGCTGAACGGCGGGAAGCTGGTGATAGCGGGCCGCGGCGCGGCACTGGGCGAGGTGATAGCGAGCCAGGGCGTGACGACGATGTGGCTGACGGCAGGCTTGTTTCATCAGGTGATCGAAGAAGGCGCAGCAGGACTGAGCGGCCTGCGGCAGTTATTGGCCGGTGGCGACAAATTATCAGCACGGCACGTACGGCTGGCTTTGGAGCAGTTGCCGGAGACGCGCTTGATCGATGGTTATGGACCAACAGAAACGACGACGTTCGCGTGCACTGAAGCGGTGAGTGAAACGAGTGTAGTGGACGAGCGAGTGTCAATCGGACGGCCCATCGCGAACACGACAGTGTACATCCTGGATGGGCAAATGCGCACCGTGCCGGTGGGAGCGCGAGGTGAGATCTATATCGGTGGAGATGGATTGGCGCGCGGGTATGTGGGCCGCGCGGAGCAAACGGCGGAACGGTTCGTGCCGGACCCGTACAGCACGGTAGCTGGCGAGCGGTTGTTTGCGAGCGGAGACATTGGGCGCTATCGGCCAGACGGGCGCATTGAGTTTCTGGGCCGGCGCGACGGAGAGGTAAGAATACGCGGCTTCAGCGTCGAGCCCCGCGAGATCGAAACACTGCTCAGGCAGTGCTCGGGAGTCGCAGACGCCGTAGTCGTAGCTCGACCGAGTGCTCTCGGGGACGAAACACTGATTGCTTACATCGTGAAAGAAACGAACGCCGGGTTTATAGATAAGCAATTACAAAACTATCTCGAGCAGCGACTACCTGCTTACATGAGGCCGTCGCATTTTGTAAGACTCGAGAAGTTCCCGCTCACTCCAACGGGTAGGGTTGATCATGCCGCCCTTCCGGAGCCCGGAAAGGTGAAACCTGCTGCCGATGACGAGTTCGTTCCGCCGAGAACTCCCGTGGAGAAACTCCTGGCCGAAATCTGGTGTGAGCTGCTCGGCGTCGATGAAGTCGGCGTGTATGACAATTTCTTCAACCTCGGCGGACATTCGCTGATTGCTATCAAAGTAGCGACGCGCGTTCGTGAAACGTTCAGCGTAGAGGTTCCACTGAGTGTCTTATTTGAGAATCCTACTCCGGCGCTCATGGCGAAGCAGGTCGAAGCCGCAGTGCGACGCAGCGCCGGCTCCTCCCCGCCTGCTTCTATCGTACCCGTTTCACGCGATCAGCAACTGCCCTTGTCGTTTGCTCAGCAACGTCTCTGGTTCCTCAACGAGTTGGAGCCGGGCAGTGCTTTTTACAACATCCCCGTGGTATTGAGGCTGAGTGGACCACTCAACGTACCGGTGCTCGAACAGACGCTCACCGAGGTTATTCGCCGTCACGAGCTGTTGCGAACAACCTTTGTCACGTCTGCTGACGGCACTCCTTACCAGCAGATCAATGCCGCCGCTCCGTTCAAGCTAACGATCGAAGATCTTTCGGGGCTTGACCCGGCAGAGCGGCAGGCAGAGGCCCAGCAACGTGCTTCAGCGGAGGCGCAGAAACCTTTCGATCTCGCGTGGGGACCGTTGCTGCGCGTCAGCCTCTTGCGGCTTGCGGAGGAGGACCATGTCGCGATGGTCACGCTTCATCACATCATCTCCGACGCGTGGTCCACAGACGTCTTCGTGCGAGAAGTCGCAACGCTTTACGAGACGTACAGCAAGGGAGACGAATCTCCGTTAGAGGAGTTGCCGGTGCAATACGGCGACTTTGCAGTCTGGCAGCGAGACTGGTTGAGCGGGGCGGTGCTGGAAGAGCAGTTAGGTTACTGGCGCGATCACCTCGGCGGCGAGCTGGCAGTTTTGAACCTGCCGACCGATCGTCCGCGCCCACCCGTGCAGAGTTACCGTGGCGCACATCACACGTTGATGCTCTCGTCGGAGTTGCGCGCGAGGGTGAAAGAGTTATGCCGCAGCGAGGGAGTCACTTTCTACATGGCGCTCTTGGCCGCGTTCCAGGTGCTCCTCCATCGCTACACGAGGCAGAACGACATCGTCGTCGGCACTCCGATCGCGGGTCGCAATCGTGCCGAGACAGAAGGACTCATCGGGTTCTTCGTCAATACGCTCGTGATGAGGACGGATCTCTCGGGCGAGCCGAGCTTCAAAGAAGTCCTGCGCCGGGTGCGGGAAGTTTCCCTCGGAGCGTACGCGCACCAGGATCTGCCGTTTGAAAAACTCGTGGAGGAACTACAGCCCGAACGCGATCTCAGCCGCCATCCGTTGTTCCAGGTGATGTTTGAAACTCCGAACCCGCCGGGTGAAGGGATGCAGTTGTCGAAACTCCAGATGGAGTCGATCAACGTTGACGACGCCACCGCGAAGTTTGATTTGACGATGCTCGTGGCGGAGCACGGCGACGGCATGTCGGTGCAGCTCGACTACTGCATCGACCTGTTCGAAGCGGAAACGATTACGCGCCTGGGCCGGCACTTTGAAAATCTGTTGACGGGTCTGCTTGCCGATCCGTCGCGGGCCGTCGGAGACGTTCCGTTATTGACGGAAAGCGAACGAGAACAGCTCCTCGGAGAGTGGAATGAGACGACGCAGCAGTTTCCGCACGAGCTGTGCTTCCATCAACTCTTCGCGGCGCAGACTGAACGTTCTCCGGAAGCGACCGCCGCATCTTTCGCGGGTCGCAGTTGGACCTATCGCGAGTTGGACCAGCGCACGAACCAGCTCGCGCGTTGTTTACAGGAAAACGGGTTGAGACGAGAGCAGCGCGTCGGGGTCTACATGGAACGTGGCCTCGAGCTGCTGGAGAGCATGATCGCGATCTTCAAGGCAGGTGGCGTTTACGTTCCGCTCGATCCGCTCTATCCGAGAGACCGCCTCGCGTTTCTGACGTCTGATGCTGAAGTCTCCGTCTTGTTGACACGCGAATCCATGCTCGCGAATCTTCCCGAACAGGATTTGCCCGTAATCTGTGTTGATAGAGACTGGGACAAAAACATCGCCACTCAGAGTGATGAGCCACTGGCCAACATCACTCTTCCTGACAACCTTGCTTATGTGATCTATACGTCAGGTTCTACCGGCAAACCGAAGGGCGCGATGATCGAGCATCGCGGCATGGTCAATCACCTCTTCGCAAAGATTCACGATCTGGATCTCACGGCAAATGATGTGGTGGCCCAAACCGCTTCACAAACGTTCGATATCTCTGTTTGGCAGTTCCTGGTTCCGTTACTCCAGGGCGGGCGAGTCGAGATATTTGCCGACGATGTCGCTCATCATCCGCTGCGGCTCTTCGCAGCGGCGAGCAAAGAGCAGGTCACGATCCTCGAGGTTGTTCCCGCTCTGCTGCGTGGACTCTTGGAGGAACCGGACGCTGCCGAGGCTTGCGAGTCATCCCGTTTGCGATGGCTCGTTGTAACTGGAGAGGCGTTGCCGCCGGGGCTGTGTCGACAGTGGCTGGATCACTGTCCGGACGTGCCGCTGCTCAATGCTTATGGTCCAACCGAGTGCTCGGATGACGTCGCCCACTTTGCGATCCGTGAGCCGCTCCCGGTCGAAGCGACTTTGACGCCGATCGGACGTCCGGTTGCCAACATGCGACTCTACGTCGCGGATGAAAAGCTAAGACTGCTGCCCGCCGGGGTGGTTGGTGAATTGTACGCCGCCGGCACCGGCGTAGGTCGCGGATACCTGAATCAACCAGGCCTGACGGCTGAGAAATTCCTGCCCGATCCGTTTTCTGCAGAGCCTGGCGCCCGTATTTACAAAACCGGCGATCTGGCGCGCTTCGATGCCCACGGAAACATTCAATTCCTCGGCCGTCTGGACCACCAGGTGAAATTACACGGCTTCCGGATTGAGCTCGGCGAGATTGAGACCGCGTTGCGACAGTACGAAGGCGTCAGCGAAGCCGTCGTGATGGTAAGTGGCGGATCGCTCCGAGCCTACCTCGTCGTCGAAAACTCTCTCGGGGTCGAGGAGCTGCGCAACTATCTCAAAGGGGTCCTGCCGGAGTACATGATTCCAACCGGCTTCGTCATGCTGGAAACCTTCCCGCTGACAAGTAATGGAAAGATAGATCGTCGTGCCCTGGCTCAACTCGAGGCCGCGGAAACAGCTCGTGTTTACGTGCCGCCGCGCACTGCGGTTGAAGAGGTGGTGGTCGGAATCTGGGCGGAAGTGCTCAAACTCGAACGCATCGGCATTCACGACAGCTTCTTCGATCTGGGCGGACATTCGTTGCTCTCCATCCAGGTTCTAACCCGATTGCAGAAAACCTTCCACGTCGATTTACCGCTGCGGGCGCTATTCGAATACGACACAGTCGCCGGCATATCGCAACGCATCGTGGCAATGGAAGCGAAGCCCGGCCAGATGGAAAAGATCGCGGCAATCGTGAAGAGAATCGGCAGCATGTCGGACGCTGACAAGCAGCGATTACTGCAGCAGAAACGAGACCGGGAGGTAATGCATGCTGAGTCATGAAGAGTTACGCAGGAAGGCCACGCTGGCGGCTGACGATTTCGAGCTACTGGCCCACCTGCTCGAGGAAGAAGGAATCGAAACCGGGACTCTTTCAACCATCACTCCTCGAACGAGTAGTGATGAAGTCGAACTCTCGTTCGCGCAGCAGCGGCTTTGGTTCATCGATCAGCTCGAGCCGGGAAAGGCGAACTACAATATTCCCTTCGCCCTGCGCTTGAATGGCCAACTTGACGTGCCTGCCCTCGAACGAACGATCACCGAAATCGTTCGACGCCACGAAGTTCTCCGCACTACCTTCATCACCGCAGCGGACGGCACTCCCAGGCAACGCATCGCCGCGCCCGGGCCGTATCAGCTCACGATTGAAGATCTCTCGGGCATGCCTGCGCAAGATCGGGAACCGGAAGCTCTGCGGGTCGCCACGCTCGAAGCGCAGGCGTCGTTTGATCTCAAGGAAGGCCCGCTACTGCGAGTGAAACTCGTGCGTCTCGGCGACGACGACCACATCGTCCTGGTGACCTTGCACCACATCGTCTCCGACGGCTGGTCCACCGGCATCTTCATGGGCGAAGTTGCGACGCTCTACGAAGCATATCGAAACGGCCGGCAATCATCGCTGCCTGAATTAAAGGTGCAGTATGCGGACTATGCCCTCTGGCAAAGAGAGTGGTTGAGCGAGGAAGTGCTGGAGGAGCAGTTAAGTTACTGGCGTACGCAATTGGGAACAGAACAGGCGGCGCTTGACCTGCCTACGGACCGGCCGCGGCCGGCAGTGCAGACGTTCCGCGGAGCGCGACAAAAATTTCAATTACCGGTGGGCGTGAAAGAGCAGTTGCTGAGACTGGGCCGCGAAGAAGGAGCAACGTTGTTCATGACGTTGCTGGCGGCGTGGCAAGTGCTGCTGCACCGTTATACGGGCGCGGCGTCAATACCGGTAGGGACTCCCATCGCCGGCCGCACGCGGGCGGAGGTCGAAGGGCTGATCGGCTTCTTTGTGAATACGCTGGTGCTGCGTGCTGACGTGAACGGCGCCGAGAGCTTTCGCCAGTTATTGAGACGAGTGCGCGAAGTCGCGCTCGGTGCATTCGCGCACCAGGATGTTCCGTTTGAGAAGCTGGTGGAAGAATTGCACCCGGCCCGCGACGCGAGTCACACACCTCTGTTTCAGGTCTGGTTTGTGTTGCAAAATGCGGTCGTTGGACCAACACAATTTCCCGGCCTCGCCTTCACGCCCGTAGTCGTCGACAGCGGCATTACCCAGTTTGATCTGTCTTTGGATATCTCTGAGGCGCCACAGGGAATGTCCGGAACGCTGATGTACAACGTCGACTTATTTAACGACGCGACCATTTGTCGACTGATCACGCATTTCCTGAACCTGCTTGACAGCATCGTGGCGGAGCCGGACCAGCCAGTCGCAGATCTATCTCTCTTATCGCCATACGAAACCAGCAAGCTTTTGCATGAATGGAACGAGACGCGCGCCGCAGTGGCTGACGATCATTGCGTCCATGAGTTGTTCGAGGAACAAGTGCGGCGTACTCCCGAGGCGATCGCGGTCTCGATGGGCGAGCGTTCTTTCAGTTATGCAGAGTTGAATGCGAAAGCAAATCAGTTAGGGCATTACCTGCGCGAGATGGGGGTTGGGCCAGAAACCCTCGTGGGCCTGTGCCTGACGCGCTCCGTGGAAATGGTCGTCGGAATTCTGGGCATCCTGAAAGCCGGTGGAAGTTATGTCCCGCTGGATCCGGGCTACCCGCTCGATCACCTGGCAGGAATTCTGCTAAACGGGCAAATCGGAGTGCTGCTGACGGAAGAAGCACTCGAAGACAGGCTGCCCGCCGGTGTCGGGCAAGTGATTCTGGTTGATGCCGACTGGGAAATGATCGCGATGCAGCCGGAGACAAACGTCTCGAGTGCGGTGAACACGGCAAACCTCGCGTACGTGATTCACACGTCCGGCTCAACCGGCAAACCGAAAGGAGTGATGATTCCGCACGGCAGCCTGAACAATTATTTGCAGTGGGCCATTCCGGCCTACGAAGTGGCCGGCGGAAAAGGCTCAGTGCTGCATTCTTCAATCGCTTTCGATCTGACGATCACGAGTCTGTTTCCGGCGTTGTTGACCGGGCGGACAGTGGTGGTGGCAGAAGAAGAAGCCGGAGTCGCAGGTTTGTTCCAGACGTTGTTGGGCGAAGGTGGCTATAGCCTGATCAAGATCACGCCGGCCCATCTCGACTTATTGCGACAGGGAATGCCGGCGGACAGACTCAACGAACTGACGAAGGCGCTGGTGGTTGGTGGCGAAGCATTGACGTGGCCGAGCGTGCGGCCGTGGCGGGAACATGCGCCGCAGACGCGCATCATCAATGAATATGGACCAACAGAGACGGTCGTAGGTTGCTGTGTTTACGAAATCGCGGCCACGGACAGCGAGAGTGGCCGCGTGCCGATTGGGCGACCGATTGCCAACACGCAACTCTACATCCTGGACCAGCAGAAGCGACCGGTACCAATCGGCGTTAGAGGCGAGTTGCACATCGGCGGCGCGGGTGTCGCCCGTGGTTATTTGTACCTGCCGGACCAGACGGCGGAAAAGTTCATCCCGGATGCGTTCAGTGGCGCCGAAGGTGCACGGTTATACGTGACCGGTGACTGGGCGCGCTACCTGCCTGACGGGCAGATAGAGTATCTCGGCCGCACCGATGATCAGGTCAAACTGCGTGGCTATCGCATTGAATTGGGCGAAGTGCAGGCTGCCCTGGACGCGCACCCGGAGGTTCTTGAGAGTGTCGTGCTCGTGCGTGAAGATTCGCCCGGCGATAAGAGACTGGTCGGTTACGTGGTGCTGAAATCCGCGGAAGCGACAACAGTTCCCGAGCTGCTGCGCTTTCTGAGGGGCAAGCTGCCTGACTACGAAGTGCCGGCGCGTTTGATGTTTCTGGATGAGCTGCCGTTGACGATCAACGGCAAGGTGGACCACGAGGCGCTTCCGGCTCCCACTTTTGTCCGGGAAAGCGAAATCGAAGCCGTCGCTCCGCAAACGGAAACTCAGAAATCTCTGGCCGTGGTGTGGACTGAAGTATTACGAATAGATGAGCCTGGAATTTACGACAACTTCTTTGATCTGGGCGGTCACTCATTGCTCGCGGTGCAGGTAATCTCGCGCATCAGAGAGGTCTTTCAGGTCGAGCTGACAGTGCGGGATCTGTTCGAGTCGCCCACCATCGCCGAACTGGCGGAAGCCGTCGAGCGCGCCGCCTCCGGCGGACAATCACAAGCTTCAGTAATAAAACGGGTCTCTCGTGACGAGCCACTGCCGGTGTCGTTTGCGCAGCAGCGCATGTGGTTCCAGCAACAACTCGAACCCGCCAACCCCGCCTATAACATTCCGGCCGCTTTGCGCATGGCCGGCCGGCTCAACCTCGCCGCCCTCGAACGCTCGTTGAATGAGATCGTGAGGCGGCACGAAACCTTGCGCACGGTTTTCGAAGTTATCGACGGACAGTTGGTCCAGGTAATCCAGCCCGCTGAGCCTTTGGACATAGACCTGGTTGACCTGCGCGATCTGCCCGAGACAGAGCGCGAGCAGGCAGCCTTGCGGCATGCGATGCAGGAAGCGCAAGGTCCGTTCGATCTGGAGCGTGGTCCACTACTGCGGATTAGCCTGTTGCGTTTGGCCGACGAGGAGCACGTCGCTTTGGTAACGCTCCATCACATTATTTCGGACGGCTGGTCCACCGGCGTCTTTATGCAGGAAGTGGCGGCGCTGTACGCGGCGTTTAGCAACGGAAAAGAATCGCCGCTGACAGAGCTCGAAGTGCAGTATGCGGACTTCTCTGTTTGGCAGAGAGAGTGGTTGAGCGGAGAGGTGCTGGAAGAGCAGTTAACTTACTGGCGCAACCAGCTCGGCGGAGACATGTCGCCGCTTAACCTCCCGATCGATAAGCCACGGCCGCCGGTGCAGGGCTTCCGCGGCGCCCGCCAGTCATTCGAGATACCGACAAGGGTGCGAGAGCAGTTGCAGGCATTGTGGCGGGACGAAGGAGCGACGTCGTTCATGACGTTGCTGGCCGCTTACAGTGTGTTGCTGCACCGCTACACGGGAGCGCAAGGCGTGTCGGTTGGGACGCCGATCGCCGGACGAACGCGCACCGAGATCGAAAAACTGATCGGCTTCTTCATAAACACCCTCGTGATGCGCACGGAGCTTCATGGAGAAGAGAGTTTTCGCGACTTGCTGGGACGAGTGCGCGAAGGCGCCCTCGCGGCTTTCGCACATCAGGATCTGCCGTTCGAGAAACTCGTCGAGGAGTTGCAGCCGGCGCGCGACGCCAGCCGTGCGCCGCTCGCGCAGGTTTTCTTCACCATGGAGAACCCTGTGTTTGAGCCCTTGAAATTACCCGGTCTCACCTTAACGACGCTGGCGCCCGATGACAGCGCCGTCAAGTACGACCTTAACCTGAACATCATTGATACGGGCGATCGCATGGTCGGCTCACTCGAGTACAAGGTGGACCTCTTCAACGCCGACACCATCGCGCGGATGATCGAGAATTTTCAGACACTCCTGAGTGGTATTGGAGAAAATCCGGACGCAACGATTTCCACGTTGCCACTCCTGGCTGAGACCGAGCAGCAACTACTCGCCGAGTGGAATGACACTAAAACTGACTACGGTTCAGAGAAGAATATTTATCAACTGTTCGAGGAACAGGCTGAGCGATCACCCGATGCAGTTGCCGTGACCTACGAGACGCTGCAGATGACATACGGGCAGTTGAACCGGCGGGCAAATCAATTCGCGCATTACCTGCGCTCGCTCGGCATTGGGGCTGACTCGATAGTCGGCGTGATGCTCGAGCGCTCATTCGAGCTGGTCGTCTCGTTGATGGGGATTCTCAAAGCCGGCGCAGCCTATGTGCCGCTCGACCCTGGCTATCCGCAAGAGCGACTCGCCTTCATGCTCAAAGATGCGGATGTTCACGTGTTGCTCACCGAGACGCATTTGATCGAAGACTTCGCAACCGAGCAGGGATCGGTCATTTGTCTGGACCAGGAATGGAAAGCAATAAGCGGCCACAGCACGGAAAATCCTGTGTGCGATGTGACCGGTGACAATCTGGCATGCGTCATCTACACGTCTGGCTCAACCGGGAAACCGAAGGGATCCATGATCACGCATGCCGCCATTTTCAATCGCCTCTGCTGGAAGCAGGAAACCTACCAACTAACGCCTGCCGACCGCATTTTGCAGAAGACGGCTTTCAGCTTTGATGTTTCGGTTTGGGAGTTCTTTTGGCCGTTGATGACGGGAGCAAGTCTGGTGCTGGCGCGTCCCGGTGGCCACCGTGACGCGGCCTATATGATTGATTTGATCAAGCAGGAGAAAATCACCACAGTGCATTTCGTTCCGCCAATGCTGCAGGTGTTCCTGGCAGAGAAAGGCGTCGAGGAGTGTACCAGTCTGCGGCGCGTATTCTGTGGCGGCGAGTCGTTGTCGCGTGAATTGCACGATCGGTTCTTTGCGCTTCTGAGTGATGTGCCGTTGTACAACTTGTATGGACCAACGGAAGCAGCCATCGATGTTACGTCGTGGGTCTGCGATCCCCTCAGCCACCATCCCGTTGTCCCGATCGGGCGAGCGATCGCCAATACCCAAATCCATCTATTGGACCATTACCCGCAGCCCGTTCCCATTGGCGTGGCCGGCGAGTTGTATATCGGCGGGGTACAGTTAGCACGCGGTTATCACAAACGTCCTGACCTCACGGCCGAGCGATTTGTTCCTGATCCGCTCAGCGATGTGCCGGGAGCGCGGCTCTATCGCACCGGCGATCTGGCGCGGTATCTGTCTGACGGTAGCATCGAATATCTCGGGCGTCTCGATTATCAAATCAAGATTCGCGGCTTTCGCATCGAGCTGGGAGAGATCGAAGCAGTGCTGTCGGCGCATCCGGCGGTAAGCGAGGCGGTGGTGCTGGCGCGTGAAGAGGTGGGGAAAGAAAAGCGCCTCGTGGCTTACCTGTTGTTGCAGGGCGAGGAAAGGCCGAGCAACAACGAGTTGTGCGACGCTTTGAAAGAACAGTTACCCGACTTCATGATTCCGGCGCAGTTTGTGATGCTTGACGAGTGGCCACTGACGCCGAGCGGGAAAGTTGATCGCAAGGCGCTGCCGGCGCCACCGGACACCACGCGCGAAGCGGATCTTGATTTCATTGTCCCGTCCACCGGCAGCGAGAAAGAGATTGTCGCTATCTGGCAGGAAGTGCTGCAAGTAGACAGGGTCGGCGTCTATGACAATTTCTTTGAGCTGGGTGGTCACTCGTTGCTCCTGATCCAGGTGCGAGTCAAGCTCGAAGAGAAGTTTCAGCGCCACATCGCGATAGCCGATCTGTTTAAGTATCCGACAGTCAGCGCCCTCGCTAAGCTCCTCGATCAGCACGAAGAGATAAACGTTACTCCCACTCCATCGAAGCGGCGCACGCGTCGCGCAGACACCCGGCAGAGACAATCAAGGCTGGATCGCCGTGCCGCAAAGACGATCCAGGAGGTAAATCATGAATGACGAGCCGCGTGAAATCCTCGATTCCGATATCGCCATCATCGGCTACGCCGCGCGCATTCCCGGCGCAAAGAGTATCGACGAGTTCTGGCAAAACCTGCGCGACGGCGTTGAGTCGGTCACTGTCTTTAACGATGAGGTCCTGATCAAGAATGGGTTTCCCCGTTCGCTGCTGGATCATCCCGCGTGCGTGAAGGCGGGAGCAGTGTTGGATGACATCGAATCATTTGACGCCTCGTTCTTTGGTTACAGTCCCAGGGACGCTGCTCTTATCGATCCGCAACAACGCCTTTTTCTGGAGTGTGCCTGGGAGGCGCTCGAGACGGCCGGCTACGATGCTGAGTCGTACAAAGGTTCGATTGGCGTATTTGGCGGGGTCGGACACAACGCATATCTGCTGAATATCTATTCCAATCCAGCCCTCGCAATGTCTGCGCGGGTGCAGATCTCATTGGGCAATAGCGTTGACTACTCAACGACGCGCGTCTCGTACAAGCTGAACCTGAGAGGGCCAAGCGTGAATGTACAAACGGCCTGCTCGACTTCGCTCGTGGCTGTTCATATCGCTTGTCAGAGCATTATCAATGGCGAGTGCGACATGGCGCTGGCCGGCGCTGTCTCACTAAATATTCCACAACAATCGGCTCACCTCTATGAAGAAGGAGGCATCAATTCTCCCGACGGTCACTGTCGCTCGTATGACGCGCAGGCGAAGGGAACGACTGGCGGCAACGGCGGGGGCGTCATCGTTTTGAAACGTTTAGTCGACGCCCTCGCCGACGGGGATTTCGTCCACGCGGTAATCAAGGGCTCGGCGATCAATAACGACGGCGCTGCGAAAGTCGGGTTCACGGCTCCGAGCGTAGATGGACAAGCGGAAGTCATCGCCGATGCTCTCGCGGTCGCGGGAGTTGCGGCTGACACGATCAGCTACATTGAAGGACACGGCACGGCGACGACTCTGGGCGATCCGATCGAGATCGCTGCGCTCACGCAGGCGTACCGCGCGAGCACGAAGAAGAAAGGCTTCTGTGCTCTCGGTTCAGTCAAGTCGAACCTGGGCCATCTCGATACGGGCGCGGGTATCGCTGGATTGCTCAAGACAACTCTTGCGCTGAAGCACGGAGCTTTGCCGCCGAGCGTGAATTTCACCAAACCAAACCCGGAGATTGATTTCGACAACAGCCCGTTTTTCGTTAATACGAAGCTTACAAAATGGGAAGCGAATGGAACCCCGCGGCGCGCCGGTGTTAGCTCGTTCGGCCTTGGTGGAACTAACGCGCACGTGATCATGGAGGAAGCGCCGCCCGTTGAAGAGCAGGAGCGAGAGTTGAAAGACTGGCAGTTGCTGGTCCTTTCTGCAAAGACGAGTTCCGCGCTGGAAACCGCGACTACGAATCTACGCACACACCTCGAAAAAAATCAGGATCTCGAGCTCGCGGACGTGGCTTACACGCTCCAGGTTGGCAGACGTGCCTTCGATCACCGGCGCATCGTCGTGGCGCGCGACATCCCTGACGCGATTCAGGTAATTACTTCACGCGACCCGCAATACTTTTCTTCGCACGTACATGATGCGCGTGATCCAAAAGTCGTTTTCATGTTCTCAGGACAAGGCTCGCAGTACGTTAACGCTGGAAAAGGAATCTACGAAACCGAAGACGTCTTTCGTGAACACTTCGATCGATGTGCGGAGCTGCTCGAGCCGCAACTCAAGGCTGACCTGCGTGAATTGCTCTATCCAGCGGATGATCAAGACGCGGAAAAGTTGACTCACACTGAGATTACGCAACCACTGCTCTTTGTCCTCGAATATTCACTGGCCCGGCAATGGCAGCATTGGGGCGTGCGGCCGCAGGCGATGATTGGACACAGCATTGGCGAATATGTCGCTGCGTGCCTGGCTGGAGTTTTCTCTTTGGAAGATGCCTTGTCGCTTGTGAGTGCGCGCGGGCGTCTGATGCAAACAGTGGCGAGTGGCGCGATGTTGAGTGTGCCGATGTCACCGGCGGAAGTGAAACCTCTGCTCAGAGAAAAGCTGTCCCTCGCGGCTGTTAACGGAGAAGCGCAGTGCGTAGTCTCCGGTCAAACGGATGCCATCGAAGAGCTGCAAAAGACTTTGGCGGAGCAGGGAATCACGAACAGGCGTTTGCACACCTCTCATGCTTTTCATTCCGAGATGATGACGCCGATCATGGAGCCGTTCAGGCAGCTAGTCAGCAAAGTTAAGTTGAGCAAGCCGAAAATTCCTTACGTTTCAAACGTGACGGGAACGTGGATCACCGAGCAGGAAGCAACTGATCCTGAGTACTGGGTGAAGCACCTGCGGCAGGCGGTACTTTTTGCTGACGGACTGCGACTCTTCGTTGCCGATCCGCAATGGATTCTGCTCGAAGTCGGACCCGGCAACACGCTCAGCAGTCTTGCACAACGCGCTAAAAGTCGTGGCCAGACGCTTTCATCTTTGCGCCATCCGCAGCAATCAATGTCTGACGAGGCTTTCATGCTGGGCAGTCTCGGCCGTTTGTGGATGGCGGGCGTGCGAGTCGATTGGTCCACGTTCAATTCCGGCCCGGATCATTACCGTGTGCCGCTGCCGACATATCCATTTGAACGCCAGCGCTACTGGATCGATCGCCGTTTCGCTTTTTCAGGTGATGAGGTTCAGCCTGTAATTGAGGAAGAGTTGCCGTTTGTTGCACCCCGCGGCAACAGAGAGCAGGCGTCGGAAGAATACGTTGCGCCGCGGAGCAGTCTCGAGGAATCTGTCGCCGCTGTTTGGCAGGAGCGTCTCGGAATCGATCGCATCAGTGTTAACGAAAATTTCTATCAACTGGGCGGCGACTCGCTCCTGGCGACACAGATCGTAGCCGAGCTACGCGAGATGTTTTCGATTGACTTGAGCCTGAAGCAGTTCTTCGACAAGCAGACCATCAGTGGTGTCGCCGAATGTATCGAAGAGCTCGTCATCGCTGAAGTCGCCAGCCTCAGCGACGCGCAGGCACAACAGATGTTGGAGTCCTGATACATGCTCTTCTCTGTGCAACCTCTGTGTTCTCTGTGTCTCTGTGGTTGTTTTTCCTAAGCAATCGTTAACCACAGAGACACAGAGAACACAGAGATTGCACAGAGAAATCTGACCCTTGTTGGAGTAACAGATGTCCACGGATCATTTAAGCAGCAAGACTGTCGGGTTGTCGGCCGCGCAATTGGCGTTGCTGGAACAACGCTTGAAGGGCAAGACCGCGCGGCCGCCGGCGGCGCGCCGGATTCCACGCCGTGCGTCCGCGGAATTCGCGCCGTTGTCTTTCACTCAGGAAGAGACGTTGCATCTGATGCTGAAGCACGAGATGCCTGTCAGCTATGTTGGCACAGTGCTCTCGTACTCCGGTCCGTTAGACTTTCGCGCGCTGCAATCCAGCGCTGACGAAATGAGCCGGCGACACGAATCGTTACGGACCAGCATTGTCCCGATCGACGGCGAGACCCGCCAGCGAATACATCCTTCTGCAGCGGCGAACGTAACGATCGAAGATATCTCAGACGAGCAGCCAGACAAAAAAATTGCCCGGGTTCAGCAACTCGCGGTGCAGGCACTGGCCCAGCCATTCGATCTCGAGCAGGCGCCGCTCTGGCGTGTGAAAGTATTTCGTCTCAGCGACGAGGAATACGTCCTCGCGATCGCGCTGCATCCTCTCATGGCCGATTTTCTATCGTTGGGATTACTGATACAGGAATTGGGAACACTCTATGCAGCCTTTGCTCAGCAGCAGCCGTCGCCTTTGCCTGAGTTGCCGGTCTCTTATGGTGATTGGGCGGCGTGGCAGCGCGAGCAAGTGCGGAACGGTGAATTGGAGCCGCAGTTCTCATACTGGCTGGATCGCTTGAAAGATTTTCCAGCGCCGCTCGAGCTTCCGTTTACTCGCACAAACCCCGGCGTCTCGACGTTGCGAGGCGTAATCCGGTTGGCAGAATTTCCGGTCGTTCTGTCTGATGCGCTGCGGGAGCTGAGCCGGACGCACCACGTTAGTCTGTATGCAACGTTGCTGGCCGGCTTTGGCTTGCTCATCAAGTCTTATACAGGCCGGGACGATTTTGTGTTAGGCAGAGGTGTCACGGGACGCACGCGGATCGAGACCGAAAAACTGATCGGTTGTTTTGTCAACATGGTTTCGATGCGTCTCGATCTGAGCGGCAATCCGGGCTTTGTCGAATTATTGAAGCGCGTGCAGGTCATGGTCGATGGGGCCTACGCGAATCAGGACGTGCCTTCGTCAAAATTGGCAGAACGATTGCACGGTGATAACGCCACGCCGCTGGCCCGACTGTTCTTCAATCTCTACACAGCGCCGTCCGGCTCCGAGCCCGCGGGCGCGAGTATCAAAGCTTTCGACCTGGGTGACGAAAAGCCCAAAGATGACGTTACCCTTTTCCAGCACATGCTATTCGGAATGCAGGACGTGGGCGGCAGGCTGGTGGCCGAGCTAAAGTTCAATCGTGACTTGTTTGATGTCGCCGCGATGGACCAAATGCTCGAACACTATCAAGCGCTTTTGGAAACCATCGTCTCCGCTCCCACGCAGCAAATCGAAACTTTAATCCGTCAAGGCTCTCACAAAAAAGCACAAGACGCATAAACGATCTCTGCGATCTCTGCGTATCTCTGCGCTCTCTGCGTTAAATATTTTTCACGGCTAACTTTAACGCAGAGGACGCAGAGATACGCAGAGATCGCAGAGAAAAGTCCAAACACACACAGATCTAGGAGGCTCTCTATGAAGCTAATCAAATTTCTTTTTAAAACCTCGCCGTTGATGGTGATCATGGCCATCGTGGCCGGGGTTATCAGCGGCGTCAGCAGCACGATCCTGCTCGCACTCATCGGCAAAGCTTTGACTTCGCTGAGCTCTATCACGCCCTTCCAGCTAAAGAGCTTCATCGCGCTGTGTGTGCTCGTGCCGATCATGAGATTTACCTCAGAGGCGCTGTTGATGCGCATCGGCCAGGTGGCAGTTTACAAGCAGCGGATTCAACTCAGCCGGCGGATCCTCGCGGCGCCGTTGCGCCAACTGGAAAAAGTCGGCGCTCATCGTCTGCTGGCGGCGTTGACTGATGACGTCGTCGCGATCTCCACCGCGGTACTGGTGATTCCGATGGCCGCTATCAATATCGCAGTCGTGCTCGGTTGTCTCATTTATCTCGGGCTGCTTTCCGGAAGCATGCTGCTGGTGGTCCTCGGTTTCATGGTGATCGGAATCATCAGTTACCAGCTTCCGCTGAATAAGGCGGTGCAATGGATCAGGCGCGCGCGTGAGACTGAAGACGCCCTCTACAAAGACTTTCGCTCCCTGACCGAAGGAGCGAAGGAACTAAAATCGCATCGTCCGCGACGCGAAGCGTTCATCACAACCAGCCTTTCGAAGAACGCTGAGCAGTTCAAGGGCCAGAACATCTACGGTCAGTCAATCTTCATCGCAGCCGCAAGTTGGGGGCAGAGTCTCTTCTTCGTCGTTATCGGACTGCTTCTTTTTGTTATTACCGGACTCAGAGAGACAACGGTGCTGGAGCTGACCGGTTACGTGATTGTTCTGCTTTACATGATGACGCCGTTACAGGTCACACTAAATAGTTTTCCTGCTTTCGGGCGTGCCGCAGTCTCACTCAATAAATTGAAGAACCTCGGATTGTCGCTGGAAACTGAGCACACTGGCGGCAGGTTGGACACTCGTGTCAAAGAATCTTCCGCCTGGCACAGGCTCGAGTTAGTCGACGTTACCCTCACCTACCGGCGCGAAGGTGAAGACAGCAGCTTCACGCTTGGACCACTTAACTTCGAGTTGCATCCCGGTGAGATGGTCTTCGTAATCGGAGGCAATGGTAGCGGCAAGACGACGCTCGCCAAATTGCTGCTCGGGCTTTATGGCCCGGACAGTGGCGCGATACGGCTTGACGGGCAGGAGATCACCGAGGAAATGCGCGACGATTACCGGCAACTGTTCTCGGCGGTCCATGCAGACTTCTATCTATTCAAGCGAATGTTAGGGCTCGAGTCCGCGGAGTTGGATGGGAATGCTCGCGAATTCCTCGAGCGGCTCCAGCTTACCGACAAAGTGAACGTGAAGGACAACGTTCTCTCCACGACCGATTTGTCACAGGGACAACGCAAGAGACTGGCTTTGCTGACTGCGTATCTCGAAGATCGACCGGTCTACGTGTTTGACGAGTGGGCGGCCGATCAGGATCCGCTGTTCAAGGAAGTCTTCTATCACCAACTTCTTCCTGATCTGAAGGCGCGTGGCAAAACGGTCATCGTCATCAGTCACGACGATCGCTTCTATCACGTCGGCGATCGCCTAATCAAACTGGAAAACGGCCAGGTGGTCTCCGATTCGGGGATCAATGGAGTGTCGTCCAATGGGTTTCCTTTACGCGAAATCGGTGTCGGCGTTGCAAAGGCTGCACAGGGCTCAAACGTAAACTAGCAAGGAGGATTATTACTGTGAGCGAGAAAGTTTATCTGAAACCCAACCTGCTCTTCGAGCCTCTCTTCAATCAGTGGTACGCGTGGTCGTACCTGATATCTCCAGGCACGGCGGCAATGTTCGTGGCGAACCTGCACCTGAAGATCATGCAGTCGTTCGTCAACGCGCCACAGTTACACATCTCGGCGCTCAAGAATCCGGCGATGCTCGGAGGTCCTTTTATAAACTACGACGCCACCAAGGTCGGCGCGATCAAAGCCTTGATCGATAAGACGACCAAGGAACAGCAGCACCTGCTGGAGTTTGCCGAAGGGGTGAAGCAACTCGATGAAACCCTCACCAACGAGGCGAACGGTTACGCTTTGACGCCGCTGTACGAGAAAATACCCGAACCACTCAAAGGCTACGTCGAGTTGGTCTACGACGCCAACAATCATCCTTCGATTCGCTTTATTGAAGGACTCCTCTACAAGAGCCGTTTCTACTGTCCCGAATTTCAAAGCGTGGCCATGTCGCTTTTGGAGAACGACAACCGCCGCTTCATTCTCAGCACTCCTTTGCTGGAGGATGAAAACCGGCTCCACTTTAATATCCCCTTCAAAGATGAGCGAATCAACGAGCTCTTCAAGATGAAGCGCACGCCGCAGCCTTACGAATACATTAAAGATCTTTTCGAGATCACTGCGGACCAGGACAAGTTGTTCTCAACCTTCTTCACGCCGTCCAACGGGCACAAATCCGGAAACTACGAAGGCGAGGGAGTGCGCATACGTTATTTCGGCCACGCCTGCATCCTCATCGAGACGAAGAACGTCAACATCCTGAGTGACCCGGTGATTGGTTACGAATTCGACCCCAGTCTCAACCGTTTTACCTATGACGATCTGCCGGATCGCCTCGACTACGTGGTAATCACGCACGCTCATCAGGATCACGTCATCTTCGAGACGTTGCTGCAACTGAGGCATCGCATACGAAACATCATCGTGCCTCGTAGCTCAGGCGGTGAGCTGATCGATCCCTCGATGAAACTGGCGCTCACCACTATCGGCTTCAAGAACGTTATCGAGATTGGCGAGATGGAAACTATCGACATTGAAGATGGCTCCATCACCGGCATCCCCTTCATCGGTGAACACGCCGATCTCAACATCAAGACCAAGATTGCCTATCTCGTGGAGCTCGCCGGGAAGACAATCATGTGCGCGGCCGATTCCAATAACATCGAGCCGAAACTTTATGAACACATCAGCGAATTCGTGAAAGAAGTCGACGCGCTATTCCTGGGCATGGAATGCGATGGCGCGCCCCTCACGTGGCTCTATGGCCCATTGCTCACCAAGCCGCTCGCCAGAAAGATGGACCAGTCGAGAAGGTTTGACGGTTCAGATTTCGCGCGCGGGTTCAAGATCGTCGAGCAGTTGAATGCGAAGCGAGCTTATGTGTATGCGATGGGACAGGAACCATGGCTGACCTTCCTCACTTCACTCCAGTACACCCCGGAGTCTCGCCCGATCGTCGAGTCAGACAGGCTGGTGGCTGAATGCCAGCAGCGAAACATCGACGCGAAACGATTATTCGGCTGCGAAGCAATCCACCTTAATTAACTATCCACCCACAGTTTCCCCGCAAATCTGGTCAGGAGGCCTCCATGCATGATGATATTTTGTTGAAAATCGGAAAGACCCCGCTGGTTAAGCTGTCGCGAGTCTTCAAAGAGTACGACTTCGACCTTTACGCAAAATTAGAGGGATTCAATCCGGGCGGCAGCATCAAGGACAGAGCCGCGCTGAGCATTATCAGGAACGCGCTTAGAACGGGCGAAGTTAAACCGGGCACGACAGTCGTCGAGTCGAGCTCCGGCAACATGGGAATCGGTCTGGCCCAGGTCTGTTCCTACTATGGACTCACCTTCGTCTGCGTGATCGATCCCAAGACTACGGCCAGCAACATCGAGATCCTCAAAGCTTACGGAGCGGAGATCGACTACGTCTCGGAGCCGGATCCCGAAACTGGCGAATACCTGCCCGCGCGCATTGCTCGCGTGCGTGAACTGATACAGACGATTCCTAATAGCTATTGGCCCGACCAGTATTCCAATCACTATAACTACCTGGCCCACTACGAGACGATGAGCGAGATCGTGACCCAACTGGGCCAGGCGCCTGATTATCTTTTCTGCGCTACCAGCACCTGCGGCACAGTTAGAGGCTGTGGCGAATTCGTGCGCAGTAACGAGTTGCCAACCACGATAGTGGCCGTCGATGCCGTGGGCAGCGTGATCTTTGGCGGGACTTCCACGAAGCGCCTGATTCCGGGACATGGAGCTTCCGTGGTACCCAACCTTTGCCAGCCCGATCTGGTCGATCAGGTGGTTAAGGTTACCGATCTGGACTGCGTCATCGGCTGCAGGCGCATGGTCCGTAAAGAGGCGATCTTGATTGGTGGCTCGTCCGGAGCGGTCCTGATGGCCGTCGATCGGATGAAAGAAACGATCGAACCGGGGGCCAAATGCGTCGCCATCTTCGCCGATCGCGGCGAAAGATACCTCGACACGATTTATTCCGACAGCTGGGTTTCAAAACACTTCCAGGGGATGACACACTTATGGCAGAAACAACCGCAAGAAAAAGAAATGGTGATGGCGATCTAGTAATCCTTAACGGGAACGAGACGCTTTCACTACTCGAGAACCAGGAGTTGAAGATCGTCGAGGTCGTGCAGAAGGCTTATGAAGCACATGCCGGCGGCGACAGCATGTTGCCTCATTCGACGTTTCTTCGATTTCCCGGGAACGATGCAAACAGAATCATCGCCTTGCCGGCTTACCTCGGGGATGGCCTCGAGATGGCAGGCATGAAATGGATTTCGTCATTTCCCGGCAACCTGCAAAAGGGAATGGAACGGGCTTCAGCCGTCGTAGTCCTCAACTCCACTGACACCGGTCGTCCGCGAGCCATCATCGAAGGCTCGCTCATTAGCGCGAGGAGAACGGCGGCGAGTGCGGCGCTCGCGGCTCGAAGTCTTCATGATGGACCAGTGGGCCGCGTCGGCATTATCGGGTGCGGGCTAATCAGCTACGAAACAGTGCGTTTTCTACGCGCTACTTTGCCGGGGATACAGTCGTATCTGATCTTTGATAAGAACTTAGAGCAGTCGCAATTATTCAAGTCCCGGCTTGGCGAAGCGGAGATCGCTCCCGATGCGGAAACTGTGCTGCGAGAGTGTCCGATCACGGTCCTTGCGACCACCGCCGGCGTGCCGCACATTTTTAATCTTCCGGCCGCGCCGTTCCGTCGCACGATACTCCACCTTTCGCTCCGCGACCTCGCGCCTGAAGTAATACTCGCCTGCGATAACGTTGTTGACGACGTCGATCATGTTTGCCGCGCGCAGACTTCATTGCACCTTGCGGAACAGTTGGCCGGCCACAGAGACTTCATCAGGTGCGGCATCGGAGATTTGCTGCTGGGCCGAGCACCCGCCCGCAGCAACACACACGACACAACGATCTTCAGTCCCTTTGGACTGGGCATCCTCGACATCGCTGTTGCCTCTTATGTTCTCGAGCAGGGACTGCAAAAGGGACTCGGCACAGTAGTGGAGTCTTTCTACCCGTCAGGATGGACCGAGAGAACTGAAACCAGCATTTCTCTTCCGAGCTAGCTTTCTCTGCGATCTCTGCGTATCTCAGCGTCCTCTGCGTTAAAGCTAGCCGTAGGAATATTTAACGCAGAGGACGCTGAGATACGCAGAGATCGCAGAGAAGACTCAAAGAGATATGCAAGACACTTTTGAGGCACGCCCTCCGAGTTAGTGAGAACCGAAGTGATGAACGAAAACACAGCGACAAGCTTCGAGACTGCGAGCGAAGATGTCTTTGCTAACGTTGGTTATGCCGCACAGCCGGCTCGTGAAGTTGCACTCGAGCTGCCCGATCATCAAGTTGCTTTGACACCAGACATGCCCTGGGCCGTTTGGCGTTGGGTATGTTTGCGTGGCGCTGGTTTTCCGGCCGGCGACCTGCTGCAACTGGCGAGTAGCGATTGCGCCGCCGCCTCCGATGCGATGATTGAGGCCGGTGAAGCTAAGGATCGAGCGCGCGCGGACCTGATGAGCGCGTTGGATACTGAGCTCTCCAGGGCCACGCCTGACGAATACGAACACCTGCGCGAACAGACCCGGGCCATCAGGCAGCGTTTGAAGAAAAACAAATTGCCGGAGCAGTCGAGTGTTGGGCCACGCGCGACTGAAGCGATCGATCTTTGGAGTAAAGCGAATTCAGGTTTGGCCCAGGCCGAAACTGCTTTCGCTGGAAAATACGAAAGCGAAGTCGAACGCATTTCCGGCATCATCTGTGAAATAGCCGCAGATGAACCTTTCCGTGAAGCGGTCATCTGGCAATCGCGTCACGCGGTCCAGACGGCGCTTGATTCGCTTTTGAAAACTGCGCCGGACGGCACGCGCAAGAGAAACACTCAACGCCGCCAGCATGAAGAGTTAGTAGCGAGCTATCTGCAACGATACTGCGCCAAGAACGATACCGTCGGATTTTTTGGTCCGGTGGGTTGGGCTCGCGTAGTTGATGATGGACCAGCCATCGTTTCCAAACCCGGCTCGAGCCTGCTTGCGAAACGTACAGTCTACTTTGAAAGTTGGACGATCGACGCTCTCGTCGAAGACATCGTCAGCCACAACAGAGCGATATTGCGTTGGGCCTCGCCTCGTCTCTTGCCGCTGTTTTATATCGACGGCCAAACACTCAACCGTCCGCTCGAGCGTCCGGTACCTTTGTCGCCCGGACAGGCGGCGCTGCTGCGAGCTAGTGATGGCACGCATACAGCGCAGGAGATTGCACGGCTTCTGATTCCGCAACATGGAAAAGAGTTTCGCAGCGAAACCGACGTTTACCGCGTGATCGAATTTCTGCGAACCAAGGGAGTCGTTGATTGGAACTTTGAAGTTCCGTACACGCCGCATCCCGAGCGGAAACTCAAAGAGTTGTTGGGCGCTGTCGAAGACGTTGAGCTTCGTGAACTCGCCCTTGCCAAACTGGCGACGTTGGAAGAGGCGCGCGCGGGCATCGCAAACGCGGTGGGAAATTCAGTGAAGCTCGACCAGGCAATGGAACACCTGCAATCAACGTTTATTCAGGTCACCGGCAAAGCTCCGGCCAGATCGGCGGGCAGGATGTATGCCGGACGCACCCTCGTCTACGAAGACTGTCGGAGAGATGTCGATATCGAGCTCGGTCCTGAATTCATGCAGGCGCTTGGACCACCGATGTCGTTGTTGCTGACGAGTGCTCGCTGGCTTACTTACCAGACCGCAGCTCAGTGCCGGACCATGCTCAAAGGCATCTTTGCTGAGCTCAGCCGACAGACGCAGTCTAAGCAACTGGACGCTTCCACGGCGTGGTTAAGAATCTATCGTGAGATTCTTGCTCCAGAGCCGAGTCCGATTGCGAATCTGGTATCAGAGTTCTATGACCGCTGGTCGGCAATACTCGAGATACCGCCGGATGCCAGGCAGGTTTACCGCACGAGCGAGTCGCTGAAAGAGCGAGTTTTGGAAATGTTCGACTCTCCTGGTCCTGGCTGGTACGCGGCGCGCTATCAGAGTCCTGACGTGATGGTTATGGCTGAGAGTCCTGAGGCTATCCGGCAGGGCGACTACGATCTGGTAATGGGTGAGCTGCACACCGGGCTCAACACCCTCGGCCTGGCGCTGTTTCTCGAGCAGCATCCGGCCAAACACGAATTGTATGAGGCTGCGGCGCTAGACATACCGGAACCGCGCATAATTGTTTCACCACTCAAACATGTGGCTGGACTCTCAGGGCGTAATCACATGGCGCTCGTGCTTCCGAAGGATTTCCGCCTCGAGTTCGGTGCGGCCTCGGATAAGGTCGAGGTTGGACAGCGTTTGGCGTTGGGCTCGCTGGTGATTGAGCAGATAAACGGAGAGCTGGTGGCGAAGACCCGCGACGGTGCGCATCAATTTGCATTGATGGAGCTTTTGGCTGATGCGCTCACCGGTCAGGTGTTCAATGGCTTCAGGCTTCTGCGTCCTGCCACTCACCGACCGAGAGTAAAAATCGATCGCGTGGTCGTTTCGCGTGAGTCATGGACCATGCCTGTATCTGCGATGGAGTTTGCGTACGAAAAATCAGGCGCCACGCGATTCGTGAACGCCCGCCGCTGGGCACGCGCCCACGGCATGCCGCGATTTGTGTTTATGAAATCGCCGGTGGAGGTAAAGCCGGTATACGTTGATTTCGATAGTCCGATTTATGTCGACTTGTTTGCCAAGATCATCAGGCGAACGAGTGAAGCCGTGGGCGAAACGACGACCGTCTCGATCTCAGAAATGCTGCCACGTCTCGACCAAACCTGGTTGCGGGATATTGAAGGACGTCGTTACACGAGCGAGTTTCGCATCGTGGCAGTCGACCGGAGTCCGATGCCGTCGCAGTGATCTTTCTCAGCGGTTCTCTGCGTATCTCTGCGTCCTCTGCGTTTAAGTTGCCCTTTAACGCAGAGAACGGTGAGATACGCAGAGGACGCAGAGAAACGCGACTGGCGGGTTAATTGACGGCACCTGCCGATCAAGTTATAGTGACGATCTCAAAGTTTTCCCCTCCCGCCCAATAAAACTTTTATCTCATGGATGAACAGTCATCTGTGTGCTCTTCTCGCAGGGTTTTACCATGAAACAAGAACAAAAAGTAAAAACGATCGAGGGTGCGGACTTGCAGACTAAATGGAGTGCTGCACTCAAAGATGCACACTCAAAATATCCCCAGTCGCTGATCTGGGTTGGCTATTCCTTCAAAGTCAGGCACGGTGTTGGCGTCGAGATTGTGCTCGAACCCGGGCACGAGAACCAGAATCTCGGCCTCTTCTTTCTTTACAATCCGAAGACTGATTCGATCCGCAAATTCGACATCCTGAATATGGATCGCGAACACGATTTCCAGTATCCGGCCTACTGGCTCGGCTACGCAGAGTCCAACGACAATCTCAATTTCTTAAGACTGATGGTCGTGGCCAAGAACGGCGATCCGATGACGCCGCATCTTATCGAAGCCATCGCGATGCAGGATGACCCGCAGGCAGACGTGACTCTGAAGACGTTGGAACAAGAGTTTCGTGGGAAGGTAGAAGGAACCATGTCCACTTACTGGTTGAGAGAGCGTCTGACGGCGCGCCAACCGGTTAGAGGACTGGCCGACAATGTTGCCGGCCTGGCTGAAACTCTTCGCAACGATCAGCAGAGTCTCGTCGTACGTGGAAGAGCGGCGCACGCGTTGGGAGTTTGTTCAGATCCCGAGGGCTTGAAAGCGCTGGCAGCTTACTATCCGGCGGCACCCAATCGCGCAGTGAAGAAAATGATTCTCGATGGCGCAGCCAACAAGGTCAATCAAACATCGGTGAGGCTCTACCTCGACGTCGCCGGTTCGGACACAGATCCTTATTTAAGGACAGCGGCTTTCAGTTGGCTGGCAGAAAAAGCAGCGAAACGCATTGCCTGGGATATCAAGCCCGGCATCGGTCTGCATCGCGATGATCATATCAGCGAAGAGGAGAACGCATTCTTACGCAAGGTCAGCCGCGGAGCCAACGCCTCCGGGATGCTGCTCGAAGTCGCGGAAACGCATCCGAATATCGCAGTCCGAAAAGCGGCTGTGGCCCGACTCGGAAAACTCGGAGGAGCAAGAACGCTCGAGTTTCTCCGAAAGGTCCTATCGACGGACGCCAAAGCTATTCCGGCTTCGGCAGCCGTAATTAGATTCTAACGGCGCGCGCGCCATTAGCTGAAGATCAATCCCCAGGGTTGTTGTTCACTTCTCCCCAAAGAGAGAGTCGATAATGCTCAGAAACCTTATTCCAGATTTGAAATTGGCATTCCGAATGCTGTTGAAGAAACCCGTATTCACGCTGGCGGCGTTAGTAAATCTCGCCATCGGTATCGGGGTTAATACCGCCATCTTCAGCGTCGTCAACGCTGTCCTGCTTCAGCCTCTACCATACACGAACCCTAATGAACTCGTGTTCATCTGGGACACGCAACGTGATAAGGCCGAGAAGATGACTTACCCGGTCTCCGCCCCCAACTTTCGCGACTGGCAGGAACACAATACAACTCTGGCCAGCATGTCCGCCTATTCGTTTGACTATCTCAACCTGGTCGGGCGCGACAAGCCGGAGCGATTATTTGTTGCCTACGTCTCATCGAATTTCCTAAACACATTCGGAGTGACGCCGGCGCTTGGACGTGGATTCAACGCAGGGCAGGGCGACAACTCGCCATACGATGAGCTGATCATTAGTAATGCTTTATGGCAACGGAGCTTCGGCGGTGACCCAAATATAATAGGACAGCGGCTCACCTTAAACGGAAATTCGTTTGTCATCATCGGCGTCCTCCCGCACAAGTTCCAGATTCCAAGACAAGTGTCTTTGGGCACCGTCTCAGTAGACGATATCGACGCTCTTATTCCGCTTTCATTTGTCGCACACAATGAACCCGACACGATGACTCAACGCGGCAGGCATTTCCTGCACGCTGTAGCGCGCTTAAAACCGGGGACTACTATCCAGCAAGCCAGCTCGGACATGACGACCCTCGCGAGTAGTTTGGAGCAGCAGTTTCCGGCTGAGAATACGAACTTCACGGTCCACCTCGTGCCCGTGCACGAGCAGATAACCGGGCGCGTGCGCCCGGCATTGCTACTGCTGCTCGCCGCGGTTGGATTGGTTTTGCTGATTGCGTGTTCGAACGTCGCCAACCTGTTGCTGGCGAGATACGCGGGCCGGCAGAGAGAGTTTGCCGTTCGCATGGCGCTCGGCGCTGGATCCTTCCGTCTGTTTCAACAATTGGTTACAGAAAGTCTGGTGCTCGGATTGATAGGGGGAGGTTTGGGTCTGCTGTTGGCCTTTGGCGCCATACAGGTTTTATCGGCGTCAGATTTCTCCGGGATTCCTCGTCTCATGCAGCTTGGAGTCGATGGCTGGGTTCTTGGTTTTACCCTCCTGCTGTCACTCGCAACCACGATCCTCTTTGCCCTCGCGCCTGCGTTTCAATACATTCGGCCTGACGCCACCAAGGCGTTGCGAAATGACGAGAGAAGTTCTGCGACTCCGATCAGCAGGAAGCTGCGCAATGCCTTAGTCGTAACCGAAATGGCTTTAGCGCTGATGCTCCTGATCGGCGCCGGTCTATTGATCAAGAGCTTCAACCGCGTTCTCTCCGTCAACATGGGATTCAACCCGCAAAATGTCCTGACTGCGGAAATCTTTCTCCCCCGCGATAAGTATCCGAAGCCAGCTCAGTTCGTCGACTTTAATCGCAGTCTGTTTGAGAAACTCCGGAATGAGCCCGGAGTTGAATCAGTGGCGGCCGTAAATGTGTTGCCGTTAAAAGGGAGCAGATCGGTCGACATTAATGTGCAGGGCCGGCCTGCTCCGCCTCCAGGTCAGGAAATAATAGTCAGTCAGCGCGTAGTCACTTCTGATTATTTCAAGACGATGGAAATTCCCCTGCGCCAGGGACGTGTGTTCACTGAGTACGACACAAGCCAGTCTCCGCGCGTCGCGCTGGTTAGCGAAGCGCTCGCGCACAAGCTTTGGGCCGATCAGAATCCGGTGGGCCAGTTTATAGTAACTACTCCGGATGTTCCGGCGAGTCAGGTGGTCGGCGTGGTTGGTGATGTGAACCAGTCGGGTTTGGGCGCAGAGGGTATTGAGCCTGAATTTTACTTACCATACCAGCAGGTGCCATGGCGCGTCTTTACTGTGGTCGTGCGTTCGGCGAATGCAGCTCAGTTGACCGGAGCGATCCAGCGCAACGTGGTCTCGATTGACAAAGATCAGCCCATTTCACAACCAGCGCTGATGGAAACAGTCCTGGCGGACAAGTTATCGCAAAGGCGTCTGAATATGTGGCTGCTGGGTGTCTTCGGTGCGGTGGCACTCGTGCTGGCCCTCGTCGGCATTTACGGCGTGATCTCCTACACCGTGACGCAACGCACACATGAGTTGGGCCTGCGCATGGCTCTTGGGGCTCAGCCTTTCCACATTCTGAAACTCATCGTGGGCCACGGGATGAGTCTCGCGGTGATCGGCATCGTCATCGGTTTGGTTGGAGCTTTCGTGCTGAGCCGGTACCTGACCACGCTCGTCTTCGGCATCAGCGTCAAGGATCCGATTATCTTTGTGGGCAGCGCGGCGCTCTTGTTCATCGCAGCGTTGATTGCTTGCTACATTCCCGCGCGCCGGGCATTGAGGGTCTATCCCATGCAAGCGCTGCGGCACAATTAGTCATAGTCACCGTGATTGCAAAACAAGCTTCGCCCAACTGGCTTGCTTTTCATAAGCCAAACCCGTCTGCAAAAGTCTCGCTCTTCTGCTTTCCGTATGCAGGTGGGACCGCCACGATGTTTCAGCAGTGGCGTCGGAGTTTGCCTGATACGATTGAAGTGTGTCCGGTCCAACTGCCGGGTCGCGGCCATCGCTTGTCAGAACCGCGCTTCAGCAGCATTGGTCCACTCGTGGCAGCGCTGGCTGAGGAGATGGGAGACTATCTCGAGAAGCCCTCCGCTTTTTTCGGTCATAGCATGGGCGCGCTGGTCGCCTTTGAGTTGGCGCGGCTGTTGCGGCGCAACCGGAAACGCCAGCCTGTTCACCTTTTTGTTTCCGGGTGCGACGCGCCTCAATGGAACCAGATAACGCCCATTTACGACCTGCCGGAAGCGGAACTGATGGAAGAGCTGCGCCTCATGAATGGCACGCCGCAAGAGGTCCTGGACCATGCCGAGTTGATGGAGTTGATGCTTCCTATCATTCGCGACGATCTATCAGTTTGCCAGACGTATGAGTATTCACCTGAGCCGCCGCTTAGTTGCGACATCACTGCTTTCGGCGGGCTACAGGATCCCGGCGTTAGTGAAGCCGCCGTCAATGCCTGGCGCGAGCAGACGACGGGGAGCTTTGCAATGAAAATGATCGAGGGCGACCACTTCTTTATTCACAACGCCGTCCCACAAGTGCTCAGGATGATTTCCACGCGCAGCCAAACTGCTTTGTCTGCAAGGAGAGGTTGAGATAGTACTTTCGAAGCACTCACCCGCTCTGTCACCATCGCACTATCCAATGCCTCGCTCAGCCTGCGAAGCAGGCGTAAGCATAAAGCCTGGGGCGCAAGCCCCAGGATCAGATTAGAAAGATAACCCGCAGCCCGTGAAACGGGCGACAGCGTGAATTTACAAGCTTTCGCCCACTGTCGCGGGCTCCGGTCCCTTTTATTTGCACGTTAACCCTGGGGCTTGCGCCCCAGGCTTTATGCTTACGCCTGCTTCGCAGGCTAAGAAATAGTCATTAACTAAACCTCACTCCCCGAACCTCACTTGTCGTTTCACCAGAAAACGGAGGCTCCCATGTCCCATCCCCAGCAGCATTTCACCGTGACGAAGTGCCTGCACGAGTTGTTTAGTGAACAAGCCCACCGCACACCACAAGCTACCGCGCTCAGTTTTGCCGGCGAGCAACTGAGCTATGCCGAACTCGACCGCCGCTCCTCCCTCGTTGCCCGCCGTTTGCGCCGCTGGGGTGTCGGCTGCGAGCAACTGGTGGGGCTGTTGTGCGAGCCGTCGCTGGAGTTAGTGGTAGGCATGCTCGGCATTCTCAAGGCGGGCGGCGCCTACTTGCCGATCGATGCGCGCCATCCCGCCGAGCGCGTGCGGAGCGTGTTGGCTGACTCCGGGTTGAGAGTATTGTTGACGCAGGCAGCGCTGGCCGAGCGACTGCTGGAGTATCCGGAACAGATCCTGTGTCTCGACACGGAGTGGGCGGAGATTGAAAGAGAAGAAACGGTTGAGCTCGAGGCTGGAGTTTCACCGTCGCACCTTGCCTACATCATCTACACGTCGGGGTCGACGGGTAAGCCCAAAGGGGTGATGGTCACGCACGCGAATGTGGCCCGGCTGCTGGCGGCGACGCAGGACGACTACGAGTTTGACAGTCGCGACACCTGGACCTTGTTCCACTCGCCGGCTTTCGACTTCTCGGTGTGGGAAGTGTGGGGAGCACTTTTGACTGGCGGTCGCCTCCTCGTGGTTCCTTACGTGGTGAGCCGGTCGCCGGAAGTTTTCTACCGTTTGCTGGTCCAGGAAAGCGTGACGGTATTGAACCAGACGCCCTCGGCGTTCCGGCTTTTGAATGAGGTTGAAGAGTCTGCCGAGAATCTTGAGCCATTGTCACTGCGCCAGGTGATCTTCGGTGGCGAAGCACTCGAGATGAGGAGTCTCAAGGGCTGGTTTGAGAGACACGGCGACGAGCAGCCACGACTGGTCAACATGTACGGCATCACGGAGACGACGGTGCACGTTACCTACCGGCCGTTGAGTCTGGCTGACTTGGGACGCGCAAGTGTGATCGGTGAAGCGATCAAAGATTTGCAGGTGTATCTCATGGATGAGCACAGCCAGCCGGTGCCGTCCGGCGTGTCTGGAGAGTTGTTCATTGGTGGGGCCGGTGTGGCGCGTGGTTATCTTGGACGTCCGGAGTTGACTGCCGAGAGGTTCGTTCCCGATCCGTTTTCGGCGGAGCCTGGGGCGCGGCTTTATCGATCAGGTGATCTGGGGCGGCGTTTGCCGAATGGCGAACTCGAGTACCTGGGGCGGGCGGATCGGCAAGTAAAAATCCGGGGCTTTCGCATCGAGTTGGGAGAGATCGAGGCGGCGTTGTTGGCCCATGCGGAAGTGCGTGAAGCGGTGGTGATAGTGCGCGAGGACACACCTGACGACAAGAAGCTCGTGGCGTACATCAGTGCTCCGGAAGCAAACTCACGAACGAGTTACCGCCTGCGCAAAGATTTGCGCGAGCGACTGCCGGAGTACATGGTGCCGTCGACATTCGTGTTTCTGAACCATCTGCCTTTGACGCCGAATGGGAAGGTTGACGTACGCGCGCTGGCGGCCCACGGATCCAACGGGGAGGGGGCCAACGGGGAAACGTCCAACAAGGCTTCCGCTCCCAGGCCGGCAGCGAGCGTCGCGGACTTACACAATTGGCTATTAAGCCCGTGAGTTACTATTTACGGAAAGAGAGAGACGGCAACCAATGCAAATTGAAAACGTGCGCGCGATTGTGACCGGCGCCGCGCGCGGAATTGGATACCAGTTAGCGTTCCAGCTCGCGGGCGCGGGCGCCTTCGTCGCCGCCGGTGATCTGGACGAGAAGGGCCTCGAACAACTCGCGGCGGAAAGCGAAAAATTACCGGGACGGGTCATCACTCGGAAGCTGGACGTGTCGCAGGAGGATTCAGTTGTGCAGTTTGTAGGAGAGGTCAGCGAGGAGATGGATGGAGTTAACACTCTCATCAACAACGCCGGCATCTTACGCGACGGGCTTTTGGCAAAAGGCGAGAGTGGTTGGGTGAGGCGGCTCCCGACGGTGCAGTGGCAGCAGGTGATTGATGTGAATCTGACCGGCCCTTACCTGATGGCGCGCGAAGTGGCGGCCGGCATTATCAAGCGAAAGCAAAAAGAGGGTGTGATCGTCAACATCTCTTCAATCTCCAGCGCGGGAAATCCGGGTCAATCAAACTACGGCGCATCGAAGGCTGGTTTAGATGCCTGCACCCGGACGTGGGCGCTTGAGCTTGCGCCCCATAACATACGCGTCGGCAGCATTGCCCCGGGTTTGATAGACACTCCGATGCTCAAGAATATCTCGGACGAACAGAAAGCTAAGCTGATCGCTGAAATTCCGCTCGGGCGCGTCGGGACGACCTATGAAATCTGGCTTGCGGCGAAGTTTATTATCGAGTGCGACTTCTTCACTGGTCGCGTGATTGGGGTGGACGGCGGCTCCACCTTCTGACAAAACTCGGAATTAAAATTGAAAGGGGAGGCTCACTCGAGCCTCCTTTTTTGTGTGTGTGCGCCCGGCAGGGCGCTCTAACTTGGGAGTGAAAGTCTCCTACGAACCCGACAGGGGGAATCGTTAGCCGAACGGCAAGGGTGTCCATTGCGAGGTGGAATCTGAAGGAAGCCGCAGGCAAAGCGCTGGCTCGACGAACAGAAACCGCATATGAGGCAGTCAAGCTGGATGAGAGGGCGCATATCTTCAAAGTCCGATACCTGTACGGAAGGTTTGGCTGTAGATGCGGCGGGCATAAGCGTGAAGGTGAGGGCGCATTACCCGGGGAGGTCTGCAACTTTGCCAACTGGCTACTGTCGTTGAGAGGCGATGGGATGAAGTTGCAGAAGTCAGCCGAGGGCATAGTAGGTTTATTCGACCGAACTGAAGGCCCGAACATGAAGTAACGAGCCAGAGACTCAAGTTTCGATGAGCAGCAGAGACGCGGATAGAAGAGCTGGAATACTCGACTCCCACCCGGAAGGTAGCCAACGGAATTGGCGAGAAGAAGGCTTGGGTGCGTCAATCGTCACGGCAACAAGAGAAAGCTCTGGCCCGGAGGCAGAAGAGCAGTTGTTAGAAGCAGTGGTCGAACGAAAGAACATGTGGCTGGCGCTCAAACAGGTAGAGCGAAACAGCGGCGCTGCCGGAGTGGACCACATGACGGTGGCGCAACTGCGCAGTTATCTGCGTGAGCATTGGCCAGGAATCAAAGAGGAGCTGTTGGCGGGAAGCTATCAGCCGCAGCCGGTGCTAAAGGTAGAGATACCCAAGCCGAGCGGCAAAGGAATGAGGATGTTGGGCATTCCGACGGTAGTAGACCGACTGCTACAGCAGGCGTTACATCAAGTGCTAAGCCCGCTCTTTGAACCAGACTTTTCAGAATCGAGCTACGGCTTTAGACCGCAACGGAGTGCCCATCAGGCAGTCTTAAAGGCACGCCAGTATGTGCGCGAAGGGCGGCGCTGGGTGGTGGATATTGATTTGGAAAAGTTCTTCGACCGAGTGAACCACGACATCCTGATGTCACGGTTGGCAAGGCGAATTAAAGATAAGCGAGTACTGCGTCTAATTCGCCGCTACCTGCAAGCTGGCATGATGTCGAATGGATTGAGCACAGCGCGGCGAGAGGGAACGCCACAAGGTGGACCACTCTCACCATTGCTGTCGAACATTCTACTCGATGAGTTGGACAAGGAGTTGGAGCGACGAGGTCACAAGTTCTGCCGCTACGCCGATGACTGCAATGTGTACGTGCGGTCACGCAGCGCAGGAGAGCGAGTGCTTAAGTCGTTAATCAGATTCCTTGAAAGACGACTGCGGCTGAAGGTGAATGCGGCGAAGAGTGCGGTGGCTCGCCCGTGGGAGCGAAAGTTCCTGGGCTACTCGTTCACGTGGCAGCGCGAAGCGCGGCTGAAAGTCGCGCCGAGCTCCGTGCAGCGATTGAAGGAGAAGCTCCGGGAAATCTTTTGCCGCGGCAGAGGGCGCAACCTGAACCGATTAATCGAAGAAGAACTGACTCCACTACTGCGCGGTTGGATGAATTACTTCCGGCTGGCAGAGGTGAAAGGAATCTTCGAGGAACTGGATAGCTGGATAAGACGGAAGCTACGTGGCCTTATCTGGCGTCAATGGAAGCGACCTTTCACGCGCGCAAAGGGATTGATGCAACGAGGGCTGACAAAAGCGCAAGCCCTGAAGTCAGCCATGAATGGACGCGGTCCTTGGTGGAATGCCAGTGCCGCACATATGCATGCTGCCTTCCCTAAATCCTACTTCGATCGTTGTGGACTTTTGTCACTGCTGGAACAACGTCGACGCTTCCAGCTTGCTTTATGAACCGCCGTATACGGAACCGTACGTACGGTGGTGTGGGAGGACGGCGGAGGTGACTCCGCCTCCTACCCGATCTGGTCCACCTGCAGCACGCACGGCATCAAACTCGAGCAGTTCATCACACAAGCATTCCCGCCAGCGGTGCTCGTGGCCCACCCGGCGCAAACGAAAGTACACAGCCCGTCGCACTTTCTCGCTCGCATAATTGCCACCGATATTGTGTCCGAGCATGTAGTGCGCCAGTAGAACATCGCCTGGTCCACCCAAAATTTGACACGGCTCCGGCAGTTCAATCTGGGGGTAGCCTTTGGCCTCAACGAGCGCGTCCGGACCTCGCTCTCGAAAAAAAGCTCCATGAGTCCGATGTGTTCCCGGCCACACCCAAAGGTTTCCAGCGTTTTCAATTTTCTGTTCCGACATAAGCACACCGGCAAGCATTGTGAACGTTGCAGGAGTTGGCTGGCCCTCCTGGTAACCATCGAGGTGATGGCCGCCAGGTCGGTGTGAGAAAGGAGGAATATTCAGCGCGACCTGGACCTGATCGAAAGCAATCTCGATCTCACCCGGAGCGATGAGCGACTGAGCGAGACTGCGGAGTGGCGTTTTATTGAACAGCGCAGCCAGCGGCCCGCCATTAAGAGTTGAAAGCCAATAGAAGTGATGACCAACGTAATCTTTGGGCGGAGGTTGCTCGTTCACGAGACGATCAATCTCGTTTGAGGCCGCCGTCAGCTTTGCAGGAGGAATGACATTTCGAAGTACTACATATCCGCGTACACCGAACTCACGCAGTTCGCGTTTAGACAATCTCACCATTTGCCACCTTCTTTCCCGGTTTCGTTAAGGCCGTGCTCACGCGACGCACACGTCACTGAAGTGACGCGATACGCTCCGAGCAGTGTGGAGTGCGATGGGAATTAAGCGGCGTTAGGTAACATTTCAACCTCGTTCGGAATAGGGCGCCAATATATCAGATTCATGCGGGCAGCGCTCCTAATTTCACTCTGCGTAATCTCTGCGTCCTCTGCGCCTCTGTGGTAAAAGAAAACGAAAACGCATGTAAACCGCAGAGGCGCAGAGGACGCAGAGATCACGCAGAGAAAATTTTAATTAGGTCACCACTGCTCGTGTTGACATTTACACCCTCACGACAATCTGCTAGGCTTTGCGTCCCGCGCGTCAGATAACTCCTAAAATTCTCCCGGTGTAGTCAACCAGCCCTTACCTCAACCGAAGCAAAGGAGGCACAAATGATTCGTAGAATTTTGATCTTCACAGTCCTCGCTGTGGCCGCTGCGGCTGCCATAGTTTTTCCGTTATGGAAGTCAGACGCTGCACAACAACGAACGTCGATAGGAGTCCAAAAAGTATCCGCCAGCCGCACCCTGCCAAACTTTGACGCTCGCCTGACTGACCGTGGCGAATTTAGTGACATGGACCTCGGCTCAACTACCGGCAAGCAAGCGGCGATGAAGACTGCTCGCACTCGCTCTCGATCTTCGGCCGTCGAGCAATTCCGTTCGTTGCTCGCAGTTGAGAAAGCCCCAAATCTTCGCGCAGTAGTTAACGAAGCCGGCGCAATGAAGAACTTCTTCATCGACGGCGCCGCTCTTTCGGATCCACAATCAGATACTGCCGATAACATCGCCCGCAAGTTTCTGGAACGACATAACTCACTCTTCACGCTGCCGAGCACCGGTATCGATGAGCTCAAACTGGAAAACGAAGACAACGATCAGGGAACTACTTTCCTTAACTACACGCAGACCGTCGATGGTCTGAAGGTGTTCGAAGGAGAGGTCCAGGTCGTCGTTAATAAGAACGGCGAAGTACTCAATGTACGCGAAGGATTTCTGGTCGATGGCCCACCACTCAGACGCGCGGGAGCGATGAGCGAAGCAAGAGCGATCGCGAAAGCGTTTGAACATGCGGGCAGAACTGTCGTCCCGTCTTTCGTCGAGAATTACGCTCGACAGTCAACAACGGAAATGTCTCGCTTTGCTAATCCGCTCGACCTGAATCTCGAAGAAGTGCTCTCAGAACAGAATGTAGTGAGAGTCGGCGGTCAGAGTCGTTTGGCGTGGCACGTCTATGCGGACGTCGGCCCGAACGAGTGGTATGAGATGCTCGTCGACGCTTACACCGGCGAGCTTCTGCTTCGTCACACCCTTTACGTGTTTCACGCGCAACGCACGGTTTACAACGAGGCGCCCGACAAAGGCGCACGCCA
>Ga0134121_10000609_pt1 | contig 39563 bp, 28 predicted proteins | sample KB301_FD_96463 | JGI IMG/M metagenome (GOLD analysis project Ga0134121, IMG submission 96463) | Terrestrial soil microbial communities without Nitrogen fertilizer from Kellogg Biological Station, Michigan, USA - KB3-0-1 | ecosystem: Environmental > Terrestrial > Soil > Unclassified ...
AGCTTGATCAGCGTCAGGCCGAGGTCGGCGTAGAGGTGAAGGCTCTTGTCGTTGACCTGGTAGAAGCAGGTCCAGCCGTGGTGGCGGTCCGCCAGCTCGCGGAACTTCCACACCAGCTCCGCCCGCTCGCGGTCGGGGCCTACCGGGTCGCCCATCGACACCCAGGTCCGGTGCTCGACGCCGAACATCACGAAGGCGTTGCCCGATTCGTGGAAAAGGAGCTGCTTGTCGCCGATCAGGGCGAGCCAGGCGTAGGTGCGGGGGAAGGCGCTGGCGATGGCGGCGGCCTTCACCAGCTCGTCCTCGGCGGGCATCGACGGCTCCATGGGCGCCGCCCGCATCAGGCGGCTGACGGCGATGCCCAGGGCCACGGCCACCACGCCCACCGTGGCGCGCAGGAAGCGCGGGGCGTTGCCGTTGAAGAGGGTGAACTGCCACCAGAGGTCCCGCGAGTAGTCGACGTGCTTGTAGGCGAAGAAGCCCAGCCACACCGAGCCCAGGACGACGATCGAGATGGCGAGACTCCAGCCCGGCGTGAAGGGCTCGGCGGTGAGCGACGCCTTGCGGTTGAAGTGGCTGTGGCAAGGCAGGAGGGCCGCCAGCATGATGGCGAGGACGATTGCCTCCTCGTAGTCGAGGCCCTTGGCGAGCGACACGACGGTGCCGGTCGCCAGCAGGACGACGGTAAGCTGGTAGGCGGCGTCGAGCCGGCGCTGGAGGCCGATGGCGAGGAACATCAGCAGCACGCCGGCGAGGCTGCCCACGAAATGGGAGACCTCGATCACCGACAGCGGCAGCGCGTCCTTGAGCCACGAGAGCCGCGAGTGGATGGCGGGCGTCGCGCCGGAAACGAGGAGGATGGCGCCGCCGAGGAAGGTGGTGACGGCGAGGATCTGCGGCACCACGTCCGGCGCCCGGCCGCCGAACATGCGCGCCAGCCGCCCCACCTGCTTGCGCCGCAGCACCACCTCGTGCACTCCCAGCGTCACCGACGCCAACAGCAGTGGCATGAAGTAGTAGACGGCGCGGTAGGCCACCATGGCGGCCAGGAGCTGGGGGTGGGGCAGCTCGGGCAGGAGCAGCACCATCATGCTCTCGAACACCCCGAGGCCCCCAGGCACGTGGGAGAGCAGGCCCGCCACCTGGGCGAAGAGGAAGACGCCCAGGAAATGGAACGGCGTGATGTTCCAGGAGTCGGGAAGGAGCGCGTAGAGCACCGCGCCGGCCAGCGACCAGTCGAGCGAGGCGACGCCGATCTGCATCAGCGCCATGCCCGGCCGGGGAATGGCGAACTCCATCCCCTTGATCGCCACCGGCCGCCGCCGCAGGGCCGTGGTCGCGAGATAGGCGGCCACGAAGCCCAGGAACACCACTCCCAGAGGCCAGGCGCTCACCACGGGCAGGTGCAGACGGGCCGGCACGTGGATGGGCTCGAGCACGAAGGCCACCCCCGCGAGCCCCAGGAAGCCCAGCCAGAAGGTGGCGTAGGAAAGCACCACGATGCGGGCGATGTCGAGCGCCGTCAGGCCCCAGCCGGAGTAGAGGCGCGCCCGCAGTGGCGTGCCGGTGAAGAGCGGCATGCCCAGAGTGTTGCTGAAGGCGTAGCCCGCGAACGACGCCAGCGCGATCTTCCAGTAGGCGACCTCCTTGCCGATGTAGCGGATGGCCAGGGTGTCGTAGCCGGTGAGGGCGAAGTAGCCGGCGATGGTGAAGGCCACGGCCAGCGCCACGCGGCTGGCCGGCAGGGCGCCGAAAAACGCGATGACGTCCCGGTAGCGGAAGCCCTTCAGCTCGCCGTGGAGCAGCCAGAGGGCGAGGCCGAAGAACGCCAGGCTCAGGAACGGCGTCAGTTTGGAGAGGGAAAATTTCTTCATCGCGGCCGGCCCGATTCTACCGGACCGAGGGGCAGAGGGCCGATGATCCTAACCCAACCGCTCGCGGACCAGGCGGTCGAAGGCTTGGCGCAGGGCTTCGAGGCGGCCCAGCTTGCCGGCGTCGCCGGCGTCGACCACCAGGGGCCAGTCGAAGTCCACGCCGTCGATCACCTGGGCGCGCCAGACGTTCTTCTTGGGGTCCCAGGTGCCTTCGGGGTTCCCGATCAGGTCCCAGCCGGTGGGCAGGTAGCTGCGGATTTCGGTCTCGATGTACGAGAGTGGGGCGTTGGTCGTCTTCATGACGACGGGATTGTGCCTCAAACGGGGGGGATTGAGAAGCGGGCCGCGGGTTGTTACGATCCAGGGGCCGGCCACGATCCCTGCCTGCACAACTGCGTGTAATAAAAGGAATGCCATGAAGATAGAGCTCAGCGAGGAGCAGAAGCTGCTGCAAGAGACCGTCCGCCGGTTCGCCGAGGAGGTGGTCAAGCCCCGGGCCAAGGAGATCGACGAATCGGGCGAGTTCCCCCGCGACTTCTACGACCAGGCGGGCGAGCTGGGCCTCGCCGGGGTCGCCATGCCCGAAGAGTACGGCGGCGCCGGCATGGACACGGTCTCCTACTGCGTGGTCATCGAGGAGATCAGCCGGATGTGCGCCACCTCGGGTGTCATCCTCTCGGTCAACAACTCCCTGGTCTGCGATCCGCTGCTGAAGTACGGCACCGAGGAGCAGAAGAAGGAGTTCCTCACCCCCCTCGCCGCCGGCAAGAAGCTCGGCTGCTTCGCCCTCACCGAGCCCGGCGCCGGCAGCGATCCCGCCGGCCTGCGCACCACCGCCCGGCGCGACGGCGACGACTACGTGCTCAACGGCAACAAGATCTTCATCACCAACGGCACGGACGCCGACGTCGCCCTGGTCTTCGCTTCCATCGACCTGTCGATGAAGCACAAGGGGATCACGGCCTTCATCGTGCCCACGGACACGCCGGGCTACAGCCACGGCACTCACGAGTTCAAGCTCGGCGTCAACGCCTCCGGCACCACCGAGCTGGCGTTCGAGGACATGCGCATCCCCGCCAGGTACCGCCTCGGCGGCGACGGCGACGGCTTCAAGGTCGCCATGTCCACCCTCGACGGCGGCCGCATCGGCATCGCGGCGCAGGCCATCGGCATCGCCCAGGCGGCCTTCGAGGAGGCGCTCGCCTACTCGCAGCAGCGCGAGCAGTTCAACCAGCACCTCTCGGACTTCCAGGCCATCCAGTTCTACCTGGCGGACATGTCGACCGAGCTCGACGCCGCGCGCCTGCTCACCTGGAAGGCGGCATGGACCAAGGAGAACGCCAAGCGCTACACCCTGGAGGCCGCGCAGGCGAAGCTCTTCGCCTCCGAGATGGCGCAGCGGGTCACCAACAAGGCGTTGCAGATTCACGGCGGCTACGGCTACACCAAGGAGTACAACGTCGAGCGCTACTTCCGCGACGCGCGCATCACCGAGATCTACGAGGGCACGAGCGAGGTCCAGAAGATGGTCATCGCCGACTGGGTCCTCAACAAGGCCTGAAGGCCGGTAGAAGAGAGAGCGCCATGGCCCTATTGACCGAGTCCAAGCCCGAGACCGTTGCCGAATCCGGCGTCGACTTCTCCTTCACCGAGGACCAGGAGCTGCTGCGCGCCGAGGTGCGGCGGTTCGCCGAGGAGCGCCTGCGGCCCGGCGCGGCGGAGCGTGACCGCGAGCACCGCTTCCCGCTGGAGCTCTTCAAGGAGATGGGGGAGATGGGCCTGCTCGGCATGCTGGTGCCCGAGGAGTACGGCGGGGCGGGGATGGACACGCTCTCCTACCTGCTCGCCATCGAGGAGATCTCGCGGGTCGATCCGGCGGTGGCGGTGACGATGAGCGTCACCAACTCGGTCTGCGGCTGGCCGATCGTCCACTTTGGCAGCGAGGAGCTGAAACGGAAGGTCTTGCCGTCGCTCGCCTCTGGGGAGACGCTGGGCGGCTTCGGCCTCACCGAGCCGGGAGCGGGGAGCGACGCCGGCAGCCTGAAGACCACGGCGCACCGGGACGGAGACTTCTGGGTGCTCAACGGCCAGAAGGCCTGGATCACCAACGCGGGCTTCGCGGGTTGGTACGTGGTGCTGGCGCGGACGGACCCGGAGGCGGGGAAGCGGGGGATCTCGGCGATCGTGGTGCCCGGCGACGCTCCGGGCTTCTCCGTCGGTCCGCCGGAGGAGAAGCTGGGTCTCAAGTCCTCGCGCACGGCGCAGATCTACTTCGCGGACTGCCGGGTGCCGGCCGAAAACCTCCTGGGTGAGGAGGGGCAGGGGCTGAAGATCGCGCTCTCGACGCTCGACCACTCCCGGCTCGGCATCGGCGCCCAGGCGGCGGGCATCCATCAACGGGCGTTGGAGCTGGCGGTGGCCTACGCCAAGGAGCGCGTGCAGTTCGGCAAGCCCATCGCCGCCAATCAGGCGATCCAGTTCAAGCTCGCGCAGATGGCGACCGACCTCGCCGCGAGCCGCGCCCTCACCTACGCCGCCGCCGTCGCGGAGCACACCTCGCGAGGCGGCCGTCTCGCCGCCCAGGCCAAGGTCTTCGCCTCCGAAGCCGCCAACCGAGCCTGTCAGGAAGCCCTCCAGATCCACGGCGGCAACGGCTTCCACGAAGACTACGAGATCGCCCGGCTGTACCGCGACGTGCGGGTGACCACCATCTACGAAGGCACCAGCGAGATGCAGCGGCTGGTGATCGCGCGGCATCTGCTGAAGTAGATCCGGCCTCCGTTTGCTTTGTGCCTGCTGCTGTTGCCCTCGCAGTCCTACGGCCGCAGCACCCGCCCCATCATGCACTCGCCCAGCTCGCGGTAGCTCTCCCACTGTTCGTCGGTGAGGAACTGGTCTGCGGTGGGGTCGTTGGGGAAGGCCGGGCTGGCTTCGGCGTGGCAGCGCACCTCGAGCGGCACTCCCGGCGGCACGGCGGCCTTGAGCAGCAGCAGCCACGTCGGCGGCGCGGGCCTGCCGGACGCAGTGAGCCGCGGCTTGGCATAGGTGACCCGCGCCAGCGCGGCGGCATACGGTCCGTTGCGCTTGATCTCCTGCCACGGCCCGATGGCGTCGGGGTTGAGCCAACTCTGGATCCACAGCGGCACGTCCTGGCCGGCGACCTGGAACGCCGCCCACCCGGTTTGTCCGTTGGCGCGCGCGGGAACCGGGTCGATCCAGTGGCAGTGGGCGCCAAAGTCGATTTCCGCCAGCCGGATGAGCGTCGAGACATCCTGGAACAGGTAGCGTGAGTCCTGCAGCGCGTCGATGGAGAGAATGAACGGCATCTGCCGGCGGATCAGCTCGTACAGGCCGGTGCCTTCGAAGTGGCCGCCGTCGCTCAAGTACCAGAATCGCTGAGAGGGACCGCCATAGAAGCCCCGCCACTCGTCGAGCAGCATGCGCTGGGTGCGGAATAGGAAGCTCGGGAGTTCGATGAGCCGGCGCCAGAAGCCGGGCGGGTAGCGGCCCGGCCGCTGGCCGGCGCGGATATGGGTGTCCCACCAGTAGCCGAGGCGCACGTTGAGCAGCCCCAGGAGCAGCGACAGTGCCACCCTGGTGTTGCGCCCCGAGCCGGTGCTGAAGGCGGCGCCCGAGGTGGCGATCCACTGGGAGAGGCGCAGCGGCTCGACTTCGGCGGTGTCGAAGCCGCGCTTTTTGAGCACGTGGAAGGCATTGGGGTCGTTGCTGGGCAGGATGGCGCGCACCACGCTATCGCCCGATTCGATGCCAGCCGGCGAGCGATCCCACAGCGCGGTGAAGCGCCGGCCAACGGTGATGCCCTCCGGCCCGAGGGCCATCTGCAGCCCCTTGTCCTGCTTGAGATGGCGGCCGGAGACGGCGTCCGCCGTCTCATTGACGCAGACGCCGATCAGGTGCAGCGGCCCACCCTTGAGCTCGGGGTGGTAGGCCTCGAGCTCGATGTCGTCGTTGGCGTCGGGCACCTGCACCTCGGTCGGCGCCCCCGTGCCGTGCGGGTAGATGCGCTCGGGGTTGCTGGCGCCGAGGAAGGTGCGGGCGAGCCGCGCTGCGTAGGTCGACTGCAGCGACGACAGGTTGAGGAAGCTGACGTCGCGTCCGAGCACGACCGAGACGGCGAAGGCGAGGAGGATGAACCACAGGCCTACCGTCGTGCTGTGGTTGAAGCTCCAGTGCACGAGCACGTCGAGCGCGAAGAGCTCGAAGGCGAGCAGGCCGAAGGCGAGCACGGCGACGAGCAGCATGGGGATACCGCCGCTCGCCGCCGCTCCCGGCTGGGTGGCCGGCTTGGTGAGGTTGGTGATGGTGTCGCGGAAGAAGGGCAGGATGGCCATCAGGAGGGCCGCGAGGCCGACGGTCATCGACCGCATGGTCGACTGATCGGCGGCGGCGCGCGCCAGGGTGTCGAGGGCCACCCACAGCAGGGCGGCGACGAACACCAGGACGGCGGTGCCGAGGGCGCGGGTGAGCCGGTTGCGCAGGAGGGCCGCCTGCGTCTGCTCGGCGGTGCCCGCCGGCATGTCGAGGCTCGCCAGCAGCTCCCACACCCAGGCGAGCAGCAGGACGACGATAGTGACGAAGCCGACCAGCCGCAGGCCCGGGATGCCCAGCGCCACCACCGCGCCGGCGAGCAGCACCACCCAGAGCAGCAGCGCGAACACCGCGTACGGAGGTCCGCCCTTCTTGCGTGGCACGAGCCAAAAGCTGATGAAGAACGGCAGGCCGAGGGCGAGGAAGATCGCCGCCGGCAGCCACCACCAGGGTGAGAGCTGCAGGCCCAGGAAGGTGACGGGGCTGGCGGGGATGCCGGGGAGCCGGCCCAACGGGCCGGCGAGCAGGCGCAGCAGACCGAAGATGGCGATGAACAGCGTGCCGACGCATAGCTGCACCGCCACCAAGTTGCGCCAGACGGTGCCGAGGTTGGTCGTGAGGTCGGAGAGCCCCTCGCCGGCGAGGTAGTTGACGTGCGCGCGCAGCCACTCGATCTCGGCCGAGTTGGAGTCGCGCAGCACCCGCTCCACGTAGGCCGGCTTGTCCGCCACGTCGGGGGCGACGCGGGTGAAGAGCCGGCCGAGAAAGCTGCCGATGTAGCCGCCGCCCGAGATGGTGGACATGAAGTCGATGGCGCGCAGGCGGCCGGCGGCGGAGAGCGCCTGCAACGCGCCCAGGCAGTAGGTGGCGCTGCGGATGCCGCCGCCGGAGAGCGCGAGGCCCACGGCGTCCTCGGGCAGCCTCCGGGCCATCGTCGGGCCGGGGGTGAGCAACGCCGCCTGGCGGCGCTGCTCCACGGCCTTCGCTTCCTTCGCCTCCATCTGCTCCGGGTAGGTGCTCGAGTCGGCGATGAGCGTCTCCGCCGCCTTCTCCGCCGCCATGAAGATCGGCGTGATGATGAAGTAGCCCGGGATCTCGGGGAAGATCGAGGCGTCGACGACGCGCAGGCACTCGACGCCGTGCACGCTGAAGCGGCTGTCGAGCACCGCGCCCTTGTCCTTGAGCTCGCTCGTGTACGGCCGCCAGGGGTCGGAACCCATGCGGCAGGTGCCGTTGGCGTGGTGCCCCCAGGCGGAGTGGCGGATCCACTTGGCGACCTGCGAAGAGCTGGCGAGGTCCTTGCCCGGCTGCACTTCGCGGTCCATGAGCGGGATCGAGGCATTGATGTCGCGCACCATCGCGACCGCGGCCTCGACCGCCGCGAGATCCTGCTTCGCCCCCGGCGTGTAGAGGCCGGTATCGGGGTCGCGCGCGAAGGAGTCGGTGTCGATCTCCAACTGCGCGAAGGGGGAGGCCGAGCGCAGCTTCACGGTGCCTGCTTTGTGGGTGTAGGCTTTGAGGATCACCCAGCTCCAGATGTTGCGGTGATCGACGGGCTCGCCGGGCGGCACCTGCTCGGGGTAGAGCAGTTGTCTGGACCAGTCCCAGTAGTAGCCGCGGAAGGCGGCCGGTACGCCGAAGACGAAGAGGTCGGCTTCGGGCCCCTCGTGGTGGCCGGAGCGCGCCAGGAAGGCGATGGCGCCGCCGTTGGTGGCGTAGAGGCCGCCGCCGGTTTTCAGCCACTCCTTGCGCACGGGATCGTCGGGGTCGTTGGGCAGGAAGGTCGCACCGTCGAGGCTCTTGAACGGCTTCTTGGTCTGCGTGATGACGCTGACCTCGTAGCGGTCCTGCAGGTTGCGGCCCACGCCGGGCAGGTGGATGCCGTCGGCCACCTTCCTGCCGTCGCGGTCGCGCAGGCCGTCGATGCCGTGGGCGGCGAGCTCCTCCTGGTTGCCGATGCCGGAGAGCATCAGCAACTGCGGCGAGTTGTAGGCGCCGCCGCTGAGCACCACCTCGCGGGCGAAGAGCTGCCGGCGCGGCGCCCGGTTCGACACTTCGTCGGAGACCGCGTGCGGGCTCGGCTGGTAGAGGTGCTTGCCCTCGGCCACCTCGACACCGATGGCGCGCGGCACCGGCGGCCGCCGCTCCTCGCCCTCCTGCCCTGCCTCGAAGATCACCCGCGTCGCCAGCGCGCAGGTGACGATGGTCAGGTTCTCGGGGTAGTCGATGGCGTTCTGCAGCAGCCACTCGCGCAGGCCGATGCGGCGGCTGCCGTTGGTGCCGATGGGGATGAACTTGAGGCTGACGTTCGGGGCCGCCGGCCAGTCGCGGCGGAAGTTGGGATCGAGGAACCTCACCACGCTGAGCGTCAGGATCGACTTGAGGAACGCCTTCCAGTTGCCGTCCTTCTTGAGGATCCACCAGATGGCGCCGAGGAGGACGCGGATGAAGGTGAGGTCGCCGAGCGCGATGGTGATGATGAGCAGCGGCGAGATGAAACTGGTCTTCTGCCAGCCGGCGGTGCCATGGCCGCCGTCGTCGAGCACCTCGCTGGGGTTGAAGAAGGCGACGAGCGAGCGCCACCACTGGGCGATTTTGCCCAACGCCCTGCGGAAGGCCGAGCGATACACCGCGTAATAGAGGACCTGCTCGATGAGCGCGAAGTAGCCCTGCATCGCCGAGGGCTGCCAACTGGGATCGCCGGTGAGCGCGGCGATGCGTTCCCAGTCGAGGTCGTTGGGCTTGGCGATGATCATCGCGTGGTGGTTGGTGCAGCCACCGAGGCCCGAGACGCGCGGGTAGAAGATGCCCCCCTTGCCCGGCGGCCAATTGGGGTCGAGAGTCGCCGACGGATCCTGCGCCGGGTTGTACTTGGGGTCCTGCTCTTGCTCCTCGGTATTGGCGAAGTGGCGCACCGAGAAGCCCCAACTCATGCGGTCGTCCTCGGAGGCCGCCGCGTAGTAGACGGGGACCTCGTAGACCTCGCGCAGCTTGGCCCCGGACTGCGCCGGCGCGTCGACCGGCCCGCAGTCCGGACCGTCGATAGCGACGTCGGCGCCGGCTTCGAGCACCAGCACGCGCTTGCCGGAGCGTGCGAGCCGCGCCGCCAGCACGCCGCCGCCTGCCCCCGAGCCGACGATGATGTAGTCGAACGGCGTCGTGTCCGGATTCGCCGCCAGGGCGAGCAGGTCCGGGGTCGAGGCGTTCGCGGTGGCCATCGCTACAACGTCCTCAGGAACGCCTTGAGTTGCACCTTCTCCTGGTCGCTGAGCCCCTCGGCGAACCAGTGCCCGCGATCGAGGACGTAGTCGGGGCACTTGCTCGCCTTGAGCAGCGGCAGGGCCGCCTCGCGTTCGAAGGCCTGCAGCGCCTTGGCGCCCTGCAGGTGGTCCTTGTGGATCGCCAGCAGGCCACGGGCGAGACCGGAGAAGCCGCCGATCAAGTCACCGGCCGGCGCTTCGGGATTGATGCTCCACAGCAGGTTGACCGGCATCCCTTCGGGGAAGGGCGCCAGCATGGCGGCGGTGTCGATGCCGACGAGCTTGCCGCCGACGAAAAGGCGGAGCACGACACCGAGGGAGACGAGCAGCACGGCGAGCCCGTAGAGCAGCGGCCTCCAGGTCCACGGCGCCTTCCTGCTCAGCACCAGCCAGATGAGCAGCGCGATGCCGAGCAGCAGCAGCGGCACCAGCCAGAGCGTCCAGTAGATGGTATAGATGCGGGTGACGGCGAGGACGCTGGCGATGATCAGCGCCAGCAGCAGGTAGACGAAGCCGGCCGCGCGCGGCCCGGCCAGGAGCGCCAGCAAGACCAGCACCAAGGCAAGGATGATCCACAGCCAGAAGGTGAGGAAGCCGGTCCAGAAGCTGCCCAGCACGCCCACCAGGATCGGCTTGACGAAGCCGCGAGCGAAGATGAGGCTGGTGGCGGCGGTCGAGCGGTAGATGAAGCCGGGGTCCTTGCCGGCGAGGTCGGGACGGTGGTACCGCAGGTCGCCCTCGGCGTGCTGCGGCGAGGGCACGCGCCGCTTCGACTTCCACAGCAGCTTGTCGATGGAGTCGTCGAACGAGGCCAGGCGGCCGGCCACCGACGGATCGTTGTTGAACAGGCCCAGCGTATTGTTATGCAGCAGCGGCGAGGTGCCCCAGATGCTGATCAGCGTCGCCGGCCGGTAGTACCCGGGGCCGCCTCCCGGCGGGTAATAGACATCGTTGTTCCCCCAGTCGTCGGTGGGCTTGCCCGACCAGGGGTTATAGAAGTGCACCGCGCCCACCGCCGGCAGCGCCTTGTAAGTGTCGGACGAGAAGTTGTCCCACACCTGGCCGCGCATGGCGTTGGTGCCCACCGAGCGGCCGGAGTTGGTGCCCACCAGCGTGATCGGCACGCGGATGTCGGTGGACATGTAGTTGTTGGCGAGGAAGTCCTCGCCGTCCGGGGGGGTGGCGGCCAGCGCCTCGATGCGGCGGCGGTAGTCGGCGAACGTCGGGCTGGCGCGGAACGCCTCCCAATCGGCGAAGGTCTGCGGCAGGGTGTACTCCGCCGGCCCGTCGGCGGGGGGCGCGCCCTTCGTCGACCAGTTGGGGTCGAAGTGGAGCGCGAAACCCGCCGGCTGCTTGCTCGAGTGGCAGATGGCGCAGTTCCGCAGGTAGACCTTGCGCCCCTCGACCGCCAGCGGCGCCTCGCGGGCGATGATCTCCGCGCCGCCTGGGGCGTCGGCGAGTTTCATCGGCGTGGTGATCGGCACCCCCTGCGCCGGGCTCTCGCGGGTGAAAAAGCTCGCCAGGTAGGGGATGCGGTAGTCGTCGCCGACGTTCCAGAACACCGAGTTGTCGATCAGGTTGCGCACGTTGAATGGGCGCTGCGGCTTGAAGCCGATGATGGCGTTGTGGCAGCGGAACCACTCTTCGGGGAAGGTGCCGATGTTGATGTAGACGCGGGAGAGGGCGCCGAAGACGGCGACGCTGTCGGCGCCGTCGAGCAGGACGCGGGGCGTGTGGCGCGGGTTGGTGCCCGGCGTATCCTCGATCGTAGGGATCAGCAGGTTGTCCTTGCTCTGCTGCTCAGGCGGATTGAGCTGGGCGCGCTTGAGGCGCGCCGGCATCGCGAAGATGTTGGTGATGGTGTTGGCGTTGTTGATCTGGTCGGTGCTCACCAGCGAGGTGTCGATGGTGCCCGGCTGCTGGCTGGCGAGGAACTGGTAGAGCGCGTTGTTCTCGCGGGTGAGGTTGGCGAACGCCTTGCTCGCCCGCCAGAACTGGTTGCCGATGGTGCTCGACATGTTGGCCCACTCCGGCCGCTCGGGATCGGCGGGCGGGTTGAGCGGGTGCGGCGCGATGTGGCAGAAGCCGCACGACATGCTGACCCGGAACGGGCGGATGAGCTTGGGATCGGAGGCCACCCGCACGTCTTCGTAGTAGGCGCTGCCGTTGCTGACCACCCGGCTCTGCCAGTACGTGCGCGCGGTCGCCGCGTCGTCGGTATCGCCGAAGAAGTCGGGGTTGGGCATCAGGCGCAGGCCGACGATTCCGCTCGGGTAGCCGTAGACGGTGTAGTCGAGCCCATCCTTCGGCAACTGCGCCAGCACCGATTCGTAGAGCTTGGGATCGCCGGGTTTGAACAGCGGCTTCGGCGGGTGGTGGGGATCGACGGGCGGCCCCTGCTCCAGCTTGCCGGTCTTGGGATCGATGTCGGTGGGCGGCTGCTTGAGGATGATCTTGTCGCCGTCGGCCTCGTCGAGGTAGAGACCGAGGATGCGCTTGTCGGGGTTGGTCTGCGCCTTCATGCCCGGCTGGTTCATCAGCCCGGCGGTGGCGAAGCGCCGGTAGCGCTGGCGCGAGTCGAGGAGGATGAGGAAGTCCTCGAGGCCGTAGCCCTGCTCCTGCAGCCAACCCCAGAAGGCTTCATTGCCCTCGCCCCAGAGGATCCAGGTGTTCTGGCCTTGGATCCCCTTGCGGCCCTCGGTATCGATCTGGCCCGCGGCGCCAGCCCAGTCGAACGGCGCCAGCCTGCCGTCCTTGCCGGCCACCATGTCGACGTCGCTGAAGACGTTGCGCGTCTCGGCTGGGAAGCAGTGCTTGGTGCGCGGGGTGATCGGGGTCCCCCGAATTGTCTTGCCGCCCTTGGCCTCGTCCAGCGGCGCGCCGGGGTCGGGCTTGTCCCAGCCCGCCTGCGAGCCCGGCACGTGGCTGGCCGCAGGGTACCGATTGTCGTCGGCCTTGGCCTGGGAGCAACCCAGCGTTACCAGGCAGAGCGCCAGGCTCGCCAGCAGGCCCAGGATGGCTCGATCACGGTGGGAAGGCAGCAATCGATTCCGGCTCGGTTGTCTCATCGGTTTTCCCTCGCAGGTACGCAAGTGATCACGACCCAGGCTGACCTGTCTAGACGGACGCGAGACGACGAATTCGCCCTTACTCAACAAAGTGATATGACATCATCTCACGATCTGCGCCGGCTGGCTAGCCGCGAGACACACTATGTCCGGTCAGAAGGCCCTACGCCTGATCGGTGAAGTGGCGCCGGCCCGGGTGCCGAGGGCTCTGCCGCGATGAGCTTGCCGTCCATAGCTCAATTCCAATGTTTCTTTGGGGCTGCGTGACACCAAATAGCTTGGCCGCTTCTTCTTGGGTGACGTTGCGATCTTCTATGAGCTTGCGGACGGCAATCATGAGAGTCGAGCGAACACGAAGATGCTCGGCTTCAGCCTCATCAAAGCCGAGGGCTCTGAAGACGTCAGCGGTTACGAACGGGCACGCGCGGTCTACTGCGAGCGCCAGGTAGAGACCGTCTGAGCGACGCTCACGCTGGCGTAGATCCGCGGAGGGTGCAGGGCTGACATCGTTCGCCGTTAGGGTCGTACGGCAGTCTTTTCCCTGGCACCAAACGTTCACGGGGCGCTGACGGTTGCGCCACGCTCACGTCACGGCCGGCTCATAGCCTCCGTCGCGTGAGCATTTCCCAGGCTTTCCTACTCCTCATTTCCATGGCTCTCGGCACTGCCGCCGGGCCGCCCACTGAGCTGCGGCTCCCAGAGATCTTCGGTCTCGTGGGTACCCGCGGGCTGGAGTTTTCGGCCAAGGCCCGCGGGCTCGAAGGCCGACGGGTCCGCGTGGCCGGCTACATGGTCCGGCGTGACGAGAGCGCCGCCGGAGCCTTCCTGCTGGCTCCGGTCCCCGTCCAGATCGACGACGAGGAATACGGCCTTGCCGATGACCTGCCGGCTGCGACGATTCTCGTCGAAGTCCCCGCTCTGGCCGGCAAGCCAATCCCCTACACCTCGCGGCGGCTGGCGTTGACCGGCGTCCTGAGGCTCGGGCCCCGCCAGGAGCCAGACGGCCGAACCTCGTTCGTACGGCTCGTCCTCGACGAGCTTCCCTCCGACTTTACCTTGCCATGAAAGGAGATCCACTTTGCTGCGCAACCTCCTGTTCCCGCGGGCCCTGGTGCTCGCCGCCGCCCTCTCCGTGGTGCCGGCTCTCGAAGCCGCGCCCAGCGTCACCCGCCTGACTCCGCCCAGCAACCTTTTCGCCAGCGGGGCCGCGCGCCCGGTCGTCGCGCGCTTCCTCCCCGGCCAGCGCTTCGATCTTCAGGCCACGATCGTCCCGGACAGCGGGCATCATGTGTCCGGGGTGACTTTTCAGGTCGACGGCACGCCGGCTGCCGGATCGGTGAGCCTCACTCCCGCCACCGCGAGCAGCGCCCCCGCCGGCGCTGTGGTGGCGACGCTACGCGCGTATGCGGTCCACGGCGCCGGAGTGCACACCTTGAGCGTGAAGGCGACACAGGACGACGGCGCGAACGTCGAGCGGCAGGGCAATTTCGAGATCGTCGGTTTCGGTCCGCGCAATCAGAAACAGGCGGCCAAGAACGTGATCGTCATGATCGGCGACGGCATGGGAATCGCGCATCGCACGGCAGCGCGGCTCATGCTGCGGGGTGTACTACAGGGCAAGGCCAACGGCCTCCTGGCCATGGACACCTTTCCTTACACCGGGCTGGTGATGACCTCGTCGTTGAACTCGATCGTCACCGACTCCTCGCCGGGTGCGGGCTGCTACTCCACGGGCAATAAGTCCAACAACAACCAGCACGGGGTGTTCCCGGACGATACGGTGGACAACTTCGACAATCCGCGCGTCGAGTCGATCGGCGAGTACCTGCACCGCACCCGCGGAACCTCGCTCGGTATCGTCACCACCGCCGACGTGTTCGACGCCACCCCCGGGGCTTTCGGCTCGCACACCCAGAACCGCGCCGCCGGCACGGGAATCGTCGACCAGTATCTGGACGAGCGCGCCAAGACGGGGCTTGCCGTGCTTTTGGGCGGCGGGCGGAAATGGTTCCTTCCCAATTCGACGCCGGGCTCGGTGCGCTCCTCCTCGACGGACTATCAGCTCCCGCAAGAGATGGCGGCCGGCTGGGGCGTGCCGCAGGGAACGCTCGACCCGCAGCGTGATCTGCTCTCCGACTTCGAGGCCGCCGGTTTCGACTACGCGCCGGACGCCTCGTCGCTGGCGAGCGCCTACCCGCATTCCTCCAAGCTGCTGGGCCTCTTCGCCCTGTCCAACATGAACGTGGCGATGGACAAGATCGCCGGCCGTCGCGGCACCTCGACGCTGGTCGACGATTATGGTTTCCCCAACCAGCCGATGCTCGACGAAATGACGACGGCCGCCCTCAAGGTGCTGTCCCGGAATTCGAAAGGCTTCGTGCTGATGGTCGAAGGAGCGTCGATCGACAAGCAGGCCCACAACATGGACAGCGACCGGTGGATCCTCGAAACCATCGAGTTCGACCGGGCGATCGGGGTGGCGCGGGACTTCGCCAAGCAAAACCCGGATACCCTGGTCATCGTCACCGCCGATCATGAATGCGGCGGCGTCAACATCATCGGTGCGGCGACGGTATCGAACGCTGAGCTGCAAGCGCGGGCGAGCGCGAACGCCGGTGTTGCGCAGCTACGGGCCGGCGTCGTGGGAACCTACGATGCCGCGGGCTTCCCGCGCTATACCATCGCCGAGGACGGCTTTCCGGTGACCACCAACGTCGATCGCCGGCTGCTCGTCGGCTATGCGGCCGACGCCGACCGCAACGAGGATTGGATGACCAATCCGCAGCCGCTGCGCGACAGCCAGCAGCCGTTCAACGGCTCGGCACCGCTCAACACCTACCCGAACACCCCGATGGACCGCGACCAGGCCGGCGGCTTCAAGGTGACCGGCCAGATCGCCGACGCCATTGCGGCGCACACCGCGTCGGATATCCCTGTATCCGCCTTCGGTGCCGGCGCCTACCTCTTCACCGGGGTCATGGACAACACGGACGTCTTCTTCAAGATCATGCAGGCCGTGCAGGCCGACCGCTAACCTCTCCCAATCCTATTCTCGCCGAGCGGCGCCGACTCAAGGCGCCGCCCGGTTCGGAAGCGTAAACCCGACGCAACAGACGGTATACTGTCCAGGCCATGGACAGCTCCGTCCTTCTCTTCTTTGCCGCTCTTGCCTTCGGCCTGGGAATCGCCGCCGCCTGGCTCCTGGGGCGGATGCGGCTTCAGGCCGAGGTGATCCGCCTGCGTACCCTGCTCGAAGCAGAGCGGCAGGCGGGCGGCGAGAAGCTTCGTCTCTTGAACGAGACTCAAGGCCGGCTTTCCGACACCTTCAAGGCGCTCTCCGCCGACGCGCTGCGGAGCAACAATCAAAGCTTTCTCCATCTCGCGAAGTCTGCCCTCGAAACCTTTCAGGAGGGCGCGCGGGGTGATCTCGAACGGCGCCAGCAGGCGATCGGCGAGCTCGTCAAGCCGCTGCGCGAGTCGCTCGACAAGGTGGACCAGAAGATCCAGGAGATCGAGACGGCCCGTGCCGTGGCCTACTCGGGACTCTCCGACCACTTGAAGACCCTCGCCGGAGCCCAGGCCAGCCTGGAGCGGGAGACGACGCGGCTGGTGGGCGCGCTACGAAACCCCGGGACCCGGGGTCGCTGGGGAGAGATTCAGCTCCAGCGAGTGGTGGAGATGGCGGGGATGGTGGCTTATTGCGACTTTGCCGTGCAGGCCACGGTCTCGACCGAGGATGGCCGGCAGCGGCCGGATCTCGTGATCCGCCTGCCCAACCAGAAGAACCTCGTCATCGACGCCAAGGCTCCCCTGGACGCCTATCTCGACTCGCTCGACGCTGCCGACGAGGACGGCCGCAAGGCCAAGCTGCGGGAGCACGCGCGGCAGATCCGCAGCCATCTCACCAAGCTGGCGGCCAAGAGCTACTGGTCGCAATTCGAACCGGCGCCGGAGTTCGTGATCCTCTTCCTGCCGGGGGAGACCTTCTTCAGCGCCGCCCTGGAGCAGGATCCGAGCCTGATCGAGGTGGGCGTGGAACAGAGGGTGATCCTGGCGACGCCCACCACGCTCATCGCCCTCCTGCGGGCCGTGGCCTACGGCTGGCGTCAGGCGCAGGTGGAGGAGAGCGCGCAGCAGATCAGCGACCTGGGCAAGACCCTCTACGAGCGCCTTCGGGTTTTCGCCGGCCATCTCGGCGCCATGGGCCGCAACCTCGGGCAGAGCGTCGACTCCTATAACAAGGCCGTGGGCTCGCTGGAGGCGAAGGTCCTCCCCGCCGCCCGCCGCTTCAAGGAGATGGGAGCGGCCGGCGGGGACGAGATCGAGACGCTGGAGATCGTGGACAAGGCAACGCGGGGCGTGGAGGGGGAGGTAGGACCGGAGATGTAGGGCCGGGACTCCGGAGAGGGCGTCTTGCAAAGAGGCAGCTGCGACTCCTCTGGCGCCCGGGAGTGAAATCCCCGGCTACCCACGGTAGTCCCTACGGGACCCAGGAGAAGGAACTGCGATCCCGTAGGGAACACCGTCGGTAGCCCAGGATTTCAATCCCGGGCGGCATAGGCGTCGTCGTCAACCACTTTTGAGAAACCCTCTAACTTAGAGCGCTTAGAGCGCTTTTCTATAGGTACACGTCAACCTTCGACTTCGCCTTCAGCTCCTTGATCCTCGCCTGCACGCTCTCCTGGGCCTGCTTCTGCTTGAGCATCATGCCGATGCGGTCCTTGACATGCTCGTAGGGAACCTGGGCCGCGGCTTGGCGCTCCAGGAGCTGGATGATCTGGTAGCCGTAGGGGCTCTCCACCACCGGGCTGATCTCGTTGGGTTTCAGGGCCATGGCGGCTTTCTCCATGGCCGGCGGCGCCTGTCCTTGCGCGACCCAGTCGAGATCGCCGCCGCGGACCTTGGAGGTGGGATCGTCCGAGTTGGCCGCGGCGAGCTTGGCGAAGTCGGCGCCGCCCACGATCTGCTTGCGGAGATCCTCGGCCTTCGCCTTGGCCTTTTCCCTCTCGGCAGGGGTGGCCGTGGTCTTGACCGCGACCAGGATGTGACGCAGGTGCATGCGGTCGGGCGAGTGGATCTGGTCCTTGTTCTTGTCGTAGAAGTCCTTGGTGGCCTGGTCGGAGACCGGAGCCTTGGAGATCACCTGGGTCTCGACGTACTTCTGCACGGCGAGCTGGTCGCGGGTCTGCTGGCGCAGAAGCGCCTCGGTCAGCCCGGTCTGCTTGAGAGCCTTCTGATAGACCTCTTCGCTGGGAAACTGCTTCTTGCGCGCCGCCACCTGCTTGTCCAGCTCCTGCTCGGTGGGACCGATGTGCTGGGCCTTGGCTTCCTGCTGGAGCAGGGTGATGCCGATCAGCTCGTCGAGCACCCGGCGGTAGACGTCCGGGGTCAGGGCGACGGGCTGGCCTCTCTGGGCCAACTGCATCTGAACCACCTGCGCGCCCTTGAGGAGGTCGTCCTTCTTGATCGCCTGACCGTTCACCTTGGCCACCACGTCGGGCATCTTGTCCGCCGTCATCGTCGCGGCGGCTGGGTTGGCCGCCGGATTCAGGTTGAAGGTGGGGGAGCTCGCGGCGGGCGTCTGCCCCGGCTGGCCCGGTTGCCCCGGGGTGGCCGACGCGGTGGAGGAGGCCGCTCCGGGCGTCGCCTCCGTCTTCTTGTCAGCCGGTTTACAGGCAGTCCAGGCGGCGAGCAGCAGGGCGAGCCCCAGGACAAGGAACATCGAGCGGGGCATGGTCTTCTGGTTCATTTTGGCTTCCTTGAAAGGCGGAGAGCAGGGGGGCCGCCGCCGAATGTGAGCGGGGAAGTGTAGCAGAGGGTGCGTCAGAGATGTATCGACGGCCGGCCCTCAGGCCCCGCGCAGCGTCCCCGCCGGTTCGATCCGGCTGGCCCGGCGGGCGGGGAAGTACGCAGCGGCCAGGCAACCGGCGATCAGCAGAAGAGCGGCACCGGTGAGCACTCGCAGATCGGTAGCCTCCACGCCGTAGAGCAGCCCTGCGAGAAGGCGGCCGGTGGCCAGTGCCCCGAGCACGCCGAGAAAGACGCCGGCGAGCACCAGGACGAGAGCGCGCCCCAGGACCCAGCGGACTACCCGGCCGCGGCCAGCTCCGATCGCCATGCGGACGGCAATCTCGCGTCGGCGCCGGCCAATCCGGTAGGCCAGCACTCCGTAGGTGCCGATCAGCGCGAGCAGCAAGGCGACGCCGGCCAGGAGGCCGACCAGAAGAGCGTGAGAGCGGGGCCCCACGGCGGATCTGGCGACCAGGTCCTCGAGGCGGGCCGCCGGTGCCAACGGCAGGGATGGATCGAGCTCACGCAGCCGCCGGCGAAGCAGCGGCGCGTAGTCCAGGGGCCGGCCGCCGGTCTTGACGAGCGCCTCGAACGTTTCGGAGGGTCCCTGGCTCCACGGCTGGATCATGAGCTCTCCGGGCTCTTCGGCCAGCCCCCGTTGCCGGAAGTCCCGGAAGATCCCCACCACCCTGTACTCCTGGGTGCGCTTCATGACCACCCGCTCGCCCACCGGGCTCCGGCCGGGCCAATGCCGCTGTGCCAGGGTGCGGTTGACCATCACCGGCCGGTCCGTGGCACTGGCGGTTCGGGTGTCGAAAATCCGGCCTTCGAGAATCGGAATCCGCAGCAGCCGGAAGTACTCCGGGGTGACGAACTGCATGGTCGCGCTCGGGCCCTGGGTCCAACGGCGGCTGGGAGGGTTCTGACCGGTGACCTGGAAGCCCCAGACCATGGCCATGCCGGGCAGCGGCAGCCGGCTGGTGAGGGCCGTCAGGGTCCTGCCGGGAAGAGATTCGAGGCTGGCGAGGAGCCGCGCCGAGAATTCGCCGCGCCGCACGTCATCGGGATACTGCCAGGCGGGCAGACGGATCTCCTGCACCAGAACGTCCCGGGCGTCGAACCCGGGATCGAGGGTGGCAAGGCGCCGCCAACTGGTCACCAAGGCCAGCGCGCCGGCGGTCAGCATCAGAGTCAGCGCGACCTCGGCGATGACCAGCGCATCCTGAGAGATGCGGACGAGGCGAGGCTCCGCCAAGGCCTCGCGCGGCGTAGCCCCCGGGGTCAGGATCGCCGGCAGCAGGCTGCTGAATAGAATGGCGGTCAGGCCCGCTCCCAGGGCGAAGAGGACCACGCCCCAATCGATTGCGATCTTCTCCAGGCGCGGCAGCTCGTCGACCAGGAGCAGCGGCAGCAGCCGTCGGGCCAGCGCTGCGAGCAGAAGCCCACCAGCACTGCCGGCGACCGCGAGGATCAGGGCCTCGGCTCCGCTCTGCCGGACCAGGTGCGCCCGCCGGGCTCCAAGCGCGAGCCGTAGCGCCATCTCCCTCTGCCGCTCCACTCCCTGGGCCAGTAATAGATTGGTGAGGTTGACACAAGCGATCAAGAGCACCGCGGCCGCGGCAGCCGACAGGAGCGCCAGGACGCGGCGGCTGTCTCCGATCACGGTGTCCAGCAGCGGAGTGAGCCGTACGCCCGTGCCGGCGTTCGTTTCCGGATGAGCCGCCGCGAGCTCGGCCGCAAGCCGGTCCATCTCGGCCTGGGCCGCTTCCAGGGTGGCACCGGGGGCCAGGCGTCCGACGCCCGAGTAGCGGTTCTCGTCCCGGACGGCGAGATCGTCGTCCGTCGGCCCGGCCGGAGTCCAAAGGCTGTCCTTGCTTCCGGCGATCTCGAAGCCGGGGGCCATGACGCCCACGACGGTGTACGGTTGGCCGTCCAGCCGGAGCGCGCGGCCAAGAATCTTCCTGTCACCTCCAAAGACCTTGGTCCAAAGGCCGTGCCCAAGGAGAACGAGGCGCTCCCGTCGCGTCACCTCGGCGGCGGAGAAGGGCCGGCCGAGCGTGGGCGCGACGCCGAGGGTGCTGAGCAGCTCCGAATCGATCTTCGTGGCGGCGACCTCCAGAGGCTCGCCACCAGGTTCGAGGACGGCGGTATAGCTCTCGTAGAGCCCGATGCCGCGCAGGGTCCGGCTCCTTTGCCGCCAATCGCCCGTGTTGAGGTAGGAGACCGGAAGCCGATTCCAGATCGCCGCCAGGCGTGGGTTCGGAGAGCTCTTCAGCTCGCCGAGGGTTTGATAGATCCGGACAAGATCTCCGGCCCGAGGGTACTCCAGAGGGGAGAGGGTTCCATGGACGATCGTGAAGGCGGTCGTCACCGCCCCCACCCCGACCGCCAGGGTGAGGATCACCGTGAGTGAGACCAGAGGATTCCGAGCGAGCCGCCGCAGGGCGTAGCGTTGTGCGTGCCACATCTGGAAGTGAGGGCCGGGCACGGTCGCCGCCCGCGCCCGGCCTATCCGGCTTCAGCCGCCGTCTCGACGACTACGGACAATAGTTCCCCTGACCGTCCGTGCAGTCGCCGTCGATGAAGGTGTAGGGATCGGGGCATTGATGGTTGAACCTGCAGCAGGTCGCCATGCTGGCCCAGCACTGACCGCTGTAGAAGATGTTGTCGCAGTAACTCCAGCAGGTGATGGGGGCCGTGGCCTGGGCACTATGAATGCCCCCGGTTACGACCGCCAGCAGAACCACCAGCAGACCCACGAGGCGAAGGATCTTCATGCAGAGCTCTCCTTTTTCCTGACCCGGCCAAGCCTGGTCTGGCTTGCCCGATGACGCCTGGTAATTTCGCGTCGTCGAGTATACCGCAGGATCGCGGATTGAACGTGCGCGGAACTCCAGGGCCTCCCGGCGAGCTCCGGTGGCTCGCTGTGGCGCCCAGCGAGCACCTTGAAAGGCAAGCGGCTTCTTCTTGGAGTCAGGAAGTGCTATGCCGCTTTGCCTGTCCCATGTCTTCGAGGAGGATCGAAATGATGGCAAAGTCCCGTGCTTCACTGTGTCTCCTGCTGTTGGTAGTGAGCTCCTTGCTGAGCGTCCCGGCCATGGCCCAGGTCGCGAAGCAGGGCAACGACGTCCTGTCGTCTCTCTCCTTTTTGCACGAAAAATTGCGTCAGGGCGATGAGTCCGAGCCGCTGGACAATGCCCGGGCCGTCGTCGACAGAGCGCTGCAGAACAGTTGGGATGCCTTCCGCATCGGCGTCGGTCCGAACGCCGACTGGAACGCCACGATCGATAAGCGTACCGGCCTCGTAACCTTCGCCGAGGGCGGCAACGTGGCCTGGATTCCAGGCCGCGGCAACCACATGTCCACCCAGAGCCTCGGCAACGTGCTCTCGGGCAAGACGATCGACCTGGCTGCCCTGGATACGATCGCGCGCAGCTACATGCCGCGCGTCCAGCCTTTCTTCGGTATCGATCCGAAGAGTCTGGTCCTCAACCAGGGACGGTCGGGGCAGCCGGCGAGCCACCTCTGGTTCGTGGATTACGACGTCGTCCTGGAAGGGATGCCCATCGAAGGGGCGCGCGTCGTCTTCCGCGTCAACAACGGCAACCTGATCCAGATCGGCTCGGAGAACCTGCCGGTCCCGGGCTCGAAGGTGCCGCCGACCCAGCTCACCAGCGCCCAGGCGCTGGCCGCGGTCTCCCAGTACATCGGCGGGTTCCAGGTGGGCGACTCCTTCCGCGACTCCGGCAGCCTCCACCTCCTGCCGGCATCGATCGAGAGCAACCGCTCGGCCGAGGGGTTCGACTTCGGTAAAGGACGCGGCCTCGCCAAGGTTTGGCAATTCGTCTTCCACCGCGACGGCGTGATGGGAACCTGGCGGGCGCGGGTCGACGCCACCACCGGCGAGTTGCTCGAGCTGGCCGACATCAACGAGTACGCGACGGCCCAGGTCACCGGCGGCACATACCTCAACTCGCCGGCCACCGGCCCTGAGGTGGTGCGGCCGATGCCCAGCGCCGCAGTCTCGACGGGCGCCACGACCAACTCGGCGGGCCTCTACAACTACAACGGCACTCCCGGCACCTGCGCCCTCACCGGCCCCTACGTTAAGATCACCGACACCTGCGGCGCGATCTCCCAGGGGACGACCGACAGCTTCGGCAACATCGCTTTCGGCAGCTCCTCGGGCACCGATTGCACGACGCCGGGCCACGGCGGAGCGGGCAACACCCACTCTTCGCGCGAGCAGTTCTATCAGGTCAACCGGATCAAGGAAGTGGTCCGCGGCTGGCTGCCGGGCAATACCTGGATCAACACGCAGCTTACCGTCAACGTCAACCTGAACCAGACCTGCAACGCCTATTGGAACGGCTCGACGCTCAACTTCTTCAAGTCGGGCGGCGGCTGCGCCAACACCGGCATGATCGCCGGCGTTTCGCTGCACGAGTTCGGCCACGGCATCGACCAGAACGACGGCACCGGCACTGCCACGGACGGGGCGACCGGCGAGTCCTATGGCGACACCACAGCTCTGATTGCCCTTCACGACTCCTGCCTCGGCGCCGGCTTCCTGAGTGGAAACTGCTCCGGTTACGGCGACGCCTGCACGGCCTGCACGGGTGTGCGCGACGCCGACTATGCCAAGCACGCCTCGAACACCCCGGCGACGCCGGACAACTTCATCCGCGTCCACTGCCCGAACGCCGGCCTCGGCGCCGGCAAGGGACCCTGCGGCAAAGAGGTTCACTGCGAGTCGTACGTGCCCACGCAGACGATGTGGGACCTCGCCGCCCGCGATCTGCCGAGCCCCGGCACCGGTGTGGCATGGACGATTCTCGATCGTCTCTGGTACCTCTCCCGTAACACCGCCACCAAGTCGTTCACTTGCACCGCCGGCACGACCTACACGTCGAACGGCTGCGGCGCGGGCTCGCTGTGGAAGGTGATGCGGGCCGTGGACGATGATGATGGCAACCTGAACAATGGCACTCCGCATGGCGGCGCCCTGTTTGCCGCCTTCAACCGTCACTCCATCGCCTGCACCACGGACGCCGGCGCCAGCACGACCTTCGCCGGCTGCACGCCCCCCGCGGCTCCGGCGTTGACCATCACTCCTGGCGACAACCTGGCCTCGCTCTCCTGGACGCCGGTCGGTTCGTCGACCTACAACGTATTCCGCAATGAGAACGGCTGCAACGCCGGCTTCACGAAGATCGCCAGCGGCACCACGGTCACCTCGCTCAGCGATTCCAACGTCGCCAACGGCCTCACCTACTACTACCAGGTGACCGCTATGCCCACGGGTAATGAGTCGTGCGCTTCGACTCCCTCGGCCTGCGTCTCGGTCTCCCCGGCGACTGGGCCCTGCGTGCCTCCCGCCGCTCCGGCGAGCCTGACGGCGACGGCCGGAGCCGGCAGCGTGGCGCTCTCCTGGGCCGCGGTGACCGGCGCCGTCGAATACCACGTGCTGCGCTCGGCGGCCACGGGCGGTCCCTACACCCAGGTCGGCGTCGCGAGCGGCACCACCTTCAACGACACTGGAGTGACCGGCGGCACGACCTACTTCTACGTCGTGCGCGCCGCCAACAGCTCCACCTGCGAATCGGGCAACTCTCCCGAGGCCTCGGCGACGCCGACCGCCTCACCGGGGAACTTCACGCTCTCGATCAGCCCCGCCTCGGTGACCGAGCCGCTGTTCGGCTCGTCGGCCACCTACACCGTGTCCGTCAACCGCACGGGTGGTTTCACCAGCCCGGTCACCCTTTCCGTGACCGGCCTTCCCTCGGGTGCCAGCGCCACGTTTACCCCCAATCCGGCGACCGGTGCCAGCTCGACCCTCAAGGTGACGGTCAGCATCTTCCCGCGCGGCACCTTTACTTTGACCGTGACCGGAACCGGCGGCTCGCCGGTGCTCACCCGGACCGCCACGGCCACGTTGATCAAGAACTAGAACCAGGGATCAACGACCCTCACCGGCGGCGCCCTTTCGGGGGCGCCGCCTTTTTTATCACCTCGCCAGCCAGCGCCGCAGCAGCCAGCGGATCGACGGCGTCAGACGCGTGCGGGTGTAGGCGTCCGCCGCCTTCTTGATCGCCTCGGCCTGGGTTGGATAGGCGTGGATGACGCGGGCCAGGGTGCTCAGGCCGATCCCCGCGACCATCGCCAGGGTGATCTCGTTGATCATCTCCCCCGCATGACGGGCGACGATGGTCGCTCCGAGAATGCGGTCCGTCCGCTCCTTGACGTGGATCTTCACGAAGCCGACTTCCTCGTCGTCGGCGATGGCGCGATCCACATCGTGCATCGGGATGGTGAAGGTCTTCACTGGGATGTCCCGCTCGCGCGCCTCCCGGACATAGAGGCCGACATGGGCGATCTCCGGATCGGTGTAGGTGCACCACGGGATGGTGAGCGCGCTCAGGCGCCGGCGCCCGAGGAACAGCGCGTTCTGGACCACGATGCGCGCCGAGGCGTCGGCGGTATGGGTGAACTTGTGCTCGAGGCAGACGTCGCCGGCGGCATAGATGCGCGGATTGCTGGTTTGCAGGAAATCGTCGACCCGGACGCCGGTGGTGGCGTCGAAGTCGACCCCCGCGGCCTCCAGGTTCAACCCCGTGACGTTCGGCACCCGGCCGGTGCCGGTGAGGATGGCATTGACGGCTACCGTGCTCCTGGAGCCCTCGCTGATCAGATCGACGAGCTTCTGCCCATTTTCCACGCGCACGTTGACGGCCGTGGTGTTCAGCCGTACCTCGATGCCATCGCGCGCGAAAGCATCCGAGAGGATCTGCGCGGCGTCGCGTTCCTCCAGAGGCAGGAACATCGGCTTGCTCTGCGCGATGAGGGTCTGGGCTCCGAAGCGGCAGAACGCCTGCGCCAGCTCGCAGCCGAGTGGGCCGCCGCCGATGACCAGCAGGCGGCGAGGCAACGCGGTCAGGTCGAAGACGTTCTCGTTGGTCAGATAGCCGGCCTCGGCGAGGCCGGGGATCGAAGGCGTGTCCGGCCGCGCGCCGGTGGCGATCAGCGCCTTTCTGAAACGCAGTTTCGCGCCGCCGTCCACCGTCACTCCATCGGAGCCGGTGAAGCGCGCCTCGCCGAAGTACACGTCCACGCCGGCGGCGCTCAGCCGGCGCACCGAATCGGCGAGGCTGATACGCGCACGAATCCCGCGCATGCGCTGCATCACCGCGGGAAAATCGACGCGGATCTCGGCCGGGACCTGTGCGCCGTACCGCTCGGCATTGCGCATCTCGGCGTAGAGACGCGCGGTGCGGAGGATCGCTTTCGACGGCACGCAGCCGGCATTGAGACAGTCGCCGCCGAGCAGGGCACGCTCGATCACCGCCACCTTCGCGCCGAGCGCCGCCGCGGCGTGCGCCGCGACCAGTCCCGCCGTGCCGGCACCGACGACCACCAGGTTGTAGGGTATTAGAGGCGTCGGATTGCGCCATCCGAAAGGGTGCACATTTTCCAGCCGCCGGCGCTCGTACGCGTCCTGGGGAATCGTCGAGGATGGGGCGTTCTGTTGCATCGTGGCGATTCGTCGATGGAGGGGTTTCTACAGCCAGCCGCCGCGGAATCCGGCGCGCCGCAAACCGGCACCGACATAGGGGCAGTCCCGCATCAGACGCCAGATCAGTTGGCTGCGATGGTTTTCGATCATCATCACCACGATGCCTTGGTCGAGCCCGAAATGGCCCTCCGAAACCCAGGCCGGCCGGCCGGCGCCGGCGAGGGTGGGATTGAAACTGCTCCGGTACCGATCTCCGGACAGCATCTCGGGATAGAGGCGACCCATATGGCGCACCGCGCACAAGGCGATCTCGGGCGCGAACGGCAGCGACGCCAGGGCCGCCCATCCGGCGAGAGTTCCGTCATCGGGCCCGTACGGCACGCCACGCGCGGCATAGCCGAACAAGCGGCGCGGCTCGTTGGACAGCTCCGGCAACGCCTGGCTCGGACCATCACAGGCGGTGAGGCCCCAGGAGTTTTCGTCGTAACCGGCGAGCCCGTGCGGGTTGCGCCGCGCGTACTCGCGCTGGATCTGCACCGCGCGCCGGCTGTTTTCAAAATAGTCGCTGCGTTTCTCGCGCATGAAGCGATCCTGGATGCCGCGAAAATCGATCCACGCGTGCGAGAACTGGTGCACGAACAAGGGCCCGGCATACAGGAAATCGTAGCCGTACAGATTCTCCCACTGGTAGGTCGCGGTCCAGGCGTGGTAACAGTCGCCCTCGACCGGGTGCGTCGGTGAGCCCAAGGCCAGCACATACAGCACGATGGCTTCGTTGTAGCCCTCCCAGTTGTAGCGCAGGAATCCGCATTCGGGTTTCCAGCCGTGGCTGATCGTCGTGCCGCCGTTCTGCGCCCAACGCCAGTCCATGCGGCGGTACAGCGCGTCGACGAGCTCGCGCAGCTCGATTTCGTCCGCGGTCTTCGCGCTGAAATACATGCCCGCGGTAAGCGCGCCGGCGATCAGCAGCGCGGTATCGATCAGCGACAGCTCCGAGCCCCAGACGCGGGCACCGCTGTGCACGTCGAGGAAGTGGTAGTAGAAACCCTTGAAACCGGTGGCTTCCGGGTTGCCGCTCTGATCGCTGTCGCGGAAGAATCGCAGCGTGGTGAGGATGCGTTCGACCGCGGTGGCCCGAGCCATCCAGCCGTGCTCCACCGCCACCGGATAGGCCGACAACGCGAACCCGGTCACCGCGATGCTGGCCGGCGAATTCTCGCGCGAGGTGTCGGCGATGAGCCCGTTGGCCGGATTCACCGCCTGCAGGAAGTAGCCGAACGCCGCGCGCTGGAGCCGGTCCAGCAGCTCAACATCGTCGGCCGGGGCCATGTCCGTTACGATACCATCATCCCCGGCCGCCGCCTCACCCCGGTCGTGCCTGGGCCTCAGCGCAGGGCGGCCATCCAGTCCGTCACGGCGGTGGCGAAGCGGTCCGGCTCCTCGAAGAACGGCTGGTGACCGCTGCGCTCGAAGATCTCCAGCGTGGCGTTGGGAAGCCGATCGGGAATTCCGTCCCAGAGACCGTGGGGCACCGTGTAGTCGTAGCGCCCGTGAGCGAGGAAAATGGGCACCTGCAATTCATTCGCCCCCACGGTGACGTCCCATGCTGGCGTGAGCGTCCCGAAGACGTGCTGGAGGAACTCCGGCCTCACGACCGCCTCCGCATAGAGGGGGACAGCGTCGAAACGCGGGTCGAAGTAGCGCATCGGCGTCTGGGCGAACATAACCTCTCCGGGGGCCGGGTTTGCCGGCAGCCTGGCCATGTTCTCCCGCAGGATCTGCTTGCGCTCCTCCGACGCGTCCGCCTCGAAAAAAGCGGCGGCTTTCGCCGCCAACCGGGCCATGTCGCCGGTGGCCGGCGCACCCGCCGTGATGACGTGGGAGACGCTGCCGGGGCAGCGCCTGCCGTACTCGATCGCGAGCACGCTCATGACCGAGTGCCCGAGCACTGCGATCGTCTCGACCCCGAGATCGGCTCGGATGGCCTCCAAATCCTCGGCGAGCACGTCGAACGTGAGATCGGCGGCTTCGCCCGTCGAGAGCCCGCTGCCGCGAGGATCGACGTAGACGAATTGGAAGCGGTCGCTCAAGGGGGGCGGCGTCATCGCCTCGTAGGGCTTCGTGCCGATGCCGCTCAGGACGAGGCACGCCGGCCCGTGGCCGCGCGTCGAATAGAACAGCTCAGCACCCTTGACGGATACGTTCATACCTTCTCTCCTTTCGGTGGTTACCAGGGGGATACACGTCCGCCCCTCCGCGGCACTCGCGCCACGGACGGACCTCGTTCCAGCGGGATGGCGTCAGACGCCAACCGGTTCAGACGTTATGGGTGGAACCTTCTTTGGAGGAGATCGATGAGATCATTCTTCAAACGCAATTCTACCAGGAGGCTCGACGTCAGGCAAGGCCGTGGAACCGTGGAAGCCAGCGGTGCACCGCCGACTTATAGCGGCGATACGGATCGCCAAAGCGACTCTCCAGCGACGGCTCCTCGTAAAGCCATACCAGGAGGTGGAGGAGTATGAGATACACGAAGGCCAGCCCGAGGATCGAGGGCGACCCTACCAACAGCCCCCCGCCGAAGAGAACGCCGAAGCCGCCGATATACATGGGATTGCGCACGTAGCGATAGGGACCCACGGCCACGAACTCGCGCGGAGGGTCGAAGGGGGCAGGCGTGCCACGCCCACGGGTCACGAAGGTGCTGATGCACCAGAGGGCAAACAGGGCGCCGGCGAGAAGCGGAACCCAGCCGAGAGGCCGAACCCAAATCGGAAGGGTGAAGCTCAGCCGGGCGTCGAACGGCCGTACCGCAACCGCGAGCCACCACCAAAGGAGCACGAAGCCGGCGGAGTAGAGGGCTGCGCGCAAGAGCACGAAGATGCGAATGGGGGTGGAGGAGCTCATCACTGGTCTCCTTTTGAGCCATGCTTCCACGAAACAGGCCTGCTTGGGAGCTAACCTCTAAAAACGTTATACGTCGAACCCAGTCCAGAGTTTTTCGTTCCTGAACCCATCGCCCCGGTACCCTCGACGAGGGACAACTGGATCGTCTCGGAGCTCTCGGCAATCGCGTCGTCGGTGAGCGGCACCGACACGATGCGATTGGAGCCGTCGCCGTTCGCCCAGTTCAGCGTCATGTCGACCGCCGCGTAGTCGCTGCCGGCCGTGGCCGACCCGCCGCTCGAGATGACCCGCACCGAGGCGGCCCCATCCTCACCCTGCGACCGTTCGACGACGACCTGGACGACGGTGCCCTCGGTGCGCGAGTAGCTGAGCTCGCCAAACTTGGTCACCCCGTGTCCTGCCCCAAGCACCGGCATCGCCGCCAGGGCAAGAACGCCCAGACCTATAGCTACCGTCCGACCTTGTTGAGTGAATCGCATCTTCGTTCTCTCCTCGCCGGCCGCCACGAGATACAAAAGTGCATCGCGTCGAGCGGCTCATGGCTGCTTGGACAGTTGACCGGACGGAGCGGAACAGATTTGGGATGAAGATCGTACGCTTCACCAAGGAGGGCTCCCGGCCAACCTGTCGCCCAGAGTCAGGATAGCGGGAGGGCGAATTGGGGGTAATACCCCGCCGGGTAGTATTTTAGATCTGACGCGAACAACCCGGTGAGGTAGGTGACCGGGTCACGGCAGCTAGCCTGGCGGCAGGAGGCACGCCGGGACACGCCGCTGCCCGCTGCGACGTTACGATAAAGAGATACAATCCGTGGAAAGATCTCGGCTCTAGTCACAAGGAGGACCCGCGGATGGCCATGAACTGGCTGGACGGGCACGAATTGGGCCTGGCTTTCGAGCCGGAGCAACTGCACAAGGCTCTGGAGCAACTGGAGGAGCGCTTCGCGCAGCGCGAGCCGGCGCTCAAGGCCTTCGTGCTGGAGAAAGGCCGCTTCATACGCCTGCGCCGGGAGGCGGAAGAGGCCTTGGCCGCACATCCGGAGCCAAGATCCCGCGGCCCCCTCTTCGGGGTTCTCATCGGCGTGAAAGATGTGTTCCACGTCGACGGGCTCCCTACCCACGCCGGCAGCCGCCTGCCGCCGGAGGAGCTGACCGGTCGCCAGGCGGGGGTCGTCGCTCAGCTCCGCGCCGGGGGAGCGCTGATCGTGGGCAAGACCGTCACGGCCGAGTTCTCCTACTATGCGCCTGGCCCGACCCGGAATCCGTTCGATCCGCACCACACGCCGGGCGGCTCGAGCAGCGGCTCGGCGGCCGCGGTGGCGGCCGGCCTCTGCGCGGCGGCGCTCGGCACGCAGACGATCGGATCGCTCATCCGGCCGGCCGCTTTTTGCGGCGTGGTCGGCTTCAAGCCCAGCTACGGACGACTCTCGGCCGAGGGATTGATCCCCCTGTCGCCCTCGCTCGACCATGTCGGTTTCCTTAATCGCGACGTGGCGGGTGCGATCGTGCTCGCGACGGCCCTGCTGAAGGATCTGAAGGTTGACAAGCTCAATCGAGCGGGCCAAGCCCGCCTGCCGGTGCTGGGAATCCCGGAAGGTCCCTACCTCTCCCACGCCTCCGAGGAGGGGCTGGCCCACTTCCGCGAGACCTGTGGCCGGTTGAGATCGCGGTACGAGGTACGGTCGGTGCCGGCAATGGCGGATTTCATCAGGATCATGGCGCGGCATCACCGCCTGATGGCGGCCGAGGCGTCGCAGGTCCATGCGGATTGGTTCCAGCGTTTCCCCGGCCTGTATGCGCCGCAGACGGCGGAGCTGATCCAGCGCGGGCGGGAGATCCCACCGCAACAGACGAAGCAGGACCGCGCCGGCTGCAAGACGCTGTGCGACGAGCTGACCGATCTGATGGACAAGCACGGCATCGACGTCTGGATTTCGCCCTCCGCGCCCGGCCCCCCGCCGCGCCGGCTCGCCGGCACCGGCGATCCGGTCATGAACCTGCCCTGGACCCAAGCCGGCCTGCCCACCCTCGGCGTTCCGGCGGGCCGCAACGCGGAAGGGCTGCCCATGGGGCTTCAGCTCAGCGGGCGCTTTCTGGGGGATGAGGACCTGCTGAGCTTCGGCCAGGAGATCGCGCGCTTGGTGGCGAAGTGAGTTGAAGAGCCTGGCCTGAGAAGTCGCGAGGCCTATCCACGCCTCTTATCGGCGCGTCAACTACCGCCAAGCTCGCCATCGATCGATCCCTTTCCATCTCCGAGATGGCCATGTAAAACGCCTGCTGCCGGATCACAAGTTGCCATCCGTGATCTGCCCTTCACAGATAGCAAGAACGGCAAAGCGAGCCGCCGGTGGAGGATGGTACCGTCAGAGATAGAGCAGGCCAACCTAAAGGAGATCGATGATGATTGCAAAGCTCGCCCTTGTCGCAGCACTCCTCACCTCCGTTCCAAACGGCATCCCTGGCAACCCGAGCGTGTCGCTCATGTCCCCTTCGCCGGTGGTGGCGACATCGGCTACAGGCGCGTCGTTGACCGGCGTTCCGGCTCCGACCTTCATGACCTCTTGCAATGCGCATCTGGATTGCGCAGCGCCCTTTACCAGCGGTACGGTCTCGTGCACAGGGGTCAGCATGTGCACCGTCTCCTCTCCGCTCGGGGTCGTCTGCGATGGAGCGTTCACGCCGTGCACCTGCGCCGATTTGCCTGAATACTGCGCCCAGGCCGGGAATGGTTACGACTACTGTGCCTGTCGGGCCGCTGGGCACAACCACGCATTCTGCGTGCGCGCGGACTGCATTCCCGGCGATTGATCCAAAGAGGAAAAGCTCCCCCGCGAGCCCATCGTGGGGGAGCCTCGATCGAAAGCTCCTCACGAATCCGTCCACGAAGGGGGCACGGTTCGCCTCTATGTAACCTTTGCTATACAGCCTTCTTGAAAGGCGGAATGCATTTGGGCGCCAACCGTACGACAGGGCGATCACCCTTCGCCTGCCGCTCCTGCATGGCGCGAGCAATGCGCTCGATGTCGTAATCGAATTCCTTGGCGATGGCGTCGCGAGCTGCGCGGACCTCGTCGACGATTGGATCGGAAGAAGAGGGCATGGTTCTACTCCTCCACAAGTTCCATCGGGGTGCAGATAATCGGTAGATCGTAGCCGAAGGCACGGCACAGAGCTTCGATCTTGCCGCGCATCCTTGCGGTATCAAGGGTTGTCCCGGACTGCGGCATGGTTCCGCGAGCGCTCGTCGCCGGGGACCAGGGCGGATCGCGTCGTAACACCCTTTGGCGAGCGTCGCCAGGAGAGCGATCAGCGCGAAGGCCCGCCAGCACGGTGTCGATCCAGGCCAGGATGTCCCAGGCCGCGAACAGGACGCCAGGCCACTTGACCCATGCGGATGTACTCGCCGAGCGAGCGGCCACCCGGGTTGACTTATGTCAGCAGCGGCATATACTGCCCACTATGGGGGAGGGGGACAAGCCGCTTGTCTGGCTGCACGGTGAGATCAAGACCCCGCCCATGGCGACCCGCTCGCGCCTGCAGGCTGGCTACCTCCTTCGGCAGCTGCAGAGCGGCGAGATCCTCTCGATGCCGGAATCCCGCCCGATGCCCGCGATAGGCCCCCCGCTGTCATGAGTTGCGCATCGACGAGGGTGCCGTGGCTTGGAGGATCTTCTACCGAATCGATCCGGATGCCATCGTGATCCTCGACGTGCTCAAGAAGAAGACGCGGACCACTCCAGCGACCGTGATCGCGATCTGCAAGCGCCGACTCGCTGAGTACGACTGATTGGCATAGGAGCCACAAAGATGGATACAAAGAAGAAGGCACGCCTGGAAGCGAAGGGCTGGAAAGTTGGATCGGCTGAAGAGTTCCTGGGGCTGACTCCCGATGAGGCGGCCTATGTGGATCTCCGCCTCAAGCTCAGCGGTGCTGTCCGAGAATTTCGGAAGAAGAAACAGGTGACCCAGGTTGAGCTTGCCGAGTTGCTGCACTCGAGCCAGAGCCGGGTCGCAAAGGTCGAAGCGGCGGATGAGTCCGTCTCCTTGGACCTGCTGATCCGGTCGCTTCTGGCGTTGGGGGCCACGGACCAGGATCTCGCGACGGTGATTGCCGGTAAGGGTGTGCGAGCCGCGTGAGGGAAGCAGGACTATTTCGCGGAACCCAAATGCCCCGACGGGGCTGAGGCATGTAGCCCGGGGGTCAGAGCGCCGAAGGTGCGGCGACCCCGGGGAATGAACCCCATAATCTCCCAAGCCCTGACAGGGCGGCGGCAGTTCGGTGCTCGATTGTACTCGATTGATAACGGGCCATCTCGTGGGAGCTGCCGCCGCCCCTTCGGGGCTTGAGAACCACTCTGGGGTTGCATTCCGGGGGCGCCGCTTCGCTCTGCCCCCGGCTACATGCCTGAGCCCCTTCGGGGCACGCAGGTGATTACCGGCGTGCGGGCCGCTTGAGGAGTAGCAGGCGGCGGGCCCGATCAGGAGTGACCCCGGATCACGTAGAAGACTCCCACGAACGTCCAGAGGATTCCGAAGATCCACACAGGGATGAAAAACAGGTTGCCGCCGGCTGCCGGATGAAACCAGTTTTGCCCGGAACGCTTGGAACGGTAGACCAGATCCATCATGGTGGCCAGAGGTCCCGCGACGATCATCAGCCAGCCCTCGGCGGAGAAGCCGACCAGGTGACCGATGCCGAAGGCGATTCCGTAGGCAAGCAACAGCATGATGATTCCCGGCAGATTGAAAATGATCATCGGATCTCCTGGGTGCCGGAATCCCGCAATTTCTGTACTGTGTGGACTCGGGACATCGTACGCTGGTACATGTGTCTCGTCAAGGCAGGGGTGGTTTTGGCGGGGGTTGAGGTGCCCGCGCGGCGTTTGGGAGATCGCCAGCGATGTCGCCGCCTCTGAGACGCCCCACGGGGTTCCCCGCGGGGCGTCTCTACATTGGCTGGAACTGGTGACGTGATTCGGGAGGGGTTGCGCCCGTAGCAGGTCCTGGAATGATGCGTCCAACGAAATTTTGACTGCGGTCGATCGAAGACAGACCGCAGTCCATGTGACATCTACTGCGGTCAACGTGACATCGACCGCGGTCAATCAAACGCAGACCGCAGTCTACGGAACGCAGACCGCGGTCTATTGAACATCGACCGCGCAGTCAACGTGACATCGACCGCGGTCGACGGAACGTAGACTGCGGTTTACCGAACATCGACCGCGGTCAATGGAATCGCGACCGCGGTCAATCGAACGTAGACCGCAGTCTGCGTAGCATCGACCGCGGTCAATGAAACATCGGCCGCGGTCAACAAAACGTCGAGAGCTGTCTGTGGAACATAGAAAGCAAAAAAGGGGGCGCGACTTGCGCGCCCCCCGGGCAGGACCAACGATCGAGGTTACTGGGCGGGCGGGGCGGGGCCGGCGGGCGTCGCCGGGGTAGTGGTGGTGGGCTCGGGCTTCGCGGCCGCCCCCTTGACCTTGCGGCCGCGGAAGGGCTGCAGGCCGAACTCGGCGAGCTTCTCGGACTCGGGACCGAAGTGGTCGCGCACCGCCGTGCGGATCACGTCAGCCATCCGCTGCCCATCGGTGAGGAACTGCCGGACCTGCTTGGAGAGCTCCTGCTTGCTGGCCTTCATCGCCGCCTGTTGCCTGCCGGCTTCCACGGTCTGCGTGACGAGGCCGTTGAGCTTGAGCCGGAACGGCTCCAGGTCCGGAAGCAGGTCCTTGTTGAGCTCCATCGTCGCCGACAGATTCTGCATGTCGCCCAGGATCGCCGTCTTCTTCGTCTCTTTTGCCATGACTGCTACTCCTTTCAGAGCCCATCGGGCTCAAAAATCCGGCGCCGTTGTGGCGCCGGAATTCCAATCTCTGTGAATCGCCCTCTGCCCCGCCCGGTCATTCCCGTTTGGTGTGCATAGAATTTACGATTCTCGCCGACTTGTCAAGCCCCAATCTTGACGATCGTCTCCAGTTGCGGCAAACTACTGCATAGGGAGGAGGACGAATGCCCATTGACCGTGAGTATCAAGACCAGCGCCGCAAGACGATCCTCGAGCTGTTGGCGACGCGCCCCATGGGGCGGCAGATTGAGATCGGGCGGGCGTTGCGCAAGCTTGGCTACAAGATCACGCAGTCGACCGTCAGCCGCGATCTGGAGGCGCTCGGCGTCGTGCGCCGGAACGGCATCTACACGCCCCCCCCTGCCCAGGGGGACGAGAAATCCATCGGGAAGCTGGAGGAGTTCATCCGGAAGGTGCGCACCGCCGGGCCGTACATGCTGGTCTTCGACACCAGCCCGGGGATGGCCAAGGCCGTGGGGGTGGCCCTCAAGAGCGCTGCCTGGCCCGAGATCGTTGGCGTCGTGGCCGAGGACGACACGATCCTGGCGGCCACGGACAACGTCTACGACACCCGGCTGCTGCTTCAGCGGCTGAGGCGGCTGGTGAAGAGTTGAGGTGTAGGTTCTGCGGCGGAAAAGGCGGCGGACTGCCGGGCGAGGCGTTGACCCTCATCACCCCGGCCCTCTTCTCCCAGCCTCCCCCCCCGCCCACCGGGAGAAGAGGGAGTGGTTTGTCTAGGAAGAAGCAAAGACGGGAGCTTCTTTAGCCCCTCCTCTCCCGGTTGGGCGGGAGTGCGGTGGGAGAGGAGGGGTTGGGGTGGTGAGGGGCCGCTGTGAGAGGTCCGCCCCGAAGGGGCACGGGACGGCGGCTGCGGGAGTCCCACCGTCTCATCCCCCATCGTCTATACTCCTCATTCCGGCCCGGAGATTCCGGGCCGTCCGTCCGCGCGTGAAAGGAGAGCTCCCTGCATGGCCGTCAAGGATCAGGAACCGACCCTGCTGACCGAGAAGTCCCCGGTCGATCCGGGTTTCAAGGACTCGGCGTATAAGGAAGAGGTCCTCGAGACCCTGGCCGAGGCGCGCGGGCGGTGGGAGGCGGCGGAGGCGAAGGCCGAGGGGACGGTGCCGTTCTGGAAGCAGGACTTCACCACGGTCTCCGGCATGGAGGTGCCCCACCTGGTCACCCCCGAGCAGGTGGCGGGGATCGATCCGGTCGAGACGATCGGCATTCCGGGCGAATACCCCTACACCCGCGGCATCCATCCCACGGGCTACCGCGGCAAGCTGTGGACGATGCGCCAGTTCGCCGGCTTCGGCACGGCGGCGGATACCAACCAGCGCTTCAAGTACCTCCTCGCCCAGGGGCAGACGGGCCTTTCGGTCGCCTTCCATCTCCCCACGCTCTATGGCTACGACTCGGATCACCACATGTCCAAGGGCGAGGTGGGGAAGTGCGGCGTCACCGTCGACACCCTGGCGGACATGGAGACGCTCTTTGACGGCATCCCGCTGGGCGAGGTCACCACCTCGATGACCATCAACTCGACGGCTCCCATCCTCTTCGCCATGTATCTGGCGGTGGCGGAGAAGCAGGGGGTCAATGTCGAGCGGCAGGTCTCCGGAACGCTCCAGAACGACATTCTCAAGGAGTACATCGCGCAGAAGGAGTACATCTTCCCGCCGCGCCCCTCGATGCGGCTGATCACGGATCAGTTCTCCTTCGCCGCAAAGCACGTGCCGCGCTGGAACACCATCTCCATCTCGGGCTACCACATCCGCGAGGCGGGCTCGACGGCCTTGCAGGAACTGGCGTTCACCCTGCGCGACGGCATGGAGTACGTGCAGTATGGCGTCGACGCCGGGCTGCCCATCGACGAGTTCGCGCCGCGGCTGTCGTTCTTCTTCAACAGTCACAACGACTTCTTCGAGGAGATCGCCAAGTTCCGGGCGGCGCGGCAGATCTGGGCCAAGGTGATGCGCGAGCGCTACGGCGCCAAGAACCCGCGCTCCTGGATGCTGCGCTTCCACACCCAGACGGCCGGCTGCTCGCTCACCGCTCAGCAGCCGATCAACAACGTCGTGCGCACGACGCTCCAGGCGCTGGCGGCGGTGCTCGGCGGCACCCAGTCGCTCCACACCAACGCCCTCGACGAGACGCTCGCCCTGCCGACCGAGGCCAACGCCCGCACGGCGCTACGCACGCAGCAGATCATCGCCCACGAGTCGGGGGTCATCAACACGGTCGATCCCCTGGGCGGCTCCTGGTTCGTCGAGGAGATGACGCGACGGATGGTGGACGGCGCCTTCGACTACTTCCGGCGCATCGACGAATACGGCGGCATGGTGGAGGCGATCGAGGCCGGCTTCCCGCAGCGGGAGCTGATGGACGCGGCCTTCGCCTACCAACGGGCCTTCGAGGAGAACGAGAAAGTCATCGTCGGCCTCAACGCCTTCCAGATCACGAACGACGAGCCGATCGACATCCTCTATATCGCGGACGATCTGGCGGACCGGCAGGTGGCGTTCCTGAACGACGTCAAGGCGCGGCGCGACGCGGGGGCCGTCTCCCGCACGCTGGACGCCTTGAAGAAGGGAGCGGCGGGGACGGAGAACACCATGCCGCTGATCCTGGACTGCGTGAAGGCCTACTGCACGGTGGGCGAGATCAGCGACGCCCTGCGCGACGTCTTCAGCACCTACGAGGAGCCCGCGGTCTTCTGACCGGCGACTCATGTCAGCCAAGGCAGCGACCCTCCGTGACCTTCTCCTCTACATGCTGTGGGCGGACCGCCTTACGCTGGCGGCCGTCCGCCGGGTGAAGCCCGAGGATCTGACCCGGGACGCCGGCGTCAGCTTCGGCTCCGTGCTCGGCACGCTCTCCCACACGCTGGGCTCGCAGCGGCTGTGGCTGTCGCGCTTCCTGGGCAATCCGCTGACCACCCGCCCGGGGCCCGACGACTATCCGGATCTCCAAGCCTGGATCGCCGGCTGGGAGGAGTCGGCCTCGCACATCGAGGCCTTCCTCGCCGGCCTTTCCGACGAGCAACTCGCCGCGCCGCTCACCTGGGCCTCGATCCCCGATGGCACCGTCTACACCCTGCCGCTCTGGCAGGCGGTGATCCACCTGGTGAACCACACCACCTACCATCGCGGCCAAGTGGTCTCGCTGCTGCGCCAGATGGGCTATCCGGTGCCGCAGACGGACCTGATCGTCTTCTTCAACGAACGCGCCGCGGGGTGAGTGCTACAATCCCGCCCATGAATGATCGACGGGTTCGCATCCTGATCGCCAAGCCAGGCCTGGATGGGCACGACCGGGGCGCGAAAATCGTGGCGCGGGCGTTGCGCGACGCGGGATATGAGGTGATCTACTCCGGTCTGCGGCAGACGCCCGAGCAGATCGCGACCGCCGCCGTCCAGGAGGACGTGGACGCGGTGGGGCTGTCCATTTTGTCTGGCGCTCACAACGCGCTGCTGCCGGAGGTGACCCGGCTGCTCAAGGAACAGGGCGCGGAGGACATCCTGGTCTTCGCCGGGGGCATCATCCCGGAGCAGGACATCCAGCCCCTGAAGACCGCCGGTGTCGACGCGATTTTCCTGCCAGGGACCTCCACGAAGTCCATCGTCGAATACCTCCAGGCCCGCTTCGCTGCCTGATGGGGCATAACCCTCGCGGTGAGAACGGTTTGACTGCCCGATTCCGGGGTGCTACGTTAGGACGAGATTGATGGAGGAGGAATGAAAAGAAGGATTCTGCTGGCTGACGATAGCGTCACCATTCAAAAAGTCATCGAGCTGACGTTCATGGACGAGGACTTCGAGGTCCGCGCCGTGAGCAACGGTGACGAGGCGCTTGCCCTCCTTCCTGAGGTCAAGCCCGATTTCGTCATCGCCGACGTGCACATGCCGGGCGCCAACGGCTATGAGGTGTGCCGCAGATCCAAGCAGCTCCGCATCAGCGTGCCCGTGCTGCTGCTGGTGGGCACCTTCGAGCCCTTCGACGAGAACGAGGCCCGGGCCGCCGGAGCCGACTCCTTCCTGAAGAAGCCGTTCGACTCCCAGGAACTGCTGCAACGCGTGCAGGAGCTGCTCGCGCCCATGGCGCAGGCTCAGGCCGCCGCAGCGGCACCGCCGCCCCTGCCGCCGCTGCCCGCGATGAGCGAGCGGGCCTCGCTGCCCACCCTGGATTTCCCCCCGCCGGCCGCCGCGCCGGCCTTCCCGCCGGAACCGGTGTTTCCGCCGGAGCCGGTGTTCGCGCCCCCGCCGGTGTTCGCGCCGGAACCGGTATTACCATCCGAGCCGGTGTTTTCTCCGGAACCCTCGTGGGGCAGCTTCGACCTTGACTCTTCGATGCCAGCTCCCACGGCGGTGCCCCCGCCGCCCCCGCTGCCGGTCCCGGAGCCGTTCGATCACGAGCCCTCGTTCGCCCTGGAGCCCGATCCCACCTATCACGTGGAGGAGGAGCCGGTGTTCGAGCTCGAGGACAGCCCGGCCCCCTACGTGCCCAGCAACGTCTTCAGCGCGCCTTCCGAGCTGTCGCTCGAGGAGCCCCTGGACCCCTACATGCCGGAGGAGCCCTCGTTCGCGCCACCCCCACCCGCGGCCCCGTCGGTCGCGGGCTTCGACTGGGCGGCGGCGCCCGAGGAGCTTCCCCAGGTTCCCGAGGCATTCCCGGCACCTCCGGCACCCCCGTCGTGGACGCCGCCGGCGGAGTTCGAGCCCCAGACCTGGGACGCCGTGCCCGAGCCGGAGCCGCTGGCTTGGAGCGCTCCGGCGGTGAGCCCGGCCGAGGCGTTCCCTGCGGCGGCGGCCGCCCCTCCCGCCGCGGCGACGGAGGCCACAGGCAATGGCAGCGGCCACCTTTCCGACGGCGACGTCGACCGCATCGCCCGCCGGCTGGTGGAGCTGCTGAGCGACAAGACCGTGCGGGACGTGGCCTGGGAGGTCATTCCCGACATGGCGGAGGTGATCATCCG
>Ga0134121_10000610_pt1 | contig 39523 bp, 33 predicted proteins | sample KB301_FD_96463 | JGI IMG/M metagenome (GOLD analysis project Ga0134121, IMG submission 96463) | Terrestrial soil microbial communities without Nitrogen fertilizer from Kellogg Biological Station, Michigan, USA - KB3-0-1 | ecosystem: Environmental > Terrestrial > Soil > Unclassified ...
TATTTCCGTTCTTCTGGGGAAGAACCTTTTGTGATTGCATATCGTTTTTCAAAAAAAAAATGTTTTAATGTTGTCCGTTTCTTGGGACAAACATTTTTTTTATCATAAAATGAATATCAATTTAATTGCTTATGTATCCTTTTTTTTGTCATATAAATGCTTAAATATTGGGAATCGTAAAGAATCCTTAGTTTTTTCCATATATTTTACAGTTATATATTTACCTATTATTTTTTCTGGATGTTTATAGTAATATATACGTTCTTCTTGTGAAAATCCCGAACCTACATTTGTGTTGCCATAATCTATGATAACTGAAGATAAACACATAATTTCTTCTTCTAATCCAGTGTTCTTATTAATCATCCTCATTTTCGAGAATATTGCATCCAATACCTTAAATTCTTCATCTTGAAATATTTTATATTTGAGCATATCTTTTGTTCGCTTTCCTTTATAAGGAGCATCTTTTCTTATCATAAGTCCTTCCCAATTATTAGTTTCTGATATTTTGGCCATTTTTAACAGGGATAATTTATTGTACTTTATTTGATCGGAAATTTCAACATATGTACTTTTTTTCGGGACAAATTTGATTAAGTTGGAATATCTAATCGTTAACTTATCTTTTGAAATGCCCTTATGAAAATCAATATATGGTATCAAATCAAATACAATATATTTTGGATTTTTAATCTGAAAATTTTTACGTTTAATTACTTTCATTATATCAGTAAAATTCTCTTTATTGTCCTTAAGAATACATATTTCACCATCTAAATAATATTTACCATCAATTTTGGGACATATATTTGATTTTATATAATCACCCAACACATGCAACGTATCGAATATTTTCCCTTCTCTCGAATAAAATATCGGATCAGCACATTTAGTATCTGTACATGATTCAATCAGTGTTAAACATCTTACTCCATCATATTTCCTTGAAATATACCAATCAAATTTGTCAGTAATAATTTTTGAGTCATATTTATCAGCCAATGCGGGTTTAAATAGTATAATCAAATTTTTATAAACCTTATTAATTTGAGTAGCATTTATTCTTATCTTCAGATTTTTATCTATGATATTGAATATCAATTGTTTATAAATAGAATGATCTTTAACAGTACATTCATTAGTTATTGAACATATAAATGATATAACACAATTAATAGCATCATTTCCGGTTATAACCCTATTATTTAAATCATCTAATAAATCAAATATATTGGTGTACTTATTTTTGGGCATATCTTGTGAATTTTTATGATCAGATTCATATAATTTTATTCTTTTGATTACATTTTTAGATGTAATATTAAACATTATATTTGGATCATAAACATATTTTAATATTCGTTCAATATGCTTATCTTCTTTATATTTGCCCAATATATCTAATTTATATAAAGATCCATTATTTTTATTGATTAATTCACAAAATTCGTTTATATGGTTTAACATCTTTATTTTTGAGTTCATAGTAATATATTGTATGTATATATATTCAAATTTTTTTATATCATTATGAATCATCGTAAATATAGTGATTTGAAACGTTTTATATATCAATTTGAATTAGTTGAGGAGAATGATCGCTAATCTCTATATTTTGTAAGTTTTTCATGAAAATTATTTTATCAACCAAATTATAAGAAACCACAAAATAATCCAATCTCCATCCTAAATTATGATACCTACTTTTTGGTATTCTGTATGACCAAAATGAATATCCTTCCTTAATTTTGTTCTTATGTAGTTTATCCCATACATCAACCAAATTGCAAGCATTTAATAGAGTTTCGAAATTGAATCTTTCGTATGTTGTATATCCTGCTGATAATGGGCGTTTTTTATTTTTTAAACCATCAAATACATCATTTTTGAATCTAGCAACATTTAAATCCCCAGTTATGATTATTTCTTTATTATTTAACAAATTTGATACATATGAATGAAAAAATTTATCCCAAATTAATCGTTTTTCTTTGAATTGTAAATTTTCGCCACTATTAGGAACGTATGTAAAAATTAAATAGAAATTCTTAAATTCTAATGTTATACATCTTCCTTCTTTGTCATCATTTTTATTTGTAGAATAATTTAAACCATACATGATATTAATCGGTTTTATTTTAGATAATATACAAGTTCCCGCATATCCAGATTTGATTTTGCATTCATTCATATATATGTTATATTTGTCAAATTTATCGAAATATTTATCAATAGAATATTTCGAACTTAATTTTATTTCTCCCAAACAAATTATATCAGCATCTATTTTTAATAATAATTCTGTTAAATTTTTTTTGAAGCTAGATTCTATGCCATTTATATTAAATGATAGTATTTTCATGACAATAATATATTATAATAATAATTAAATTAACATTATAAAAATAGTATATTTTCGATATAATATAGACAAATATGAATGAAAATAAATTATTAGCTATATTATTGGATTTGAGTAACATATATAACATTATGGGCGATGATTATAGATCAAATGCATATTATAACGCATATTTTAAATTGAAAAATAATAAGCATATTTTAGATAATCTTATCAATATGATAAAAGATCCTTCTAATGAAAATATGTTACTAAAAGAATTGAAAAAAATAAAAGGAATTGGTGAAAGCATATCAACAAAAATAATAGAATTCATGAAAACTGGAAGCATAAAATTCTATAATGATTTAAAAAATGATCCAGATTTTAATGCTGTGTTATTACTATCGACAATTATGGGAATTGGTTATAAAAATGCTAAATATTTTGTCGAAAAATATGATGTTCGTACAATAGATGAATTAAGAGAATTATATGTAAATGGTGATATTAAGAACAAATTTAATAGGGCTCAAATATTAGGATTAAAATTTTATGATGATCTTGTCCAAAAAATACCAAAAGAGGAAATTAAATTATTCGAGCATAAACTGAAAAAATATATTAATGATAACAAATTAATATATAAGTTTGAAATTATGGGATCATATAAGCGTGGTAAGGAGTTTTCGAGGGATATAGATTTATTAGTATATAAAAATGATATTATAAAGCAATCTGATATACATATGAAATATATGACCGAGTTTATCGAAATTGTGAAAAAAAATGCCAAATATGTTGATATTTTATCATTTGGATCTAGCAAATTTATGGGGCTATTTATATTGGACAAAATAGTTAGACATGTTGATATTTTAATAGTTCCAATGGATAACTTATATACATCTATTCAATATTTCACTGGATCGAAAGAATTTAATGTTAAAATGCGTCAAATAGCAAAATCTAAGGGTTTCAAATTAAATGAAAAAGGACTATTTAAAAATAACAAGCAAATAAAATTAGAATCTGAAAAAGATATATTTAAAATTCTAGATATAAATTATATTGATCCTAAATATAGATAATATAATTTAATAATATATATACTTTCATATAATTTATGAAAATACAGATTGCTTCTGATTTGCATTTGGAATTTGTTAACAAAATTGATAAAGCCAAGATTATCAACAATAAAAATGGAGCAGATATCTTGGCTTTGTTAGGAGATATATCAGTTTGTGGCAATAACGAAGATTTAAAGAAATATGAAGAATTATTGAATTATGTTTCAGTTATGTATAAATTGGTGTTTATTGTTACCGGAAATCATGAATATTATAATACTACCAAAGATATATTAACTATGTCAGATATAAATCAAAAACTTAGATTGTTGTCAAAAAAATACAATAATGTTGTGTTTCTAAATGGAACATTTTATGAGATTAGAACGAAAACAAATACATATATTATATATGGAGGTACTTTATGGTCTAACATACCAAATTTACATAGAAATCATATAAAAAACAGTATGAATGATTACAAACATATCTATGTTAGAATAGTTGTCAATAAAAAACGATCATATAGATTATTGGAACCAAATGACGTACAAAAATTACATAATTGCTATATAAAGAATTTAAACAATATGTTAACAAAATATAAACATCAAAAAAATACCAAATTCATTATATTTACACATCATAAACCATATGTCGAAGAGAATAAAGTGCTATCTGATCTAGATTTTGCATATCAATCGAATTTAAATTATATTATAAAAAATCCTATAATATTATGGTGTTATGGCCATACTCATATCAAGGATAATATTGTGATAAATAATGTGAAAATACATTCAAATCCAAAAGGTTATCCCCATCAGAAAACATATTACGAAAATGATTATATGATAGATATTAATTAAATTTTATGAGATTTATTTGTATTTATTTTTTTAAAAAATTATTACCATACATATATAATAATAAATGAGTTCAAATATTTTTTATGTATTCGGAAATACTACATCTAATGATGAAATACGATCATGGATATCTGCAATTATTGTATTTTTAGTGTTAATATGGGCGGTTATACAAATGTCAAGCGGATATCGAAAACATGGCGGATTAGGTTCTAAACAATTAGAAAAGGCTGGCAATGTTATGGCCCCTTTAATCACATCATTTGCCACAGGTTATCTATTCTTGACAGCAACAAAATACGTACATATGTTATATCAGCATTATAATGGAGGAATTAAAAAGATAACAACTGGAATGCCCATGTTATATGGAGGCAATTTAGAATCGGATTATTTCTATTAATTTATCTAATATTATATGTATATTTTTTTTTAACGAATTATCAACTAATCTGACAAAAAAAACATAATAGTTGACACATTAAAACGTCAACTATTATTAAGAACATTAAACAATATTGATAACAATCAACACAACTTGAAACGTTGATTGTTATCATGAAACATTCTCTATTGTAACACTGCAAATATATATGATGAATATACGTTCCCAGATATGATATTGTCATACAAATCAAATTCAATTTGTGTAACAATGTACTTCATGTCTTGAATTGCAGTATCAACTTGATATGAACAAATTTGAATCCTTTTTATCGAATAATAAAGGTTATCATATTTGATCAATATCATGTTCATATCAAATGATACTTTTCCATATACTTTTGTTATACCGCTTGGTGTATCAAATTTATATATAGAATAGCTTTCATGAACTGTGCCGAAATTGACAAATTGATGGAATAAATTTATTATTTCGTCTATTTTCATTTCCATGTATGATATTGAATTTTCTATCTCATTTCTATAATGTTTTACTACAATGTCTGGTATTGTGATAGTTTTTTTATCAAATAATGTTAATAATGTCAATTTGAAATCTAATTCATATTTTTCATCATCATTAATTTTTGATATGATATCGTTTTGAAAATCTATCTGGGCAAATCTCAATGAATATGTTAGTAAATATTTTTCTATTCTTTTTATAGGATCTATCAATTCTGCTGATGCTGCGTAATTGTATATAATATGTGATATAGTATAATAAATATCGTATTGAGTCAATAATAATTCGCTAAAGTCGTTAATTGTTATCGATTTCATAATAAGAACTAAGATGTTAAGGGATTATGTTATATAAATGATATTCAATTTTTTTTATGTATTTTATTGAACCTTTTTGTCTAAAGTGCCGAAAGTAGAATGCAATTTGTGAATGACCATTCTCCATTCTACTTTTGCATCTAAATCTTCATTAAATACATTATGAAATCTATATGATAACGTTGATTTATTGTTAAAAGTTATAATAAAAATATTATTGCTATCGTTACTATAGGTAATTAATGTATTTAATTGTGGATTTTCGATTGGTATAGCAAATGAAGTATGTATTCTTGGAGTAGATAAATATGAATTATTCTTGGGTTCTGAATTAATTATGTCTAGAAAACAGAATTGAATATATTCATTCAAATTAACAGGATTATCAGAAGTTATGCTAGTAGATAATGATGTGGTTGTAGTTGAGATTGGGGGTTTATTAAATCCCAAAAATGGATAGGTTCTTAATCCATATGTTATGCTGAATTGGCTATTGGAATTGAATACAAATTTTCCCGTCTTATCATCATACGTTACTATATATGTTTGACTATTTCCACTAGATAATGATCCTGCGGTCATTAAATTGGATAGATATATATCTAAATCAGTTGGTTCATAAAATCCATTTTCGACAGTTATATTGAAAGATCTAACAAAAGGGGTTGTTTCATTCACTGTGAAGAATACAGTGCTTGATGAAAAAGATATGTTATCAATATTAAATTTCATCATAAATTTTTCTATAATAAAATCTCCAGTCAAAACTTCACCAAATGGAATGATTCCTATGGAAGATGTTCCCGATGATCTATGACGTGAATCTATAATTATTTTTCTGAACATTTCATATATATCATTCATTATTTTTTATAAAAATGTTTCCATAATTATTTTCACCATTATTGGTATGATCTTTGTTATGTTGTGAGGTATTATATATACTTTGCATGATATCATTCATTAGTGAACATTTAATGATATCATTATTATTCCAAATATATACACCTTTACATTTGTTATCATTTTCACATCTTTTTAAGCAAGATATCTTATTTCTGTAATGGTTTACATATGGTAATGATATATCATTATAATTTTTATAAACGCCTCGTAAATTCTTAACATCGCACGTATGTTTCGAATATTTAAATCTTGTGTAAATGTAATCAGCGAAATTAATTATGAATTTTATTATTAAAAAGGTCAATATTCCTAACAATAATACTATGCTAAGTTTATAATCGTCATGTATATATTTATTGAAAATATCCATCTAAAAAAATGAATTAATTAATAATCTATACATATTTATACAATAAATTGATATAATATTATTAATATATTATGGAATCGAATAAATCACATATATTAGATGTATTTGATCCTATAAACCGTTTAGAAGGTAAAATATTGTGTTCATATTGCGATTTTATAACCATCAATAATATCAATAAAATATACAACATAAATTATTACAACTATAAAATTGATCACTTATATGATTTGATAATAAATAATTTGTATTTAATAATGCAAGGAATATCTCATAACGAAATTAAACATAAATATGCAAGATATAATTTCGATATAATCATTAAATTTTTAATAAATTGCGAATCAAAAATATCTGGCGAATATTTATATTTCATACTGCGTACATTATCGAATATAAACAATTACGAAATACTAATAGGACATGAAAATTTATTGTATTATATAATAAATCACAATTATAGCTCAAATAACATATCTGATATAATAAAAGCATCGAAAAATAACAAGATTAAGATAGACTTTTATATTGATTATGAAAAATACGTAGATAATATGATTTTGTTCGAACAAATAAATTATATAGAAAATGAAGAATATTTGTGGATAACTAAGTATGAAAAGTATAAAAAGATCGATTTGATTAAATTTAACATTTATAAACTTATCCATGTCAACATAAATACAAACAAATATATTCGCATAATTATTGTTAAAAATTTTGACTTTAAAAATGATATCAATTTTATATCATTTCCAATTTTTAACATATTATTATCGCAAAATTTTCTATATATACAAAATTTGTCAGATTTTATCGATAATAAATGCTCAATTTATTATGAAAATATTAATTACATATATATTAAAAATCAGTTGAAAAAAATAATGAATTGCGATTACATGTCAAATAATACATCTTTGGTGAAAGAATGTTTAAATTTCTACAAGAAATTATTATTGCCTTTAATATCTAAATATGTTAATGAAAAACATCAGTATAAAAATACGATCACAATTGAATTTTCACAGATCAAATCAAATAGCATTAAATACTATATAAATGAATATTCTAGCGATATATTTGAAAACACATATTTGATAGAAAAACGTATCAATTATCAATATACATATCACCATTTCTATAAAATATACAAAAAGGAACTAGAATCTAAAAGTGGGTATCATATGAATTTTTATTTGCCCATATTGACAAAAATAGACAAAATGAATGTGAAAATTAATCTAAATTCTGTATATCTTAAAGATACATTATTTATCGAAAATTTAATCGAAAATTTAATATATTGTTTGCCATATGATAATTATCATGTAATCAGAACTATGGAGATTAAATTTTACAAACATATTAGGTTATTGAAAGAAATAACATTAAATTACTATAAAAATGATTCTGTAGATAAAATAGTTAAATATAATTTTGATACCAAAATTAAAAAAGCCATTAAAAAAATACATGATAGAATAAAATGTGATGATTTAATAATATGCGATTATAATGAATTTGCGTCGATATATTCAATTGATAACATATTGCGCCAAATTCATAATTATTACTACATTATGTATCTATCAACATATTATAATAACTTAATAAAACAATTTAATAACATTGTGAATGAAATCAAAATATATTCTAAAAAATATTATATAGATGTATCTGATGTATTAAAAAAATTATGGTCGCCATATTATGAACATGAAACTATAAACTACGAAACTGAGAACAAAGTATGTGAATATTATCCTGTAGTAGAAAATCATAAACAAAAATTGGCCATATATTACAAATTAAAATATGTTAATAATTATTCGAACATATCATATAATTACTATATTTCATACTATTCATATCATGATGATGATCTTAATAATCTGGTTAAAATAACTTATGATTAATTATATGTTTATATTATTTTTTTCATAAAAATTGAATATTATTTTTATGTTAATAATATCTAATTAATCAATTAGTTGAATAATAAAACTTGAATTATAATTATGTTCACAAAATTTAATCCTTTAAAACATCTTGAAGGAAAAATTTTGTTTTCATTTTGTGATATAAAAACCGTGTATAATTTATCAAAACTATACAAAATTAAATACCATCATTATGTATATGATAACTTATATGATAACATCATATATAACATAAAGAATTTTATATCAATTTTGGACAATAATTCAAATAATGAATATATTGAATTGATTAACAATATATTGAATTTAAATTTGTTTCTATCTAATGTTTATTTATATAAATTAATCAAGATACTTTACGAAATAAATGATTGTGATATATTTTATGACAATATTCATATGTACATAATAATGTTGAATAATTGGTATCATGAGAATAAAGGTACATATATAGACTTTTATATCAATTATGATGATTATATGAATAATATAATCATATTTAATGATTTGTCCAATTATGTAAAGAAAATTAATAATTATGAGATAATATCGCCATTTATTCACAAAATACTATCGATAAATATTAATGAAAAAAATATTATCGATATAATAGTAATTAACAAAAATATCAACAATAAACAATTAATAAATAGTTTTGATTATATATTGTGGGCAAATTATCTATCTAGAACAAAATTTTATATAAGCAATTTATCTCATATAATCGAAAATAAATGTAAAAAAAATAAATCATGTAGTCCCTATATAATTTTGGACAATAAAGTAGATTATATGGAAATGTTGTTTAAAAATTTTGATTACAATATATCTATCGCTAAATGTATAGATTATAATATACATATCATATTTCCACTGATATATAATCATATCGATATCAAAGACAAATGTAGAAATAGTATAGTTAAAATAGAATTGTTTTCAAATGATAATGTTTTTATGTATCAAATTTGTCCAAGTATGGATTTGAGGATGAAATTAGATAATTTTATTGATATCAGTAGATATAAAAATATTGTTGATAAAAACATAACGAACATTAAAAGATATTATGTAAATGATATCTTTATACATAACTATACGAATTTTGACAATATTAAACAATGGCCATTTAAATTATGTGATATTATATTCGAAAATAAAACGGCTAATATTACGATAGATAAGCGGATAAGATACAATTTTGAACTAGTAACCAACATGTTCAAAATTGCTGGTATGAAAGATACTATTCCAATTGTAGAATGTAATTTTTCGAAGATTATACAGAAATATAATAAATTCGTATTTAAAAATAATAAGAATGATATTTATGACATTATTACGATAACACAATCGCAAAGAAATACATTTAATGATATATGTAATCATATATGTGTAAACAAATTTAATGCGTATGTTAAAATTGATGAAATATATAAAAAAGTTGGAAAACCATATCATGATATTCACAACATATTCATGATATGGACATTATCCTTATATTTCAATAATATGATGATAAATATCAATAATAGATTTATTACCATAGAGAAATATTTTAATGAAGATTTTAACATGAATAAGATAATTAAATCATTTTGGAAACCAAATTATATACATAAGAAAATTAACTACAAGAAAATATCTAAAGAAGAATCTAAAGAATTATTTGTGAATACTAATCTTGACAACACATATATAATTGATTGCAAAATAGCACATATTTATAAATTGGATCATAAATATAGCATGATATATAAAATTGATGATTTGAAGAAAATTACATATGTATCTGTTCACTATGAATAATGTTGATAGACATTATCAACATTATATTTTTTTTTAGTGAAAAACAACATAATACGATCAATTAAAAATTGAATTTTATATTGAAATAATAATATATTAATAATAATAAACATAATATTACTTATACATATAATCATTCACATAACATGGAGGTAGTAATATTGAATGATACTGAACATGTCAACAAAAGAAAAGAAATGTGGATGGGTTCATTTGAAGTATCTGAATATGAAGAATTTGTCCTAAATACAGATAATACCAAATTTGTTAAGCAAAATGTTAAATATTGTCCTGCATTGGTTGGATTATTTAATGAAGTTATTGGAAATGTATATGATAATATATTTAGGAATAATGATATGAAAAATGTGAGAGTAACATTTGATAAGGATAAAAAATTAACAACTGTATATAATGATGGATGTAACATACTACTCGAAAAGTTTAACGGAAAAGGTTCTGATAAACTGAAAGAAGAATTATACGTACCTGAAGTCATATTTAGCGAATATAGATCATCTTCTAATTATGATGATGGAAAAAAAAGAATTAGTTGTGGATTACATGGATATGGGGTTAAATTATGCAATTCGTTCTCAAAATTATTCAGAATTACTATCAACAATAGTGGTCGACAATATATTCAGGAATGGTCAAATAAAATGACTAAAAAAAGTAAACCTATCATAAAAACTTCAAACAATATGAACAATGATATTACTGTGGAATTTATTCCTGATGACGATACATTTGGAGATGATATTTTCGATTATGAAATAAAAATAATCAAGAAATATTATGATATAATCGCCAATTCACGAATTACAAATAAAAATATAAACTTTACATATAATGATCAGAAAATAAATGTTAAAAATTTCAAAGATTACATAAAAATGTATTCTCAAAATGATCAGAAAATATATTATAATAAAATACATGATAAATTAGAAATTGGTGTGATCGAATCTAATGAAGACAATTGTGAAAATATTGCATTTGTAAACTCAATTAGAACAAGAGGCAAATTTATAGATAAAATTATGAATAGAATATGTAAAGAATATATAAATTCATTATCACCAAAGATCAAGAAATTGAATCTAAATTTGAGAAATATAAATATTAAACAATATTTGGTTCTATTTATTAATGCATTAGCTTACGATGTTAAATTTGATGGACAATCGAAAAATGAGATAGCAATAGATATCAACAAAAATGGATGTTCTACACATATTGATGATGAAATTATTAAGAAAATTGTATCAACAATTGACATTTGTGAAAAAATAGAAAAGATGATCGAATTGAAATTATTATCTGAAAAACAGAAAAAGGACAAGAAATCTATTCGATCAAAAATTAAGATAGCAAAATGTGATGATGCATTCAAAGCCGGCACAGAAGAGTCATACAAATGCAATCTTATTGTAACTGAAGGAGATTCTGCAAAGACATTAGCAGATGCGGGCATATCACATCTGAAAGAAGGTAGAGAATATTATGGTTCATATCCTTTGAAAGGCAAACTATTAAATACAAGGTCCGCTAATGAAGAAGAATTAGAAAATAATAAAGAAATTGTCGATTTAAAAAGAATATTAGGTCTCATAGATGGAATCAATTATTCTATGGAAGAAAATTTTAAACAATTAAGATATGGATCTATAATTATGATGAGTGATTCTGATCAGGATGGAATTCATATAAAGGGTTTGATAATTAATTTCATACATAATGGTTGGCCAGAATTGTTGATGAGAGATGGATTTCTTAAATGTTTTATAACACCTATAGTGATATGTAAAAAAGGCAATGAAATTAAACGATTCTATTTAAAAAAGGACTATTTAGATTGGAAAAATAACAATAGTATAAATGACTATGAAATAACATATTGTAAAGGTTTAGCGACATTAGAAAAAGAAGATGCGGAATTTTATTTTGAACATAAAGATAGTCATATTAAATCATATTATAATGACGTTTCAAAAGAAGAATTGAAATTATATATAGAATTGGGCTTTTCAGATGAATTATCAGATTCTAGAAAATATTGGTTGACAACATATGACGAAAATAAAATTGTTGATTATAAATCTAATAGGATATCATATTCTAATTTTATTGACAAAGAATTGATACATTTCTCGAAATATAGTGTAGATAGAAGCATACCAAATATTATGGATGGATTGAAAATTAGTCAACGAAAGATATTATATAGTTGTTTCAAAAAGAAATTGACTAAAAAAATAAGAGTGTCACAATTGGCAGGATACGTTTCGGAAAAGTCCTTATATCATCATGGAGAATCGTCATTACAGATGGCAATTTACAACATGGGCTTCAATTTTGTTGGTTCGAATAATATCAATTTATTAGAGACAATTGGAGCAGGTGGTACACGAGAAGGATCTAGTAAAGGATTCGGTAAAAATTATGGACAACCTAGATATGTGAATGTAAAATTGAATCCGATTACACGTCATATATTTTTAGAAATTGATGATGATTTATTAGACTATATAATTGACGATGGTTACTATGTAGAACCTAAATATTATGTACCGATTGTACCCATGTGTTTAATTAATGGAGTTTCTGGAATCGGAACTGGTTGGAATACAAATATTCCCAAATATAATATAAAAGATATCGTTGATATAATGAATTATATCATAACTTACAAAAAATATCCTGATGACGATCCTACACCTTGGTATAAAGATTGGACAGGAATTATTGAAAAAGAGATTAAAAATGATGTAGTTCACTATTATAGTATCGGAAAATGGGAATATTTAAATAATAGCAATAAAATTATTAGAGTGACTGAAATACCGGTTTCTACAACAATTTATAGCTATAAAGAATATTTAAATACATTATATGAAAATGGAATAATTGATGATTATAAAAACAATACGAAGACGAATAAATTAGTAGATAAAATAGACTTTATTGTAGTATTAAGTGAACCATTAGATTCTGATAAAATAGTGAGTACTTTAGGATTAAAATCTTCTATACCATTCAATTTAGTGTTAAATGATAAAGATGGTAAAATAAAGGTATATAAGAAAATAAATCATATTATTGCTTACTTTGTTATGGAGAGATTAGAATTCTATAATAAACGTAAAAAATTAATAATTGATGACTTAAATAAAAAATTAAAAATATTCAACAATAAATATAGATTTTTACAGAATATTATTGATAATAAATTGATTATATATAGGAAACCAAAAAATGAGATAGACGAAATATTGGAAAAAAATAATTACGATAAAATATCAATAAATGACAAAAAAGAATCATTTGATTATTTAACGTCTATGAAGATAAATTCATTCAGTAAAGACGATTTGTTAAAATTAGAAAAAAAAATTGAAGAGATTGAAAAATCTATCAAAATATATAGTCGATATAAATCAACAGATTTTTATAAGGAAGATATCAATAATTTAATTAAACATATTAATTAATTATTTATTCTTTAATGACAATAATTTATTTTGTTTAATTAATAATTTTTTTATTTCTTCTTGTAAATTCCATTCATCTTCATTTTGATTGTCACTAAAAAATAGATAAAATATTATCAATCCAATAAATATTATGATTACGATTGTTATTAATATGGTTTTATTTTTTTTATCGCCAATTTTTTGATCGGTTGAATTATCATGAACGTTTTCTTTTTGCATGGTAACAATATATATATATAATGATTAATTGTTTATCTTAATGTATCTCTCATTGAATTTTCCAATCTACTTGATTGCATATGATAATTAAATGTGGAAGTATTTTTAGGAATATCTCCAGCATCTTTAATTTGTTGATATGCACCGGCCTCTTCTGCTTTCTGATGCAATATTTGGGCTTGTTGCATCAATCTCTCTCGTTCTAATGGAGGTACATTTATATCATTTGCAGTGGCTTGTGCTTTTTGAGCTAACATGACCAAATTATCATGAGACATCGATAATGGAGATGCGGCCATCGCCATCTCTACTTCTGCTTGACTTGGTATACTTTCAGCTTGCATATATAATGGAGTATCTGGAAAATTAAACATATTATTATCTGTAAAATATTCAGAATCCATATTTTGTTTCAATTGAACAACAGATCCTTTTTCCATGGATTTGTATGCATTTGGTTGTAATACACCTATGTTAGAAATTGAGCTATTATACATTATATCACTTAAATTTCCTCTACCATATTTTAATGATGAATATGGATTTAATTCTGCTATTTCAGCATCTGTTACTGGTAATTGCGGTAATCTTGAACATCCGCCCGTATATATATCGCTTTGGTTATCCAAATCTACAGATAAGTTTCTAACTGGATAATAAAAATTTTCTGATCTTTTCATATATTTGGCAATTATAAAAAGAATCGATATAACTAATAATGCACAAAATATTTTAAAACACCAATTTCCTAAATCTATATCTCCTCCGTGAAAATAATTGTTTGAATTCATATAGTTTATATATATCGAAAAAAAATACTTAGAAAAAAATATATCATCCTCATTAAGACAACATTTTAATTAAATAATAAAAATAATAAACAATATCTTTGTTATCCAATTTCAGAAATATTTTATCCAAGTTTATCAAATTTAAATCAATATTTATGATCGTATCAAAATTAAATTCTTCATGGATGTTTTCGAAAGATAAGTTATTAAAATATGAGTTAAATGATATAAATTCAGGAGTTATGAACATAATATTTTTATCTATCAAATTATTTAAATGATTACTATTTGAAGTCATTAAAATATTTATATAATTTTTTTTATAATCGAATTCATTTGTTAGGAAATGACCATTATATTTTAAATCATTATGCAGCAATATTTTTTCATTATTTCCTAAGTATTCATTTTCACAACTAATTATGTTATATTCCAATAAATCACCGAATTTATTTATCAACATATTTTCCGGACTAATTTTATATGTTAATTTATTGGAATACATATTATTTATTTTACTGCAAAAATAAAAATTACTAACCTTTCTATTATGATCAATATCTAATCGTATATCCGGAAATATAATAGAATAATCCAGATATAAATATCTATATGGTTTCAATATCAAAATATTAGGATTACTATTAATATAATCATGATTAAATGTTACTAATAATGTTAGATTAATTTTATTGTTAAATAATGATATTGATAATTTTATTATATTATAAATTATATTGATATATTTATCGATATATCCTGATATAGTTATATTATTATTTTCTACAACTATTTTCGCCAATTTATGTGCCAGTAGATAATTATTGTTCATAATATTTATTAAATTGCTGTCGTATTTTTTATCATCAATTTCCTTTTGAAGAACATTTTTAAAATGATCTTTTATATTGATTTTGGCCATATATTAATTTGGTTTCAAAACGTTATAGTAAAAAATTGAATATTTTATATCTACATAACAATTATACGGATTAATAATATCAATATAAAATGTTTACATTTTTAGTCAATAAATTCAATAAGCACAATAAACATAATATATCATTAGATAGAATATATTATGTTGTTCCAAGTATATTAACATATATATTGGATGAATATAATATATTGATGCAAATAAAATATTTCAATCGTATTTTGTCATCGAATAATTTTAAAACTTATGTAAAAAATACACAAAATAAATTACTGAGATTTTATATGAGCGATTTTAAATTAGATATCAATATTTTGTTAAACCATATATATGACAAAATATCTGTAACAAAATTAAATAATATGGACAAAATTATATTATTACAATCTATGGACGAAATAGTCAGAGATAAGGACATAATAATAATACGTAACAATCTAATTTTTGGCACAATCAAGATAAAATATCTAATAATAGTCTTGTTATATTATTTGATGAAATTAAAGCGTAAACAATTTGTAACATTATTATATTCGATAACACGCAAAATATTTGCACCAAATGCAAGCCGATATGATTTGATCAACGTACATTTGCTATTTATTGATTTGAACATAATTTTCAATAAATACGTTAATTATTATTCATTAGATTATATTAGAAAGAGTAATCATATAATTAATGATAAAATACGAGATATTCATACATTAAGTGTTAAAAATTTTATATTCGATAATAAAGAATATAAAAATGATGAATTAATGATATTAATCGAAAAGTATATAATATTCAGAAACATGAACGCTATATATCCCGAAAGTATGAATATTATGAAATATAGCATAAATACTGTTTTGGGCGGATTATATAGATTAACATTTGTAGTATTATATAATGAATTAATATAATTTGATCAATATTGTTTAATTAATTTGATTTAAATTTGATTTAATTTTAACTCAATTGATTTAATTAATATAATGCAAGAAAAATTATCAATAGACATAATTGATAAAATAATTGATAAATCTTTGACAGAATTATTTTATTTGTGTAAGGATTATGATGTTAACGTATATGTGAAACGATATTTCAATTTATTGGTTGGATTCTTGAAATTATCGGTAGATATCTTTTATAATGCGGTATCTAAAAATGATATCATTTTTTTTGATATATCGTACTGTCTATTTGATATCACATATAAAGGACTAAAATTTAATTTTAACAAAGAAAAATTATTCGATAAATCTTATGAAAATTATATGATCAATCTCTTATGTCAATATGAAAAGAATATAGTTGGTGAATTATTAAGAAAGTATCAAAAAATTAATTTCCCATATAATAATGCCCACATAATAATGAATACATTCGAAGATGAAGTATTTAGTAACAATAACAAGAATTTACAATATGATGAAACAATAGTATCTGATAAGTATATGCATTACAAAACTATGCTAACTAACAGTTTGAACAAGTTTGTTGAATATGTACCATATGGTGTTGTTAATGATATTATTACCAAATTAGAAAATGATAAATCTAATGAAAATACTATAAAAAAATAAACATGGTTAAATTAAATTAATTAGTTCTAAAAAAGTGAATTTTAATATAAATTTATATAATATACAATATATAAATAATATATGGCTCAAAATAACAATTTATACGATCGAGAAATTGACAATAGATTTGTATTGTTTCCTATCAAACATCACGAAGTTTGGGACATGTATAAGAAATCTATGTCTGCATTTTGGACAACTGAAGAAGTGGATTTGTCGAAAGATAAGATAAATTTTGGTAAATTAGATAATGATACAAAATATTTTGTCAAGAATGTGTTAGCATTCTTCGCAGCATCTGATGGCATAGTAATTGAAAATCTGGCAACAAATATGTTAGAAAGGTTCAAAGAGCCAGAAATTAGATGCTTTTATAGTTTCCAAATTATGATGGAAAATATTCATTGTGTTGCCCAAAATACTTTAATTATGACAGATAAAGGATATTTCGAAATAAAATCGTTAGAGAATAAAAATGTCAACGTTTGGAATGGAGATGAATGGTCAACAGTAAAAGTAGTAAAAACCGGGAAACAAAAACTATATAGAGTAAACTTATCGAACGGTTTATATTTAGATTGTACCGAAAAACATAAATGGTGCATAGATGACGTTGTTTTGAATGGAGAAATTACAACCGATAGATTATGTGAAGGGCTTATCATAAGAAATTTCACATATCCCATAATATATAATTGCGATGGTTTAATTAATAAGGATCCAAAAGAAGAAGCACTCAATTTTATTAACAATTATATGTTGAAAGATGAATTATATGATATTCCGCTTAATTATTCATTAGTGTATAAAATAATATGGCTATCAGAACTTATTAACAAATTATACTTTGATAAAGAAAGATATACACTTCAAAATGATGTGCAATCATGTTATAATATAACGCCTCATCCAATAATTGATATTAATATATTAATTAAAAATTCTGAAAACGCAAGAAAATTCATACTATTAATATCGACTTTAGGAGAATCATGTTATTCGATATATATTGAAAAAAACAAACATAATAAGATAGTAATTTTAAATGAAACTTTATATAATTTAAAACGATTGGGCTTGAATATCGGCAACATAGAATATGAAACAAAATATGATAAAAATGATATTTATATAACAAATATTAACGAATTATATTTTGATGATACATATTGTTTTAATGAACCTTTGAAACATAAAGGAATATTCAATGGAATATTAACATGTCAATCTGAAATGTACTCAAAATTAATCGATACATTTATAGATGATTCCAAAGAAAAAGATAATCTTTTTAGATCAATAGAAAATATATCGACAATTAAAGATAAAGCTAATTGGGCTCTAAAATGGATTAATATTAATAAGAATTATGAATCTATTAAACAATTAACTTTATCTGATAATATGGACATGAAGCATATTTCGAGTGAATGTAAAAAATATATTAACAATCATAAATATGATGATCAAGAAATATTGGCAAAGACATTAGTTGCATTTGCGTGCGTAGAAGGAATATTCTTCTCAGGATCATTCTGTTGTATATATTGGCTAAAATCGCATAATAAAGGATTACCTGCATTAGAAATGTCAAATGATTTGATTTCGCGTGATGAAGGCTTACATACTATGTTTGCGTGTTTACTATATAAAAAGTATATAGTAAACAAATTGAATCAAGATGTTATATACAAAATTGTAACAGAAGCAATTGATATAGAATGTAATTTTATAACGTATATATTGCCATGTAAATTATTGGGTATGAATAGTGATTTAATGATAACATATATAAAATTTGTGGCCGATAGATTATTGATAGAATTGGGTTACAAAGAATTGTATAATGCTAAGAATCCATTCGATTTTATGGATAGAATATGTTTAACTAACAAAACTAATTTCTTTGAACATAGAGTTAGTGAATATAGTAAATATGTAAATATAGATAGTAATAATGATAATGATAATAAAAGTAATAAAAATTATTTAATGGGCAATTTGGAAATGACTAATGATTTTTAATAATTATTTAATCTTTTTTTTAATCTTTTTTTTATAATATTATATATCGAATGAGTGAAGAAAAAAAACTTGAAGATGATGATTATTTTGGTGGTCGAAAACGTAGACGCGTTGCATCAGTAGCAAAACCAAAACGTAAACGTTCCAAATCAAAATCTGCATCTCCAAAAAGAAAATCACCTAAAAAAAGATCAAAATCACCAAAAAGATCGAAAAGAAAATCAAAAGGTGGTACTCATAAACCATCTCATTCCCCCATAGCAGGCGGCCGTAGAAGAAGACATCATGGAGGTAAGAAGAAAAGATCACAGACAGATTTCTTCTTCTTTGGAGGAGAAGAAGAAATGAAAAGTAGTGAAAATGTTCCTAAAAAAGAAGAAAATAAATCATCTTTAGCACCATCAGAAGATGATTACTTTTATTAGAGAAAAAAAATATTAATCGAAAAATTTCAAATATAATATTTATTAAAATTAATTCTTTTTTTTTCAACATTTTTATATTAATTTTAATAAATATTCTAAATATTATCGTTATATAACAATAATTACATTAATATATAAATTAAATAGATTACAATATATTTAACGGATTTTGTTAACATATATGTGAATATGAAAGTTTTTATCATTATATTTAGTTAACAAAATTATGATGATCTAGATATTAATCCCATTATTCTTATTGGTATAATTAATCTATTCGCGATCAATTTTAAATTACATATTATTGATTTTGAATTAAATTCACTTTCTGACCAAGATTTAGTTGTGTTATTATATAATGTTAAATTTCCCATAGAATCTTCTGTATAATTGATATATGTAGCTTGTCCAGAATCGTTCAAACTAGATGGAGTTGGTAGTGGTATAATCTTACTAGTACTTGTATCAATATCTATGTACATACCATTTGTATTGACATAACTTTCGTAAGTTGTATATGGACTTTTCAAAGTAACTGTATTTGTTCTCAATACATTACCATTTGTATCATATATGTTTCCAGTCGAATCTTTATAATTAAGCGTAAAATTTTCTAATACAACTGATGATCCTCTTAAATTTTCTCCAAATGATGTTATTTCAGATACTGTTTTATTTGGGGTTAGATATAAACTATCAGAATTTGTTGAATCAATTTGAGTTGTACACTGAATTATGTCTAATGGCATTTTTAATTCATCATCCATAGTAAATAGTTCAATTGTGATCGTTGTCAGTTCGTGGGCAGGATTTTTTAGTGTGAACATGTCATAATTATCTGCAGGAGTTAACAATAGTGAAGGATATGGTTGTGCAGAAAATGTCGGAATGAACTCAAAATGATATACATTTCCATTCTGATTAAATCCACCATAATTTCGTAATTCTCTAATCCCAATATATACTCGTCCATTTGTGATTCTAGACGCATATGATTGTAAATAATCACTACCATTTAATGTTGTAGTATTCTGATTATAATCTGAGTTAACTAAACTATTTTCTATTATAAATGGTTGAGGTGGTGGGATTCCATCATTTAAAAATGATATGTTTGGATTAATTCCTGTGTTATCATCAGCTACTTCTTTTACGGACTTTTTCAGAAATGGTATAGGTATTCTAAATTGATCAATTCTAATGTCTGTTATATTTTCCATTGAAATGTTACTGCCAATATTATTTCCATAAGTTCTTGGTCCTAAACTATTAATTTGGAATTTATATACACCTTTATACGGATCAGATCCATTTGTCTTATTGAACGAATCCAATGATAATTTGACATCCCATTTTTTGGATAAATTTTCAGGCTTATATTCATAATTAATATCTTTGTACGATTTTGAAAATTTGTTATAATATTGATTGCAAGTGTTATTCATTTTAATTTATATATTAATTAGAATATATATTCTTAGATGAATAGATTAATTTTGGAATTAGAACAAGATGAACCATTTATTTCATTATGCACAGTTACGTATAATAGAAGACCATTTATAAAAATTGCCCAAAAAATAATCGATGAATTTGATTATGATAGAAATAAAATAGAATGGATAATAGTCGATGATGGAACAGATAATATTTTTGACATAGTTTCTAATAATTCTATTGTTAAATACTATAGATATGAATATAAATTACCTCTAGGTGCAAAACGAAATATATCCAATAAATTAGCTAATGGTAATTTAATAATTTATATCGATGATGATGATTATTATTTTCCGAATAAGATTAAAAAAACACTATATGAAATGAAAATGGCCAAAAAATATTTATTGTCTGGATCTACTAAAATAAAATCGTACAGTATAAAAAAGAATATCATTTATGACTACAAATTAAGTGAAGCACCCGCATGTTCGTTTGCTTTGATACGAGAATATCTGTTGTTGAAATCCTTTGATGAACTAGATACTCATAATGAAGAAAAAATCTTTTTAAAGGATTATGATATATTAAATCTTTCCGAAATTGTTATTAATATTGATCATGAATCGAATACTGTTAACAAAGAAAAAGTATCAGAAAAAGTATTAAATTCTATAGATGATAAAAAAATAACAAATTATATACCCCATAAATTTGTGGATATATATAACAATATACTAACAGAAATGGATGAATATAATAAGAATTTAAAAAATGAGACAAATGATATTCAATATGCAGAATGTGATGTGTTAGTTTTCACAAGTTATATAGGTTCAAAATATTGGTATATAACAAAACAATTAATTAATCATTTATTCGACAAACAATATAAAATTCTCTATAATAAAGATCCCAAATATGTAAAAAATTACAGATTAATAATATTTGATAATGAAACAAAGGCATATAATTATAATTTACTATCATTAAATTGTAAGAAAATATTTATAGCATACGATTATAAAGATTATTCATACTTAGATGTTGATTTGTTAATAGATACTAAGAAATATTTTGGAACATTAATATACGCTAAGAATTTAAATTTTATTCCAAAATATTTGTTAACAAACATGTGTATATCAAAAAATGTTAGAAAATATTATGATTGTGTAAATAATGATAAGAAAAATAGCATATTAATAATTGATAAATTTATTAATCATAAATTAATGTATATAATGAATATATTACTAGCAAATGATATAGATCTAACCATCATAAATTCGTCCGTAAGAAATGTCGAATTTGAAAAAAAATATAAATTGATAGATTATTATGATCAAAATACACATAAACCTTATTATTTTAATCGATTAATTAATGTATTTTCTGAGTTCAAATTCGTAATATGCGCCGATAATGAGGTACAATCAAAAATATGTAGAGAATTTATCGATGATAGAATATTATTATGTTTATTGTCAAAAACTATACCGATATATATAGGGTCGAATGAAATAAATTCTCATTTTGATGAAAAAACATTTATTAATATGAATAATATGGATATTTATGGAGAAAAACCTAATGAACAGATAGATGTGAATATTAAGTTAATTAAACAATTAATGAATAATAATGATGAATATAAAATATACGTAGATAATATTAATTTGACTAAATTACAACATATTTCACAATCTTATATTAACAATATAAGAAATAATATCAATAATATACTAAATGATGAATAATAAATTATTGATTGCTATAATTTTGATTATATTGATATTTATTTTCACATTATTATATGGCGATTATAAAATAAACATTATTATGATAATAATATTTCCAGTAATAATATATGTTTCATTAAAATATTTAACCAATAAAAGTGATAGTAATTTATTTCAATCAAAAACATATATCGTTCCAATAAATTTTGGAGAAATATATAAACCACTAAATAACACAATTAAAGGCGGATCATTAAATAATAATGCCAAAAAATATGAAGAGAATATTATTACAAAAGATACAAATAGATTAGATAATATCGATTTATCATATCATAATAATAACGATAAATTAGTCGATAAATTAGTCGATAAAAATGATAAAATAGATGATGTCGATAATGATAATTTGGGCGGAAATGATGAAGAAAAACCCATAGATAAGTGGACAGGATTATACAGTATGAATAGTAAAGAATTAATGTTACTAATGAATTTATTTTATACTATATGTGAAAGAGATGCAAAAAAAATAACAAGATGTATTCTGTTTGAAGGTATTAAAAAGGATAATGTTCCAAATATCATAAAGATATTTCTGGAGAAAACCAAAATAGATATAAATAATACTCTATCTAAATTAAAATTAAGATTATTTGTGTTAACATATGGTAAATCCATGAAATATGTAATAAAATATTCAGATAAACAAAATGTCGATAAAAATGATATAGATATATTATTAAACAAACTAAATATGAAATTCAATTCAATTGAATTGAATTATGAACACAAATGCAAACAAATCATTAATGAAGCTTTTAATTCAATTATTTCGAATAATTTGATAACAAATATAAATAATATTAATTACTTGAAATCCAAAATACAATACAAACCAAGCACCGATTATACGTGGTCTATAACATATCCAACATCTAATGAAAATATATTTATTTTGAGTTATCCAAATATAAATGATGAAAAATTAGCCCAATCTATTGAAAATAAATGGAGACAAGTTAGATTGATGACGATTGACGATTTTAATTTTAAATTCGATTACATATGTAGATTAGTTGTATTATTACATGAATTTGTCCACTTAATACAAATCAAAGGATTAAATGATAAAGTTTTATCGAATAATGAGATGATCGAAAAAAAAGTGACTACCAACAAGATAGAATTGGAAGCATCATTATTAAATTATATGTTCATAAATAATCCAATCATATTGGATACTTTACTCATGACTAACATATATCAGTGTTTATTATTCAATTTTTCCATAGTAAAATGCCTACATGAGAATATTGATAAAAATATAATTACTATCCTAAATAAATGGGCCGAAACTTTGGGCAAATATAAAAATTATAAAATAGATGACATAGTAGTGCATGTATATGATAGAGAGGCTAATTCATATATAAAGAACAAATTAGCATTCGATTATTTTGATATAGAATTATGTATATCTAACAATAAAAAATTCATTAAAAAATATTGGGAATTATTCATTCAAAATTTGATTATAAATGAAATGGATAACGATATATTATCTAGTGTATATAAAAAATATAAATTTGAGAAATATTGGAATTAATTTGTTATTATATATTCGAATATATAGAAATATGGATAATACTATTAATTGTTATTTTCCAATATTAACATGGACTATGATAACATCTATGACAATAATATGCGTGATAGTAATTGTGATTTATTTGAAAATAATCAAGTTTATTACATATATAGAAGATATAGGGCAATCATGTAATTTACCAGAAAGAATGAATATATTATTTGATTCTATAGAAAAAAAGGGCAAATCACACATAATACAGCAACCTAAATATGATTACGATATACTATATTAAAATCAAGTATTGGCATATATATCCCGAAAAAATTGATTTTTTTTTAATGTTAATAAAACTAATGGATTTGCAAACATATCACAATACAATTAAATTGTATCGTAAATATTTACATATATCCTTTAACAAATCAAATAATTATGATAAAAATGTTAATGAAATCATCATATTATATATCAAACAATTATATACCAGTGAACAAATAATTTTGAGTGAAAAATTGAAATCTAAATATGATATGTATCCTCTTCAAATAGATTATGAATTTTTCATATGGAGAGATATATGTCGCTATGAAAAATTATCAGAATTATTCATGTATATATTAAGAGAATTATTAGAATGGGACACTATATCCGAATGTCAAAATTTGAGTGAAAATTTTATATTGTTGTTAGAAGATAAAGTCAATTGGAATTTTATATTTACGTGTCAAAAATTAAGTAATACATTCAAAAATAAATATAAATATAGATGTGTAAAATATTAAGTATACATTTATATTTTGGTTAACATTTATATTGTTCTAAATATTTTTTTTTGATATAATTATGCTATATATTCTTAACAATTAGCTATCAATTATGTAATCAAACTAATGTTGATTAGACAAATATTTGTTATTATGTTAATTGATCATATTTATATATTTTCCATTTACCTATATTTTTATACTCGATTTTCAATCGAGTATTGGCATACTTGGCATATTTTGTGGATAATAATAAAAATTGAATTTAAACATACAATATAATATATTAATAAATAAATTGACAAAATATGTTAAAAAATTATTCATTTAATAACTATTTGAATACATTTCCATCTAGACAATCTTTTATCGATAAAAAAAAACGAGATGAAATTAAAGTTAATATATTCAATAAATTACCAATAAATATATTTCCAAATGATATAAAAGACATAAATTTATCAGATGATGGTAAATATGGAATACAAAAATATAAAATATGTATATTTGGAGTTATGCAAGACATGAGCAAAATAGTAGTTATCATAGATAATATTGAACCATATTTTGATATCAAATTAATAGCATTAACTTTTGAGGAAGCCAATACAGAAGCCTTAAATATATTTAATATAATTAAAAAAGAACTTATTGAGAATAATGGTACTCGTAAAGTATCATATTCCGAAGAAGTTATCAAATTTGAGATATTTAAATCGAAATATTTTAAATCTTTTACTATAGATAGTAATTATTTCGCGCGGTATTATTTTTTGAAGAATAGTCATAGATGTGATATAATTAGCATAATGCATTCTAAATATGGGAAAGAAACCGCAGAAGATGATAATAAAAAAAATAATTATTATAGAGTTTTTAGTAGATTACATGATATAAAATTCGGAGAATGGATATCATTAAAAAATTATTCATATTTCGAACAGATGCAAGATTTCAAGATACCAGTGTTCAGAGTAAAATATAACAATATGACGAATATAAACATAATTACGAAAAAAGTATTATGTTTATATTGGGATATAGAAACATATAATAGTGAGAGTAAATTACCAGATTACAATAGAAATAATGATAAAATATTTATGATTAGTTCTGTATGTGTTTGGTCAGATGAAAATAAACCTTTGTTAAAAGTATGTTTTGTAGATAAACCATCAAGTTTTCATGATGAATTTATTACAATTTATTGCGAAACGGAAATTAATTTAATTAGGGGTTTCGTTCATTTAATTAGCATTATGATGCCAGAATTTGTGATAGGATTTAATGACTCAATGTATGATTGGAAATGGGTGGTATATAGATCATATTTGAAATATAAAGGTATTATAGAAAATTTTGAAAAACGATGCTCTATATATTTACCTAGTAAATTTGGAAATGAAAATAATTCTGAACAGAAAATATTAAATCAAAATTTTAAGACTATATTTGTGGACAAATCATTAAAATTTGATAATAAAATAGATAAACCTAAGGGTATGGATATGTTGACATTTGATATGAACATAGAAATAGGGAATCCAAGATCTTTATCATTTGATGGTTTTATATCCTTCGATTTGAGAACTTCTTTGAGAAAATTACATAAAGATCATGAGAAAAGTTCATTAAATTATTATTTAGCGTTATACAAATTAGGTTCGAAAAATGATATGCCTATCAAAAAATTATTCCAAATATATACTGATATCAGCAATATAGATGACGAATCGAAAATGAATGATAATGAATCGAAATTTAATACATTAAAAGATGAAATGCGTGAAATAGCATATTATTGTGTTATAGATTCGTTTAAATGCCATGAATTGGTTAAGAAAACAAATTTATTATTAAATGGATGGGAAAACGCAAATTTGGGTTATGCATCATTTAAAGATACAATTTATGAAGAAGGTGGAATAAGAATTCGAAATGCCATTATGAGACAGAATAAATTATATGGAATCGAAGGTAGTAACGCTACATTTGATTACATACGTAAATCTGAAAAAAAATATCCGGGGGCTCATGTATTTCCACCAGTTAAGGGTTTAATTTGCGCCAAATTATCAATAGATGAAAGAATTTTGAGAGCAAAAGAAATGAATTAATTTCTAATAATTAGCATTAATATAAGCAGTTATTTTTTTTATAATATATAGATGTCGGAAAAAAATATAAAAAATGCGATTCGAGAAAAAACAGAACAAGAAACAACTTTAAAGAATTTGATTCCAAAATTTCAATCAGAATACCAATTATATACTCCAAGAATATATACTGATAATGAAAAAAAAACTATGTTAGAAGGTTACGTTCTATTGAAAAAACATGAATATAAGAATTTGAAAAGAGGTGATCATATTAGATATGAGAATGATAAGGGCGAATTTAAACGGGGTGGCTTTATCGATATGAAATTTGAGAATAAAATAAGATTAGTGAGATTATTAAATTCTCAGATTAATGAAACCAATATGCAGTGGATTATAAATCTGAGTACCATTAAGAATATATGGAGAAAACCTCATAAAATTAACAATAGTGAAATGACAAATATTAAGAATAATTTTGATTTACAAGATGAAAATAACAAAACTTTATTAAATAAAATATCGTTGATAGAAAAGAATTCAAATATAAATATTGATAATATAAATAATGACATAATAAAAATAAAGAACGATATTAGTATGATAATAAATACATTAAAATCATTAAAGAACGATATAGAAATTATTAAGATAAAAATGTAATCAATTATTCTTGAATATTTGTTATTTGGTTGTTTTTATATGGATCAATTCCTTTGTATAAGAAATACATTTCAACTACAAAATTTTTATTTCGTATGTAATCATTTATTAGATTGTATCTAATATTTCTGTCAGGGCAAAATTTAAATGATATGTTATCTGTTATTAATTGCTTAATAACGTAAACTGTTGAAATATATAATCGATCATAAATAATATCAGAATTTTCGCTAAATATCATATCATATATAACATTTGTTAATTGTTCAATTATTATCTTTATTTTATGAAAAATTTCAGAATATTGTGGAAATAATTTATTAAACAATTCGAATTCATTTTTGTCCATATAATGGTATATACATAAATATGTTATTCTATCGTAATTACAAAATGATATATGTTGATTTAATTTGTTATTGTATATGAAATACTTGATATTCTTTAATAATGACGATTCTATAATCACATTCGAATATATGTCTATTTTAGCATAATTTTTGAAATATAATAAATATCCATAGTTAATATCTCCTTTATTTATGAAATTATTTATGCTTTTATTACATATATTAAATATTTCATCCAAAGTTATATTTTCATCTATAGACTGATCATTAATTTGCACATTTGAATACTGATCGTATATATTATTTTTGTAGCTAATTTGTAATGTGGACAAATCAATATTTTGTACATGTATTATACAATTTTTATTTTTGTCCACAAATGGATGATATATTATATTTGATATCACAAATGTATAGCATTTATTTTTGTCCAGTTTATCAAAGAAATCCTTAGGAACGGAACTCTTTAATATCTCCATATATTCATGGTCATTCCATTTTAAGTTTGTTACATCATAACCATGAATAGTTGATATCTTCCATATATTATTATAATAATATAGGTTAATACAAGTACCATCCATAATTTTGACTACGTTATATAAATGTTTATTATAGTTATTAATAACTTTTTTTTTGCTATAATTTGTTATGCATGTTATTTGAGGAATAACTAGAGGCTTATTGCTTTCCCAATCATATATTAATCCATTACATTCTAAATTATATTGTGTTGAATAATACGTTAATGGAGACGTATTGTACATAATTAAGCGTTTAATGGTTAAATCTTTATCTTTTTCCCATATTAATTTAATATTAATCTGTTTTAAAAAATTATATAATTCTTCGATATCTTGTATATTTTGATTAGAAGTATATGTATCATTTTGTTCAGTTTTGTTTCTGAATGATTTTATTAATTTGATTGTATTCATTATATATTTAAAATTAATATTCTTTATAATGTAAAAAATTGAATTTTGCCTATTTCAGTATGAATCTACATAACACATATAATCACATAATATGAATTCATATAATTTTGATTTATCTGCTTTACAAGTATCTGATATTCAAGAAAATGAAGAAAAAATATCTGAAAATAACAGATCATTACAAATTATGCAAGAAAGATTTGATTTCTCGGCTCAACCATCAACATCATCGGATGAATATGAACATGAACGAATTGAATATCCACTATCTCCATTGACAAGAAGTATTGGAGAACCAGCTTTACAAGATACAGAAACACAATCAATTATTATGTTATTCATTCTTATTCGAATAAGAATGAATTAATATAATATTATGTTCTAAATTTGCTTTTGATCAGATGACTGTGTAATGGCGATCTCGTGTCATCTGCCTTAGAACATAATCTATGGATTTGGAGTTGCCTGAAAACTCCCATTAATTCTCATGAAAAAATACATAAAAATTTATCTGAAAATTATAATAAAAAAAATTATATTTTCAATAAAACAATGTATTAATTATTATATGAGAATTATTGCTTTTTTTATGTTTTTTGTACTGAAAAAAATTGAATTATATATATGTTAATATATAAAGTTAACCTAGTAAAAATATTATGGATTTTTACTATAGAAACTATGAATCTGACGAAGAAATATGCGATTATGATGCGAATGAATTATATATGTTATTGGACATGTATTTCGATAATTTAATAACGGATATATTGATACCAAAATGCCAAAATACAAAAGATTATATCATGAGAATTGATATAGATAAATATTATTATATTTTTGAATATTCATATTATAATGAATATTTTTCAAGATTATCTTTAATAAAAACAGATGATGATTATTATATTCAAATCATACTTAATTCCATTTATGATAGTATAGAATAATCCAAACATAATGATATAATACATAATAAAGTTGATTAAATTATTTTGTGAATGAATATGAATTAATATATTTTTTTTCGTTATATTTTGATAACAATATAATGTATTCTCGATTTAATGATAAATATTCTAGAATAGAACAAGATAATCAACCTTCTTTTGATTTGTATCAAAAACAATTCTATGATAAAACAAATGTATCAGAATATGATGGAAACTTAACTGAATATTATAAAAATCAATTGAGTAATTTTGGACCAGAATCTGAAACTAAATTTGAGAGTGAAATGCCTAGACATAATGTATGGAGTAGACAAAAAATTAATGTTAGAGAAACTGGCGATATTTGTAACAAAACGCCATTTATAGGAGATGGTGAATTAATTATGCCATTTATGGATCCGGATCCAAGAGGTACGCGAGATATGCCTGATATGAGGAAAATCAAAAATCATGGTTTAATTAGAAGAAATCAAGTCCCATTTAGTGATAGTGATATAGATACTTTACCAACAACAACATTGAATCCATTAGACATATTTAAGCGAAAAGATATATGTAGACGTAAATTCGAAAAAAACTTTAAAAATTTCTCAACTTCGAAAGGAAATATTTTATATACACAAATGGCCCAATCTGGTTACGATCCCAAAAAAGCACGTAGTTTGGCTGAAAATGATCAAGTATATATGGAAGTAAATGATTACAATCACAGATATCCATTAAGTGGTATAGAAAATGTATCTAATGTGCATTATGCTGGTAAAAATTCAACAACAAGTCATGTTTTTAATGTTAGTAACGAATCTTTAGAATATGAACAATCTAAACAATTAACCGACGTTTATAAAGGTTTACATTCAGCTCTTCTAGACAATTCATTTGGAGATTCAGACATCACTAAAAATAATGCGGCATTTTTGATGAATTTGAAAAGTATAATGAATTCCAAAAAGAATGAACATTTGAACCAAGATAAAATAATGTGGTTTTCAAGTGAAAACAAGAATAGATTAATGAAAACTTATACAGATGATATGAGTAAAATAAAATGGGATACATATGTAAATTTTGACAAACAATTAACAACTATGATGAATAATAAATGGTTTAATCCAGATACCATATTTGTTAAGAATATTAATGATTCTCGGGTTACTGACAAATCGATCATACATATGAATGATAATGCGCTAGATGCTTTAATTTCTGTCAACAAAAAAAATAAATTAGATGTTGATGACATAAGCAGAATTAATGGATTATTAATTAATGAAATGTACATAAGTGAAATAAATGATAAAAAAAATGTTCCCTATAAATCGTTATCAAATAATGCGGATATCGCTAAAAATAGATACAAATCAGATCAGTATTTTGTTTCTGGTGTTTCTATGGTTCCAAAACAATATGTTAGTAGCAAGCCCCAAAAGGAGAAATTATCAAGAATTAGAGATATTCATAATATAGATCCAAATGATAAATTAGAAGCAATATCTGGCGATAATATATTGTTAGAAAATAGAATACAAAAATTAGATCCAAAACAAAAATATTGCGGTAAATATGATACTGAATTCGATAATGTAAATTTTTATGATCCATATGACAGAAATATGCTAATGAACGATGATACAATAGGATATGCTCAAAGTAGAATGCCAGTTCATGATTTTTCGACAAATATTAACAAGACAATATTGGATGATCATATGGGTGAATATGATGATGCGACATATTTAAATTCGTCAAATAACGTTTCGAAAAATGTTTATCCATTTAAGCCTAAAAATCCAGATATTAGATTTGATGTTGAAAATATGCCTACAGATATATAGACTATATATTAATTTTATGAACATTCTAGATATTAATGAATTATTTACATATATATGTAATAATTTTTTGACTACATTAGAAAATAAAAAATTGCTATGTACATCGAAAAAATATATCAATAGAAAATCGTGTCCAAAAGATAGTATATTAATAATATCTAACAAATATATTATTAACGGATTTATATACAAAGAATATGGATTTAATTCTATTATTGAGATATTTAATAGCATCAAATTTTATGAACATAATATAGATATAAATACGATAATTAATAAAAATTCTTCAATTAAACCATCACAAATATTATTGATTATTGATAATAAACTAAAATATGAAAATGTATATAATATTCTAAACATATTAAATTACAATCATATTAACAATTTAATTTTATTATTTGTTAATAATATTATTAATGAACATTTTAGATTATTTTTGAATTATTATGATAATAAAAGTAATAAAAAAAATATAACAGTCATTTATATAAATGATGTAAATTTGTATTTACATCCAATTAACATATATTATGTGATTGGAATAATTTGTAGATTAAACTTTAATGACAAATTCATATTTATGGATAATGATATAGATAATAAATACAAATTAAAACATTTGTATTCAATTAATGATATTTTGAACATAAAAAAATATGACGTAGACATATCTTTGTTCACAAATAAAAATATCAACAATATAATATTTCTACAATCTGACGATAAGAATGAAATTATATATGATATAATAAACAATATCAAAAATGTTAACATTCTAATTGAATCGCCATGTTTTGATTATAAAAAAATATTAGATTATAATAAGTTGAATAAACTAGTTATATATGCCTCATATACAGGAGATATTGAAAGTGATTTTTTTTCAATCTCAAATGACAAAATAAAACATAATAATACATTGTTAATACATATAAGATATAAGTACATAAAAATTAAATATCATGCACAATATAAATTGCTAACGAATATTATTGATAATTTTACTCGTATTACAAATCATTTGATAGTAGAATTTAATAATCTATTTATCGAATTTGCGAATAAAAATAACAAATTTAAAATACATATCAAGAAAAATATATATCAACCAAAATCTTTCGAACCAAAATACATCAACATATTTGAACATTTATTATTACATAATTTCTTAAAAAAAATACAATTAATCAATAATATACAAATATACGGCAATGTCAAATATATTTATGAAAATAATATGTTAAATACTGTTGTGACGAGTTTGCAGATGATAAATATAGAAACATACAAATATATAATAATGTATAATAATCAACATATTCACAAGATTATGTTTAATAATTTTAATAGTTGATTATGTTAATATATAATTATGAACAATATAGAAACAATTATAGATATCATATTGGTAGATAAATATAATATTTCCAATACAAATATCGCCAAATATATATGTAATTATATACTTTTGATAGAGCGTGGTGATCAATATAATTGGTTGCAAACTTTAGGATATGTCGTAAATAATTGTGATGTTGAAAATATTGATAGAACTGATTGGGATCATATAATTATTGTATTGAAACCTACAGAATTATTTATTAGAGAATTTAGAAATAAACTTAATTGGTATTATGTGTCAAAATATCAAATATTATCAGAAGCTTTTATAGATGAATTTAATGAACATATCTATTGGGAAATTTTGTATTATAAAGGAATATATTCGAATAATTTTATAGATAAATATTCAACCAAATTAAATTGGGATAAATTATCGCGTTATATTGATTTGTCTGAGAATTTTATGGATACATATGGCCATAAAATTAATTGGTATCATATATCATATAATCATAATTTAACAGAGTATTTAATCGAAAAATATTCAAGTAGATTAAATTGGTATCAAATATTTTCATATAGAAAAATATCTATTCCATTTATGTTTAAATTTAGAAACAAAATAACCCCATATAACGTATATTGTTTTAATTATTGGTTCACATTATTTGAGAGTGATTTTAAAATTAAATTCGGTTTTTTAATATATGATAATGATGTCGACATCATTAAATGTATTAAAATTATATATAATTTTTTTGGGTACCTATTTTTGATGTTTTGTTTATATTTATCGTATTATAATGTGCTTTTTTTTAGATAATATTTTTGAATCATTTTAATGGTTATAAATATTATTTTGCTTATTTTTTTGTTGTAAAAATACCTTCCTTTAAGAATATAATGCTATAAAAATATGTTATCATATTATATGGATAATATAGAATTAACATCAATAACAAATGATATAGTAATCAATAAAAAACTAGGTATCTGTAATTATATCAATAGAAATGTTATCATGGAATATGAGCCATTATTTTTTAATAACTGTTTATATAATGGAGAATTTATTGGAAATACCATAAATATTAATTCAGAATTAATAACGCGATATTGTCAATATATTCTCGATAATTTTAACAAAATATTAAACAAATTATTTGATAAATCGATATTAAAATATATTAATAATTATTCTTTAACTGAAGATTATATATATATTATAGACTATGATACCTCAAACAAAGGTGAATATAATTTGGATGTGAAATTAGGAGATATAATTTATAAAATAACAATTATAATATATAATATATATAGAAACGATATAAAATCGGTTCTTCTCAATAGGATAAAAATTTGTTACCATGAAAAAAATAAACATTATAAAAAAATCTGAAGATGTGCAAAATATCTTAGAGAAAACAATTGAATATGAAAATTTTAAGAAATTAAATATATTCACACATAATTCTTATTATGACGATTTTTTATATATGATTGATAAATACAATAATAATGTGACATTATTTTCTAATATTATTAGCACTAGATTTCAAGATGTTCTCGATTATATAATACCAGTTTTGGCCACTGAAGGTGATACAAAACATACAGTTAATATTAAACCAAAAAAAATAATTTACGCCATTATTAGACGAAATTTAATAGGAGGTGAAAATATGTGGCAAACAATAGGTGTACCTAAAGAAAAGCTATCCAAAATAAGAGGAATAAAAATTCCGTATGAAAAAAAATCAGATAAAAATGTTACTATCTATCAAAATGTATCCACAAAATTTTCATTAGAAGATAATATAAATTTCTTGGATATAATTAATACAGGAATGTATAACATATATGATATTGAATTGGATAACACATATGTAATCGATAATTTAATAAAACATGGTCTAAAATTGATCGGATTAAAAGAAAATATATTTATTTTTAGTGGTGATAGTATGGATAGTATATCAGAATTGATATTAAATTTTAAGATGTCTATGATAATGATAAGAAATAATTCAACTATTCCTGTTTATGTTTATTATAATAACAAAATTAATGATATAATAGAATATAATAAATTGGAGTATACATTAAATACAGAAATCTTAAATTATCCCAAATCTGTGATAACATTTAACGATATTCAAAAAAAAATAGACTCAATATCGTTAAACAAAATGTTGATCATAAACGACTTTAGTTTTAATTTGTCCTTATTTTTTTACAATTTATTTGACAGTTATTATGGTTCGTTATTTTTTGGAGATGTATATTTAAATAATCTTTTAAATATGTTATCTGTCAAAAAAAATGATTACGATTCCAAGTTAAAACAATTGAGTATAAAATATAAAGAATTATTAAAAATTACTACATTAAATTATATATCGAAAAAGAACTTTAATGAAGATTCTGATGATATATCAAATAATCAACGTAAAATATTATTTACGTTGTATGAAAAATACATAAATGATATGAATAAAGATAATGTAGATAAAGTACCAAAAAATGTTTACGATATTGTTGATGAATATAAAAATGTGATACTTAATTATGATATGATTAATTATGATAAATTAACAGAAATATATAATAAATTAACAAGTATATGTAATTTAGAATTAAATGGAAATGATTATATAAAATACGATACTGTTATAGGTGATAAAACAAACAACTATCAAGTTATATGTCCACATTTGTTATTGAAGGGCAAATATTATTTGGAATCAAAGACTAGAGAGGATATTTTAAATCATGATGACAAAATTAAAGAAATTTATGGTTTAAAATCTAATGACTTGAATTATTTTTGCAAGATATGTGGTGAGGTAATATTTCAAGATCTACTCATTAACGAAACTATGCAGGGTCTTCAAAGGGAAACAAACATAGATATAATTATGGAATCATCAGATGAAGATACTTTAGATCATATAATTATAACAAGAATAATATCAGTAGTTCAAGATAGCGTAAAATTCAGTTTCAATATAAATACTAATACGTTCTATAAAACCATATCTTTGATGATAGAAAATATCATCATAAAAATTAATATTCATATTCAAGAATCTAAAGTTGATACTAAAAAGGACAAAGAAAATAAGATTAATTTATTCTTGGTATTTTATATATATTCTGCCTTAATTTTTATGATAATAAATGATAAATCCAATACATTTTATTTTGATGGTTTGCCATTAACATCTGCGGACAAAGAACAAGATAAGTCTAAAAAAACGATATCTATAATGTTAAATTTTTGTATAGGCAAAATTATGTCATCTACATATTATAGCTCAATAATTAATAACTTGGGCTATTCTAAAGAAAATATCGCCGCATTATTTTTTAGTTCATTTAATGAGTTAAAGAATATTAATTACAACATATCTGAATTTGAAGTTATGAAGAAAAAACAGCCATATTATTTCTATTTTATTAATGATACAATAATAAACTTTTTTTCATTAATGTGTTTAAAAATTAATGAAAATATATATAAATACATTCCCAATGCAAAATATATTCTTGAACCAAAAGATGAAATCAAAAAATTCGATATATTGGAAGATATTAAAATCATAGAGAAAGAGAAATTTGTCAAAACAAAATATGATGATATAATTTATGATGCATTCAAACTATCTTTCGAATTATTAGTAAATAAATATTATAATGAATTTTCTGTAAATTGTATAGATTCACCTTCGATAAAGAATCATTTAAAAAATATATTAATCCACAATAAAAAAATACTAGATTATATATTTGGTAGAAAATTAAAATTTAGAATACCATTTTTCGATTATAAAAAACGTGACAAAAAAATATATACGCATAATACGGGTGATATATATGACGAAAATGGATTTTTACATAATTATAAAATATACATATATAAATCTAAAAAAGATGACAAAACTATTGAAATACATATAGATGATATTAAAAATTGGATTAAAAAAAAAGAATATAACAAACTAAATGAATTGAATAAAAATTTCACAAATATTGATAAAAAATGTATCATATGTAATAAATTGCGATCATCAAAAGGAGAGGAATTTAACATTCAAAACATATTAAAAAATAAATTGGAAATATCATCTTTTTATGCTTATTTTGAAAATAGATGCCCAAAAGGAAGATTACATGAATTCGAAAAAGAAATATGCAAAAAATGCGGATTAAGTAGAAATGACTTTAAAAAGAAATATCATACTATTAAGGATGAATATTATATCAAATATAAAGAAGAATACAATAAATTGAGATTAATAGGTGAGAAATTAATAGTTGAGGAATATATAAATAAAAACAAAAAATATGAACTGATATTTATAGATAAACATGATAGAAAATCTATTAAAATTGACATAAATAATGATGATGTTATTTATTTGAGTAAAAATTTATCAGTGCCTTATAATGTCTTAATTAATATCGGGTTATATGATGGGTATAAATATATCGAAATAAAAAATAACGAAAAAAATCCACAAAAATACTTATCTATAGATGAAAAATACTTTGCAATAGATAAATTAAGAAATTATGTGTTAATGTTAAGAATATTATTGGTATATTTAAATAGTGATCAAAAAGGTAGAAATGTAAATATAATCGTAGATAAATTCGTAACCAAATTTGGGAAAAAATATGATATTAGATTAGTAACTATTAAGAATGTGTTATTGAATTTTTTTAAAGAAGAATATGAAATAGATACAAATGATCTAAAAACATATTTGCCATTTTTAATCAATAAATTATTCTCAACATTAAGATTTATTTATGATAATATTGAAAATAAAGATCTATCAAATATATTCACAAAATTTTTAGTAGATTATATTGTGGACTGTGAAATTATGTATTGTAAACCTTTGGCTAATGCTGCAAAATTATCTGCTAAAGATTCTGAATATGATTTGCGAAGTGTTGATGACGATGATTATGAACAGAATAATGAAAATGAAAGCAAACAAGAATCTGGCGATTTTCTAGATGAACAAGAAGCCGATGATCTATTTAGCGCCAAATTAGATGTTTATCAAGAAAAGGATGATATGGATGATGAAGCTGACATAAATGAAACTGCTGCAGATAGAGAATTGTAGAATACCATGATTGAGAGTGATTAATATTTTAGAATGATAATGAAAAGTTATTAAATAATTTATTGGGTTACATGTAATCGTTGATATTTTTTTTGACTAAAAAAGGAATCAAAGGTAGTTGTGAAAAAATTGAATAATATAATAAGTATATAATTATACAATAATAAAAATAATGAGCTCAGATATGCAAATATTTAATCATACATTCGAATCTAAAAATATTTCATTTTTATTACCAATTCATAAAAATGGTATTTCTAGTATATGTTTAAAAAATGAATCAAATATATATGTTACATACAGAAGTATATGCGTTATATTAAAAATATCTAGAACTTATTATTTAGATAGAATTGATGATAGTGATAAAATGTTATATGATATTCATACAAAAGGTGGTTGGAAAAATATGTTAATAATTAAAATTTCTGCTATAGATGTATTATTTCAACATTCACATGTTAATAATAAAGAAATATTCAGAAATTGGATACAAAAATGTATAGATGAAATATTGGGATCAATTAGTTCACAAAACAAAGATCATGGATATATTAAACAAAATAATCTAAAAGTCGAAAATATTAACAATATTGTTAATGAAGATATAAATGAATTGAAAATGGAGAAATATTATTATAATAA
>Ga0134121_10000611_pt1 | contig 39464 bp, 29 predicted proteins | sample KB301_FD_96463 | JGI IMG/M metagenome (GOLD analysis project Ga0134121, IMG submission 96463) | Terrestrial soil microbial communities without Nitrogen fertilizer from Kellogg Biological Station, Michigan, USA - KB3-0-1 | ecosystem: Environmental > Terrestrial > Soil > Unclassified ...
CTTTCCTTGCACGCCAGCACGCGTTCCGGCTGGATAGCGCATGGTAACGAACCCTGGCTGATCACGATTATCCCCGCAGGAGAAGACCGATCATCGACCGCCGTTCTCGCTGTCTCCTCCAGGAAATTGTTACCGCCGGGAGTTCGATTCCTTTCCGCCGGCGCCACTGATGGGTTTGCACTCGGCGACGGATTCACGGATCTGCGCGCCGAATGGACCCCGGGACGCTTCGTTGCAAGGCCCGTTCCCTACGTGCTCTACGGCGGTGGCCTCGCGCTGATCCTCGGGGTGATGGTTCTCGTGGGCTACCTGCTGATGCGAGATGTCGATCGAGAAGTTCAGACCGCGGAGCTGCGGTCGCACTTTGTCGCCAGCGTGTCTCATGAACTCAAGACCCCACTGACGGCGATTCGCATGTTCGCTGAAACGCTGGATCAGGGACGAAGCACCAATCCACAGAACCAATCGAAATACCTTCGAACCATCGTTAACGAGAGCGAACGCCTTTCCAGAATGGTGGACAATGTGCTCGATTTTGCGCGCATTGAACAGGATCAGAAAATTTACCAAATGCAACGCGTCTGTCTGTCCGACGTTGTCCGCCTGGCAACCCAGGCTGTCCAATACCCACTGGCTCGCCAGAACTTCGAGCTGCGCGTCGACCTCGAAGACAACTTGCCGGCACTGATGGCGGACCCCGACGCTGTAGAGCAAGCGATATTAAATCTGCTTGCCAACGCCATGAAATATTCCGGCGACGCGCGGCAGATCGATCTGCTTCTGCGACGCGAGCGGGACGAGGCCGTGATAGACGTGACGGATCATGGGTTGGGAATTGCGGAAGAAAACCAGGGCCGTATCTTCGAAAAGTTCTACCGTGTCCGCTCGACGGAGACGGACCGCGTGCCGGGAGCCGGACTGGGCTTGACGTTGGTTCTTCACACAGTCAAGGCTCACGGCGGACGGCTGCTGGTCTCCAGCGCCCTCGGGAGGGGAAGCACCTTTTCGATTCGGCTGCCTCTAATGAAGGAGGCCAGCGCATGATCCGAGTGCTCGTCATCGAAGACGATCCCGCCATCCTGCTGGGTCTGACGGATAATCTGGCATTCGAAGGGTACGAAGTTTTGGCTGTACCTGATGGCGAGATAGGCGATCTGCTGTAGCAAACCCGCAATCTTGACCTGATCGTGCTGGATCTCATGTTGCCGAAGATGAGCGGGCTCGAGCTTTGCCGCACCTTGCGAAACCGCGGAATCCAGACGCCCATTCTCGTCTTGACGGCAAGAAGCGAAGAAGCCGATCGCGTCCTTGGGCTGGACACCGGCGCCGACGATTACCTGACGAAGCCATTTTCCCTGAAAGAACTGATGGCGCGTATCCGCGCACTCCTTCGCCGTTCGCGCGCCGCCTCGGAACTTCCCTCCGAGCTTCGTTTCGAGAACGTCGAAATCGATTTCCTCCGCTACGTCGCCCTGAAGGACGGGAAAAGTGTCGAAATGACAAGAAAGGAATTCGACGCGCTGCGGTTCCTTGCGGGTCATGCGGGAAGAGTGGTCACGCGAGATCAGCTGCTGAAACAGGTCTGGGGCTACGAGTCTTCTCCGATCAGCAGGACCGTCGACAACCATGTTGCAGGCCTGCGATCGAAGCTCGAACGGGTTCCGGCGCGGCCGGAACACATTCGAACGGTTCACGGTGTGGGCTACAAGTTCGTGCCATGACGAAAACCTTACAAAGCCAACACAAAAACTACAGCGCCATGACGACCTTTGGTCCGGGAAATCCTATTGTGGCCTTCGCCGGAAGGAGGCAGTTATGACGCGAAGGTTAGGCGCGAAGCGCGAGCCCGCCAGGGCGAAGACGTTAGGGATGGGAATTCTCATCGTGTTGAGCGTATCGATCACGCTCTTGTCCGAAAGTCCTCGGGAAACTTATCAGCGCGCTCTGGTTCAGGAACAGGCCGCTGGAGATTTGAAGGAAGCGATCGCGCTTTACCAGCGCGCCGCCGCGGAAGCCGGGTCCGATCGCGCTCTCGCCGCGAAGGCCCTTATCCGCGCTGCAGGCTCCGAAGAGAAATTACGAGAGCCCCACGCCATCGAATCCTATATGCAGGTCCTGGTCAGGTACTCTGAGCAAAAGGAACAGGTCGCCATCGCCCAGACGCGGCTTGCGGCGCTGCGGCGCGAAGCGCCGGCCGTGCGACAATCGTCCGCGCAGACCAAAACGGATCTCCCCACAATCGTGGAGCGAGCGTTGAACACCTACTGCGTGACGTGCCACGACCAGGCAGGGCATGTCGCAAACCTCAATCTTGAATCGCTCGCGTCCCACAGTATTGCCGAAAATACCACGACCTGGGAAACCCTGCTCCGCCAGCTTCGCGCGCGCCGGATGCCTCCCGCGGATCAACCGCGTCCAGACGAGGGAACCTACCTGACGCTGATCTCCGCGCTCGAAGTGGCTCTCGATCAAGCCTATCCCGTAAATGCAACGTTGAGCGCGAGCCCAAGGGTAACGGATGAGGAATTGGCAAACCGAATGGCAGGATTCATCTGGGGGCAGGACGCGAAGCCCGATGCGGCCCTGCTAGATGCGGTGCGGCGGGGCGCGCTTCAGGATCCCGCCGTCCTCGAACAGCAGGTTCGACGGATGTTGCGCGATCCGAAGTCTTCCGCGCTCGCGACCGGCTTTTTCGAACGCTGGATGCTTGCGGATGGACTCAAGCAACTTGCCAGTTCGGACAAACGCAATCCCGCGCTTGATGAGCCGTTGATGCAATCCTTCGAGACCGAATCACTCCTGTTTTTTCAAAGCCAGATTCGTGACGATCGGCCCGCAATGGAGTTGTGGACCGCCAACTATTCATACGTCAACGAGCGGCTGGCGCGGCTGTATGGAATCCAGGGCATCTCCGGCAACGAGTTTCAACGCGTGACGCTCTCCGGCTCCGAACGCGCGGGAATCCTTGGGCAAGGCAGCTTCCTGTCGGTGACTTCTGAAGGGAACCGCACATCTCCCTCGATTCGCGGCAAAACGATTCTCAAATTGTTTCTCGGAACGAATCCCCCCGATCCTCCACCCAATGTTCCTCCGGTGGCGTCTACGGTGGTTCAGGCGGAACGTCCCATGCGCGAACGGTTGGCGGACCACACTGTCAACCGCGCCTGTGCAAGTTGCCACCGCATCTTTGACCCGCTGGGATTCGCCCTCGAGAACTTCGATACCACAGGCGCGCTTCGACGCACTCAGAGCGGCGTGCCGATCGATGCTTCGGGAGCCTTCATCGACGGCACGAAGTTCAGCGGCCCGGCAGAATTTCGCAAATCCCTGATGAAGTATCGCGACGCGTACTACAACAGCGTCACCCAGCGGATGCTGGGCTTCGCACTCGGGCGACAACCCCTGGGGTGGAAAGTCTACGACTACGAGATGCCCACCGTTCGGGCGATTGTCCGCCAGGCCGCGGCGAGTGATTACCGCTGGTCGTCGATTGTCCTCGGCATCATCAAAAGCACGCCTTTCCAGATGAAAAATATCGTGCCTTAGTCGCCTTTCCGTAGTTACGATCATGTATTCGGGCGGGTGTCCCCTCCTCTTGAGGAGGGTGGCGAACGAAGTGAGCCGGGGTGGTCAGGGACGCCGAAACGCTTATGCAGGCTTGACCACCCCGGCCTTCGGCCACCCCTCCTCAAGAGGAGGGGACACCCGCCCGAATAGGTGATCGTAATTCTGAAACGCAGTGCCTTAGTCGCGAACCAATGAGGCCGGTCTCGACCGGCCTCGTTCCCGTCTCTCAGAAGCTGAAACGAAGCTGTCCTTTGAACTCGCGATGATCCGTCCCCTTGGCCGAGATATAACCGAACGGGTTGGCACTGTTGATACTCAGACTCGGAGTGCCAGGCGTGGGATGATTCAGGATATTCGTGGAATCGAAGCGGAGTTGCACGCTCCTGGATTCACTAATCTGAAATGTCTTGCTCATGTTCCCGTCGAGGCTCCATTGTCCAGGTAGCGCCATCGATTGCCGGCCGATAGTGCCTCGGGTCCCCGGCTGGGGATTCTGAAGAACAATCTGGCCGCTGCTGTTTGTGACCGCCTGAAGCGTGCAGAAGGACCTGAGGTCCACGGCAAGCGCGGGGCATTGGGGATCCACGACTTTGCTGAAGGTTCCAGATCCGAAGTAATTCCCAACGAGCTGGCCGCTCCCGCCCGGATCGCCCCAATGGACTTGTCCCTGGCGCAGGTCAAACGGTCCCACGACATCCGCCACACCGCTTGCATACAGCATATTGCCCGCCGTGATACTCGCGGGCAGCCCTGTGCTATAGCTGGCAATGAAGCTGGTTTGCCACCGCTCGATGGCTCGCGCGAGCCATCCGGAGGTATTGCGCAAAAGCAGCTTATTGGGTCCGATGGGCAACTCGAACGTGCCGTTGGTACGGAAGTCGTGTGTGGTGTGGTTTCCGCCGAGGGCATAGTCCTTTTGCCTGTCCGCGGGGTTCGTATAACCGGCAGTCGGAACAGACAGCGCCTTGGACCAGACGTACGTTCCCTGAAAACTAAGGCCATGAGTCGGACGCAGGGTGGTCTGCAACTGCAACGAGTGGTAGTTGGAGCTGCCGTTGTTCGAGAATAGGTACGCATTGGCATACTGCGGATTGGAAACAATCCAGTTTTCCGGGAACAATCCGGCGGGTACCACAGCGCCGCCGGTGATTGCAGTTCCGCCCGGAACGTTGAATCCCTTGTTTGCCCGGCGGAGCACCGTGCCACGTTCTCCCCCGACACCCAGGACGGTTCCGGCAGACCCCGATCCCACACCGTTAAAGATGTTCAGGGAATTGGAGACTGCCGCAAAATCGCCGTTGGCAAGATTGGTTCTGAACGTCGAGTTCAACCGCAGCTGTTGCGAGCCTCTTTGCGTTGTGCCGTTCACCGGGGCGCACAATGCAGTGGGGGCCGCGGGATTGCATCCGGTAAGACCGGGATCAAGATTCAGTCCCATGAACATCTGATCGAACAGCGCGACGTCCTCGCCCTTGCGCGTCCTGACGAGCGCATCGAGCAAAGCAGGGTTGTAATACACGTTCGATGTATTGAGATCGAACAAGTCACTGTAGAGCTTCTCACCCCGGGTGCCGACGTAGCGGGCGTCCACCGTCACGCTCCGCGACACCTGACGCGTCACGGAGAGTGTCAGGTTCTGCACGTAGGACGTCTGGTACTTAGAGTCAAAACCATAGGCGGCCACCGCCTGCTTCAGGACTGGCGTGGGCTGCATCGGCAAAGCAAGTGGAGTGATGGGGACCAGGCTCGTCAGCGCCCGCGTATCGAAGTAGCTGCCATCGACCGGCCCCGACGAGGTTGCAAGGTTGACAAAGCCCTGATTGGAAAACAAGTAATTGGCAAGATTCACATACCGGTTGCCGCCATCATAGGTGATTTGATAGCCGCCGCGCACATTGGTCTTGCCCTCTCCAAACCAGGGGACCTGCCAGGCGAATCCAATAGCCGGACCAAAGTTGTTGTAATCCTTACGGTAGGCAGACTTGTTCGGATTTTGAGTTTTTGGACCGACAAACTCCAGGTTTGTGACAAGGTTCAGGTTCACGCCCACGTTGGGGTTCATCCAGGTATCAAAGCTTCGGCCCGAAACCCCGAACAGCGCCTCGCCTCCTCCCTGGGGCACTGCGGTCAATCCCTGACCTTCCCACGGCACTCCGTAATACTCGTAACGCACACCCAGGTTGGCGGTGAACGACGGGCTGACTTTCCAGTCATCTTTGAAAAACAGCGCGTATTCGTTTTGGTGCGAGTCGGTGATTTTCCTGTGGTTTTCCACGTCGTTGTAATTGAGCCATTTATTCTGGTGGTTGGCGGATTGAATGAAGTAGTACTGCTGGGCGCTGGCGACCGACCCTGACATAAAATACAGAAGCTGGTTCGCCAGAGTCTGGTTGGTGGACACCAGGCCGGGCAGGTTTGGATTGTTCAGAAACGACTGATTCGCAAAGGACGTCGTTGTCCCGCCCGTGGCTTTCGGGATCGGGGCGGTCGGCGTCTCCGATCCCCTCGAGTGTCCAGTGCGGTACTCCGCGCCACCTTTAAACGCGTGCTTGCCCCTGGTCCAACTGAGCGTATCGCCGTATTGGTAAAGAGGTGTGACGTTGCCTTGCTGGGCGCAAGTTGTGAAGCAGCTGAAACTGTTGGGAGTCATGCCTCCTACAGTTGCCGGAACGTAAGCGATCGGAAATCCTCCGCCCTGAAGAAGCATCGACTCCGGAACCTTGCGCTTCTCGACGTCGGTGACCTCCCATGGCGCCAGAATGATGTGCCAGTTCTTCCGCCACCCGACACGGGCTTCATTGAACAGCGTCGACGACAGCGTGGAAGTAAAGTTGACTGTCAACACCTGCGGATGCCGTTTCAATTCTGAACCGAAGCCGCCAGGCCACGTGTTCAGTCCATAATCGGCATAGATCCAGTCATAACTGTAATTGGCAGCGACCTTATGCCTGGCGCTGAAATTCTGATCGATTTTGATGTTGATTTGCTTTCGAGCCGCGTCCGTATCCGTTCCGGATCCCAGATTCAGAGAGCCGGAACTGTGGGCCCCGCGCAGCCACTGATTCACGGCTGTATTGAGGCCGTCGCCCCCGTCGAAAACGTTGGGGTGCGGCATGTAGGAGATAAATTTCTGGCTAACTCCGGCGGGGTCCAGCCCCGTACGGTTTGAATCCCAGGGGGCGCCCTGAACGACTGCGTCAGAGCAATCCGGCTTCACCGGCTTATTGACCACGGGGCCGAACACGCTGAAGTAGCGGAGCTGGCCCGTGTACGGCTGGCCATTCGGATTGGTGGTGGGCGCCACCGGGTTACCAAAGGAATCCACTGAGGCGCGGATCGGGCTGGCTCCCACAGTGTTGGTGATCGTACTGGTGTTGCCGTTGGCCCAACCTTCCCAATAACGGAAGATGCCGTTTCTCGCGCAATCGGTCAGGATCACCGGCCTCTGGGTCGTGCGCCGGCGCTCGATCTGCTGATCGTACAACGTGAAGAAGAAAGTCTTGTTCTTAACGATGGGACCGCCGTAACTCACCGTGGCCTGGTGCCGGTTCGTCCAATCCGGTTTGGTTGGAGTCCAGACACCATTGACGACCACGTTGTTATTGCTCCAGGTGTTGGCGTCCAATGCGGAGTTTCGGACAGCCCAAACGGCGCTCCCTTTGAACCGGTTGGTTCCCGAGCGCGTGAGGATTTGAACCTGCCCATTACCGCGCCCTGTTTCCGCGTCCACAGGCGTAAGAATGACGCGCATTTCACCGACCAGGTCGGGGTTGATGAGCGTCGTCGAAGATACGCCGTTGATGTAGCGGTTTTCCGTCACGCTGATGCCGTCTCGAGTCGTGTTGACATAACTGGTGCTGATGCCGGCAAACGTGCCGGCGTTGGGGTCGCCCCGGACACCAGGCATCGTCTTCAGCAGATCGAGCACGTCGTTACTTACCAGAGGAAGATCCTGGACCGCTTTTTCGGACAAAACCTGACCGATAGTGGCGGACGTGTCTGTCAGCAGCTGAGTGGTTTGGGCCGTCACGTCAACCGACTGCGAAACCTGCCCCACCTGCATCGTGAAGTTATAACGGGCGACCACTCCCTGGCCGAGTTGTACATTGTTGAAGACCTGCGTCCGGAAGCCGGGCAATACCGCAGTCAGCTTATAGACTCCCGGCAGGAGACTGGGAATGTTGTAGGTCCCGGTCTCGTTGCTGATCGAAGTCGCCACGACACCGGTCGCGGTATTCGTCGCAGTCACGGTCACCCCAGGAATGATCGCCTGACTCGAATCCTGAACAAATCCTCCCACCGATGCGTTACTGGTCTGCGAGAATCCGTTGCAAGCCATCACAAGGCACACTACGATCGCTGTCGCGACGAGATGCTGACGCATACTTCCCTCCTCGGCGGAGAATGGACTCCGCAGCGCGTGTCATTTTGATTCTGATATTTCAGAAATTTGGGCAACTATAAGCGCGCCAATTCTCGGCGTCAAGGGATTGTGGTCCTAGAAATCCCGGGAGGCGCCGGACTCCACACCCGCGATTTCCATCGCGCAAAGATTCAGGTAAACTTTAAAGAGTCCTCGCAAGGAGGCTGTTTATGTCCTTTGAACATCCAGGCATCGACCACGCCGTCGTTAACTCCGGTTTCCATGGCTCTCGCGTGTGTATAGTCCCAATATCGGAAATGGAAGACGCCGTCGCGGGCATGAAGCTTCTTTTTCCCCATGATGCGATTTTGACGACGCCGATTGGCAGCGACGTGTGCGTTTACACCGACAACGCTCCAGCGTCCCTCATAGCCGCGCGTCTTGGTCTTCATCTGCGGAACAGGGAACGAGCCGCGTAGGGGCGATTGCCACCAGGTTTGCGCATTGTGAGTGCTCCGGAGTATAAGGGCTGACACAGTAAACAGGAGAACAGCCATGTTCCGAGCCCTTGTGTACGTATTCGCAATCCTGTCCCTCTCGCCACTGCCCGCGCTCGCCCATCACGGCGGGGCCGAATACGCCCTGAACCAGACAGTCGAATTCAAAGCCAAACTCACGCGCGTAGATTTGATCAATCCACACTCGTGGCTCTACTTCGATGTCACCGGCAGTGATGGGAAGGTCAGCCACCATCGATGTGAGATGCGGTCCGTGCATGTGCTGCGCCGTTCGGGCTGGACTGCGGACGTGTTCCCGATCGGCCAGCAGATCACACTCGAGGCCTCACCGAACCGGACGGATCCGAACTCCTGCTATTTGCAAACCATCCTTATGGCGGACGGGACCCGCATGGACCGCTATGGCCAGTACGTCAAAGCGCCGAAAGGCGGCCTGCAGGAAGTGAGAGGGCCGCTTGCTGTCCCGAAGGTGAAACGATCCGCACGTCGTCCAACCGGCGAGCCAAACATTGCGGGGGAATGGGCGCCGGAGCAGGTCGTCATGGTCGACCCGCGTGGCACCGGGGGAGGTCTCGTCCCGCTCACGCAAATAGGTCAATCCCAGCCCGGCCAACGCGCGGCCAATGCCGGCGGCGCACAGAGAGGCCGTGGCGCAGTGGCAGGGCCCCGACTCTACGGCGGGACGGAACTGACAGAACTCGGAGAGAAGGCGGCCGCCGATTTCAAGCGTGAGGACAATCCGCGCTTCCGCTGCGAGTCGACCAGCATCGTCTTCGACTGGACGTTCGACGGACCCGTTAATCGAATCACGCAGAACAAAGATACGATCGTGGTCGAGTACGGACAGTTCGGATTGAAGCGCACGATCTACACCAACATGAAGGATCACCCGAGCAACGTCAAACCGAGTCGCGCCGGGCATTCCATTGGACGCTGGGAAGGCGATACTCTCGTCGTCGACACGGTAGGATTCCTTCCGGGCTTCCTGAATACGCCCGTCCGCAATAGTGACAAGCTGCACGTCGTCGAGCGGTTCTCACTGGACCCGGAGAAGCTGGCGCTGACGCGGAGCTATGTTGCCGAAGATCCGGTGTACCTGAAGGGCAAATACGCCAATTCGGATACGGTCCTGGTCGCCGACGCTCCGTATAATCCGGGAAAGTGCCAGGAGTTGAACTTTATCGACTACTCGAAACAACAAAAGCCCTGACGCCGCCCGCGAGCACCTCATCCGGGTGCGGCGTAATTCGGGGACGGTCGCCAATTCGCTCAGACGTTACCTGCAATACAAACTTGCTTGCGAGCGATTTTGGTGACCGTCCCCGAATTACCCCCGATCGCCGAAACGCTACACAGCTTCCATCACGCTAAGGCATGGTCACCTTCGCGGCGTCAGCGAGAATCAGATCCTTGTACACCGCGGAAATCCAACCTTCTTTGATCAGTTGAGTCGTTCGCTTTTCGACTTTGTCCTGATAGTCCTTCTTATTCTTGTAGAGCATCGCCAACTGTTCCTTTGTGAGCGGCTGTTCGTATCCGGCGATATTGCAAAACAGCTGGACGCTCGCGGCTGCCGTCAACGGCGATGGATTCGGAATCGGCTTGGGGTTCGGTTCGTTCGGCGTGACATAGCGGCGAGCGGGTACGTCAACATAAGGGTTCCGGACGCCGCCTTTCGCATTGCCGTAAGCGTCTAATGCCAACACGGAGCTGTCGTTCTTCGTTTCATTGTCGACCGTGATGTACTCCGCATGGGGCGGGTTCTTTCCTTTATCCACCCATTGAATCAAATGATCGAGGCCGATCGCGATTCCCATTCCCTGAGGAAAACGGCTTACGGGAAACTTGCAGGGGTCGGGATCGTACACCGGGTTGACGCGGGAATCGTTGTGAGCCAGGCCGGCCACCTCATAGATGCGGAACTGATCTCCCGCTGCATCGCCATCGGGCCGGCGGTAGCGATTGCCGGTTCCGGCGTCCTGAACGACTTCCGTCATTGTCGGCATCATGATGACGGGGACATCGACTTTCATGATGGGAGCTGTGCCGCCCATACTCGTTGGCAGGAATCCGTCGTAGATGGGTTTCATATCCGCGGTGCGGTAGATCATGTGCGCCGGCAAGTATGCGTTGACCAAAGCAGCGGAAGCAGAAGTTCCCATGAGAATCATCTTCCGCAATGGAAATCCCGGAAGAAGGCGATTGCTCTTCATCAACACGCCCGCCTGAGCCAGGATTTCATTTGCCTGAGCGTCTGCAAACTCGAGACTCTTGTATCGCTCTGCGTTCGCCTGGGTGAACAACGGCAGGCTGCTGGTGACAATCTCAAAGCTGACGTGCCCCTGAGCCATGACATAGGTGTGGAGGAAATGAAACATCCAGCTGTTTCCCGTGAAATGCATCGGTTCGGCCACAACGATGCCGCTGAATTTCGTCATGTCCGAGGGACGCCGCACCAGAACACGCGTCGTGTAGGGTCGGCCTTGCGCTATTCCGGAAACGAAATATTCCTTAACGATGTAATTGAAATGCCCGAGATCTTCATCGGCCGGCAGGCGCTGCAATGCCGGGTAAAGAGCGCCAGGGCCTGTAATCTCCTTGAACGTCGGCATTGTCGCCGCTTGAGGACTGGAAGAAAGTTGCGCGCTCCCGCGGCCCCCGCCCGATCCTTGTCCCAGGGCTGTGAAAACGGCAAGTATGGCAATGGCCCCAGCCGCTACGCCGAATAGTATTCGTCTCCAAACCTTCATTTCTCCGTCCTCCTGCTGCTCCTCTTGATCCTGAACCGCTTGCAATCGTTGCGGCAATCGGAACTGTTGTCAAGGGACGTTGATCGAAGTTATTTCAGTTCGCCGAGGGCGGGCGCACGCTGTCCACAATGACAACGGGCAAAGCGGCTTTCCCTGATTCGAGCTTCAGCCCAAGTTCTCCAATGGCGGAGAACAACGTTGGAATCGGTGTTTCCGGGGGAGGAACGGGACCCGAATCCTTCGCGAACTGCACGTCGATGTCGAACAGTCCGTTGAAATCTGTCTTATTAAGGATGATGCGGTCCGACCGCCCCTGCAGGAGAGTGACCACCATCGACATCGGAACAGCCGTGCCGGTCAGCATCGTGCGAACAGGCGATTCGATCATCTGTACGGCGCCGCGTGGCATTGGCAGCAGCGCCTCGCCTTCGGAAACAAAATTGATGAATGCCTGACTTTGCGGCGGAGGTGTTTGATCCGAAGACAATTTCGGCCCGTTCTTCACGAGCACCAGGTTGTAGACCGGCAGCTCGCGGGTCTCCCGATGCGCTCTAAGTTGAAAGCGCTTTTCAAGTAGCGAAATGACCATTTCTCTCATCTGAGAGAAGGGTATGGAGCGCGCATCGGCTCCTAGCTTCGCTTCGATGTCAAAGTGATCCGTATCCGACCAACCGGGTGCACCGATAACCTGATCTCTTAAGAATTGCTCGTTCCCCGGCCGATAGGCGTACACCAACAATGTTTTCAACGTCGCGTTGGTTGCAAGAAATCGGTCTCCACGCGGAGAGATTCCACCGTTCGCCAGCCCGGATAGGTTCCTCTTGATCGAAGCCACTTCAAACGACGGTTTTTGAGCAGGAGGCGGGGCTGCAACGCCGGCGGTGCGCGTCAACAGAGCGATGTACTCTGAGGCGTGGGTACTCCAGGCGAACGTGGCGGTTACAATGCTTTCTTTCGAGAACCGTGCTGACGAAATCTGCTCGCCCGGCAGCAACGACACTGCGGAGTGTCCATCGCGAACACGAACTTCGCCTTCGATTACACCGACGCGCGAGCTCAGTGCGTCAACACTGACCATAAAGACAGTCCCCACGACAGAAGCAGAAAGGTCGACTGTCCGCACGTAGAGATGTCCTCCGCGCTGTTTCGCCGCCTTGACAATAACACTCCCCTGCCTCAGCCGGATTCCTGCGCCGTCATTCGCCGTCTCCACTCTCAATTCGGAGTCGGCTCGCATTTCAATTCGTGAACCGTCCGGAAGAGCGAGCACTGCTCCCCTTGGGGCGCCCGAACGAACCGAATCGCCGCGTGGGATGACATCGCCGGCGCGCAGTGCACGGCTACTTCCGCCGGAGTCGAGGTGGAGCGTTCCGTCGACGGATTCCACAACGGCACCGACGGCCAGTGCAGGAGAACGCTTAGCCGGAAACATGCCTGAAAAAGACAGCACGAGAGCAACGGCAACAACTGCCGCGACGCCGGCAAGGATGGGCCACCAACCGCCGGCAGTTCGTGGAATGCCAAGATCCTCAATCGCAGTGCCGCTTGACGGGATTGACGCGCGAGGGCTCGTGTGGTGGAGACGATACAGGACTCGCTCGCCTGCAGAAGCCACATGTTCGTCCGATACGCGCGGCAGGTGCTTGTCCAGAATCTCTTCAGCAGTATTCCGATTTCGTCTCATAATGTTCCCCCTGGCGCGCGCATGAGTTTCTTGATTCGTGCTCTGGATCTGAAGAGGCTGACTGCGATGGTTCCGCGAGTTGTGCCGAGCATCTTCGCAATTTCCGCGTCGCTATAGTTGTGCACGTAGCGCAGTACGAGGATCTCGACTGCGCGAGTGTTCAGTTCGCCGATGGCGTGAAGAAGCTGTTTCTGGATTTCGTCATCGCTTTCGGCTTTCGCTGTGCCCGCAACGGAAGCGATCTCGCCGGCATCAAGGATCTGTGTATGGCGCCGTCTTGAACGGAGCGTATTCAATGACGCGTTGACCGCTGCACGATACAGATAAGCGCGTGGATTTTTTTCCAGATCCGGCGGGAATTCCTGCCCCAGCAAGCGAACAAAGATTGTCTGCAACACGTCTTCCGCATCTTCAGACCTGCCGGTCACGGCGAACGCCGTTCGATAGATCAACCGGTAGTGCTGCCGGAAGAGGTCGTCGAATTCCTGGTATGGGTTTTCGCGAGTCACCGTCGCCAAAGTCAGGTTCGGCATCTTTGTCTCGGCGTCATAAACCCGGCAAACCCTGATTTGTTAGCAGGGCGTGTGCAAAATTATCAAGCGGTGCGTTCGGCAAGAGTTTTCTTCCGCACCTCCGCGACCCCTTGGCCAAAAGTGACTGCTACACCCGCCCTTGCCGCTTTCCATTGACGAGCTTTATCGCGAGGGTTTTCGTCCGGGAGAGTCTTGACTCCTGAGCATCCTGATTCAGCGGCCTAGCGACGCGCTTCCTTCAAGAGTGAATCGTCGATAAGTATTGCCAGTTGGGCGCGTGTGCGAGGCGTCCGATTACGCTCCTTCGCGACCCAAGGTTCTTCCTTTTCCATAACATCCAACAGGTCATTGACCATGGAGCCTGCGTAACGCAATTCCGGCCAGCATCTGGAAATGAGCTCAGGCGGATAGTTGAGTTTTGAACCGAGGAACGGCCAGAACTCCTGCGGCCGCGTGCGGAGCCGCTCGGACGAGGTCATGAGGGCCCGTAGCAGGTTCACGACAGCCCGGCGTTTTACGGGATCTGCCAGGACCTTCGTGGACGTGTTCAGATTGAACAGTTCACGATAGACGCTGCGATCCTGAAGCACCACCACATCATCGCCAACGGCAGCGATCGCTAGTTCTGCTTCCGGTTCCCACATGGCGACTGCATCCACGCGACGGTCCCTCAGAGCCCCGGACATATCGGTAACGGGCATGATTGGGACGATTGTGACGTCGGCTTCGCTCAAGCCAGCCACGGCTAACATTCGCGCAAGAAAATACGCGGCCGACGTGTTGAGGGGTACCGTGATGCGCTTTCCTTTGAGATCGGCGACTCGAAGAATACCTGCAGACTTACGAGCCACGATGCGGTAGAAGCTCTCCGCAACGGTAAAGATAACGCGGAGATTCGGATCATCCACGGACTGCCGGAGCAACTGCGTTTCCGCATTTGTCGCCACATCGACCGACCCATCCATGATGTTGGGGATACCTCCGCTAATAACCGTGATCGGCTCCGGATACACGCCATTGGCAGCGATCAGCACAGGAGACAGCTCAATGGTCGTGGTGTTGCCTGCGACGCGCAGCGGTGTCTGCTGTACAGCGTTGGTTTCCAGGACTGCAAGTACCGTGAGTGAAAAACAGAGCGCTGCCGGCAAGGTTCGTTTCATGGCCGCGCATTATAGCCGACCGTTGTAATTGTGGTGACGGTGACACGCCAGCAGGCATGGACTTTGGAAACGTTCGCGTTCTATTCTAGGCGAACGCCAATTCCAAAAGGGGCTTCCCGATGCATCGTTTCCCTAACCAGCATGATTCGAGAATCAATATGAAAACAAAGCGAACGTCTTCCCTGCTATCCGTTATCAGCGTCTTCCTCCTTGTTGGGTTGACTGCCATTCCAGCACCGGGCCAGGTCTTCGCCGACCTCAAGAAGACATCTCTTATCGATTACTCGAAAGCGGACCTGGAACCCCACAAGGCGTGTGACGCGATGAGAAAGTACAAGTCGAAAGACATCGCACAGATCACCGCGACCGCGATACCCGCCACTGCTGCTGAACCTGCCCATTGTCGGGTGACCGGACTTCTCGCCCCCGAGATCGCTTTTGAAGTGAGCCTGCCTTCGAAATGGAACGGCCGGTTCTACATGATTGGCAACGGCGGTCATGCCGGTGAAGCTCTTGACGATCCGGGCCGTGTCTCGCAACGCGACGCAGCCCTGCAATTGGGTTTCGCGTTTGCGCAGACCAACACCGGTCATGATTCCCGCAAGGAACCGGGCGCGACCTTCGTGCTCAGCAATCCACAGAAGGCCGTCGATTATGCCTACCGCGCTGTTCATCTCACCGCGACGACGGCCAAAGACATCACGAAGGACTACTACGGGCGCTCGGTGACGCGCGCGTACTGGAACTCCTGCTCCAACGGAGGCCGTCAGGGGCTCATTGAGGCGCAGCGATTCCCCGACGATTTCGACGGCATTATCGCCAATGCGCCGTGGGTTGATCAGACTGGATTCACGATCGGTGCCATATGGAACCAGCAGGCCCTGAATGAAGCGCCGGTCACCGGAGCAAAGCTGGCCATGGTGGCGGACAAAGTCATGGCGAAATGCGATGCGCTTGACGGCCTGAAGGACGGGCTCATCGATGACCCGCGCAAGTGCAACTTCGATCCCTCCCGCGATGTCCCGCAATGCCCCGCTGGAATGGACAATCCGGATTGCCTCACGCGCGCGCAAGCCACGACGATTGCGAAGATCTATAGCGGCCCCGTCAGTAACGGAAAGCCATTCTTTCCCGGATACATGCCGGGTAGCGAAGCAGTAACCTCCCTGTTCGGCGGCGGCACCGGGAGCGGCTGGATGAACGTGATCGTCAGCGCCCAGCCGAACAGTAAACCGGCCGACTTCAACCTGGCAGAGGGCACGATGCAGTACCTCGTGCCTACTCCACCGAAGCCGAACTACGACTACAAGACTTTCAACTTCGATCGCGACATTCATCTTCTGGATGAGTGGAGCAAAAAAGCGGACGCGAAGGATCCCGACCTCTCCAGATTCAAGAAACGCGGCGGCAAATTGCTGATGACTTACGGATGGGCGGATACGATCCTGCAGCCGATGATGGGTGTGAATTATTACGAACAGGCCGTGAGCAGGAACGGCCCGGACACAAAGGACTTCTTCCGGCTCTTTATGATTCCGGGGATGTCTCATTGCAGCGGTGGCATCGGAACGGATCGCCACGATCCGATGACAGCGATGGTCAACTGGGTAGAGAAGGGAGCCGCTCCGCCCTCAATCGCGGCAAGCCACGTTGAGAATAATCAAGTCGTGCGCACGCGACCGCTGTGTCCTTATCCTCAGGTCGCACGGTACACAGGCCAGGGCAGTATCGACGATGCAGCGAACTTCCGCTGCGTTGCGCCCTGACACCAACTTCCGACAGGATACTATCTCGCGTCGACGGTTGTGCGGGCCGCTTGCAGGCCATCGGAACCCGATGGCGCCGCGGCCTTATCCCTGATAACCAACCACGCGGTCGCGGCGCTTGCGAGGGCCAGTCCGGAAGCAATCAACATCACCACACGAAATCCGGCAATGAACGACTCATCGATGGATCGCCGGATCGCTTCTTTTGCTGCGACATCGATCTTCGCGGGGACTTCGATTGCCGCCAGCTTCATCTCCTGTGAGGTAATCTCCTGCCGGATCTCACGACTGACGTTGACTTGTGCCAAATCCCCGGTGAGATGCCGATTGAAGGTTCCCAGCATCACGATACCGAGAATCGCAATTGCCAATACGCCCGCAAGGCGCGAGACCGCGTTGTTGACCCCCGAAGCGACGCCTGCTCGATCTGCAGCGACGGAATTCATCACCGTTGTTGTAAGCGGTGCGACGCTTATCGCCATGCCCAATCCGAGTACGACCACTGCGGGGAAAAATGTCGTCCAATAGCCGGCCCCGATCGACGGCACTGCAAACAGGGCGAACCCCATCGCCGCGACAATTGGCCCGGCTACGAGGGGCCGCCTGGCGCCGTAGCGATCCACCAGTCCTCCGGACCAACGCGACATGACAAACATCAGGACAATGAATGGCAATGAAGCTGCGCCGGCGGCAGTTGCCGTGTACTTCTGCACCTGTATGAGGTTCATTGGGAAAAAGAAAAACATGCCGCTCAGTGCGCTGTAAAGAAACAGGGTCAGCAGGTTCGCCCCGGCAAAATTCCGGACGCGAAACAAAGTGATTGGAAGCAGTGGCGATCTCGTCCGGCTCTCAACGGCGGCAAAAGCGATCAGCGCTGACACTCCCACCAGGAGCGAGGGGATGACGACCGGATCATTCCAGGATCTCTTCGAGGATTCGATCAACGCAAAGACGATCCCTCCGAGTCCGGCAGTCGCCAATACAGCTCCCGCCCAATCCAGGCTCCCGCCCGCTTGCGGATTTCGGCTCTCCGGGACGCGCCACAGGGTAAGAATTATCACAATCGCAGCGAGCGGCAGGTTGATGAAGAAAACCCAGCGCCATGACGCATGTTCTATCAACCAACCGCCGAGAACAGGCCCAAAGGCTGTTGTGATGGCCGTGAAGCCGGACCACGTGCCGATCGCCCGGCCTCGGTCATGCTCATCAAACGAAGCGCTGATGATGGCGAGACTTCCCGGCACCAGAAGGGCCCCCCCGATTCCCTGCACCGCCCGCGCGATTATTAATTGATTCACGTTCAGCGCAAGACCGCAACAGGCCGAAGCCAAAGCAAAAACGACGACACCCACCACGTATATTCGTTTGCGGCCATAGATGTCGCCGAGCGATCCGCCGGCCAACAGCAAAGCAGCCAGCAGAAGAGCGTAAGCTTCGACAACCCATTGCACGTCGATGACTGTTGCGCTCAGATTGACCTGGAGGGCGGGTAGTGCGACATTGACGACCGTGCCGTCGATAAAGGCAAGACTTGAACCGAGAATCGTCGCGGCCAGCACCCAAGGCGCCGCGCGCACGGAACACGGAATCGTGGCGGGCGCTGAAACCATGACGCCCGCGTCGCAAGGATGCAGGATAGACCCGGTTAATTTCATACGTCTCGCGGACTACTTTCGGAATGGCTTCAGTCTACCACCAGGCTACGCGTGTCACGACGCTGTGTCGGGATTGTCGTCAGCACCGTACGCGGTGACGTCGATGAACACATCTGCAACGATAGGCAACGCAGAAAGAATCTTCCGATCAAGATCATCCATGGCCCGTGTGAGTTGCTCGATATTCAAGCGTGACGATGGACGAACTTTCGCGACGACGATCACTTCTTCGGGGCCCGAGTACGTCGCCCGTAGCGCCAGGACGTCGTCGATCGCGGCATCTTCCTCGATGATCGCGTACAACTTTTCGAGCATCGGACCAGGGAGCGACCGCCCGACGAGAAAATCCGCCAGCGGGCGGGCCAACCCGAAGGCCGTGACGGCAAGCAGCAGCCCTATGAATAGAGACGCAAGAGAATCCGGAACGTTCGTCCCGAGGATATGGCTCAGGACAAGACCGCAGCCGGCCAGACACAAACCAATGAGTGCAGCGCTGTCTTCGACGACGATCGCACGCACGACGGGATCGCTGGCCAGGCGGAGATAATTCCATACCGTGAGTTCATATTCTTTCGCTTGCATGCGCGCTTGCCGCATGCTCTGCAGCCAGGACACTCCTTCCGCCGCAAACGAAATCGCGAGAACGATCCACGCCGCAGGACCGGCAGACACAGGGTGTTCTCGTTCCCTTAGTTCTGAAACGGCCATTGCGATCGACAGGCAGCCGCCGATAAGAAACGACGAGATCGCGGCCATGAAAGCCCAGAGGAATCGTTCGCGGCCATGACCGCCAGGATGCGTTTCATCTGGAGGCGTGCGATCGCGGTGCAGCCCCACGGCCAGAAACACTTCATTCGCCGAATCGGCGGCGGAGTGCGCGGCCTCGGCAAGCAGGCCCGTGCTTCTGGAAGCAAGTCCTGCAATGAACTTTGCAATCGCAATGACGACGTTGGCAAGGAGCGCGATCACGACGGTGCGCGTGCTCTCGCCTGCCCTGGCTCTACGGATAGCAGTGGCTGAGCGGCGTTGAGGCAGGTTTCGCAATTTCGGTCAGCCCTCCTTACAGAGCGGTCGGGCGAGCGATCGAGACGGGACCGCAAATGCTTCGAGCTTCACCGTGGTTTTTCGACGGGCGGAACAGCCTCCGACGCGACGATTGGATCGTGCCAGCCTCCTTTGGGTGTCACGAGCTTGACCTCGGCGGGTCCCCAGGTATTGACCTCATACTCGTGAATTGGCGTGGGCCGTTCCAGCACAGAATCAATGATGCGCCACGCTTCTTCCATGTAGTCTTCCCGCGCAAACAAAGTCTGGTCTCCTTCCATTGCGGCACCCAACACGCGCTCGTACGCTTCCATCTCACCGGCGCGAGGATAGCGGCACGCGAGCATTTCACTGGTCTGAAGATCGACGCCTTCGCCCGGGGCCAGCACCATCATCCCCATTGCGATGGCGACGTCCGGACTGAGGCGAAGCCGCAGATGGTTCGCTTTCAAAGCAGCGGCCGGTATCAGTGTGGGCGGTTTACGGAAACGGCCAACAATTTCCGTGCAGGTCACAGGCAGGCATTTGCCGGCGCGGATATAAAAGGGAACGCCTTTCCATCGCCATGAGTTGATCTCCAACTTCAGCGCCGCAAATGTCTCGGTCTTCGAGTCCTTCACCACTCCCTTCTCGTCGCTGTAGCCCCGGAACTGGCCACGAACCACATCATTTTCCTTGAGCGAGGGAATCGCTCTGAGCACTTTGACCTTTTCGTCGCGCAAAGCTTCGCTATCGATGCGGACGGGCGGCTCCATCGCCAAATTGGACAGTACCTGAAAAAGGTGGTTCTGAACCACATCGCGGATGGCGCCGGTCTGATCGTAGAAAGCCCCTCGCCCCTGCACGCCGAAATCCTCCGCCATGGTGATCTGCACGCTTTCAATGTAGTTGCGGTTCCAGAAGGACTCGACGAACGTATTCGCGAAGCGAAAAGCCAGCATATTGTTTACCGGCTGCTTCCCGAGATAGTGGTCGATACGAAAAATCGATGCTTCGTCGAACACCCGGAGCAGGATCTGATTGAGTTCGCGCGCGGATCGGAGATCGCGTCCGAAAGGTTTTTCGAGGATCACGCGGGCGTTGTCGGCACAACCGGATTTGGCAAGCTGTTCGACGACGGGAGCAAAGAGAACCGGCGGAAGTGCGAGGTAATATCCCGGCCTTCCTGCTCCCTGAAGCTCCTTGCGAAGCGCCTCGAAAGTTGCCGGTGCCGCATAGTCACCATGAACATAGCGCAGCAAACCGGAAAGTTTCTCAAAGGCGGCCGTATCGACTCCGCCGTGCTTTTCAAGGCTCTCATGCACGCGCTGACGCAATTGATCGAGAGTCCAGTCGGATCTCGCCACGCCGATGACCGGCACGTTGAGGTGTCCCCGTTTCACCATCGCCTGAAGTGCGGGAAAGATCTTCTTGTAAGCCAGATCTCCGGTTACACCAAAGAAGACCAGCGCGTCCGAATGAGAATCATTCATGGTGTACTCCTCAGGCAGTCAGGACTTGACGCTTTGAGGTTGTTCCCTCAACTTCCGATAGAGACGGATCAGGTTATTCGTCGAGCTGTCATGCCCAGGAGCGGGATCGGCTTTGCTCTCAAGTTCCGGGATAATGCGTTGTGCCAGAGCCTTACCGAGTTCCACGCCCCACTGGTCGAAAGAATTGATGTTCCAGATGACGCCCTGGGTGAAAACCGAATGCTCATAGAGGGCTATCAACTTCCCCAGCGTCGCCGGCGTGAGCCGTTCAACCAGGATCGTATTTGAGGGCCGGTTGCCCTCGAAAACCCGGTGCGGTACAAGCTCATCGGGAGTGCCCTCGGCCTTCACCTCGTCGGCGGTTTTGCCGAAAGCCAGAGCCTCGGCTTGAGCGAAAACATTCGCGAGGAGGATGTCATGGTGCCGGCCGAGAGGATTCAAAGGCTGGGCGAAAGCAATGAAGTCGCAGGGAATGAGTTTCGTTCCCTGATGAATCAACTGATAGAAGGAGTGCTGCCCGTTTGTCCCTGGTTCCCCCCAATAAATGGGTGCTGTTTGCACTGAGACCTCGGCGCCCTCGACCGTGACGTGCTTACCGTTGCTCTCCATTGTCAACTGCTGCAGATATGCAGGGAGCCGCTTCAGATACTGCTCGTAAGGCAATACGGCAACAGTCTGGGCGCCGAAAAAATCGTTGTACCAGACGGTCAGCAGGCCCATGAGCACTGGGAGATTGCGCTCGAAAGGTGTGGTGCGAAAATGCTCATCGATCTCATGGAACCCTTCCAACATCGAGCGGAAGTTATCCGGACCGATAGCGATCATTGTGGAAAGGCCGATGGCCGAGACCATCGAGTAGCGCCCGCCCACCCAGTCCCAGAACTCGAACATGTTGGCGGTGTCGATACCAAACCTGGCCACTTCTGCAGCATTCGTCGAAACTGCAACAAAATGTTTTGCGACAGAAGTCGCATCGCCTCCCAATCCCGAAAGCAACCAGGAGCGAGCCGTGTGGGCATTCGTCATCGTCTCCAGTGTCGTAAAAGTTTTAGAGGAGATGATGAAGAGCGTCTTCGCCGGATCGAGATCGCGTACAGCTTCGGCGAGGTCCGTGCCATCGACGTTGGAAACGAACCGGAACGTGATGTCCCGCTCCGTATAGCGCCTGAGAGCCTCATAAGCCATTACCGGACCGAGGTCGGAGCCGCCAATCCCGATATTGACGACGTTGGAAATGCGTTCTCCAGTGTGACCCTTCCATGCGCCGCTTCGTACGCGCTCCGAGAAATCGGCCATTTTGTTCAGAACGGCGTGAACCTCGGGCACCACATTCTTTCCATCGACAAGAATTGAAGTCTCCTTCGGAGTCCGCAGGGCCACATGCAACACAGCACGGTTTTCCGTGATGTTGATCTTTTCTCCGCGGAACATGGCGTCAATCCGTTCCTGCAGGCCGCTCTCCTCCGCGAGTTGAAATAGACCCTCGAGTGTTTCGTCCGTAATACGATTTTTGGAATAGTCCAGATAGATGCCAGCCGCTTCGGCAACCATACGTTCTCCGCGCTTCGGATCGTCCGCAAAGAGCTGTCTCAAGTGCACTTCTGAGACTTTCTGGTAATGGGCCTCCAGGGCGTTCCACGCGCCTATCGTCATGACATTCTCCCTCAATCAAATATCTGAACACCCTCGTCGACAAGAATGCCATTGATTTCCTCTAGAATGAATTGTGTAAGTGCAAAAGGGGTTCGGATGAGCGAGTTGCCCGACGATGTTCTCGATCTTCAACAATCGGCATTCCGCTATTTTCTGGACCACACGAATGCCCAGAACGGACTTGTAGCCGACAACACGCGCGAGGATTCACCTTGCAGCATTGCGGCCACGGGACTGGGATTGAGTTGTCAGCCGGTCGCGGTCAGTAATGGCTGGCTCACACGCACCGACGCGGCCGAACGAGTACTCACGGCGCTGCGATTCTTCGAGCAAAGCCCGCAGGGCTCCGAGCCGGACGTGACGGGTTACAAGGGCTTCTACTACCACTTCCTGGAAATGAAAGGCGGCCGCCGCGCCGGGAACTGCGAGCTCTCGACGGTGGACAGCGCATTACTCCTGGCAGGGATGCTTGTGGCTGGGGCTTTTTTTGATGCGGACACGGCCGTCGAGCGCGAAATCCGCGAAACCGCCGACGCCCTTTATCGCCGCGCCGACTGGCAGTGGGCGCTTTACGGCGTTCCATCCAACGAAAACGGCTGGCCAACGACGACCGTCGAGAATGTCACGATCGTTCACGGCGGCCTGCCGGAGAACGGCTTCATCAGCTATCGCTATCAGGGATACGATGAGTCGCTGTTGATGCACGTGCTGGGTCTGGGGTCGTCCACATTCGCGCTGCCGCCGGAGTGCTACCGTTCGTGGCAGAAGACATTCGATTGGCGGGAGCAATACGGGATCGAATACCTCCACGAAGGTCCACTGTTCATCCACCAGTTCAGTCACTGCTGGCTTGATTTCCGCGGAATTGCCGATGAGTTTATGCGAGCCAAAGGGATCGACTATTTCGAGAACAGCCGGCGTGCCGTGCAGGTGCAGCAGAAATATGCGGAAGAGAATCCCCGAAGGTTCCGTGCGTACGGGCCGCTTTGCTGGGGTCTGAGCGCCAGTGACGGCCCCGGACCAGCGAAAAAGACCATCGACAACGTCGATCGGGAATTCTGGATGTATGAAGCCCGTGGTGTTCCCGACGGACCTGATGACGGCACGCTGGCACCCGGCGCCGTTGTGGCCTCGCTTCCGTTTGTCCCGGAGCTCGTCATGGACACGCTTCGAGAGCTTGTCACCGCCTATCCCGACTTGCGCAGCGAATACGGCCTCCGCGCCAGCCTGAATCCAACCTTCGGTGATTGGATCAGCCCGCTGAACTACGGACTGGACCAGGGTCCGATCGTCATGATGATCGAGAACCACCGAACAGGTCTGTTGTGGAACCTTATGCGGCGTATTCCCTACATCTGGCGCGGATTGCGGAAGTCAGGCTTCACCGGCGGATGGCTCGAATCTGAACACGAACCGCAATGCCCGCGTGCCGTCGAGAGCGGGTGGCAGGAGCGCGGAACGCCTTTCAGCAAGTTGGCCGAGGGCACAACAGACAGCGAACGACCGCAGCCGCATCCGACAGAAACCATGCGGGCCGCGCGAATCCACTCCTACGGCGATCCGACAGCAATCAAAATCACGCAGGCTCCGCGACCCGAGCCGGGGCTCGGACAGGTTCTGATCAGGGTGAAAGCAGCCGGCGTAAACCAGCTGGACTGGATGACTGCCGAGGGCAAGGCCCGCTCGTGGCTTGATCATCGCCTGCCGCTGACGTTGGGCTGGGAACTGGCTGGCGTCGTCGAAAAACTGGGCGCCGATGTTGGACAGCTCAAACCCGGAGATGAAGTCTTCGGCATGATCGATCTGTCCGGCGACGGCGCCTACGCCGAGTTTGCCGTGGGCAATGAAAAGGCTTTGGCGATCAAGCCCCGCTCACTTGATTTCACGGGCGCGGCGGCCGTGCCCGTCGGCGCGCTGACGGCGCACCAGGCCCTCTTTGACGCCGCGGATCTGCAGGCCGGTCAGACGGTGCTTATCCATGCGGCCGCCGGCGGAGTCGGGTCGATGGCGGTGCAACTCGCTAAAGCGCACGGCGCTCGCGTCATCGGCACAGCTTCCGGTCCCGACCACATCAAGCTGATCCAGGACCTGGGTTGCGACCAGGCGATCGACTACAAAGCGACACGCTTTGAAGACTTAGTTCACGACGTGGACGTTGTGCTCGATACGGTGAGCGCCGATTCGCAGAGACGATCGTTCGGAGTCCTCAAGAAAGGCGGGATTCTCGTGGCGCTAACGGAGGAGCCGCGGCAGGATCTCGCCTTGAAAAACGGCGTGCGGGCGACGATGATCGGCGTCAAACCCGATGGCCGCCGCCTCGCAGACATCGGAAAGCTCATTGACGAAGGAAAGCTTCGACCCATAGTTCAGGCGGTTTTTCCGCTGGAGCAGGCCCAGGAGGCGCTGACGCTCAGTCACAGCCGGCACGTCGCGGGAAAGATTGTCCTCACGATCTGAATGGACAATTCAGCGGCTATTTCGGCCCCAGCCCCGAATTACCGTGTCGCGGAAGGATCGCCGGTCGGCGCGGGAGCGTGATCTTCTTTCGCCGGCGGGCCCAGCAATTCTGTAAGGATCGGTTTCAATGCATCCGCCCAGACCTGGTAGCCCTTGACAGTGGGGTGAAGGCGGTCGCCCATCATGCCGTCGAAAAGTTTGCCGTCTTTGTCGGCGAGCTTGTCGTTGATGTTCAGGAAGCGGATTTTCCGGCTGTCTGCAAACTTCGAAATGTTGGCATTGATCCTGTTGATCGTCCGAATCACGGCCATGTTGTCATTGCGGGGGAAAATCGCGGTAACGATGATCGTCGCATTGGGTGCCTTGGCTTGCATGAGATCGAGAACAGCCTTCAAACCCTTGGTAATGTCCGCAACTTTAGCGTCGTCGCCGCCGGAAGGCATCGTCATGCCGACATTGTTCGTACCGGCCAGCAGAACGATCACCTTCGGATTCACTCCGTCCAGTTCCCCGTTTTGGAGACGCCACAGAATGTTTTGAATCGTGTCCGCACCCCAGCCAAAATCGGCGGCATTCCAACCGAAGAAATTCTGCTTCCAGTTCGCCAGCATCTCCGGATAGTCGGTCGCGCCCCAGCGGCGGGTAATGGAATCGCCTTCGAAATAGACGCCGATGCCGCCTTGGCGCGCCTTCTCCAGCAACTGAGCGTGCGCAGTCAGGGAGTTCTGATCGGTTCGCGACATGGGTTGATCGGCGGGGATTGGAGCGGGTCCCTGAGCCGAAGCCGCCAGTGCGATGGCTCCGGCCAGGAACAACGCCAGTAAGAAGGCAAATCTCATCCCGTTATTACTTTGGGGGCGTGTGTTTCAGAAGCTTGTCGGCCCACGGGATGAAGTACTTCCAGTTGGGACCATCCGTATGCCCGCCATCGTGCTGACGCCAGGCGAGCTCGCCGTCGAGCATGCTGACGTTGACGGCCGGCATTTTCTCCGTTTTGTAGTTATCGGATTTGCCGAGATCTTTCGCGCCCAGCAAGCGGAACACGGGACCCGCCGCAATGGCAGCCATGTAGCTCCCCTGGTGATCGAGCCACTTTGCATCCCCTTTCTCCGGCACGCCGTAGCTGATGAAGGTGGGACGCGGGGCGCACAAGGCGATCAGTTCGTGTGAATCGACAGGAATATCCCCGGCGTTCTTGCTGCCGAAATCAGCCTCCGCCGCGCCGTACTTCAGGAAGTTGCCGGCCATCCAATGGTATTCGCCGGATCCCGTGAGATTCTCTACCGCTTCGCCCCAATTCCGGCGATGCAGTTTCGCTCCTCCCTCGCCGGACGAACCGACAAGCACGACCGCGAAGCGGGTGTCGTACGCCATCGTGACGAGCGCTGCTTTGCCGTAGCGCGACACGCCCTCGATGCCGACCTTCCTGGCATCTACCGACTTATCGCTTTCGAGATAGTCGAGGCCACGCGAAGCGCCCCAGGCCCAGGCGCGGAGCGCGCCCCAATCGTCGGGCTTGCGGAACTGGCCCTTGTTAACGAGACCGATGATGCCACGAGTGAGGCCTGTGGCGACGATGGGACGTGCGGCGCCCGTGGCGTCGCCGCCTCGCGGCGGAGCAACGCCGCCGGCGTCGGCCTGAATGCTGCCGGGATTGATACCGGCATAGCCCCAGCCATCCGCGATCAGTTGCTGTATGGATGGCGGATCGGCAGGTACCGCATTGGCTCCAGGCGTACCGCCGCCGCGGCCGCCCCGACCGCCGGCACCCGCTGCTGCACCCTCAGGCTGCGGAAGCCCCCCACCGCCGAACATCATCATCACCGGTACCGGGCCTTTTGCATCCGCGGGCGTCACAAGCGTCATCTGAATATTCACGTCGATCAAAGGATAAGAGCTGTTATCCACATGTCCCACGAGCTGCTTGCCGACAACTGGATGGGACCCGACCATGAAGTCGACCGTCCTCGTAACTTCCCATGTCACCTTGGGGACATTCCTGGGAACGCGGCCGAGCACTTCGCGATCAAAATCCTCGAGGATCTCCGGACGGCGCTGATTCCACCACATATCTTTCGATGTGACCTTCTTCCCGTTCTTCAAGGTGAGAACTTCCGGAAGGTCCGGGAATGGATTCGCAGTGGCTTCGTCGTAGTTGGCGTGATTCGGGGCAGTCTCGGTGCCACTCGGGCCCGGACGCAGCTTTTTGATGCCAAGCTGCTGCATCATGTTTTGATGATCTTCCGCCGTCGTCCAGGTCTTCAGTTCAGACGACTGGGAAGTGGATGACTGTTGGGCGAGAATGTTCGCCGCAGCAATCACGGCCACCACTGCCACTAACAGGCCAACGCGTGAAGCAACCGAGAAACGCTTTCCCTCATTCATAAGTTCCCCTCCTGGCTCGTCCGTACTGGTCAGGATCGCAGAAGATATTTCGCGATCGTCTGCAGCTGCATGTTGGATGTGCCCTCGTAAATCTTTCCAATCTTCGAATCCCGGAAATACTTCTCCGCAGGATAGTCTCGTGTATACCCGTAACCGCCGTAAATCTCAACAACGAGAGACGTCACGTGCTCGGCCACGTGCGATGAAAAATATTTCGCCATCGCGGCTTCTTTCAGAAACTCCCGGCCGGCATCCTTCAGCCGAGCGGCATTGTAGACCATGAGGCGGGCCGCCTCAATCTGTGTGGCTGTTTCGGCAAGCTGAAACTGAATCGCCTGGAAATCGGCGAGCGCCTTTCCGAAAGCCTTGCGCTCCTTTGCGTACGCGGAGCCATGGTCCCAACTGCCCTGAGCGACGCCGACCATTTGCGCGCCTATGCCGATTCGTCCTTCATTCAGAGTCTCGATCGCGATCTTATAGCCCTTTCCTATCTCGCCGAGCACGTTTTCCTTCGGGACGCGGCAGTCCTCCAGAATCAATTCGCACGTGCTGGAGGCGCGGATCCCCAGTTTGTCTTCTTTTTTTCCAACTGAGAATCCGGGGAAATCCCCTTCAATCAGGAAGGCGGTGATGCCCTTGTATCCGAGTTCCGGATTTATGTTCGCAAAGACGATGAACAATCCGGCTTCGAGCGCGTTCGTGATCCACAGCTTTCGGCCATTCAGGATGAAATGATCTCCCTTGTCGGTTGCCCGGCAAGCGAGAGCAAAGGCATCGCTGCCCGACCCGGCTTCCGATAGGGCGTAAGCGCCGACGAGATCTTTTGCCAGACGCGGAAGATAGTTGCGCTTCTGGTCGCCGGTGGCCCATCGCATGATTGCGTTATTTACGAGCGTGTTCTGCACATCGATGAATACACCGAAGGACGCATCGATCCTTGAAATCTCCTCGACGGCAAGAACCGACATGAAAAAGCTCCCGGCACTGCCGCCGAACTCCTCGGGGACGTGAATGCCCATCAAGCCCAGTTCGAACAGTTGAGGAATGATCCCGGTGTCGAGCATGGCTTCTTCATCCATCTGGTGGACAAGAGGTTTGATACGCTCCTCCGCAAAACTGCGGCACGAATCGCGGAACAATTGTTCATCGTCGGACAGAACGGTAAGAGGAACGCTCATATGGTGAATCCTATATCAAGAAAATGTTGCGATCGCCTCCTTAAAGCCTCAAATGGGGCGAGGTCGAACGCTAATGATGCCACGCGGTATTTTTATGAGGTCACGGCCACCCCTTCCTACCTTAGAGGGGACGAGCTCGTGTGGAAGGCGAAGCGTTCTAGTACTTTCACGGGGTATTTGCCAACGGCGCGGTGGTGATTTGGACTATACTAACTGACGATCGGCGACTGGCGCTGCCTCAACACAAGAGTGTGTGCGGTCCGGGCTCTCGCGTCGCGGGCCGTAATAGTGGTACCCCTCTAGTTACGAGTTCCCTCTTTAATCCTCCGGCACGGAGCCTGCACTGCGAAAGGATCCTCTGGTGAGACCTTCGATGGTGCTGAAAATTTTGCTGGGCCTCCTGTGGCTCAATTTCGTTTTCTTCTGGAGACGGGTCAATCCTCAATCCACGGACGCCATAACGTCCTTTACCTACCTGGGCGGCCTGGTCTTTGTATACGCGGCGGTTCTTGCGGCCTGGATCTATCACAACCTCTTCATCTGGAGCAAGAAGGGGCCACGCCGCAAGGTACGCCAGGTTCCCGAACTGATCACGCAGGATTCGCTGCAGCGCGATATCTTGCGAGAGACCGATCTGGAGGCGGGTCAGGAAATCCAGGTGACCGTGGTTGACGGTCGAAAGCTCTTCACGGATCGTGCCGGGACAACACCTCCGCCTTATCTCGGGGAGGCTCCGTCCGGAGATTAATGATTGAAGCAATTCACAGGGCCCTCGACGTCATAGAAGGGACGCTCTTCTATTCCGTGACACTTGGCTTCTATGGTCTCTATCCCATCGTCACCAGTCTTGTTTACGTCGTTACGGCCATCGTTTACCACTTCAGGCGCCCTGCTTTCGCGCCGCAGCTCCAGGAAGACGAATTGCCATTCGTATCCGTCGTCATCCCTGCCTATTGCGAGGAAGCCGTCATTGAGCGCTCTCTGGAGGGCGTGTTGCGGCTGAACTATCCGGGGTTCGAAGTCATCGTCGTCAACGACGGCTCGACCGATCAAACAGCCGAGCGCGTCCGCGGTTTCTTTCATGACCGACGCGTGCGGCTGATCGACAAACAAATCAATGAAGGCAAGGCCGTAGCTCTGAATGACGGCATTCTCTGTGCCCGGGGCGAGTTCCTCCTGCTCATGGACGCTGATGCAGTACCCGACGAGAACCTGCTTCGCAACATGGTTCCGCACTTTCAGTCCGCCCGCGTGGCGGCAGTCGCGGGAAACCCGCGGGTTCGCAATACGACGAACATGCTGTGCCAGCTGCAGGCTGTCGAATTCAGTTCGATCATAGGTCTCATGCGCAGAGCTCAAAGAATCTGGGGGCGCGTGATGTGCGTATCTGGAGTGGCCGGAATGTTCCGCAAGTCTGCATTGATCGACGTGGGGCTTTTCACTCCCGGCATGGCGACTGAAGACATTGATGTGACGTGGAAGTTGCAGACAAAGTTCTATGACGTGCGCTATGAAGGCAGCGCTTTGATGTGGATGATCGCGCCGGACAGCGTTCGGGTCTGGTGGAAACAGCGCCGCCGTTGGGCACTGGGATTAGGACAGGTTCTGCATCATTACCGGTTCATATTCAGGGATTGGCGTTACCGCAGGATGTATGGGCTGTGGATAGAAGGCATCCTGTCGTACCTGTGGGCCGTAACCTTCGTGTTTATGACCTTCTTTTGGGCGTTCTCGTATGCGGTGGGACATCCACCCCGCGGCGGATCCCCGATTCCAAACTTCTGGGGAATGCTGATTTATTCCATGTGTCTGTTGCAGCTTGCCTGCGGAACATGGATGGATTTCCGTTATGACAAGGGTATCGCCCGGGTCTATCCGGTCAGCATCGTTTACCCCACGTTTTATTGGTTCCTGATGACGATGAGCACTTTCGTTTACACCACACGCGGCCTGTTTCGGTCTCTCGACCTGTTAAAACCAACCCGCTGGAAAATCGAGCATACCTATGTCGACAAGCCTTGAATCGGTAAAAGCTTCATTCTCGTGGTTCCACAAGTCTGCGCTGCGGCTGGCGCTGTTTTGCACGCTCGGCATTCTGCTTCAACTGCCGGCTGGAGCGCAATCCCTGGCCGACCAGGCGCTCGCGAAATCGCGCGCCGGGTTGCGGGAAGAGGCGCTGCAACTCTACAAGCAGGCCGTCGCTGAGGAACCGAACAACGTCGCAATCCTGAGAGACTATGCAGTCGTTCTGGGCTCGACCGGAAAGTACTCCGAAGCGATCCCCGTTATTCGGAAAGCGCGGTCGCTTTCCGCGGAGCAACCGGTGTGGGCTCTCCAGGAGTTCGCCGGTATCTATTTGTTTGGCGATGCGGTGCCCGATGCCCTGAACACGCTCGATGAATTGATTCGTGGCGGCGACAGTTCGGAGCCGACCTTGAACCGGCGCGCCCTCGCGCTCCGCTGGCTCAATCGCTCAAGAGAGGCGGAGGAGGCCTACAAGACTCTGCTGGGAAAGTATCCCGCTTCGGAAGACGCAGTTGCCGGGCTGGCATATACGCTTGCGAATGAACAAAAGTTCTCACAGGCGCTGGGCTTGTTGAATTCTCCGGCTCCGCAAATTGTTAAAGCAAAGATCCGTATCCTGAACTGGGCCGGCCGCCACTATGAGGCTCAGGAGCTTCTCAATAAACTACCAGCCGGCCTTGAGACAGATCGGGAGGTGCTTGAAGACCGCGTGGCCGCTGCACGCTGGGGAGGCGATCCATCTGGCGCAGTGAAGAGCATGCAGCGCCTGTCTGCTCTCTATCCCGGTGTCGAGACGAGCAGATTATCCCAAGACCTTCGAGAGGACTACGGCCACGCCGTCGCTCCGACCTTCCGGTACGGCAAGGATAGTTTTGGGCTGACGGAAAGATCCCTGGCGACCGATGTGACTGTGCATCTGAACCCGGCACACACGATTCATGCCGGCTATCAATATCGCTGGTTCGAACAGGAAGGTGAAGGCTTTCGCACTCTCGTCCGCTACGAATTGGGCTGGGGCGGGAATCTCAGCCGCCGGGTTTCTGCTTACGCGTCCGGCGCGAGCGTGGACTACCGCGAGTCTGGACTCAAGATGAAGATCGTCGGCGACGCGTCGATCGCTCTTGCCATAAGCGACAAGTTTAAGGTCAACGGAGGCGGCGGAGTCCTTGCGATGGATGCCTTCCCTGCCCTTCACAGTCAGGTCACTGCCCCCTTCGAGTTCGGAGAGTTGGCCGTTCGCGCGAATTCGCGAACTCAACTCCAGGCGCGCTATTCCCGATACGCATTCTCCGACAACGTGATTCGACAACGGGTGGATTTTCAGGGCGCCAGAACTCTGTTTTCGGAATCCCGCATCAAAGTTCGCGCCGGTTGGCGCATCGGCGGGATGTGGCATGATCAGCAGACGCCCGATTTTTGGAGCCCTTCCCGATTTTATTCGACTCTGGCTACGGCGCAGGCGGAGGGTAGCGTCGGATCCTGGATGGAATACTCCGGGGAGATCGCTGGCGGCTTCCAATCCGAGCGCGGGAACGATCTTCAGCACCCGCTCCAGGTCCTCGGTAAGATCACGCTTCATCCCAAATCAAAGTGGAGAACTGCGATGGAATTCGGACGGTCCACGTCCTCGATAGACCGGCTGTTGCCCGGACAGCGCGCTTATTCAAGATGGATCGTTGGCGTCGGTTCCGAGTTTCGCTTTCCGTAGCACAAACCGATTCGAAATAACTACACAAAATGAGTGCAATCGGAGGATGACCCGGTATTAGGATATTGTCTTGAAATCGTTGGCAGCACCGACGGTACGTAACGACAGTAATGATAGGCAGGTCACGGATGAATGGTAAACGGATTTTGAGAAATGGATTTCTCATGCTCTTCGCGCTCTGCCTGTCTGGCAGAGTGCTTCCCTTATACGCGAACAGCGTAAATCTCCTGACGAATGGCAGTTTTGAAGATCCGGTGATTCCTTTCGGATCGCAGTGTGGCCCGTTCGCGCACTGCCTGGGTTTTCATAACGGCGTCGCGGGGAATGACAACATTGGCGGCTGGCAGTTGATAGGGAAAGGCGGAGTGGACAGCAACGGTCGGCCGATACCCAACGCACCAGGGACTGTCATGTTGCTCGGGTACGACTACGCCGAACCGGACTCTCTTACCGGAAGAGCGCTGCATTTCCATCCGCAAAACGGTTCGCAGTCCCTTGATCTGACTGGCGAGGGAAATCAGGGCCTCGGCAATGGAATCAAACAGAGTGTCGCCACAAATCAGGGTGAGCGCTACCGTTTGACTTTCTGGGTTGGGCATCAATACTCCCTTGCCCCTGGCTATGAGAAGGGTCCCGGGGCTGCCGCCGTTTTTATCGACGGCGAGACCATCGGGTCCTTTGCCAGCTTCGGAAATACGTTCGAGGACGTCACCTGGACTCGCTTCAGCTATGCTTTCGCGGCGTCTTCGCCGCAGACCGTCCTTGCCTTTCTCAACGATACGCCGGTCGGAAACAACTACTCGGGACTGGATAATGTCTCGTTGATCGCGATTCCGGAACCCGCTGCTGTTGTGCTCGTTGGAGCGGGATCGGTCTGTCTGTTCTTCTTCCGCCGGAGACTTTCCGCCGGCCTTTGATTCCACGTGTTTTCGGACCATGAGGGCGACATGAGATAATGCAGCCCTTATGACGAATTCCACCACGACGTCCGATTTCGGAAATGAAGTGATCGCGCAAGCCGGCAAACTGCGTGAATCAGGGCTCGACGCCAACCAGATCGCCGGCGTTCTTTGCAAGAACGATCCCCTGGGAAAGAATTATGGGATCGGAATACTGCTTGGGAAAGACGGCAAACCGCTTCCTACCTCTCCCACGCTCCTGGAGTACGTCGAAAAAGAACTTCGAGAGAGCGGTTCGGGTTCCTACTTCAACTCTGACGGTCTGAAGAAGGAGATCCTCGAAGCCGTGCTCGCCTGGCAGGGGGTGCCGGAAACAGTCCGGCCGAATTTTCAACTGCTGCTTCCGTCGGACGCCGGGACAGGAGCAGTGCAAACAGCGATCCAGTTGGCGATTCTTCTTCATGATGGTTTCAAAACCCTTGCCGTGGAAGAACTAGGCTGGCCGGCCTACAAGGCGCTGGCTTCGTCCGCGCGTCTGGCTTTTGAGGAATATCCCTCTGATGGCACGGCGGCAGGGACCGGAGTTCTTCCCCTATATCAGGCCGGGCCTTTGAACACGACGGGCCGGGTCCCCTGTCTCGACGTGGTGAATGCAAGAGCCGCTGCAGCCAAAGCGGCCGGAGCCCCGATTGTGCTGGACCGCGCGTATTCCGGTTTTGAATATGCGAGACGGCTGCGGAACTCTTCACTGGCGGATATCATGAAGGAAAGCTTTCGGAATCAGGTCCAACCCTTTATTGACGCCGAAGTTCCATTTCTCCTGGCCCTCAGTCCCACCAAGGCCTTTGTCACGTTTTCGCTGCGTCCCTGCGGATTCCTGCTCCTGTATGACCCGGACCGCGCCAAAGCGCAGACCCTGGCACCGAAGCTGGCGAGCATGATCCGGGCGCGCGGCTCTTCATTCGAGCATCCGATAACCCGGGCTTTCGTTAAAGCGATGGTCAAAGACCGGCCGCGTTTGGAAGCCGAACATGTCCAGGCACTCCAGCGTACCGCCGAGGCGGAGGAGCAATGGCTCTCGCACGCCAGGGGATCGGCGATTGAATCGCTCTTTTCAGACGCCTACGCCGGTCTTTTTCGCAACCCTCAGGCCAAGGCGGGCGCCGAACGTGAAATCTACGGCGCACATCTCTATCCCGTTTTTTCGGGTGGGCGTTGCCGTTTGAATGTCACCGGAATTCCAGCCGACCCGGCGGAGGCCGCCGCCCACGTTTCCTTCTTTGCTAAGTATCTTTTTTGATCTTAGGAAAGCTTGCGGTTCAGGCCCTCTTACATCAATCGCTTGCAAGAAGTGGAATGAGAAATGCCAAATATTTTTCGGGAGGCCAAGCATGATTAAGAAAGTGAAGGAAGGTTACAAAGTGCTCTCGGAAAAGTCCGGCAAGAATTTAGGCGGACCTTATAAGACGAAGGAAGAAGCCGCGAAACGGCTGCAGCAAGTGGAATACTTCAAGCACAAGAAGAAATAAGACCAGCCGGGCGATTCGTCCCATGGGATCGACGTAAGAAAGGGCCGGAATGAGGGCCGAGTCGCCCGCCCTCACCCGGCCTTGGCCACCCTCTCCCGGGGGGAGAGGGCCCGCGCGATAGGAGCTACACCATCTTCGCCAGCAGTTCCTTCACGCTTGCGGCCAGATTCTCCCGAGGGACTTCAAATTGCCCGGGGCGTTCCTGCAGCCATTTATCGCGGCTCCCGGTAAGCGCTTGCGCGCGAGCGCGGCCAACCGACATGTCCTTTATCGTAACGACGTTCTTTGCTTTTTCATCTGGACCGTAAAGAAGGACGATGGGAATTTCCAATCTGTCGGCGAACTTGATCTGCTTCCCCGCTCGGTCGGTTCCGAAGTACATTTCGGTGCGGATTCCAGCGCGGCGAAGTTCGTATGTCATCGCGATGTAGTCGTCGTTCATGGCCGGATCGAAAGTCGTAACGAGAACGTCTGCGGTCGACTTGCGAACTTTCACTTTGTCGAGGGCCCGCAATGCCGCGAGAAGACGATCGACGCCCATCGACGCTCCGGTTGCCGGAACGCGTTCGCCCAGAAAGCGCATCACGAGATCGTCATAACGTCCACCGCTGAAGACAGAACCAAACTGAGGCGCGTCCAGTAGAATCGTTTCAAAAACAGGCCCGCTGTAATACGCCAGCCCTCGGGCGATGCTCAGATCGATGATCACCCGGTCGTCGTGGTACCCGGCGACAGACAGGTAGTGCGACATCTTCTCGAGAACCGCAATCTCCTCGCTGGCGCCGGGAATCGAGCCAAACGTCTCGTGCAGTTTCGCGACAACCTCGGACCTGCTGCCGGACTGGATCGCCAGAAACTGCTCGATCTGATCGACTTGCGGGGCCGTGAGGCCCAGTCCCGGGATCTTGTCCCCGGATTCGTCGACGTAGCCGGTAGTCAATTCCAGACGAACCTTTGCATGGCCGATCTTTTCCAGTTTGTCGATAACGCGAAAGACGTCGGTGGCACGCTCCGGTGTGATGGAAGCATAAGTCAGCAGCAGATTCAGGACACGCCGGCTGGAAAAGCGAACCTGGTAGTTGGAAACGCCCAGTGCTTCGAGGCTGTCGCAGATACCGCCAATGATTTCGGTATCGGCCATCTCCGACTGAACGCCGACCGCGTCGATGTCGAATTGCACGAACTCCCGAAACCGGCCGGGCCCGGGCTTATCCGCGCGCCACACAGGACCGATGGTGTATCGGCGAAAAGGCTTTGGCAGATCCTTGTATTGCGCGATAACGCGGGCGAGAGGCACGGTGTGATCGAACCTTAAGCCGAGTTCCTCATCCTCCGGGTTGCGAACCACGAAAATGGATTCCTGAATCTCTTTCCCGCCGGAACCGGACAACACGTCGAGATACTCCACGGCTGGCGTCGTCAGCGGCACGAACCCGTAGAGTTCGTAGACACCACGAACCACGTCGATCATGGCCTGACGCGCCAGGGTGTCTTCCGGCAAGAGATCGCGGAGCCCCCGCGACAGGCGGGGTTGAACGAGCTGCATGAATCTTTCCCCCAAAAATGCGGAACCCGCGGCCACAATTAGCCGCGGGAAGAATACCGAGGAAGGGGCTCGAACCCTTGACCCTTGGATCCACAATCCAATGCTCTACCAACTGAGCTACCTCGGCAAAGACCAGGAAACTGAATCAGTTGCGAAAGTTTACGACTTTGAGATCTTCCGTCGATGGGGAGATTTGTGGGGACTCTGTTTCGAGTTCCACGCTCCCAAACGCTGGTAGCTTACTCACGGCTGGCCGCTTGTAGTGTCCAGCGACACGAGAGTATAGCGCATTGTCATCTCGGGACGCTTGTGTCCCGTCAACTCCATCATGGCCTTCTGTTCGTGTTGTGCATGTCCAGATTAGGATGCAAGGCAGATCCGTAGATCATGGAACGTGAAGTCCGCGATGCCGGCCGAGCTTTCCCGGATGGGCCAGGTTTGTCCGGCTCAAATCGAGACCGAACATCAGATGGGGGCTCGGGAATCCGGTTTTACACGACTGCAAACGCAGGACGGGTTCAGAAGAGGGCAGTTACGGCCGTTCGTCCTGTAGAATGACCCTCGTGCTGACCATCGGCCCACTGCAGATTTCGATGCCCGCTATTCAGGCGGCGCTGTCCGGTTTTTCAGACCGGCCCATGCGCATGGTCGCTCGCCGCTTCGGCGCCGAGCTCGCGATGGCCGAGGTGGTTCTCGATGAGCACGTGCTCCTCGAGGGAAAGCACCGAACGCGCATATTCAAAATCGGCGACGACGACCATCCCATCGGAGGCCAGCTCATGGGCAGCCGTCCCGAGCAGTTCGGCGAAGCCGCGCACCAGTTGGTCGAGGCAGGTTACGACCTGGTGGATATCAACTTCGGCTGTCCGGTGAGAAAAGTTCTTGGCCGCTGCCGCGGCGGATACCTGTTAAGCGAACCTGAGGGTGCGCTGGCGATCGTCAAAGCAGTCATGGGAAGCGTGTCGGGACGGCGTCCTGTAACCATCAAAATGCGGCGCGGATTCGATGATTCGGCAGACAGCGAGCGGAATTTCTTCTCGATCCTCGATGGCGCGTTTGCACTGGGTGTTGCCGCGGTGACGGTCCACGGGCGAACCGTAAAACAACGCTATATAGGTCCGTCCAACTGGGCTTTTCTCGAGCGGGTAAAGCGTCACGTTGGATCGAACACGATCCTTGGGAGCGGCGACCTTTTTACCGCAGAGGCTGTCCGCACAATGATGGGAGAGACAGGCGTCGACGGCGTAACCGTTGCCCGTGGCGCGATCGGAAATCCGTTTATCTTTCGTGAATGCCGCGCCTTATTGAACTTGTCGAACGGCGCCTTCGTCGCACCTCCATCGGTGGCGGAGCAGCGTGAGGCCATTGAGCTTCATTTGTCGGAGATGATCAAGATTCACGATGCTGCGCTCGTCGGGCCACTTTTTAGAAAATTCGGAATCTCGTATTCGGATCTCCACCCCATGGGTAGCGAAGTCCGTCAGGCGTTCATCGATGCAAAGACAACCCGGGCTGTCCGAGACCTGCTGGCGACCTGGTACGATGGCAGCCGCGACTGGCCTGCTGTAAAACCCCGCACCACCCTGGGCCACCTTATAGCCGCGGGCGCCGAGGCCTAGATCACGTCTTGACACGTTTAAGTACCATCGCCTAAATTCTTCATTTTGTTATTGATGCTCAACTTATGACAGAAGACATCCCGAACATCATCGCCGCATTTCAATGCGGCTTTTGCGGCAGCGACCACAAGCGTTGGTTCAGTTCGAAACCCGATCGGCATCCGTTTTACAGCCCCGGCAGCCTGACGTGCATGGATTGCGGGATCCGTTTTCCCGTTCAGGATGGCTACTTGAATCTTCAGGTGGGTCCGCCGGAACCCGTTGTGCCTTTCCAAAGACTCATGCAAATGAAAGCTCCGGTGGCTGTCTATGAAGGCATCTGGCGTCCTCTGGGATACTTCATTGCGAGCAAACACTCGTTCCCCAGGGATCTTGATCGCATTGCAACGCTCATCCAGCGTCCAAATCGAGTGGTTCTGGATCTGGCATCGGGTCCCGGAAACGTAACCCGGCGTTTGGGACGTCTGATGCCGGACTCCACGGTTGTGGGATTCGATCTTTCGCCGGTGATGCTGAGGCGCGCCGTACACCTCACCCAGAAGGAAGGACTCGACAATATTCTCTACATGCGCGGCAGCGCGCTGTCGCTTCCGTTCAAATCGGAAACCTTCGATGCGGTCAGTTGCTGCGGCGCACTGCAGTTGTTTCCCCAGGCGATCGGTGAAATCTCCCGGGTTCTGAAGCCCGGTGGCGAATTCGTGTGCCAGACCACGATCGGACCGCGCCGCGCGCCCCTTTATGTGCGCGCTGCCGATCGCATGCTGAAGTTCAGCTGGTTCTACCTCGACGATCTCAAGGACAGGCTCTCCAGCTTCAATTTCAACGTCGTGAAGGAAGAGCGTTCCAATATCAACTACATCTTCCTGGCTGCAAAGGCGGAATAGGGAGGATTCTCCCGAAATGACAAATGACAATTGAACGTTGAACAATGAACAAGCATTCCTTCCTGCCGGATTCAGAGGGAACGGGTGCTTGTTCAATGTTCAATTGTCATTTGTCATTTGGGGGACACGCTCGCCGGAAACTTACCCTAATAGACGATCGTGGCCTTGCCGCTCGTAATGGTGAGGTCTTTAATTCCCCATGGCATCACGAACGGTTCATCCAGATTGACGTCGGGATACTTCGGTTTCACGTACTTATCAATGAGGGTTTCAATCAGGATAAGCGGTACAGGTATGCCATCCACGCGGGCTTCTTGCAGGCTGAATTTTGCCTGACCGCCTCGGGCTTGCAGTTTGCCCTTTACGAAAAGTCGATGCGTGCCGCTGATCAAGACGTCGATAAGGGGATTGTTTGTGGGACTGTTGCCGAACGTGATCTTCGTGTTGGCCGCGACCGATCCCGGTGTCAACTGCACATCGATGGAATCGACCCGGGCGGGAATATCCTCGCGAAGCTCATATAGGACGTAAGACTCCAGTTCCGCATCCGAGACTTCGACCCTTTCAGGAGCGCGTTGCCCGGCCGCCTTTTCCGCCTTTTTGATCGCTTCGATTTTTCCATGCAGGACGTGGGCCGTACGTTCAGAGACCTCGACCTGCGACGGGGCGGATTCGACGACAGGGTTCCGAACAGCGAAAATAACCGCCGCACCGGCGAGAACGGCCAGGGTGGCACCCCAAACTGCTTTTTTCATCTTTACCTGAGTATTCTCAGGGTACGCGACCAGCGGGTTTTTCGGAAAAAATTCGTAACGAGGTCAAAGACCTGGTGAAGCCGATCGCCTACTTCTGTTCGACGGTAGGCATCGGAATCGGACTCGTAGGACCAATAAATAATCAGGGCTTTTCCCACAATGAGTTCACGAGGAACGAATCCCCAGTATCGGCTGTCCTGGCTGTTGTCGCGATTGTCGCCCATCGCGAAATAGAAGTTCGGAGGCACAACAACTTCGTTTCCTTTCAGAAACTTGGGGTACCACGAGATGCCATCCAGATCGTAGGCCTGGTC
>Ga0134121_10000612_pt1 | contig 39274 bp, 36 predicted proteins | sample KB301_FD_96463 | JGI IMG/M metagenome (GOLD analysis project Ga0134121, IMG submission 96463) | Terrestrial soil microbial communities without Nitrogen fertilizer from Kellogg Biological Station, Michigan, USA - KB3-0-1 | ecosystem: Environmental > Terrestrial > Soil > Unclassified ...
CCCTGCTGGTGCCCATCGGCTTCGGCCGCCGCGGCACGGAGGGGAAGATCCGCGCCATCCGCTACGCCCGCGAGCACAAGGTGCCGTTCTTCGGCATCTGCCTGGGGATGCAGTGCATGACGATCGAGTACGCCAGGACCGTCTGCGGCATCAAGGACGCCACCTCGTCCGAGTTCGATCCCGACACCGAGCACGCCATCATCTACAAGCTGCGCGACCTGCTGGGCGTCGAGGAGCTCGGCGGCACGATGCGCCTGGGGGCCTATCCCTGCCGGCTGAAGGAGGGCTCGCTCGCCCGCCGCATCTACGGCACGGCCGAGATCAGCGAGCGCCACCGCCATCGCTATGAGGTGAACCAGAAGTACCTGCAGACACTCATCGAGCACGGCCTTGTGGTCTCCGGCCTTTCGCCGGACGGCAAGTTCGTGGAGATGGTGGAGCTGCCGGACCACCCGTGGTACCTGGGCTGCCAGTTCCACCCTGAGTACAAATCGAAGCCCACCGAGCCCCACCCGCTTTTCGTCTCCTATATCGCGGCGGCGCTCGCCTTCCGGCAGCGGCGGGAGCGGGGAGAGACGCCCGAGATGGCCCAGACGCTAAAGCCGGCGGCGCCGCGAGTCCTCTCCGAAGGTCCGGCCACCACCGTGGCCGAGCATCCTTCAGAGCTGCCATCCGAGATCCAGGTGCAGGGTTGATGACGGTACAGCCGGTGGAGCTGGCGCCGGGAGTGACGATCGGCGGAGACGCTTCATTTCCGATCATCGCCGGCCCGTGCGTGATCGAGAACGAAGACCTGGTGATCGAGATGGCCCATACCTTGGCCGCGATGGCCGAGCGGCTGGGCTTGGTCCTGATCTTCAAATCCTCGTTCGACAAAGCGAACCGCAGCTCGATCGGCAGCTTTCGCGGCCCCGGCCTGGACGAAGGGCTGCGGGTTCTGGCTCTGGTCAAAGCCGAAACGGGCCTGTCCGTGCTCACCGACGTGCACGAGCCCGCGCAGTGCGCCGCGGCGGCCGAAGTTTGCAATGTGCTCCAGATCCCCGCCTTTCTCTGCCGGCAAACCGACCTGGTGGTAGCCGCCGCCCGCACGGGCCGGGCACTCAACATCAAGAAAGGGCAGTTCGTGGCCCCGGACGACATGCGCCGGATCGTCGACAAAGCCCGCAGCACGGGCAACGACCGGGTGACGGTGACCGAGCGCGGCGTCTCCTTCGGTTATCACAACCTGGTGGTCGACATGCGCAGCTTCTCGATGCTCCACGACGACGGGATTCCCGTGATCTATGACGTCACCCATTCGCTCCAGCTGCCTGGCGGCGGCGAGGAGAGCAGCGGCGCGCGACGATACGCCGAGCCCCTGGCACGGGCGGCGGTGGCTGCGGGCGCGGACGGCTTGTTCCTGGAGGTTCATCCGGACCCCGAGCATGCAAAGTCGGATAGCGCGGTGCAGCTTGATCCGGAGCGGGCGGAGGCTCTGTTGCGGTCGGCGATGGCGGTGCGGAAGGCGGTGGCATGAGGCCTCCCCGCGACGTGGCCCGCGAGGTTCTGGAGACCGAGGCGGCCGCGATTCGCGGCCTGCTCCCCCAACTCGACGAACGCTTTGACGGCGCCGTGGCCCTCCTTCAGGCCTGCACCGGCCGCGTGGTGTGCACGGGGATGGGGAAGAGCGGCTTGATCCTCAAGAAGATCGCCGCCACGCTCGCCTCGACGGGCACGCCGGCCTTCTTCCTCCATCCGGCTGAAGCGGTGCACGGCGACCTCGGGATGATCGTGCCGGGCGACGTGGTGCTCGCGGCCTCCTTCTCAGGCACCACGGAGGAGCTGCTGCAACTGGTGGAAACCTTGAAACGCCTGGGCATTCCGCTCGTGGTGATGACGGCCAGCTCCACCTCGCCGCTCGCCCGCCACGCGGACATTCACCTGCCGGTGGCGATCGATCGCGAGGCCTGTCCCCTGAACCTGACGCCCACGGCCTCGACCACGGCGACGCTGGCGCTCGGCGACGCTCTCGCCATGGCCCTGCTGGAAGCGCGGGGCTTCACCCGCGAGGACTTCGCCCTCCTCCACCCCGCGGGCCAGCTCGGCAAGCGCCTGCTCAAGGTCGAGCAGCTCATGCACTCGGGCGACGCGCTGCCCAAGGTGACGACGGCAACTCCCATGCGTGAGGCGATCTACGAGATGTCGAAGAAGGGGCTGGGAATCACCGCCGTGGTCGAGGACGAAGACCGACTCGTGGGTTGCATCTCCGATGGCGACCTGCGCCGTCTTCTCCAGGAGGACGACGGCACCATTCTCGGCCACACTGCCGGCGAGCGCATGACGCACCAACCGCGGACCATTCCCAGCGGCGAGCTTGCCGCCGCGGCCCTCAAGATCATGGAGGACAAGCGCATCACCTCTCTCTTCGTCTGCGACGAAGGGGGGAGGCTCGAAGGCGTGGTCCACCTCCACGATCTCTGGGGCCTGGAGCTTTTCTGATCCATGGCAATTTCAGATGACGACCTTTCCCGGCGCGCCCAGGATTTGGAATGGCTGCTGCTCGACGTCGACGGCGTGCTCACCGACGGCCGGCTCTTCTACGGCGCGGAGGGCGAGCAGTGGAAGGTCTTCCATGTCCACGACGGCGTTGGCCTCAAGCTCGCGAAAGATGCGGGGCTCAAGGTGGGAATCCTATCCGGCCGCGGCAACGCCGCCCTGGAGGCACGGTCGCGGGAGCTCGGCCTCGACGCCGTCGTCGAAGGTCGCCACGACAAGGACGCCGCCTTCACCGAGTTCCTCGCCCAGCACAACACCGCCCCCGAACGCGTGGCCTACATCGGCGACGACATCCTCGATCTGCCCGTCCTGCGCCGCTGCGGCCTCTCCTTCGCTCCCGCTGACGCGGCCCTGGAGGTGCGCGAGCGGGTGAACCGGGTGCTCACCCGCCCCGGCGGCCGGGCGGTGGTCCGCGAGATGTGCGAGCTGATCCTCCGCGCCCGGGGGGACTGGGACAAGGCCGTCGCCCACCTCCTGGCGGACTGGTAGGCTCCCTCCCAATGCCCCGCCGGAAGAAGAGCCGACTCCGAGCCCGGCTGGAGCCGGCCTTGCTCAACGCCGGTCTCTGGCTCTTCACCGCCACCCTGGGCCGCCTCCCCTGGTCCACGGCGCAGCGAGTGGGCCGGGCGATCGGCACCCTCGGCTGGACCCTTTCGCGCCGCGACCGCCGCCGCACCCTGGATCATCTTGCACTCGCTTTCCCGAAGATGCCGGAAGCCGATCGCCGCCGGCTGGGCCGCGACTGCTACCGCCACCACGGCACGACTCTCGGCGAGTGTCTTCATCTTTTCCATCGCGACTGCGCCTTCGTGAAATCGGTGGCCGAGGTGCGCGGCTGGGAGGAGATCGAAAAGGCGCGAGAAGCGGGACGCGCGCTCCTTCTCTTTACCGGCCACTGCGGCAACTGGGAGCTGCTGGGCGCCGCCGTCAACTGCCGCGGCCTGGGCATGGCGGTGGTGGCCCGGCCGCTCGACGAGCCCATTCAGCAGCGCATGTTGACCGGCCTGAGGGAGCGATTCGGAACACCTTCGATCGCCCGTGGCAGCGAAGGCGCGGCGCGCCAGCTCCTCGCAACTCTACGGCGCGGCGGCGCGCTGGGCATGTTGATCGATCAGGACACCAAGATCGACGGCGTCTGGGTCCCTTTCTTCGGCCGCCCCGCCTTCACGCCAGTGGGCGCCGCCAAAATCGCCCTGCGCCAGAAAACGGCTGTAATTCCCGCCTTCATCGAGCGTCTCGAAACCGGCCGCCACGCCGTCACTCTCCATCCCGCCCTCGACTTGCCGGATGATCCTACCGAGGCGACCGCCCTGATGACCGCGAAGATCGAAGAGCAGGTGCGCCGCAGGCCCGAGCAGTGGGTTTGGATGCACCGGCGCTGGCGCCGGCAGCCGGATAGCACCATGCTACGATGATCCCATGGCCACGGAACCCCATCAGCAGCTCTCTATTCAGGAATATCTGGCGTTAGAACGCCAAGCCGAAGGAAGGCACGAGTACTTGGACGGCGAAATGTTCGCGATGTCCGGAGCGAGCCGCAGACATAACCGGATCGTTCTGAACGTCGGCAAGGGTCTGGACTCGGCGCTGGAAGAACGAGGGTGTGATGTTTTCGTCAGCGACATGCGAGTCCTGACCCCTGACAACAAATTCTTCACGTATCCAGATGTTGTTGCCGTCTGTGGTGAGCCGAAGTTCGCCGATGCCGAAGTCGACACTTTGCTCAATCCCGAGGTGATCGTGGAGGTCCTCTCTCCTTCAACAGAGGAATACGACCGCGGGACCAAATTTGCCCACTATTGTTCGATTTCTTCTCTCGAGGAGTACGTGCTGGTGGCCCAGAATCGGGTCAGGGTGGAGCACTACCTGAGACAGACGAACAACGACTGGCTGAAGCTGGTCGAGTTGGACGATCTTGGACAGACGTTGGAACTGCGGTCAGTGCGCTGCAATCTAGCGCTCGCCGCCATCTACAAGCGGGTTTTCTAGACTACCCCCACCACCCACCCAATCCCTCGCTGACCTCCTCGCCCCGCGCTGCCGCCCGCTTCCGGCGGAATCGCGCCGCGAAGAAGGCCCCGGCGATTCCCAGCACGTAAAGTCCACAGGCGGGGATGGCGAAGATGCAGAGGTTCACGACGTCCGGTGTGGGCGTGATGATCGCCGCCACGATGAAAATGATCACGATGGCGTGACGGAAGTACTTCAGCAGAAATCGCGGCGTCACGATCCCGAGCATCGCCAGGATCAGCACGAAAATCGGCAGCTCGAACATCAAGCCCAAGCCGAAAATCACCGTCATCAGAAAACCGAAGTACGTGTCGGCTGTGATGACAGGATTCAGGTCCTGACCGATACCCAGGAAGAACTTTGCCGCGGCCGGGAACGCCACGTAGTAGCCGAAGCCGCCGCCAGCCAGAAAGAAGAAGGTGGTGGCCAGCACGAAGGGGAGGGCCATCCGTCTTTCGCGCTGGTAGAGGCCGGGAGCGACGAATTTCCAGATCTGGAACAGCAGGAAGGGCGAGGCCACGAAGACCGCCGCCAACGCCGCCATCTTGAAGTAGAGGATGAACGGATCGGAGAGCGCCAGGTAGGAAAGCTTGAGTTCGGGCGCCACCTTGTGCAGCGGCACCATGAGAAAGCGAAAGATCTCGCGGTAGTAGGCCCAGCACGGGAAAAACGCCACGGCAAAAAACAGCACCGACCAGAGGATGCGCTTGCGCAACTCCTCCAGATGCTCCATGAGCGACATCCGGGCCAGCTCTTCCTGCGTGGGCGCCGAAGGACGCAACGGAGTTGAAGTCATCAGGGAGAGGGAGAACCGGAACGGGGATTACGAGGAGGAGTCCTCGGGGGGAACGGCCACGGGCACGATGTCCGGCTCCGCCACGGGCGCCGGCGCGCCCCCTGCGGTCCTCGTTCGCGCCGTGGTCAGCGGCGGAGGCTCGACCGGCATCCCAATTCCCGGCTCCGATCCCATCTCCAACAGCTCCATTTCCAGCCGGCGCGGGCGGAGCGTGGGCGGACCCGGCGTCTCGTCCAGCGCCAGCTCGGTGTTGACGGACCGCTTCAGCTCGTTCGTCGCCTTGCGGAACTCCGCCATGCCCTTGCCCAGGGTACGGCCGATTTCCGGCAGCTTCTTGGGACCGAAGATCAGCAGGGCGAGGACGAGGATGAAGGCTATCTCAGGCAGACCCAGTGAACCCATGCGACCCTCCGGGGACCGATCATCGGGCCGGAGCGTCCGTAAAGTCAAGGGACGGCCCTAGAACCCCGAAAGATACCGGGAAGCAAGGAGCGCGCCCCGGTGTTACACTCTAACTATGAGACGTTCATGGCGCATCGCAGCGATCGGACTGTTCCTTCTCGCATTGACGCTCGGCGGGTTGTTGGGGGACCGGCTCCTGGCCGTCACCGACGAAACCCGCGATTCGCTGCGCCTCTACACCGAGCTGGTGAATGTGGCGCACGACCGGTACGGAGCGAATGTCACCTACCGCGACATCGTCTACTCCTCGGTCAACGGCATGCTCCGCGCCCTCGACCCCCACACCGCCTTCCTCAGCCCCGAGGCATACGAGGGAATGCGGGAGAAGCAGCAGACCAGCTTCTACGGTCTGGGCATCCTCGTGGGGGTCCGCAACGGCCAGCTCACCGTCATCTCCCCCCTTGAAGGGACGCCGGCTTCGCGGCTCGGCATCCAGGCGGGCGACGTCATCAGCACCATCGAGGGCGATCCCACCGACAGCATGACGCTCGACGAGGCGGTCGGCAAACTCAAGGGACCCAAGGGCACCCAGGTCAAGATCACCATCTCCCGCCGCGGGCTCGAGCAGCCGCTCACCATGTCGGTGACGCGGGCGGAGATCCCGCAGACCACCGTGCGGCAGACCTACATGCTGAACCCCACGACCGGCTACATCCAGCTCACCGAGTTCGCCCGCGGTACCGGCCACGAGATGGCCGAAGCGCTGGACAAGCTGCGCAAGCAGGGCATGAAACAGGTGGTCGTCGACCTGCGCAACAACGGCGGCGGCCTGCTGGATCAGGCCATCGAGGTGGCCGACCAGTTCCTGCCCGAGGACAGCATGATCGTGCAGACCAAGGGGCGCACCCGCGACTCCTTCCAGAACTACAAGGCGAGCGGCAAGTACCCCGCTCTCGACGTGCCTGTCGTGGTGCTGGTCAACGAGGGCACGGCTTCGGCCTCCGAGATCTTCTCCGGCGCCCTCCAAGACCACGACCGCGGTCTGGTGGTGGGCACCCCGAGCTGGGGCAAGGGCCTGGTGCAGACGGTGTACAACCTCTCCTACGGAGCGGGGCTGGCGCTCACCACCGCCAAGTACTACACCCCGGCGGGCCGGCTGATCCAGCGCGACTACACCTCCTACTACGACTACTACACCCACGCCGACGCCGGCTCCCCCGAGCTGCGGGGTAAGCCGGTGGATGCCAAAGAGGTCTTCCATACCGACCTCGGCCGCACGGTCTATGGCGGCGGCGGCATCACCCCCGACGTCATCCTCAAGGAGGACGAGCTGTCGCCCTTCGAGCAGTTCATGCTGGCCCGCAATGCCTTCCTCAACTTCGCCGTCGATTACGGCAGTCGTAACAAGGTGACGAAGGACTGGAACCCGGACGCGAACAAGGTGCTCGACGAGCTTGGCCACTGGCTGGTGAAGGAGAAGCTGGCGACGCAGGACGAGGTGGACAAGAACCTCTCGCAGAAGGACATCCGCGACTTCGCCATGCTCCAGATCCGCGCTGAAGTGGCCAATGCCACCTCCGGCCAGGAAGCCCGCCACCGGGTGCTCGCCAGCGGCGACAAGCAGCTCCAGCAGGCCCTGGGCCTCTTCGACCGTGCCAGCACTATGCTGGCTCAGCGCCGCGAGCTGGCGCCGAAGATCCAGCAGGGGACACAGACGAAGGGCAAGTTGTAGATTTCTCCCCGATCCGCCGGTTGCCGTAGCTCCATAAGGAGCGGCGCCGGCGGGCCCTCTAACCTTTGGTGATGACGGTTTTGGACGGAGAGCACTCCGAGACAGCTAGAACTGCACGTTGCGGACGAAGAAGCTTGCGAGGTCGGTCTTCTTGGCCGCCAGCTCCGAGGCCTGGTCGGGCGTCAGTACGAACTGGCCGGCCCGCTCCCGGCTGGGCATGCTCAGCACCAGCTCGAGCGCGCCCACCTTGTTGGGATAGAGGTCGCGGACGCGCAGCAGGGCATTGGCGGCAACGCTCAGCGCCTTGAAAACGGAGCCCTCAGAGTTGGTGGTGATGGCGAGCAACGGCCGGTCGCTCTGCGTGCCCTCGAAAATCTCCACGTCGTCGACGCCCTGCCCATGGAAGGCCTGCCGCAGCTCCGTTGCGACCTCGGCGTTAGGAAAGGCTTTCTGGGGAAGGGTGGAGAGGTCGTTGAAGCCCGCCTTGGTCTTGATCATGCGGCCTGACGTCGCCGCGTTCTTGTCGCGTCGGGTCGTCGGCAGCTCGCGCGGCACCGTCTCGCGGGACTTGATGAGGTCGCCCAGGGTGCGATCGGTCGGCGCCTTGCCGGCGGGGACGATTTCCTGCGGCGCACCGGGGAGGACGACGGCGCTGCCGTAGCCGTCGCGGTTGGCCTGGTCAGTCTTGGCGACGTCGACCTGGGCGAGCGGAATGAACGTCTGCGTGCCGTTGAGCAGGGTGATGATCGCCTTGTCCTTGTCGACCTTGTACTTCTCCTTGGCGACAATCGTGTGGCCGTCCTTCAGGTAGACCACATATCCGCTGGCGGCGAAGGTGGCCGAGGCGCCTAAAGCCAACATGAGGCTGAGCAACGCCAGACGCAGAGATCGCGATGTCCACATACCGTTTTCTCCTCGGGGATTCGAAGTTCAGGTCGCCATGATACCCTGTCGCGCACTTCGCGGCACGCCCTCTCGCGGGCGGCCGCGAAGAAATCAAGGAAGGCAATCTTGAAGAACCCCGCCTTTCAATCCGGCCTGCTGCTGCTCGAAGACGGCACCGTCTTCGAGGCTGAGGCCGTGTCGGCCGGCACCCGCTTCGGCGAGGTGGTGTTCAACACGTCGATGACCGGTTATCAGGAGGTGCTCACCGACCCCTCCTACCGCGGTCAGATCGTGGTGATGACCCAGCCGCACATCGGCAACTACGGCACCACGGCGGAGGTGGCGGAGTCGCTCCGGCCCTGGGTGGAAGGGTTCATCGCCCGCCAGTTCACCGTCCGTCCCTCGGGCGCCTCGCCGGATGAGAGCCTGGTGACCTACCTGCGGCGACACGGCGTGCCGGCCCTCCAGGGTCTCGACACGCGAGCGCTGGTGCGGCGGCTGCGGGAACGGGGTGCGCTGCGCGGCGTGATCACCTCCGAGCGGTCGGACATCGCCGGCCTGACCGCCGAGCTGGCCGACTTCCCCACCATGGCCGGACGCGCTCTGGTCGACGAGGTCACCTGCGACGCGCCTTGGGAAATGCCGGCAGTAGGCGAGGAGCGGCGGCATCTCGCGGTCTACGACTTCGGGGTGAAGGCGAACATCCTGCGCTCGCTGGCTGCCCGGGGTGCCCGGCTGACGGTGCTACCGGCGCGCACGTCGGCGAGCGCGGTAAAGTCCCTGGGAGTCGACGGCGTGGTGCTCTCGAACGGCCCGGGAGACCCCGAGCCGCTGACCGAGATCGTCGGCAACGTCCGCGAGCTGCTGGCAGCGGACCTGCCCATCTTCGGCATCTGCCTGGGCCACCAGCTCCTGGGTCTCGCCTTCGGCGGCCGGACGTTCAAGCTCAAGTTCGGCCACCACGGCGGCAACCAGCCGGTGCGCGATCTGCCCTCGGGAAAGGTGGCGATCACCAGCCAGAACCACGGCTTCGCCGTCGATCCCGCCTCGCTCCCCGTCTTCTGCAAGGTCACCCAGGTGAACTTGAACGACGGCACGGTGGAAGGCTTCGCCGCTGAGGGCCGGCCCGTGTATTCGGTGCAATATCACCCGGAAGCCGCTCCCGGCCCCCACGAGGCCGCGGTCCTCTTCGACCGCTTCCTGACCGCCGCAACACATCGGTGAAATCCTCGCTCTCAGACCCGCTTCTTTCCGGCCCGCTGCCCTGGCTCATCGCTTGGCGGTTCCTGCGCGGGCGCCGCAGCCGGCTGCTGGATGGCACGGCGCGGGCGGCTCTGCTCTCGACGGCCCTCGGGGTCACCGCCATGGTCATCGCCATGGCCCTGATGACCGGCTACCGGGAGGACTTGCAGAACAAGCTGGTGCGAGGCAACGCGGCCGTGATCGCCTATCCGGTCGGCGGCAATGCGAGCCTCTCGGCGGCGAAGCGGCAACGCCTGCTGGCCATTCGCGGAGTCAAGCGCATCGGCCGCGTGGCCTACGGCCAGGGCTCACTATCCAGCTCCAGCCGGCCCGGGGGGCTGGAGATCGTGCTGCGCGGCGTCGACGCCGGCGGCGGCCAGCTCGCGGCCAAAGCCGAGCAGCTCCAGCCCGGAACGGACGGCCTTCCCGGCGCCGTGCTGGGCAAGGATCTGGCGGACAAGCTGGCGGCCCACCCGGGGGACGTCCTCCGCCTGGTGGCCCTGGGATTCCAGGACGGCCGGCCCCGCTTCCACTACCAGAGCCTGCGAGTCTCCAGCACCTTCTCCACCGGCTTTGCCGAGTTCGACCGTAGCTGGGTGCTCCTCGACCGTCCCCTGGTGGAGTCGTTGATGGGCGGCCAGGCCTCCGTCGACCTCTTGGAGCTGACGGTGGCCGACGCCGAGGAGGCGCCGCGCATCGCCGCCGCTGCGACCCAGGTGCTGGCGCCCGACTTCGTCGTCACCGACTGGCGGCAGCTCAACCGCGAGCTGTTCACCGCCTTGAAGCTCCAGCAGGTGGTCCTCTTCTTCGTGCTCGGCTTGATCGTGCTCGTCTCCACCTTCAACGTCGCCTCGACCCTGGTGGTGCTGGTGCGTGAGCGCATGCGCGACATCGGCCTGCTGGGCGCCTTGGGCCTGAAGCCGGCGAAGCTGCGGACCGTTTTCCTCGTCTACGGCGGCTTTCTGGGAACGCTGGGCACGCTGCTGGGCGTCGCGGCCGGCTGGAGCGTCTGCTGGGTGCTCACCACCTTCGAGCTGATTCGCTTCGACGCCGAGGTCGCGGCGATTTATTTCATCAGCTCCGTGCCCTTCCGGGTCGCGCCCAGGGACCTCTTGGCGGTGGTGGGTTTCGCGCTACTCGTCACCCTCATCGCCTGCTCGGTGCCCGCCTGGCGGGCGGCGCGGGTGGACCCGTCGTCGGCGCTGCGGTACGAGTAGAAGAACACCGACTCACACGGACTTTCACCGACGAACACAGTGCTCGTCCGTGGAGGTCCTTGAAGGTCCGTGTTCTTCTCCCTACGCCGACACGCTCTCGTTCCGCTCCCCCGACATGATCCGCCAGCCGATGACCTTCTCGTCGATCTCCCGCAGGCGACCGGCGACGAGGCGGCAGAGGAGCTGGAGGAACTCCAGGGCGGCGTGAGGATCCATGGCGAGGATCTCCCGCACCGTGCCCTGATCGAGCGCCAGCACGGTGAGGGGACCGGCGTGGGCCTTGGCGTCGGCCGAGCGCGGCTCGCCGTCGATGAGCGACATCTCGCCGAAGAAATCGCCCCTTTCGAGGACGGCGAGTGCCTCCTCGCCGGCTCCGGGGATGAACTTCGAGATCACCACCCGGCCTTCCAGCACGACGTACATCTCCGAGCCTTCGTCCCCTTCCTGGAAGAGGTAGGCCCCGGCGGCAAAGCGCTTCTCCTTGGAGAAGGTGGCGAGCGTCATCAGCTCGCGCCGCGAGAGACCCTGCTCGCGGAAGAGGCGGATCTTGTCGGACTCCTCGACCTTGACGCTCGCGGCGGCTCCCGTCGGCTGCTTGCGCAGGCGCAGGAAGCTCTCGGGCAGCGATTCGTCGGAGAAGAACGTCTTGAGCTGGTCGTTGGCGGCGCGCAGCTTCCTCGCCAGGCTGTGCCAGAGAGTCCAGTAGATCTGGACGCCCATCTCGGCCGACGCCTCGACGAGGCTGTCCATTGCCGCAGCATCCAGGCGGAGGACCTGGCTGGCGGAGCCCACCAGAGCATCGGAATTTCGCGGGTGGCCGGAGAGGAATCCCGCCTCGCCGAAGAGCTCGCCCGCGTCCACCGCGCCGAGGGTGAAGGTACCATAGGAAGTGGTGCGCTGGAGATTGATCTCCCCCCGCTCCAGCACGTAAAGGTCGCGGCCCTGGCTGCGGTGAGCGAAGATCAGGTTGCCGACGTCGTGGATCTCCTCCCGCACCGCCTGGGTGAGGCGGAAGATCTGCTCGTCAGAAAAGTGCGCCAGCGGCTTCAGCCGGCGCAGCCGCGCGGCCAGCTCGATCTGGCCGCCGGTCTCGCGGCGCGCCGGCGGCGGCGCCGAGAGGCTCAAGTTGGCGCCCGGCAGGCCTCCCTGCTCGAGGAAGCGCTCGCGGTGCCACTCCAGGCGGTCGAAGGCGGTGTGCACGATCTCCTCGCGCTCGCGGAAGAGACGGGAAAGCTCGCGGTTGCCCCAGCCCAGGATCTGCTTCAACGTCTGGATGCGCCGCCGCAGCCGCCGCACGCCCTCCTCGTCGCCGTCGTTGAGCAGCAGGAAAGCCTGCACGGTGGCGGCCAGGGCAGGCTCGAACTGCTTGCGCTCGAACTCGGCGCGGCCGAGGTTCTCCGCCGTCTCGCGGTCGAACGGGTTGTAGCGCAGGGCGCGGCTGAACTCTTCGGCGGCGCCGTCGAAATCGCGGCGGCGAAACAGGAGCCGGCCATGCAGCTTGTGGTTGGCGGGGTTCGCCAGGTCGTTGGCCTTGGCCACCTCGATGCACTCGACGGCGCGGGCGTTCTCCCCCTTCTCGGCGTAGAGGTGGGCAAGACCGAGGAAGTGCGACGCGTCGATGGCGTTGCGTCGAAAGCCCTCCCGCAGCAGGTCGCGCAGGCTGCGCGAGCTCCCGCCGCTGTTCTGCTGCTGGCGCTTGCGCACCTCGGCCAGCCCCAGCTTGACGCTCAGGCTCTTGGGGTTCAGCCGCAGGGCGACCAGCAGAATATCGGCCGCCTCCTCGTTCCGCCCGCTCTCGCTGAAGCGCCGCGCCAGATCGGTCAGCTCGTTGACCTCGCGTTGGGAAGGGGTGCTCTGCGGGTCGCTCATACAGCGCCATCCTCTAGTTGAAGCAAAGGGGCGGTCAGTCTACCACGGAGGCGCCGGAGCGTGACGCTTGTACCAGGGTTGATATTTATGTACATTTACCTATTATCTTACTCCAAGCCTGGAGGAGCTTTTTCTAGATGGCTGTGAATGCCGAGCTGCTCAACACGCTGCGTCGGGGGATTGACTGCTGCCGGCGGGGAGACTGGAACGAAGGTCTCCGCCACTTGGGACAGATCGCCGAGAAGGGAGACCCAGGCCTGCCAGGGATCTACTTTTCTTACCTGGGCTACGGCATTGCTCTACGCGAGAAACGCGTGCGGGAGGGGCTCCAGCTCTGCCGCCACTCCGTGAAGGTGGAGTTCTACCAGGCGGACAACTATCTCAACCTGGCCCGTACCTGTGTGCTGGCCCACCAACGCTCCGGTGCCGTCCGTGCCGTGCTCGACGGACTGAAGATCGACCCTCACCACCCCGGGCTTCTCGCCGTGCGGCGGGAGCTGGGGATCCGCGGCCGGCCCGTGCTGCCGTTCCTCGACCGGACCAACTTCCTCAATCAACTCCTCGGCCGTCTCCGCCACGCCCTGCGCGGCTGAAGCCGCCGCTCGACCTCCTTCAGGGAACGTCTTCGGGTTATCCTTTCCGCCCGATGCCGAAGGAATCCCACGTTCTCCCCCAAGTCCCGGCCGCCACCGCCCGGCGCCTGTTGCTGAGCGCCCAGGGTCTGCTCGACGAGCCCCGCCGCAAGGCGACGCCGGAGGCCCTCTACGACCTGATCGCCCGTTTGGGATTCGTGCAGATCGACTCGATCAACGTCGTCACTCGGGCTCAGCACCTGACTCTCGCCACCCGCCTGCAGGGCTACCGGCCGGCCCTCCTGGAACGGCTGCTGGAGCGCGAGCGGACGCTCTTCGAGCATTGGACGCACGACGCCGCGGCCATCCCCACCGTCTGGTACCCCCAGTGGAAGCCGCGGTTCGAGCGTTATCGGCGGAAGGCGTTGGAACATCCGTGGTGGCTGGAGCGCGTGGGGCCGAAGCCGCAAATCCTTTTCGACCACGTGCGTGATCGCATCGTCCGCGAGGGGCCGTTGATGACCAAGGACTTCGAGGACGAGCGGCCCGCCGGGACCGACAAGAAGTGGTGGGGCTGGAGGCCGCACAAGGCCGCGCTCGAGTACCTATGGCGCTCCGGCGAGCTGGCGATCACCCGGCGCATCAACTTCCACAAGGTCTACGACCTCGCGGAGCGCGTGCTGCCGGCCGGGCACGCCGCGCCGACGCCCGGCAAACAGGAGCACCTCGACTGGGCCTGCCGCACCGCCCTGGAGCGGCTGGGCATTGCCACGGCGGACGAGCTTGCCGGTTTCTGGCGCGCGGTTTCGCTGGAAAAGGCGCGAGAGTGGGGCGCGCATGCCGCGGCGAAAGGCGAGATTGCTCAGGTCGAAGTGGAGGCTGAAGACGGCTCGCGCCCACGCAAGGCCTGGGCCGTTCCCGATTGGCAAGAGAAGGCCGCCGCCCTGCCGCCGGCTCCGCCGCGAGTGCGCCTGCTCTCCCCCTTCGACCCCATCCTCCGCGACCGCAAGCGGACGCTACGTCTCTTCAACTTCGACTACCGCTTCGAGGCGTTCGTGCCGGGCCCCCAGCGCCAACACGGCTACTACGTCCTGCCGATCCTCGAAGGCGAGCGCCTGGTGGGCCGGCTGGACCCCAAGCTTCACCGCGAGCAGGGTTTGCTGGAGATCAAGGGGCTCTGGTGGGAGCCCGGAGTGCGCGAAAGCAAGGGACGCGGGGCGGCGCTGGACGCGGCGGTCGAGCGGCTGGCGCGGCTGGTCGAAGCGACGGAGTGGCAGTTCTCGAACTGACGCCGCCAGTTATACGGGGACCGTCACACCAGTCCGTCCAGCCCGCTCCAGCGCCCGCTGCATGAGCTGATCCTGGCTGCAGCGCAGCTCTTCGTCCGCGGCCGGGCGGCGCTGGACGTAGGTGCCGTCGGACTGCATGTCCCAGGCCTTGCAGTTGTCCGCGAGTTGGAGATCGAGGATGGCCTGGACCTCTTCCTTGAGCTTGGGATCTTCCACCGGGACCGCCGCCTCCACCCGGGCGTCCAGATTGCGCGACATCCAGTCCGCCGAGCCGAGGAAGTACTCGGGCTCGCCGCCATTGCCAAAGCAAAAGATGCGGGCGTGCTCCAGGTAGCGTCCGACGATGGAGATGACGCGGATCGTGTCGCTGCGTCCCGGCAGCCCCGGGCTCAGCCGGCAGATGCCACGCACGATGAGATCGATTTCGACCCCGGCCGCCGAGGCGTCGTAGAGCGCATCGATGATCTGCCGGTCATCCAACGCGTTCATCTTGGCGACGATCCGCCCGCCGCGGCCGGCCTGCTGGTGCTCCACTTCGCGGGCGATCATCTCCAGGAAGCGCCGGCGCATGGTGATGGGAGCCACCAGCAGCTTCTGGAACTGCGGCTGGTAGACGAAGCCGGTGAGCATGTTGAAGAGCTGGGCCACGTCCTGGGCCAGGGCCTCGTCGCAGGAGAAGAGGCCGAGGTCGGTGTAGAGCTTCGCCGTCTCGGGGTTGTAGTTGCCGGTGGCGATGTGGGTGTAGCACTTCAGGACGTCCTTTTCCTGGCGCACCACGAGAGCGATCTTGGCGTGGGTCTTGAGCCCGACGATGCCGTAGCAGACGTGGGCGCCCACCTTCTCCAGCGCCTCCGCCCACTCGATGTTGGCCGCCTCGTCGAAACGCGCCTTGATCTCCACCGTCACCGCGATCTGCTTGCGCGCCTCGGCGGCACGGATGAGCGCCTGCATGTTCGGCGAGTCGGCGGAGGTGCGGTAGAGGGTCTGCTTGATGGCCAGCACCGCCGGGTCCACCACCGCCGCCTCGACGAAACGCTGGGTGCTGGCGGCGAACGAATCATAAGGATGATGGACGAGAATATCGCCGCCGGCGATGGCGCCGAAGATCTCCGCCTCGTCCCCGACCTCGAAGTGGAAGCGCGGCGGAACGACCGGCGACCAGGGGCGGTAGCGCAGCGACGGCAAGGGAACCGAGACCGCCAGGGACATCAGGTCCTTGAGCGCGAGCGGCCCGTCGACCTCGAAGATCTCCTGCTCGCCAACCTCGAGCTCGGCGCCCAGGAAATCGATCATCCAACGCGACATCCCCTTCGCCGCCTCCAACCTCACCACTGTGGCGAAGCGGCGCTCCTGCAGCTCTTCCTGAATGGCTTCCAGCAGATCTTCCGCCGTCTCCTCGTTGCGCTGCACGTCGGCGTTGCGGGTGACCCGGAAGGGGCGCGATTCGACGATCTCGACTCCCGGAAAGAGGCGGTCGAGATGATGGGAGATGACGTCCTCCACCGGCACGAAGCGCAGCGCGCGGTCTCTCGGCTCGGGCACCTGCACCCAGCGCGGCAGGATGTGCGGCGCCTTGATGCGGGCGAAGCGCGGCGCGTCGTCGCCGGGCAGCCGGATGGAGACGCCGAGCGACAGGCTGACGTTGGAGATGAAGGGAAACGGATGCGCCGGGTCCACCGCCAGCGGCGTCAGGATGGGAAACATCCGGCGGTCGAACTCCTCCGCCAGGTGGCGGCGCTCGCCAGCCTTGAGCTCTCCCCAGGGGACGATCTCCAGCCCGTGCTGGCGCAGAGCCGGCAGCAGCTCGTCCCTGAGCAGCCGCCGCTGGCGCGACACCAGGGGCCGCACCGCCGCGTTGATGGCAGCGAGCTGCTGGCGGGGAGTGCCGCCGCTGTCGGGACCCAGCTCGCGGACGTTGCTGGCGAGCTGCTGCTTGAGGCCGCCCACCCGCTTCATGAAGAACTCGTCGAGATTGGAATCGAAGATGGCAATGAACTTGAGCCGTTCCAGCAGGGGATTGTCCGGGTCCTCCGCCTCCCTCAACACCCGGGCATTGAACTCCAGCCAGGAGAGCTCGCGGTTGAGGAGATTGGGGATTTCGACGCGCTCGATGCGGTCTTCGAGGCGCTCCGGGCGCGATGGATTGGGCTCTGTCACGGGAATCGGACCTCCGGCAGGCGAACGAATCGCCGGCCCAAATCTTGACACAACAGGCCACGACAGTGCCATGACAGCCAAGTGACGAACGCGCGTCGGCGCCATTGGGCGTGAAGCGATCCTCTACAATCGAACACGTGAGCTCTCTACCTGGAGTGGTCGTTCAACCGTTGACGTTCCCGAACTCGGGCGTCTCCGGCGAGCCGTTGACTGCGGGAGCTTCCGGCCTGGCCGCGGTGCCCGCCCGCGAGCGCTTGGCGGCCATCGACATCGGCTCGAACTCCATCCACATGGTGGTGGCCGAAGTCGGCGCCAGCGGCGGCTACCGTCTCTTGGGCCGCGAGCGGGAGATGGTACGGCTGGGCAAGACCGGCTTCGCCGACGGCGCCCTCTCCGAGGCGGCGATGCAGGACGGCCTGGAAACACTGGCCAAGATGACCACGATCGCCAGCCTCAAGGGCGCGGAGCGGGTGGTGGCCGTCGCCACCAGCGCCGTGCGCGAGGCGGCCAACGGCGCCGACTTCCTGGCCCGCGTCAAGGCCCACACCGGCCTCGACGTCCAGCTCCTCACCGGCGTCGAAGAGGGAGAGCTGATCTACCGCGCGGTCCGCGAAGTGGTGGATCTGGGGCCCGGTCCCGCCGCCGTGGCGGATATCGGCGGCGGCAGCACAGAGTGGATCGCCACTCGCGGCGGCGAGGTCGAGCAGGTGGTGAGCCTCGCCCTCGGCTCGCTGCGCTGTGCCGTCGAGGTCCCCGGCGACCCGCCCACCGGCGCCTCCCTCGACCGCCTGCGCCGCAAGATCTCCCGGCGCCTCACCGAGACCGTGCCCCGGGGACCGGTGGAAAGGCTGGTGGCCACTTCCGGCACCGCGGTCTGTTGCGCCGACCTCGTCGACTTCTTCGCCGACCGGCCGTGGAAGGAGCTCTCCGCCGGCCTGCGCGAGGTGCGCACCCGGGACCTCGGCCAGCTCGTCGAGCGGCTGCGCACCCTGAAACGGCGCCAGATCGCCGCCCTGCCGCCGGTGGGCGGCCCGCGCTCCGAAAGCCTGTTGGCCGGCGCCGTGCTGCTCCAGGAGCTGGTGGCCCACGCCGGCGTCGATCGCTTCCAGGTCTCCGATCGCGCCCTGCGCGAGGGTCTCGTGCTGGCGGCCCTCGGCCAGCCGGTTCCCGCCCTCGGCGAGCCTGAGGATCTGCGGCGGCGACAAGTACTCCGCGTCGCCGAGCGGGCCGACACCGTCTACCGCCACAACCTGCAGACGGCGCGCCTCGCCACCCGCCTCTTCGACGTTACCGCCTCGGTCCACGGCCTCGGCAGCCGCGAGCGGGAGTGGCTGGAGTATGCCGCCCTGCTCCACGACATTGGCTACTCCATCCACTACCAGGGCCACCACAAGCACGCCTACTACCTCATTTCCAACGCCGTGCTCGACGCCTTCGACCCGCGCGAGATCGAGATCGTCGCCCACGTCGCCCGCTATCACCGGGGGGCCACCCCCAAAAGCAGCCATCCCACCTTTGCCGCCCTCAAGCCCTGGCAGCAGCGGATCATCCGCCAGCTCACCGCCCTGCTGCGGATCGCCGACGCCCTGGATCGCACGCACGCCTCGCGCGTCGAGGAGATCTACGGCTCCATCCGCGCCCGCAAGGTCACCCTGGAAGTGGTATCGCGCTATGCCGTCGACCTCGAGCTGGAGGCGGCAGGGGAACATGGCAGGTTTTTTGAATCAGTTTTTGGCCGTAGCCTCCGCCTGCGGCAGGGGCTGGAAGTCGTGGCCGACTGAGAAGAACTCTCATCCCCGCGTTGTAAGAACCTCTCCACTCTGTCCCACCTGTTGCAGCAATTGCCTTTGCTCCGGTAAATCACGGTGTCACAAAGAGTTAACACGATTCTCACAAGGGCTTCACACGCTCTTCTGTGGAAAACTCTCCGCTTCGATGCCCTGTGCTCTTCACGGCGTCTGCCGTAAATCCTCAAACTCAATCAAATCAGCGGCTTGCGCGCGTTGCACAGCAGCTTGGTCAAAGTGGAGAAAGGCCCGGAAATACGGCCTCGCCCAGCGCTTTGCGGGCTCTTTTCCACAGGATTTTCCGCATCCTTTGTGGAAGACTCCGTGATAGCCTCCGCTCAATGGCACGAGAGCGGATTCTGGTTATCGAGGATGAGCCCGACATTGCCGAGGTGTTGCAGTACAACCTCGAGAAGGAAGGTTTCGCCGTGGAAGTGGCGCGGCGGGGAGACTCCGGATTCGAGGCCCTGCGGCGCGAGCCGGCGGACCTCGTCCTGCTCGATCTGATGCTTCCCGGCGTCGACGGCCTGGAGCTGACCCGCATGCTCAAGCGGGACGCAGCCACCTCCCGGTTGCCCATCGTCATGCTCACGGCCCGGGGCGAAGAAGTGGACCGCATCGTGGGCCTCGAGCTGGGCGCCGACGACTACATCAGCAAGCCGTTCAGCCCTCGCGAGGTGGTGCTGCGTGTCAAGGCGGTCCTGCGTCGCCGGCAGCCCGAAGAAGCCAATGGCGACTTACTGGAGGTTGGCGGCATCCAGCTCGACATCGGCGGCCATCAGTTGCGGGTGCGGGGCCAGGAGATGCCGCTGACGGCCACTGAGTTCCGTCTGCTCCGCCTGCTCATGGAGCGCGGCGGCCGGGTGCAGACCCGGGGGCAGCTCCTGTCCGACGTCTGGGGCTATGCCGAGGACATCGACAGCCGGACGGTGGACACTCACATCCGGCGCCTGCGCCGCAAGCTTGGCTCCGAGGCTGACCGCATCGAGACCGTCATCGGCGTCGGCTACCGGCTGAGGCCCTGATCTCAAAGTGCGGCGCCTGGGTCTGCCGCCGAAGCTGCGGCTCGCTCCCCTCTGGCCCGCCCTGGCGGCCCTCGCAGTCGGCGGCGCCTTCCTCTGGTTCCTTCTCCCCGGTCTGTTCGAGCGCACGGCTTCGGTGCAGCTCTTCGACACGCTGCGCATCCTTTCGCCCATCGTCGAGCGCAAAATCTCCGAGGATCCCAACGACCCCAAAATCTGGGTGCGGCAGCTCGCCGCCGACAGTGGCCTGCGGCTGACCCTGATCCGCCGCGACGGCGTGGTGATCGCCGACAGCTCCGTGGCGCCGGAGCGGGTGCCGGCCATGGAGAACCACAGCCACCGCCCCGAGGTTCGGGAGGCGCTGGCCCGCGGTTCGGGAATGTCGGTGCGCACGAGTGCGACGACAGGGGAAACCTACGTCTACGCCGCCCAGACCCTGGCCGGCCCCCGCGGCGAGGCCTACATCCTGCGCCTGGCGGAGCCCTTGGAACAGCTTCAGGCGCTCCAGGGCAGACTGGCCACGTCTCTGGCGCTCGCCGCGCTCGTGGCGGGCCTCGCCATTCTCGTCACCTCCCTGTGGCTCGACCGGCGGCTCTTCCAGCCCCTTTCGCGCCTCATCGCCGACGCGCGGGACATCGCCGCCGGCCGCGCCGCTCGCGTCCAAGTTCCGGATGAGGACGAGCTGGCGGCCCTCGCCCTGGCTCTCAACCGTCTGGCGGCCACCGCCGAGGAACAGTTCGAAGTGGTGCGCAAGGAGCGGGACCAGCTCCGGCAGATTCTCGCCAGCATGTCGGAAGGAGTGCTCGTCGTGGGGCCGGACGGCCGCGCCCTGATGATCAACCCCGCCTTCTATCGACTGTTCGACCTCAAGGGCGACTTCGCGGGCCGGCCGGTGCTGGAGATCATCCGCCATCCACGCTTCGCTCGGTTGATCGACGACACCTTGCGCCGCGGCGAGCCGCAGAGCGGCCAGATCGAGCTCGCCACCCCCGAGCGCCGCACCCTGCTGCTGGCCAGCTCGCCACTAACCTTAGGCGGACACCACGGCGCCGTGGTGGCGACTCGCGACACCACCGACCTCACCCGCGTCGCCGACATGCGCAAAGACTTTGTGGCCAACGTCTCCCACGAGCTCAAGACGCCGCTCGCCGCCATCCGCGGCTACGCCGAGACGCTGCGCGACGGCGCTTTGGAGGAGCTCACCACCGCTCGCCGCTTCACCGATCGCATCGTCAGCCAGTGCCGGCGCCTTCAGGAGCTGCTGGACGACCTTCTCACCCTCTCTCGCCTGGAAGGCGTTGCGCCAGCACTGGAGCGTGAGCCTGTCGCCCTCGGCGCCGTCGTCCACCGCGCCGTCGAGCTGATCTCCGCAGTCGCCCGCGAGAAGCAGGTGGAGATCGCAATCGAGACTGGAGAGGAGCCGCTGCCGCCCGTACTGGGCGATCCCGACGGCTTGGAGCGACTGGTGCTCAACCTCCTCGACAATGCCATCAAGTACAACCGGCCAGAAGGCCGTATCACCCTCCGGCTCTCAAGGTCGGATGGCGAAGCGGTGCTCGAAGTGATCGACACGGGAATCGGCATCCCCCCCGAGTCCATCCCCCGCCTCTTCGAGCGTTTCTACCGCGTCGACAAAGGGCGCGCCCGCGAAGAAGGCGGCACCGGCCTCGGCCTCGCCATCGTCAAGCACGTGGCCCAGACCCACGGCGGACAAGTCGAAGTCGAAAGCCGCATCGGACAGGGCTCGACTTTCCGGGTGAGGTTGCCGTTGGGACGGTGAGAGAGGATTCCTGCGGCATCGAACCAGGAAGATATTGTCTATTGACGAATATCTAAATAACACCTATCCTTGCGCACCTACTGGTTGATGGACCAAGCAGACAGCCAAGCTCGGCTATCTGTAACCAAAGAGGAGCTGCAATGAGATACCCAACCGAGATCCGAGTTGTCTTGCTGGGAATCGTCCTAGCCGCCAGCGTAAGCGTTCAAGCCAACGCAAGCGGCTGTGGAGAAACGAGTTGCGTTGCGGTGCAGGGAACCTATATCAGCCACTTCACGGGCGCCGGCTGTACCGGCACCGAGTCGTACTACCTGCCCTACGATGGCTACGGCTACGACTGCCGGACTTGGGACGGCGGCGGCCTGTGCGGCACAGCCCAGCACACCGTTACCAACACCTCCTACCGCTACCTCGGCACCTGCTATGACGCCTGGCCATCCGGGAACACTCTCAGCGAATTCGTGACGGTTTACCGCTGCGGGGAAACCAATTGTTTACCGCCGCAGGGCGCCTACATCAGCCATTACACCGGCGCCGGCTGTACCGGCACCGAGTCGTACTACCTGCCATACGACGGCTATGCCTACAACTGCCGGCCCTGGGACGGCGGCGGCGATTGCGGCACGACCCAACACACGGTCACCAATCGCTCCTATCGCTACCTCGGCACCTGCTATGACGCGTGGCCGTCTGGCAATACCTTGAGCCAGTTTGTCACCGTGTATCGCTGAGGTGCTTGACGTAACCAGTTTCACTCTCTCGGAAGGCTCGGGATCGAGTCTTCCGAGATAGAACGATACGAGAGTGGCTTCCTTCGCCTCCCCTCACGAACCAAACCTGTTTCGCCGCAGCGCCCCAGTCCGGGCGGGGAGGAGCTACTGGACAACCTTCTCACCCTCTCCGCCTGGAAGGCGTCGCGGCGGCGCTGGAGCGTGAGCCCGTCGCCCGCGAGAAGCGGGTGGAGATCGCGATTGAAACCGGGCGCGTGGGCTCGACCTTACACTCTTGCCAAGATGAAACCCATGAAGCGCGCAACTCGATTGAGCAGCAAGGGTCAGGTCGTCATTCCCAAGCCCGCCATCGACAATCTTTATGGCTGCTTGAAGAATCTCCCGAGGAATCCTCTCGCGGACCTTGAAGCCAAGCACCAAGCCGAGATCGCAGCAGAGATTCTCGCGCTCGCGGCGGCCAGCCTTTCTGACATCCCAGCCGAAGAACTGCGCTCATTGGCCCGAAAACTTCAAGAGCCGGAAAGCTGAGCCGATAGAGCACGAGCCGGTTGTACTCGATACCGACACCTTGTCCGAGCTTAGCGAGTTTAAGAGCTAGACAGACCGGGGGGCGAAAGGCGGGCACCTGCTTCCCGGCACTGTCCCTCCGACAAGTCATGACGCGAGTGGCCGGCCCATCCGGCCCAACGGGTCGGACTGAAGTTGACTCGATCAGAACTGGCACATTTATTCTGTGACGAGCCCTAAGAAGTTGACGCCGCTTGAGGCCGAGGACTCCATCGACACCCTCTACGGCTGCTTGAAGGCTCTCCAGAGAGATCCCCTTGCGGACCTTGAAGCCGAGCACCACGCCGAAATCTCAGCCGATCCTCACTCTGACAGCGGCCAGCCTCTCTGACGTCCCAGCCGCGGAGTTGCCCTCCCTGACCCGAAGACTCCAAGAGCCGGAAAGCTGAGCGGATGGAGCACGAGCCAAAGCGATGACGGAGTACCTGGCCCGTGAATCGGAGCGCAGCATCTCTCTGCTCGATCTTGCGCCCCTGCTGGAGCCTTGGCCGCGCTCGGAACTGCTGGATGAGATGCGGAGCCGATGATCCATGAGCAAGACGAGCCCGGCAAGGGCGAGGAGGCGAAGTCCCATGCTTCCGTTCAGCTCCTCCTCTTCTCCATCATCTTCTTGAGATCCTGCCGGATCTGGCGCTGATCCGCAGAGAGTTTGGCCTCGTCCGCGTCCAGCAGCCATCCGAGGCGGGTCTCAAGCTCTCGCGCGCCGGTCTCGTCTCCCAAGTCCCGTCTCGTATTCAAGAGGTTCCACTCGGCCAGGCTGGTCTCCGGATGCTGGGGTCCGAGGAGGCGCCGGCGGGTTTCCAGGACCTGCTCCTCCAGGAGGCGCGCCTTCGCCAGCTCCCCCTGGGCGTGGAGGACCAGGGCCAGGTTGGCCATGGCCATCAGAGTGTTCGGGTGATCCGTCCCCAACTTCCGGCGTAGCGCCTCCAACACCTGCTCGTCCAACTGGCGCGCCTGGGCAAGGTCGCCCTGGTCGGCGAGGGTCATGGCCAGGTTGTTCATCGCCCCCAGAGTGTCCGGATGGTCCGCCCCCAGTTGGCGGCGGCGCGAAGCCAACACCTGCTCCTGGAGCGGCCGGGCGTGCGCCAGGTCGCCCTGAGCGCGGAGGGTGTCGGCCAGATTGTTCATCGCCGTCAAGGTGGACGGATGATCCGCCCCCAGCTGGCGCCGCATCGCTTCCAGAACCTGCTCCTGGAGCGGGCGCGCCCGGGCCAGATCGCCCTGCTCGACGAGAGTCGAGGCCAGGTTCGACATCGCCTCCAAGGTGGCCGGGTGATCCGCCCCCGAGCGGCGGCGTCTCGCCTGGACGACCTGCTCTTCCAGAAGCTTTGCCTGCGCCAGATCGCCCTGGCCGACGAGGATCGAAGCCAAGTTCGCCATCGCCGTCAAGGTATCGGGATGGTCCGCCCCGAGCTGGCGTCGACGCGCCTCCAACACCTGTTCTCCCAGTTGGTGCGCCTGCGCCAGGTCGCCCTGGGCGTAGAGGGTCATGCAGAGATTGGACAGCGCCGACACTGTGTCCGGATGATCCGGGCCGAGCTTGCGGCGCAGCGCCTGCAGCACCTGCTCCTCCAACTCGCGCGCTCGCGCCCACTCCCCCTGCGCCCGGAGGGTGAAGGACAGGTTGTTCATCGCCGTCCAGGTCTCGGGGTGCTCCTCGCCGAAGCGGCGGCGCAGGCCTTCCAGCACCTGCTCCTTGAGCGCACGGGCGCCGGCGAGGTCACCCCGATCCTCGCGGACGATCGCGAGGTTGCCCTGGATGGGCCACTCGAGGTCCGAACCGGCGCTCCGGGCGGCGGCGAGCGATCGCGCAAGGACCGCTTCGGCCGTGGCGTAGTCGCCGTCCTCCGTGAGGGCGATGCCGAGCTGATTCAGAGTGGCCGGATGCTCGCCGAGCAACTCGACGGCTCGCCGATAGGCCGGCACGGCTTCATGGTAGCGCCCCTGCTCGGCGAGCGCCCCCGCGAGGAAGCAAGCACGGTCCGCCACCCTCTCCCGCGACTTTCCCCTTTCCTTCACCGGCGCCTCGGCGAGCTCCTTCTCACTCGCCGCGAGCGCCTTGCCCAGCCGCTCCGCGGCCAGGGGATAGTTCTTGGCGTAGAACGCCGCCAGCCCCTGCTCATAGAGATCCGGGGTCTTCTCCACCGCCGCGCGGATCGCCGCGTCGACCTCCTCCGGCTTCAGTCCGTAGGCCGAAGCCTGGTCTCGGAGCACGGAGCGGCGTTGCTCCTCTGTGATTTCGGACTTGGCCTGCCGCAGCCTGCTCAGCTCGGTGAGGATCGACTGCTCGATCGCCTTGCGACCCTCGCTGCTGCCCAAGAGGGCCTCTTTGTCCGCTTTCCTCGACAGCACCACGGGAACGGGCTCATCGCCAACGAATCGGGGTACTCGCACTCGCTGGTGCCAAGGGCTGATAAAGACCCAGGGGCCCTCGTCGCTAGCCAACGGGACGACTTGCAGGGTGACCTCCTGCTCTTCCTTAACTCCGGCTGCCAGACGGAGCCGCGCTTTCCCGTCTGCACCCGTCCTCTCGGTGGAGCCTTCCTTGACAACACCGATGCGGACCCGTGCGAGCGGCTTCTTGTCCAGATAGGTGACGTGGACAATCAGGACGCCGTCCTCTGCCCGGGCAGTTCCTACGGTCAGGAGGCCGAGGAGGACCCCGGCCAGACGGATAATACGGCGTCGGGTCGTCATTTCCGCTGAAGGACCAAGGTGGCCGGGCCGTTCCCTGCCGGGTGGTCCTGGTCAACAGGCTGGAAGCCCTGCTTCTCGGCGTGCAGCCTGACCATCTGTCCCAGGGCCGCATGCGCAGCCAGTACGAAACCACCCTCCGCGCCGGTCGTGACGGCTTCCGCTTCATACCCAGCGACATTGACCCTGGCTCCTGAGAGGGAATGACCGTCCTCATCCTGGACACTCCCCAGCAATCTGGCCGAGCGGTCCTCCCGCAAAGCGATGGAGACCACCGGCTGGAAATCCTTGTCCAGCGTGATTTCCCGGCTTCCGCGCAGGAAGGCCGAGGGCTTGTCCGCGTACACGGTCACCGTACGGTCCGCCGGCAGGGCGCCAGCCGGGACGTCCACCTGCCAGCCCCCCTCGACTTTCTTCCTCTCGCCCCCCACGGTCGACCGTACCTCGGCGTCCTCGACGGGCTGCCCCTGCGGCCCGAGCACGGTCACCCGCAGCCGATACAGGTCTGGGCTTGGTGCCGGCGCGAGCTTCGGCCAGAAGAGGAGGATGAGTGCGAAGGCCCCAAGCCCACTCGAGGCTTTGAGCCAGGAGTGCTCGATTCCGAGGTCCCCGGTCAAGAAAAAAGCCATCAGCCCCGCGAGGAGCGCGGCGAAGAGGGCGATAATCTGCTGTTTGAATCCAGCCAGCCGCTCTGGCGCAAACCAGACCAGTGCCATCAGGAACGCGAGCAGAATCGAGCTGAAAATCCAGCTTCCCCGCGCCCGATGCCTGGCGCGGCTCAACGGCTGGGACGAGGTGCCTTTGCGCGACGGATTCATTGGATTCCCGTCGCCGCCAACGCCGCCCGCACCCGCTCCGGCGTCAACGGCAGCCGGTACATCCGCTTGCCAGTGGCATCGAAGACGGCATTCGCCACCGCTCCGCCCAGCGGCACGATCGCCGGCTCTCCGGCCCCTTGCGGCTCGACTGCGTCGTTTTTCACCAGCACGGTTTCGATCTTCGGCAGCGCCGAAAAACGCGGCAAGTGGTAGCTGTCGAAGGCTTTGTCGAGAACCTCCCCGCCGCGGAAGCGCAACTCCTCGCTCAGGACGTAGCCGAGCCCCATGGTGATGCACCCTTCCATCTGCATTTTGGCGCCGTCGGGATTGACGACGATCCCGATATCCTGCGCGGCCACCACCCTCGCGACTTTGATCACGCCCGTGGCCACGTCGACCGCGACCTCTGCGATCAATGCCACGTAGCTCCCGGCGTCGATACCGCAGGCGATCCCTCGTCCTTTCCCTGAGCCCGCGGGCACCTTCGCGCTTTTCCATCCGAAGGCCTCGCCCGCCGCTTGGAGCACCTTTCGCATGCGCGGATCGGAGGTGTTGCGCAGACGGAATTCGAGGGGATCGATGCCGGCCGCCGCGGCCATGAGATCGATCTGTGACTCGGCGGCGAAGACGTTCATGCGGGCGCCCGGCGCGCGCCAGGGCCCGGTCGCGAACGGGTGAATGCCGTTTCCTGCGTGCTGGCCGTAGTTGATGTCGCCGAAGGCCCGCACGCGGGCATTGGGAACGTCGTAGAAGAGAGCCGCGCCGCGATCGCCGGAGGCGTAGACGGAATAATCCCAGAGGGAGATCTTGCCGTTGGCATCGACCGCCGACGTGACCTTCACCACCGACGCCGGATCGAAGGTGTCGTAGAAGAACTCCTCGGCACGGGTCCATTGGACCTGCACCGGCTGACCCGTCGCGACCGCCAGCCGCGCCGCCTCGATCGCCTGCCGGCCGCCGCTCTTGCCGCCGAAGCCGCCGCCGAGAAATGGCGTAATTACGCGCACTCTCTGGGGTTCGACTTTCAACGCCTGGGCGATCTGGTCGCGCAGCGGGAAGGGCGTCTGGGTCGACGCCCAGACGGTCACCCGGCCGTCCTTCGGCTCGGCGACGGCGGTGTGTGGCTCCATCGGGGCATGCGCGACATAACCCTTGCGATAGGTCGCCTCGAAAAGGTGGGAGGCCGCGGCCCGCACGGCGGCGATGTCGCCGCGGTGATCCTTCTCGTCGGCGTGGGTCGCCGTCTTCTCGACGTGATCGAAGATGCTGTCAGGGTCGAGATCCAGGGTCTCCGTCTTCCACTCGGGCTTCGCCTCCGCGAGCGCCTCGGCAGCGGCTTCGGGATCAGGGTGAAGGAACGCCACGAGACCGTCGAGCTTCACGACCTTCACGCCCGGGCGCCCCTCGGCAGCGGCGGTGTCGACCTTCACGAGAGTCGCGCCATGCGAGGGCGGACGGAGGACGCGGGCGTAGAGGAGGCCCGGAGGCCGGATGTCGCCGGCGTACTTGGCGGCGCCGGTCACTTTCTCCTTGCCGTCGAACCGGTGCGGCGATTTCCCCATCACCTGGAACTGCGCCACCGAGCGGAGCACCGCCTTCTCGCCGACCAAGCGAGCGATCTTCTTGCCCTTCGCGAGCTCGGCGTAGGTCACCTTGCGGCTCGGGTTGCCTTTCACCGACACGACGCCGTTTTCGATCGTGAGATCAGCTTTCGCGGCTCCCAGCTTTGCCGCCGCCAGGTTGAGCAGGACGGCGCGCGCCTCCGCCGCGGCGGCGCGGAGAACCGGGCCGAACATGCGGGTGGTGAGCGAGCCGAAGGTCCCCATATCCCACGGGCAGAGATCGGTGTCGCCGAGCACCATGTCAACTGATTCCAGCGCCACGCCGAGCTCCTCGGCCGCCATCTGCGCCTGCGAGGTGAGGACTCCCTGCCCCATTTCGATCTTGCCGGAGAAGACGGTGACCCGGCCGTTCTCGCCGATCAGCAAGTAGGCGTTGAGATCCTCCGGGTACATCCGCCGCCGTTCCTGCGCGAAGAGCTCGGCCGGTCCCACCGTCACCAGGATGGCGATGCCGCCGCCCACCATCTTCAGGAACTGGCGCCGGTCGAAGCCACGCGAAAGCTCTGGCTCCAAGCTCAGTTCCGGGTTCAGTACGGGGCTCACGCCTTGCCTCCTTTCGCCTGCGCCACGGCTTCGACGGCGTCGAGGATCCGAGTGTGCGCGCCGCAGCGGCAGAGGTTGTGCTCGAGCCGCACGGCGACCGCCTCGCGGCTGGGCGACGGCTCTTCCTTGAGGAGGGCGGAAGCCGTGAGGATCATTCCCGGCGTGCAGTAGCCGCACTGGAATCCGCCGTGCTCGAGGAAAGCCTGTTGGAGAGGATGAAGAGTGCCGTTCTGCGCCAGCCCCTCGATCGTCGTGACCTCACGGTTGCGCACCTCACGGAGCGGAGTGATGCAGGAGCGGACCGTCTCGCCGTCGACGAGAACCGTGCAGGCGCCACAGATCCCGGCGCCGCAGCCGAACTTGGCGCCGGTCAGCCCCAAGTCGGTGCGCAGCACCCACAACAGCTTGCGGCTGTCGTCTGTGTCGAGAGAGGTTGGGCGGCCATTCAGGCGGAAAGGAATCGATGCTTTCATCAGGCACCTCAATGGAGAGCTCACGAAGTCTACGCCGAATTCTGCTGACACGCACCGCCTGAAATACGCTCCACTCCAGCCAAAAGCCGACGCTTGACCCGCCGCCGCCGTACAATTCTACGAAGACTCGGTTGTACCCGCTTCATCCCATGGCTGCCCGGCCTGGCCCGGCTCGCGAATGCCGGGGCTCGCTCCAGCCCCAACGGCCTGCACTGCGAGGTCCTGACATGATCCGTTCTCCCCTCGTCACGACCCCTTCCGATTCGGCGCCCACCTCGGGCGGGCGCTGGCTCGTCGTCTCCTTCCACGACCTGGCTCCCCATTCGCAACGGCCTTGCCAGGATCTCCTCCCCCAGCTTGCCGAGCTTGGCGTGCCGAGGGCGTCGCTGCTCGTCGTCCCGCGCTGGCACGAGATGGAATCCATCCGCGACCGCCCTTTCTTCCAGCGCTGGCTCCTCTCGCTGACCGAAGCCGGCCACGAGATCTGCCTCCACGGTCTTACCCACCGGGCGGCGCGAGGCGAGTTCCATCGCATCGACGGCGACCGGGCCGAGGTCAAAGTGCAGGAGGGGGCCGATCTTCTCTCCAGCCTGGGCTGTCCGGCCCGCGGCTTCGTACCCCCGCGCTGGCGCCTCAGCCCCGCCGCCCGCGACGTGCTGCGCCGCCGCGGTTTCGTCTACACCGCCACCTTCCAGCACCTCGATCTGTTACAGGAGAACCGGCGCGTCGCCGCTCCCGCGGTGGTCTTCGACGCCCGCAACCTGTGGCGCCGCATGGTCTCGCCCCTGGTGGGCCGGCTCCGCTTCGCCGCCAGCCGGCAGGCGCCCATCCTGCGCATCGCCGTCCATCCGGGCGACCTCTACGAGCCCGCGGTGCGGCGCACTCTCGTCGCCCTGCTGCGCGAATCGCTCGTCGATCGCGTGCCGGTAACCTACGGCGAGCTCGCCGACCGCGTGGCGAGCGGCGCCGCGGTGCCCTGAAACAGGCGCTGAAACAAGCGCAGGCGAAACCGCCGTCACACCGTTGACGGCAAGTTGTAACAGGCCTGTGAGGGTTCAGGAGTTAAGATCCTCAGGCGAAAGGAACTCTCTTCATGGAACGACGACTGGACCAGGATCTCGATCGCGTGCGCCAGATGCTGCTGAAAATGGGCGGCATGGTCGAAGGGATGGTCGCCAAGGCGACGCAGTCCCTGCTCGATCGCAACAATCAACTGAGCACCGACGTGATCGAGGGCGACAACGAAGTCGACCGCTTGGAGATCGAGATCGACGAGCTGTGCCATCTCATTCTCGGCACCAAGCAGCCGACGGCGGTGGATCTGCGCTTCCTGGTGGCGGTGATGAAGATCAACAGCGACCTCGAGCGCATCGGCGACTCGGCGGTGAACATCGCCCAGTCCGTGCTCCAGCTCAACGAAGTGCCGCCGCTCAAGCCCTACATCGACCTGCCGCACCTCTCAACGCTCGTGCAGGACATGGTGCGGCGCAGCCTCGACGCCTTCGTGCGCCGCGACGCCCGCCTCGCCACCGAAGTCTGCGGCTCCGACGACGCGGTGGACGGCCTCTACAAGCAGCTCTTCCGCGAGCTGCTGACCTACATGATCGAGGACCCGAAGACGGTGAGCCGCGCCCTCCATCTGCTGCTCATCTCGCGCAACATGGAACGCATCGCCGATCATGCCACCAACATCGCCGAGGACGTCATCTATTACGTCGAAGGCCGCGACATCCGCCACTCCGGCGCCCACCTCGCCGACGAGGCGGTCCGTAAGAGTGGTTGAAGCGAAATGAGCGAAGACAAGCGCTTCAAGGTTCTCTTCCTCTGCACCGGCAACTCCGCTCGTAGCATCCTTGCCGAATACCTGATGCGCAAAACGGACCGCCGGCGCTTCGAATCGTTCAGTGCCGGCTCCCATCCCAAGGGCCGGGTCCACCCGCTGGCCCTGCGTCTGCTCAAAGAGGTCTACAAGATCGACGCGAGCGATGCCCGCAGCAAGTCCTGGGATGAGTATCAGGATATCTCGTTCGACTTCGTCGTCACCGTCTGCGACAACGCCCGCGAAAGCTGCCCCTACTGGCCCGGCCAGCCCATCGTCGCCCACTGGGGCGTGCCCGACCCGGCGGACTTCGAGGGTCCCGAGGCCGAGCAATACGCCCTCTTCAAAGACGCCGGCCGCGTCCTCGCCCGTCGCATCGAGCTCTTCTGCAACCTCCCTCTCGAAAAGCTGGACCGTCTGAAGATCGAAGCGCTCACCCGCGAGATCGGCCAGAGCGCGCCGGTCGAGGCGTAGAACCAGTTCGCCCTCAGTGTCGAAGGGTTCGCAGCTTCCTGACCCGACTTGCCGATGGCTTGCCCCGGCTTGCCGATGACCAGACCCGAGTGGCGGATGTCCCGACCCGAGCTGGCGACGACCGGACCTGAGTCGCCAAGGAGCCGACCCGAGTTATGCATGACTTGACCCGAGTTGAGGGTCAACGGGCCCGCGGGTCAAGTCATCCGACCCGTGGGTCAAGTCAGCTGACCCGTGGGTCAAGTCATCCGACCCGCGGGTCAAGTCATCCGACCCGCGGGTCAAGTCGTCTGACCCGTGGGTCAAGTCGTCTGACCCGTGGGTCAAGTCAACGGACCCGTGGGTCAAGTCAGCTGCCCCGCGGGGCAAGTCGTCTGACCCGTGGGTCCGCTGACTCGATTCGCGGGGCAGATGACCCACGAACGGGGGCGAATGGCTCGCCGACGCTGGAGCGCTCCTCTACACCCGGGGCTATCGCTTCCCTATTCGAGCGCAGCCGGCTTCACCCAGTGGCGGTGAAAGTACTCTCTCAGGCGGGAGAACACCGAGTCCAACCGGCGATGCGTCAATGCGTCACGGAAGACCAGCCACGCTGCGAGAGCATAGCTGTGGAGTCCCCAGCTTTTCATGACCGGATAGCACTGCTCCACGAGGTCGGCCGCCCTCTTCGGCTCGCCTTTGAAGACGAGCAACTCTGCGAGGTCGATCGAGAGGAGGACGAGCTCGTGATGGAGATTCCGCGCCTGGAATTCCTCCCAGAGCTGCTTGTAGATGTCCTCGGCCTCCGCGAGCTCGCCAAGATTGCGGGCGATCCGCCCCTCCAGCCAATGGAGGCGAAGTTGAGTCCAGTCGTCAGGAAACTGCTTGTAGAGAGGACGAGCCCGGTCGAGCACAGCGAGGGCCTCCTCCGGCCGGCCGCTGTCGTTGAGGAACAAGGCGAGATCGTGCTGGGCACATAGGTCGAGCCGAGGCTCCTTCCCAGAATCGATCAGAGTGAGCCCCCGCTGGATGTGGGACAGCGCCCGCTCGGGGTTGACGTACCCAATTGCGTCTCCCATCTTGAGGAGTGTACGGCCCTGTTGGTGTTTGTCGCCCACGCGCCCATACAGCACCAAAGCCTCTTCGAGCGCGGCCTCCGCCGTCTCGAACTCGCCCATGTCCCGCATGTACGCGGATTCAAGGCTGAGGATATAGGCCGCTTCCACCGGCTCACCGGTGCCCTCCTCGGAGATTCGCCACGCCTCGTTGAAGGCCCGGCGAGAGCCCTCGAAATCTGAAGCAAGCCGCTTCATGTTGCCGAGGGCAGCGCACGCGGTAGCCCGAAGGTCCGCCACTCGCTTCTGTCCCACGACTTCCGGATCGAGATGTTCTGCGACTACGATGGCGAGACGAACAATATCGACCGCCTCCGCCGGCTCCGAGCGCATGTACCACCGGCTCGCCTCCAGCAGTCGGACGTAGAGACCCCAATTCTGATAGCGCGCGTCGGACTCAACCGTCGCGAAACGCACTTGGGGATTCAGAGGCTCCAAGGCCGCCCACTGGCCCCAACCGCGGAGCTTTTCCACCGCCAGCCTCTGCTCTTGGGTGGTGGCGAACGTCAGGGCGCGCTGGAAAACCTCTTTGTAGACGTCAGGCTCCCTCACCGCACCGGCTTCCGAGCTGGCTTTGCGGGCGCTCTCCAGACACTGGGAGCACCCGCTCAACAGATGCCGTACCAGCCGGCGCGCCTCGTCTCGTGTAGTTTCGGCGCGGAGAAACCGGTCCAGCAACTCGCTTTCCACATGTCCGTCAGCCATGAATCCCCCCTCTTGTCTTCTGCTTGCGTGTACTCTACCATCTATTAGGAGCTGAAAGAGGCAATAAAAAACGCCGGACGATGCCGGCGGACGCTTCTCGGCTTGGTGCAAGAAAAGCTAGCTACGGCCGTCAGGATCCATGCCCGGGCCTGAGTCAGCTCCGGCGTGGGTTGTGGTGCGACCGTCCGGGCCCATGGTGCCGCCGGAGTCGGCTTTGGCTGTGATCCCGGGAAGAAGTGTTTTCTGGATCTCGGCGACGGCGTGCCAGATCCAGGCGACGAAGCCGCGATCCTGCTGCCGTGAAGGCGCCTTCTCCGCCGCACCGGCAGGAGACGCCAGGGGAATGAGGAGAATCAAGGTAAGGACGGTGCTACACAACCAGACGCTCCGTTTCATGAACGGCCTCCGTTCAAGGCAATCCCAAGTCCGCCCCACCATTGAGGCAACGGGTGGCCTCCATCCATTAACAGTGCCGCGGACGATGCAACGAACCACCTTGGCAACGATTTTGATATGTCTATTCGTTAAATTACATGTCCTCTGTCCCGCGAAGCCCTTCTCCCGCACCGTTGGTTGTTAGAGGAAGCGATTCTCTTCCGTTCGTCGCGGGAATCCGTGCCTCTGGTGGGTTCCCGGTCGCGTGAGGGAATGAAGACGTTAATTTTCATTGCTTGGGAAGGGAGGACGCCCATGCGCACCAACCCGCTTGCCGCCCGAGGTCTCCCGTCGCTCGCCGCACTGCTTCTCGCCTCAATGGCAATGGCCTCGCCGGCGCCGCCGGACCTCGCGGAAAGGGCTGACCTCGCGAGGACGCGGGCCGTCGTCGAAATCACCAGTCAGGACGGAGTCTGCTATTGGAGCGTTTCGGGCGACGACCTGATCCGGATGCCGGTCAAGGACGATCGCTTCGCCTCGATTCTTCTCTCGGCCAAGTTCGACAACGACCAGGTCTCCGTCTCCCTCGCCGGCGAAAGGGAGCCGCTGGATACCGTTCTCCTCGGTCGCTTCGCTTTTTCTTTTGGAGAGCGGGACGGCCAGCACGTCGCGGTCGATGAAGTCAAGAGCACAAGGAATGAGGCTTGGCAGCTCAGGATCATACCGCCAGGAACCGAAAAGGCTTTGAGTGGTTGTTGCGGCTGCTCTAACCTAAAGGTCAATTGTTGTCCGAAAATCGGTAAATGCCTCGTCTGCGGTACTTGCGGGGATTGCTGTGGGAATTAAGACCCGCCGGAGCTGAATCAGCGGGTCAAGGCCATGGCAGGTGCCTCCCCTGATCTCCTGGGCGTGATCCGTGGTCTGCTGCGCAGCCGCACCGTCGTGATCCTGGCACTGTCCAACCTGGCGCTGGGGATCGGGACGAGCGCGGCCATGCTGTGCCTGCTCGACGTGCTGGTCTTTCGCTCCCCGGCGCATGTTGAAGAGGCGGAGACTCTCCGGCGTATCTACATCACCGATACTTTTCCAGGAGAGGGAGAATTCACCGCGAGTGAAACCTCCTATCCCGTTCTCAAGGATCTCGAGCAGGTCCGATCCTTTTCCGTCCTGGGAGCATTCTTTTCCACCAAGGCTTCCCTGGGGCGCGGTGCGGAGGCACGAAAAGTCCGCGCGGTTCTGGCGACGCCGGGTTTCCTTCGCACGTTGGCAGTGAAACCCGAGCTCGGCCGCCTTTTTTCGGACTCCGAGGGTCAACCGGGCCGCGCGAGCTTTGTCGCCCTCCTGAGCGATGATCTTTGGAGCCGGGGCTTTGGCCGTACGGCGGACATTCTCGGCCGGCAGGTTAAAGTCGGCGACGACAGCTACACGATCGTCGGAGTTTTACCCAGCGGATTTACCGGGGTCGACCTTGAAGCGGCCGACCTCTGGTTGCCGATGAATGCGGCCGACCGCTTCATCGGACGCAACTGGGCCACAGAGCGGCGCAGTTTGTTTTTGGAGATCGTGGGCCGCCTGCGGCCGAAAACGACGCCGGAGAGCGCCGCCGTTGAATCCACGGCCGTTCTCCGGAACGCCGCGGCCGAAGCCGGCGATCCCCGCCCCGAAGCTCGCGTCAGCCTCGGACCCATTCAAAAAGCCAGGGGACCGGAGGCGCCGGCTTCCGTGAAGGTCACAGCCTGGTTGAGCGGGATCTCGTGGATTGTGCTCCTCGTTTCCTGCGCCAACGTCGCCAGCTTGTTGCTTCTGCGCGGCCTCGACCGGCGCCGCGAGCTGGCGATGCGCCTGGCCCTCGGTGCGCAGCGAGGCCGCCTCGCCCGCTTGCTGCTCTTCGAAGGAGTTTTATTGGCCGGACTTGGCGCCGTGGCGACGCTCCTTGTCTTCGGGTTGATGATCACCATTCTGCGGCGCCTCGTCTTGCCGGATGCGGCCGCAGGAATTGGGGCGTTGGACCTCCGCACGGCCGGCATCATCGCGGCCCTGGCGGCTGCGGCCGGCCTTCTCTCGGGAGCGGTGCCTGCCCTGTGGGCGAGCCGAAGCGACCTCACGGCGTCGATCCGGGCAGGCGCTCGCGAGAGCTTGCCGGGACGCTCGCGTTGGACGGCCGCCCTGGCTTCAGGGCAAATTGCGCTCACGTTTGTGTTGCTCATGGGAGCGGGAGAGTTCGCTCGCAGCTTGTTCAAAGTGCTTCACCTGGATCTTGGGATGGACGCGGACCGGGTGCTTGTGGCAACGGTCGAGCGAACCACTGCCGAGTATTCACGAACTCGGCTGGACGAGATCTTCCGCCGAGCCCAGGAGCGCGTCCGCCACCTGCCCGGAGTCAGCAGCGCCAGCCTCGCCGCCACCATTCCCTTCGAGAGCAGCATGGCGGATTTGCTGTCCGTGCCGGGCATTGACCGATTGCCCCGGCTTTCGACCGGCGGTCCCTACATCAATGCCGTCTCGGAGGAGTTTTTCGCGACGACCGGCACGCCCGTCCTACGGGGCCGGCCTTTCACGGCGCAGGACCGAGCGGGAGCCGCTCCGGTGGCAATGGTCAACCAAACCATGGCCCGTCTGCTCTGGCCCGGCGGGGACGCCTTGAGCCAATGCCTCAAGGTTGGAGGAAAAGAAGCGCCGTGCTCGACCGTCGTCGGAGTCGTCAAGGACGCCCGACGCTCCGACCTTCAAGAGGAGCCGACGATGCAGTTCTACATTCCCATCGAACAAGCCCGCAAGCTCACCTCACGAGCGCTCTTCGTCCGTGCCGCGGGCGACCCTGCATATCTGCTGGGATCCGTGAGGCGGGAGTTTCAAGCCGTGGAACCAAACCTCCCCTTCGTCGAAGTCCGCACCCTGGCCGATCTCCTGGCGCCGCAGATTCATCCCTGGCGCATGGGAGCGGCCGTCCTCACCCTCTTCGGCCTGCTGGCGCTGCTGCTCGCGATCGCAGGCCTTTATGGCGTGATCGCCCATTCCCTGGCACGGCGGACCTACGAGTTGGGAGTGAGAGTCGCCCTCGGCGCCCAGTGGCGGGACCTCCGCTGGCTGGCATTGCGCCAAGGGCTGGGGATCGGCCTGGCAGGCGCGGCGATCGGAGTGCTCCTCACCCTGAGCACCGCCCGGTTCGTCCAACCACTCCTCTTCCACGTTTCCGCTTCAGACCCGGGTTTGCTGGCCGCGACAGCGGCGATCGTGCTGCTCGTATCGCTCCTCGCAAGCTACGCCCCAAGCCGGCAGGTGCGGCGCCTCGATCCGACGGTGGCGTTGCGGATGGAGTGAGGTCTTGAAGCGTAAGAAGCTCAGTTGACGGGCTCGCCGGCTCCCTCCTCTGTCTGGTGTGCAATCCTGTTCAGCGTCTCGAGAGCGGCAGAGAGGTAGTTACGCATCGACTCCTCCAGGGTTGAACGCAGGCCGACCATGCTGGGACCGGTCCTAGTGGCGAGCTCATTGAGCTTCTCCGAGAAGGTCACCAGCTTCACGGCCGACTGGCGGACCTGCTCGCCGTCCGAGGGTGACAGATCCGCTGCCACTTCGAGCGTACGCTCGGCGAGCTTGCGGAGCTCCTGGCCTATCTGCCGAAGCTTCTCCAGGAATTCGACGGACTGATCGGCCATTCCAGCTTCTCCTTTCCGGAGTCGTAGTTGCACCGGCATGGTACCAGAGGTCTTGCGGAAGGAAACTCCGGGGGCTGAGGAAGGCGGAAGCTATACTCCGACATAGCGACCGGCGGCCGGCAGCTCGGTTCGCGGAATAGGGGAAACCATCATGAAAGAGTCGCGGTCCTCCTTTCTCTTCCGATCCTTGCCCTGCTTTCCTTCCCGGCTCCCGCGAGCGCTCAGCCGGCTTCACCACCTCCGGCAGCACCCGCCGGGCTCGACACCGCCCTGATCGAGCGCCTCACCGGAGCCAAAGGCGCGCTCGACGCAGCCGAAGGAGTCTTCAAGGTCAGCGTGCCGCGCACTGACCTTGGCCTCGAGGTGGCGGGCGTGCGCATGGCGCCGCGCCTCGGCCTCACGTCGTGGGCGGCCTTCAGGAAGATGGGAGACCACACCATGGTGATGGGCGATCTGGTCTTGCGGGAGGATCAGGTCAACCCCGTGATGTCCGCTGCCCTCTCCACCGGCCTCGAAGTGACGGCGCTCCACAACCATTTTCTCTGGGACACCCCGCGGGTGATGTTCATGCATATCGGCGGTCACGGTCCCCAGGACAAGCTGGCCACGGCAGTCGGCGCCGTCTTTCGCACGATGCAAGAAAAACCGGTACCGCCAACCAGGGCGGACGTCGATCCGGCGAAGACGACTCTGGACCCCAAGGCCCTGGAATCGATTCTCAACCTCAAGGGGGATTTCAAGGACGGCGTCTTGCGCTTTGCCGTGGGCAAGCCTTCTCACATGGCGGGCGAGACGATCGGCAACGCCATGGGCGTGAACACTTGGGCCGCCTTCGCCGGGAACGACACCCAGGCCGTACTGGACGGCGATTTCGCCATGTACGCCTCCGAGCTCCAAGCCGTCCTCAAAGCTCTGCGAGCAGGAGGCATCAACGTCGTCGCCATTCACAGTCACATGACGGAGGAAGAGCCGCGAGTCGTCTTCCTCCACTACTGGGGAATCGGCTCCGCCGCCCAACTCGCTCATGGGCTCAAGTCGGCGCTGGACGCCCAGGCGGCGGCAGGGAAATCCTCCTAAAAGCCCAGGCGCTGCTGGAGGGCCTTCCGGGCGGCCGGCTTCAGGTTGAAGCTCCCCAGCTTTGCATCCGGATCGGCCAGATTCATCTCCTCGCAAAGGCGATTCGACGGGTCGCCATGACCTTCCCGCCAGCAAAGATACGTCAGGTGGGCCGCGCAACCCCTGGAATCAACCACCGTCAGGTCCTGGTAGCGTTCCATGGTCTCGCCGCCGGGATCTGCCGCAACCTTGGACGGCGGCGTTCCCGCCAGCAACAGGCTTTGCGGCTGAACGCCAAACTCCCTCGTGAAGAAACGGTCTCTGGGGCACAACTTCTGCTCGGCGAACTGATCCGCCGCAAAGTCGGTGAGGACCGAGGCGCTCAAGCAGCCGGAACCTCCAAGCACCAAGGCAAGGCCGAGAAGAGCTCGCAGTTGGTGTCGCATAACTGAAAAATATATCACGCTTGGGCCGCGGCGGGACCCAAATTCCAACACGGACCCTCCGTTATATCCCCATGGATATAACGACTTGCGCTACCGGATCGCCCTTGCCAAGCCTCCGGCCCTGTGGTACACAGAAATCCGGTCGTCCAAGGCGGACGGCTTTGGGCAGGCCGGTCCCCCCGAGCCTCCCCCGAGAGATCCGCCTCCAGCAGCCCAGGTCCTGTTCTTCTCAGGTCAAGGAGGTTGTGGATGAATCCTACCCGCAGGGACTTTCTGAAACTCGGTGTTGTTGGAGGTGCGACGGCCACGGTCCTCGGCTTCGACCTGGCTCCCGCCTACGCCGAGATGCGCGAGCTCAAAATCGCCCGCGCCACCGAGACCCGGTCAACTTGCCCGTACTGCTCCGTGAGCTGTGGCGTGATCATCTACACGCTGGGCGACAAAGCCAAGAACGTCACACCGCAGGTGGTCCACGTCGAGGGGGACGCGGACCATCCGATCAACCGCGGGACGCTTTGTCCCAAAGGCTCCTCGCTCCAGCAGGACATCCTCAACCCGCGGCGCCTGATGAAGCCGCAGGTCAGGCGGCCCGGCTCCGATCACTGGGAAGACATCGGGTGGGACGCCGCCATCGACGAGATCGGCCAAAGGGTGAAAAAGGCCCGCGACGACTCGTTCGTCGACAAGGACGCCAAGGGCGCCACGGTCAACCGCTGCGAAGGCCTCGCCTTCATCGGCGGCTGTACGGACACCAACGAGTTCAACTATCTGGTCGTCAAGTCCATGCGCAGCCTGGGGGTCTGCTACCTGGAAAACCAGGCCCGAGTCTGACACGGCCCCACGGTCTCAAGTTTGGGACCATCATTCGGACGCGGGGCGATGACCAATGGTTACACCGACATCAAG
>Ga0134121_10000613_pt1 | contig 39195 bp, 30 predicted proteins | sample KB301_FD_96463 | JGI IMG/M metagenome (GOLD analysis project Ga0134121, IMG submission 96463) | Terrestrial soil microbial communities without Nitrogen fertilizer from Kellogg Biological Station, Michigan, USA - KB3-0-1 | ecosystem: Environmental > Terrestrial > Soil > Unclassified ...
CGCTGTCGCTCTGCAATTTCTCGTGGGAGCTCGTGCTCGTCGGAAACTACATCGAGGGCAGCGACGACGAAACACCTCAAGTAGTCAAAAAACTCGCCGAAGAATCGCCAAACATTCGCACGGTAATTCGACCCAAGCAGGGGATGATGGGATGGGACATGCGCATGGGCCTCGACGCCGCGCGCGGTACGTACATCGGCGTGATCGATGGCGACGGGCAGTTTCCGCCCGAGTCGATAATCGCGTGTCTGCTGAAATGTGAGCTGGAGGATCTTGATCTAACTAAAACGTACCGCGTCATTCGCGATGACGGTTTGTACCGGCGATTGATCTCAGCGGTGTACAACGCAATCTTCAGTTTGCTTTTCGGATTCAAAGTCCGCGACATCAACTCGAAACCTAAGATCATGCGGCGCGATAAGTACGAGCTGCTAAACCTCCAGTCAGACGATTGGTTTGCCGATGCGGAGATCGTGATCCGCGCGCGCGAGCTCGGGCTGAAGATCGGCGAAACACCTGTTCATTTCAAGATCAACGACAACCGGGGTTCGTTCGTAAAGCCGAAAGCGATCCTCGAGTTTACTTCGAATCTCTTGAAGTACAGATTCTCATCCAGGCTGAACGCAAAAGCCGGCTCGCTGCCCCGATCCGCCGTGGAAAAACCCTAATCTACTCTGCGTGCGATACAAACTGCCGAGACGCCAAACGGAAGTCTTCCACGTTTAAAAACGAACCGCTCAGCCGCGAAGAGCGAGCTGAATGGTCCATTCATCAGCGAAATGTTGATTCCGTATTCAGTATCCGCGCGCAAACCGAGCCAGCGCATCACGGAACGCACAACAAGCACGGGCAGAAAGAAGCTGATGTTTGCGTAGCTGGACCACTCGATTGCGAAGCCTGCCTCTTCCACTGCCTTCAACAAACGCGGCAACGTGTAGCGACGCCGATGATTGCTCACATCATCCTGAACGCCCCAAAGAAACATAAACGCTGGGACAAAAACGAGGATGCGCCCCTGCCGGCGTAAGACTCGTCTCATCTCTCGTAGTCCGGCAATGTCGTCGTCGAGATGTTCGATTACGTCGAGTGCAGTGACGAGTTCAAACGAATCGCTTTCGTATGGTAGCTGCTCGATGGCGCCGAGCTTCACGGAATCCAAACCGCGCTCGTGGCAGAAGTCGACGGCTTGCGGAGAGATGTCGACGCCTTCTGCTTTTCCGTAAGCCGCAAGCATCTTGAGATTCGCACCGGTGCCGCACCCGACGTCGAGGATTCTCTCAGTCTTCAGCTTTGTCGAAATTTTCTCGACGAGCGATTGGATAATTCGGCGTCGACCGACATACCACCAGTGCGTGTCCTCAACCTGGTAGAGGATCGGGTAGTGATGCGACTGCATCTCTTTCGGCAGATTAGCGGCGACGCTGTTACTCATCACTTCTCACTCTATTGGAGCACCAGAAAAAGTCAAGGCGACAACTCTGCGTGATCTCTGCGACCTCTGCGCCTCTGCGGTTTACATGCGTTTTCGTTTTCTTTTACCGCCGAGGCGCAGAGGACGCAGAGATTACGCAGAGTTAAATCCAATACCTCACTTCAATCCGTAAATCCAGATATGACAAACAAACTGGGACTTGTTGCTGTGGGAGCGTTGCTGCTTCTGTTTGCCCTGATTGCAAGTCGTAAGACAGTTCCCCGGGCTGAGGACAGTTCACCGAAGAGTGCCGCGTGCCGTTTTGTTTTGGCATCGTTGCATGGCAATGAACCAATCGACGAAGAAATTGCGCAGCAACAAGCCCTCGTCCGCAATGGATCGACGTCAGGATTGGAACGTCTCGGATGGATGTTCGTCAAAAAAGCTCGACTCACCTTCGACGCAAGCTATTACATCCTCGCCGAACAATGTGCTCAATGCATGGAGGCAAACGGCGCGAAAGGCCCGGATACACTCCTCTTAAACGCTCATGCATTGCAAAGCCTGCATCGTTTCCATGAGGCCGAAGCCGTCGCACGCGAGCTCGTGAGCACGCGCGAACGGCCATTTGATTACGGCGTTCTCGGAGACGTGTTAGTCGATCAGGGCAAGGTTCGTGAAGGAGCAGCGGCCTATCAGAAGATGATCGACCTCCGGCCTGATTTGCAATCGTACGCGCGTGCCGCTCACGTTCGGTGGCTGACTGGCGATCTGAACGGCGCGATCGAATTGATGAAGCTGGCCGTCAGCGGCAGCAGTCCTAATGATGCAGAAGCAGCGGCATGGGCTTACACGCGACTCTCACTTTATCAATTGCAGCAAGGCGCAACGAAACAAGCGCTTGAATCGTGCAGTGCGGGACTGGCCCTGCAAGCGCAATACGCACCCGCACTGCTGGCGCGAGGTCGGATACTTCTCGCGTTGCATCGTCCGGCCGATGCTGTTGTCGAGTTGGAACACGCGGCAAAGTTGAATCCGCTACCGGAATATCAATGGGCTTTGGCGGACGCACTCGCCCTAACAGGCGATCGCGATCGCGCAAAACAAATCGAATCACAGATCATCGAGCGTGGCGCCAAAGAAGATCAGCGCGCGATGTCACTCTTTCTCGCCACTCGTAATGAGAACATCGAGCAGGCTGTCCACCTGGCCCAGCACGAATTTACGAGCCGGGCAGATGTCTTCACGCACGATGCACTCGCGTGGGCTCTCGCCGTAGCCGGACGCACCACGCAGGCGCAACTACACGCGACACAAGCTTTATCAGAAGGAACAATTGACGCCCGCCTGTTCCTGCACGCCGGCATCATCGCCGCACTCAACAACGACGTCACACAAGCAAAGCGACGGCTGCAACAAGCTTCTGTGATTCAGCAGATGCTGTTGCCGAGTGAGCGTGCACAGCTCGAGGCGTGGCGCCAAAAGATTGGTACAAAACAAAAGGAGTAACCCTAACAATGTCTAAACAAGTTTTGAAACAGGTAGTCGCGATACTTATGCTCGCGCTAATTCTACCGGCAAACGTTCTCGCTTCGAGTCACATGGACGCGCCGCTGATCATTCTCGATCCGGCGGCCAACACAACAGACGTTTATGCCTTCGTCGATCAGGATGGACCGCAAAAGTCCCTCGTTCTCGCGCTTGGTGTTTATCCGCATCAGGAGCCTGGAATCGGTCCCAACAAGTACAACTTCGATGACAACGTTTTGTATGAGATTCATGTGGCGCTCGGTCCTGACGTGGCCGCCGGACGCGCCACGTTGAGTTATCAGTTTCGTTTCACCACCAGCTTCAAAAACCAAAACACGATACTGCAATCGTACCTCGGCGTCGTGCAGCACGTGGACGATGCGAATCAGAACCTGACGCAAACTTATACAGTTACGAAGGTGGACCACCGCACGCATCGTGAGACCGTGCTCGGCACGGGAGTGGTTCCGCCTAACAACCAGGGCAACGCGACGCCGTTTTACAACCAGGGAAACGATGGCGAGAACCGTGCGCGTGATGGAGTCGCGACCGAGGCCGAGCTCGATCGATATACACGCGAGTCTATCGCCGAGTTGTCGAATGGCTACATTGCGTTTGCCGGTCAGCGTGATGATGGCTTTTACGCAGATATCCAGTCGATATTCGATCTGCTCAAACTGCGCAATCCGGGCAAGGATTCGCAGGGTGGGTTCAATCTCCACTTGATGGCGCTCGAGGTGCCAATTGCAGAACTCGGTGGCGACCAGCAGATTGCAGGTGTCTATGCAACCACGAGTAGGCAATCGGTAAGAGTGTTGAATGAGAAGCATTCGCCGAAGAACAATGGGCCATTCGTCCAGGTTGCGCGCCAGGGGAATCCGCTGTTCAACGAAGGCCTCGTCGCGATTGCGGATAAGGATCTGTACAGCCGCACGAGTCCCAGCAACGATGGCGAGCTTTTCAGGAAGTATGCTGAAACACCGGAGCTCGCGCGTTTGATCAATCTGCTTGTGTTCAAGTCGCCGGTTGCGCCGGAGACTAACCGCACCGATATTGCGGGCATTTACATTCCGGATCTGATCAAGGTTGATCTCTCGACGACCAGAGCGCGTCTTGCCGGCGGCAGCCAAGCGAATCCTGACGATGTTGGTTTCTCGCGATTGAGTATTTTTGGTGGTGATGTGCTGAAGAGCAACATTCAGGATCCGTTCAAGAATGGCGGGTTCATTCCCGGTGGATGGCCCAACGGACGTCGCTTTGGAGACGATGTTGTGGATATCGCTGTGACTGCGCTGATCAGCGATCTGCGAGATCCTAATAATCTGATCATTCGTGGACCGGCAGGCGACGGTGTTGATCGCAACGACATGTCTTTCAACAAAGTCTTCCCCTACGAATCAACTCCCCAAAACGGCCGCAACCACCAACACCCATAGGGAGCCACAGATTTACACGGATAAACACCGATCGGAAAGAAATTCTGATCCGTGTTATCCGTGTATCCGTGGCAAACAGCTGAGCTAATGATGAACTGTCTCATAAGAATGCTGATGCTGGTCCTTCTTTTTAGCGGCACGGTGCTGGCCCATGATCCCGGTTTGAGCGCCGCTGAGGTTCGTATTCTTAGTGATCGAATTTTGGCGGAGGTTAGTTTTGCTCGTGTCGATTTGGATCAAAACTTTGGCGAGCGCCTGCTGGAAATTAAAGCCGATGAGGAAATACTGACGTTAAGACATTTTGATATTCAGACGCCGGACGCAAACAGCATCCACTTCATCCTGGAATTCCCAAACTCGCCCGCCAGCGAATTGCATCTCAGCGCAGTCGTACTCGAACACCTGCCTCGGGGTCACAAGCAGTTTCTTTCAGTGCGCGACAGTAAAGGCAAAATACTTACGGAGCGCATGCTCAGTGCTGAAGCGAAAGACCTCACTATCGCTTTACAAACCAACTCCGGATCGCGTAGCGAACGGTTTTTCCGTTTTCTTGTGCTGGGCATCGAGCACATTCTTACCGGTTACGATCACATCGCGTTCCTTCTGGCCGTGCTTCTCACCGGTGGCTCACTATCGAGCAATGCGCGAATCATCACCTCATTCACAATCGCACACTCCCTGACACTGGCGCTCGCAACCTTCGGCGTCGTCACTCTACCCGCGAACATCGTCGAACCACTGATCGCCGCCTCAATCGTATTCGTCAGTATCGAGAACCTGGTCCGCCGGCAACTGGCGAGACGTTGGCTGGTGACGTTGGTTTTCGGCTTGATTCACGGACTCGGCTTCGCGTCGATCCTTCGAGAACTGGGCATCGGCGCAATGGGAACACAAGGCGCTATTCCACTTTTGTCTTTCAATCTGGGCGTCGAGTTCGCACAGCTCTCAATCGCCGCTCTCACCTTACCGTTGATATGGCGATTTCAGCGTCGCCCCACGTTCATGCTGAAACACGTCCCCGCACTCTCCTTATTAATCACTCTCGCGGGCATTTACTGGCTCCTTGCGCGCATTCTGGTCTAATGGACCTGCATGCGGTGATATTCATTGAGCCGCGTGTTGAGAAAAAGAGCGGCCCAGGAAGGGCCGCCCCTCACGGCAGCTCTTAACTGCGAAATCCGCTGTTGTAACCACGCTCGAATCCATCGCGGTACGCTTGTGCAAAGTTACCGAAGCCGGCGTCCTTGAAGTAGTGCGATCGCTCAGGATCGAAGCTGCGCCCGTGATGCGCATCCTCTTCACCGGTTCTCAGTCCGTCGTGATAACCCTGGCTGTCGGCGGCTACACTGTCACCAAACACGTACTGGCCGTAATACCCGTAAGCGTAGCCATAGGGATACCCATACCAGTACGGATATCCATAACCAAACCTCGGACCGATAAAAACTCGAGTATGGAAGCCACCGCCGCGGAACCCACCGCGAAATCGTGCCTGCGCGTTCGCATCAGTGCTCGCAAACGCGCTCACACCGAATACCAACAAAGCTCCCAGCAACAGATTTCGAATTCCTCGCAGCAAGTATTTTCCTCTCATGATCATGCCCTCCTTTTCACCGAGTTCTTCCGAACTCAATATGAAATACGCCCCGCACATCGCTTCAGATCCTAACCAAAGTGTTCGTTTTGTAAGCGCGAATTTACAGAAAAATGTCGGCAAAAGGCGGTAATACGGAGCAATTGAGAGCAAGACGATCAAACGTTCTTTGATCTATTTTCAGCCGTCTTGAAAGAGGGCCCGTGAAAAGAATTCAACTACTGTGTGTGTGTTTGCTTTGGCTGTCGATCACTGTCACAGCACAAACCACTAATCCACTTCATCAATTCAATAGCGCTGTCAGAAAACTCGTCAGCCAGGTCACCCCGAGCGTGGTCCAGGTGATCGCCACCGGGTATGGACCAGTAGAATCCAGCGGCAGAAACAGCACTGCGCTCGTGGGCATGCAGCAGAAGATCGGCTCGGGAGTGATCATCGATCCCGAAGGCTACATCGTAACGAACGCGCACGTGATCGGCGGCGCGCAGCATGTGCGTGTCAGCTTACCGACTGTCGCCACGAACGAATCGACTGACGAACCAATCATCAGCCGATCGCGCATGGTTGATGCACGCGTTGTCGGTTCAGACGAGGAAATCGATCTGGCAGTGCTGAAGATTGAAGCGACAAAACTGCCGGCTCTTCGCCTCAGTGATTACAACAAGCTCAGGCAGGGCGATTTTGTATTCGCGTTTGGTAGTCCGGAGGGTTTGCAAGACTCAGTCACGATGGGTGTAGTCAGCACGCCCGCGCGACAGCTTGATCCGGACAGCCCGATGGTCTACGTCCAGAGTGATGCGGCTACTAATCCAGGAAACAGCGGCGGCCCACTGGTGAACGTTGATGGCGAGCTCGTGGGAATCAACACGTTCATTCTCTCGCAAAGCGGCGGCAATGAGGGCTTGGGTTTTGCAATTCCGAGTGCAGTTGTCGCTTACGCTTATCCGCAACTGCGCAAGTACGGCCACTTGCATCGCGGCGAAACGGGTATCGGTGTGCAAGCGATTACACCTGAGCTCGCTGCCGGACTCAAACTCAGCACCGATTCGGGTGTGATCGTTTCGGATGTGATGCCGGGAAGTCCGGGAGACAAGGCCGGGTTGAAAGTACAAGACATTGTTAAGTCGATTGATGGTTATCCAGTCAACAATCTTCCCGCGGCTGGTACGCGCCTGTTTATGCGAAGCGATGGTGAACAGATCAAACTCGGCGTGTTGCGCGGATCGACCAAACTCAACTTTGTCGTGCCTGTGGTTGAGTTGCAGAACGATCTCGACAGTCTCGCGACAGTGGTACAGTCAAAGCAGAGTCCTGTGAGCCAGTTGGGTGTGGTGGTTATCGACCTCGATCCGGCAGTTGCAAACAAGTTTCCGTTGCGGATCGCGTCTGGTGTTTTGGTTGCTGCGCGAGCGATCGAATCAGACGTTGACGTTGCGCTGGAAGCGGGCGATGTTATCCACACCATTAATGGTGTTTCAGTGAAGACCAGTGAAGAGCTTCGATCGGCATTGACTCACACGAGCGCAAACAGTCCCGTGGTCCTGCAGATCGAGCGCTCCGGAAAATTGATGTTCATCGCTTTCAAGATCGGTGAGAACTAGTCTGCCTCACGCCGCGCGTGAGGGGCGATGGCCCGGACTATTAACCCAATCCCACCGGCTAGGAGAACGATCATCACGATTGTGCCGAAGAGACTCGTTGGCTGAAAATAAATGTGAAGATTCATCAGGACTCCCGTGAAGATGATCACGACGCCGATGAATGAAAGGAGCCAGCCGATTATCGATTTACCGTTGAAGAAGAGGATTCCGATGCCGAAGATTAGCGGGATCAACGACAGGCCGAAGGCACTGTATCCCCACAAAGACCAGTAACCACTCACCACCACGATGCGATTTGTGATCAGGTACGCTCCGGCTATCACCATCACGAGGCCGATAAAGAATTCGGCAATTCCACCTGGTGTGCCGCCTGCGCCTCGAGTTCTCGGTTCATAATCGTTCATCGTGTTCATTGGTCCTCTCTTCCGTTTGGAAATTGACGCCGAACCCGTAATGCTACGATAGTATGCTCAAACAAAGGAGACTGCTCACATGATAACCAAAGGTTTACTCGTCAGGTTAGAGGCTAAATCTGACATGCACGAACAGGTTGAGAATTTTCTCATCTCCGCGCTTCCGCTGGTCCAACAGGAGGCGGCGACGACCGCGTGGTTTGCGATTCGCTTTGGCGGATCGGAATACGGAATCTTTGACGTCTTTCCGGATGATGCCGGTCGAGACGCGCATCTTTCAGGCGCAGTCGCAAAGGCGCTCATGGAAAACGCTGCGACGCTGTTGTCAGCGCCACCTAAGATACAGAAGCTCGACATACTGGCATACAAGCTTCCTGAAACTCCACTCGCGGAACCGAACACGAAAGGCTTGGTCCTGACTTTCGAAGCGAAGGAAGGCCACCAGCAACAAGTCGAACAATTCTTGCGCGATGCTAGAGCGCTGGTGTTGGAAGAGCCTGAAACGACTGCCTGGTTTGCTATCCACACGGACGACAACAAGTACGGCATCTTCGACGTCTTTCCCGATCATGGCGGACGCGTCAAACACCTGATCGGTCACGTGCCCAGAGAGCTGGCGAAGCACGCACTCTCGCTCCTGGGCAGTTTGCCGGATCCGGACTTGCTCGACGTGCTGGCGGAGAATTTACGTCAAGAGGCGTAACGTAGGACAGTTCTGCGTCTCTGCGGTTTACCAGTTTTATTTTCACCGCGGAGGCGCAGAGGTCGCAGAGGTTACGCAGAGGAATATCGAGGCGACGTTATTGTGATTACATTCTCGCGGTCTATTTTTCTGGTACTTGTCTGTTTATTTCTGTCATCGTGCTCGCGTTCGAGTCCAACTCCGCCCAGTGAACCCAGTCCGAGTCAACCTACTCGTTTTCTGTTGCTTGTAGCTCCCAAACTACTGCCGGACGATTGTGAAAAGTCTGAGCCCTGCAAGGGCACGCCATACGTTCGTGCTCCTTATTCAGATTGGACTAAAGAAGGTGAATACAATTCGTTTGAGGAGTGCGCTCGGGCCATCAACGCGCCGCAACCGGATCCAAACGCAGAGATGCACCGACAGGGAAAGTTGAGCAAAGACGAACTGCTCGTAGGCTTCAGATGTATATCAACCACAGACCCTCGCCTAACCTCGCAGCCACCCTATAACTGGGAAACCGAAGCGCAGGCAGACAAGTAATCGTTATAAAGTTCTAAATCAAAAGCAGACCCGGTTGTTGTTTGACGTTATACGGAACGTTTCCTGTTCCGCCGCGAGACCGATGCCTGTGAACACGTCGATATGCTGCCCGACGATGCCGTTACCGACATCCGTGGCGCGGAAAGTCTTCGACGCCCACGGACTCGGCAACGTAGCGATCTGCACGTTGGCGCCACGCGGGATGACAGAGCGATCGATGGCGATCGCGCCGTCAGTCAGTGGATTCCCGGAAGCATCGAGCGGGCCGCGGTCAGAGCGATGCCAACCATTCGAGTAATAGCCGAGCGCCCATCCGAAGCGCGTGATACCCCAACCTTCAGTGCGAATTTCATTGAGGAATTTTTGACTGAAACTAAGATCGCCAACACGCTCGACGTTAATCTGTTCCGCAGTGTCAGGCAGCTCATCCTCGCGCGGGACGTAGTAGCCGGTGATATACCAGCCCTCGGAGCAAGTTGATTGTCCTCGCGTTTGTGTCGCCGTTGAAATCAGTGCCGGCGCGATCAAGAAACCAATACAGATGACCTTTTGTAAATCAAACCTCATGCGTGCAAGATACTCATACCAACCTCGGATTTCGATTAAAGACACGTTGTTTTAGTTTTTATTTTTTGTGGCAAAGATCAGCGTTAATCCGCGGCTCCATTTATTTGGACTGTTATCCAAGAACCCTGACCCGTGCCCGTGCGTATAAGCAGGCGCTTACAATGCGGTCGTGTCCGAGCCGCAATCCTCAAGGAGACTAATAAATGAGACGAGCTCGCATAATCTGCTGGTCGGTGGTGTTTTGTCTTGGCTTTCTCATCACTCAGGCGATCGCAAAACCCAGGGCAGTTAAGCCGCCGGTTGACTTCACCGAACTCGACAAGCTAATCCCCGCCGAGCTCAAAGAAAAGAACACGCCTGGTACGGTGATCACCGTCATTAGTGGCGATCAGATCGTCTATCAAAAAGCGTTCGGTGTGGCAAACGTCGAGACGAATGCAGAGATGCAACCGGAGATGCTCTTCCGTCTGGGCTCGACTACGAAGATGTTCACGGCCGCCGCGCTGCTCACGCTCGCTGAAAACAACAAGATCAAGATGAACGAACCGATCGGCAACCGCGTGAAAGGCTTGAACCCGAGGCTGGGCCAGGTCACACCACACTACCTCTTGAGCAACTCCGCCGGTATCCGGGATTTCGCTGCGCCTGTGATCTCGAATGACGATCCGTCGCTCGGCAATATGGTGCGCGGCTGGAAAGACGAGGTCTTCTTCGCCGATCAAGGTGAGATCTATTCGTACTCGAGCCCCGGCTACTGGCTGTCAGGCTTCGTGGTCGAGGAGTTGTACGGTAAGCCTTACGCTGATGCGATGACCGAGCTACTGTTCAAGCCGATCGGAATGGAGCGGACCACGTTGCGACCGTTCATGGCGATCACGTTTCCATTCGCGACGGGCCACGTGGTCCAGGAGGGCAAGGCCACGATCATCAGGCCGATGTTCAATAACGTCGCGATGTGGCCCGCCGGTTCGATCTTCTCGAACGCTAAAGATCTGTCGCGCTGGGTCATCGCGCTGATGAACGAAGGCAAAGTAGAGGGCAAGCAACTGCTGCCGGCGTCACTGATCAATCAGATGGTCCAGCATCATGTGCCCGTGCCTGGCGAAACCGACTCGTATTACGGTTACGGCTTGACGGTGTTCAAGTATAAAGGGCTGGAGTTTGTGGGCCATGGCGGATTTAGTCGCGGTTATGGATCGATGATCCAGATGGTGCCGTCGAAAAAGTTTGCAGTGATAGTGTTGACGAACAAGAGCGGCGAGACGATGCGGAAGAGTCTCAATAAAGCGATGGAGCTCGGGCTCGGCTTGAAGGACGAAGAAGAAAAACCCCCGACGGTTGCGCCGCCCGCAGCGTCAGAGATGAGTGAATATGTTGGCACTTACTCGCACGCGCCGCAGACGTGGGAAGTCTCGCTCAAAGACGGAAAGCTGTTTATGAAGTTTGACGAGAAGGATTATGCGATGACGAAGAGTGGCGAACGGAAGTTTACGTTCGGCGCGCAGAATGAGAATGAGGTCGTGTTCGTGCAAGGGAAGGATGGGAAGATCCGCTTTTTATTTACGGAGCTTTATGGAGCGAAGAAAATCCGGTAACACGGATCTGCGCGGATTAAAAACGCGGATTAATTCAACTGTTTGCGGAAGCGCCATGCGCTCACGCCGATCAGGATAATTGTGAATGCGACAAGGGCCAGGAAGTTGGGGTAAAGAACTTCGAGCCCGACGCAGAAACACCGTCGGGTCGCCTTTGAACGTCGTTATTGTTTTCGAGCGCGAGCCGGATCGCTTCGTTCAAGCTCAACGGCAACGCGTCAGTCGCTTCGACACCGACGCGTTCGCGCTGGATTGGCTTATCGTCCTGGGCCTGCACGCTGGTGCAAGTGATGATGAGTGCGATTGCGATCATGAAAAACTTAGTGCGTGGCATGACGTGGCTCCTTAATCGTTTTCAGCCGCTTGAATGATTTGTTGGACGAAATAATGAAGACCGGTTAACTCGACGCCTCTGCTTTTGAGCCGGCAAAGAACTGTCGCGCTATCGCTGTCGAGAAAATTGGTGCCCGCGAGATCGATTGCGATCCGGCCTTTGTGTCTTGCTTCCAATTCGAGATAAGTCGACTCGAGCAGTTCGGCGTCGGCGAGTCGCAGCGAGCCTTCAACTCGCAGCGTCGTGCTCCGTCCTGCTTGCCCGTCGACTTGTGTAATTCGTGTTGTCATGAGTGCTTCCTTTCGCGTGCTCGAGTAGTGCAACGCCGTGGCCATTCACACGAATTGAGTTAAGTTGTTGAGAAGTAGTAGGTTAGAAAACGCGACGCATATGAGCCGAAACACAACTCGACGCCGTATTTGGTTTCCGACGCCAAATACGGCGTCGTATTCGTTATGTGTGATTCTTGTGACTTTCTATCGAGTCAAATGAGTGATATAAACGCGGCTCACAAGGAGGACAAAAGATGCTGAATTTCATTTGGTGGTTAATCATTGGATTAATCGCAGGTGCACTCGCGCGTCTGATCATGCCGGGAAGAGATCCGATGGGGATTATTGCCACGATTCTCCTGGGCATTGTCGGCTCCGTCATCGGCGGCCTCGTGAGTTGGGCCATCTGGGGTTCCGACACCAGAGGATTTCAGCCGGGCGGTATCCTGCTTTCGATAGTCGGCGCCATCCTCGTGCTTTGGATCTACCGGATGACGAGGAGCCGCAGCACCGTTTAAGCAGGGCTACAATTAGTGCCTGAACTGCCGGACATCGTCGTTTATATCGAGGCTCTCGAGAAACGAATTCAAGGCAGTGTTCTCGAACGCGTCCGTATCGCCAGTCCTTTTCTACTGCGAACGGCCGTGCCCCCTCTGTCCAGCGTCGAAGGCAAAAAGATCGTCGAGCTGCGCAGGCTTGGCAAGCGGATCTGCTTCGGCTTCGAAGGAGATCTGTGGCTCGTGCTGCACCTGATGATTGCAGGCAGGCTGCACTGGTACAACGAGCGCGCGAAGGCTGCTAAGGGTCGAGGTCTGGCTGTGTTTGACTTCAGCACCGGCAGTCTGGTCCTGACTGAAGCCGGGACACAGAAGCGTGCGTCGCTGCATGTGGTCCAGGGTGAAGCCGGACTGGATAATCTCGATCCGGGCGGTCTTGAAGTTTTTGACGCCACGCTCGACGACTTTGCACGGGCGATCCGCGCGAAGAATCACACGCTGAAACGCGCACTCACCGATCCGCGCATACTCAGCGGCATCGGCAACGCTTACTCTGACGAGATCCTCTTCGAAGCGCGCCTTTCCCCCTTCACATTAACTCAGAAACTTACCGACAAAGACGTCGAGCACCTTTTCGAGTCGATCAAGCGCACCTTGACTGACTGGCTCGAGCGACTACGTGTCGACTCACGAGATCGCTTTCCCGAAAAAGTGACAGCCTTCCGCCCTGAGATGGCCACACACGGCAAATACGGCGAACCGTGTCCACGCTGCGGCAGCAAGATCCAGCGCATCCGTTACGGCTCGAACGAAACAAACTACTGCCCCACGTGCCAGACCGGCGGCAAACTCCTCGCCGACCGCGCCCTCTCACGTCTCTTAAAAGACGACTGGCCCCGCACTCCGGAAGAACTCGAGATGATGACAAAGAAGTAGCCACGAAAAGGCACAAAAAGCACAAAAGAGAAATGAAGAAAGTTCTTCTTTTGTGCTTTTTGTGCCTTTTCGTGGCTAACGACTTGCTTTCCGTTCCGTACTTTCGAGATGCCGGGTGGTAGAGTCCGTCACGCTATAGTTTACCGGAATAAACTCATTCGTATCCGCAGACTTCAAGCCACGTGGAGACGGAGCCGATCCCTCGTCAAGACTCTTCGCCTTGTTCTGCTCACGCTCAATAACCTGGACCATCTTCTTACTCACCACGACGCCATTGATAATCAGCGCGAGCCCAACCATGAAAGGAATGAGTCCGGCGAGCCAGATGCTATTGAGGAGTTCAGCGTCGCGCGGATTTTGAGCCGCAATCGCGTGCATAAGGAAGTGCAGAAAGATCGACACCGCGACGCCGACACTGCTCACGATCACGCCCGCTTTGATTTCGTTGTAACGCTTAATTTCGGGCGTAATACCGAGACGGCGCTCCATCTCTCGCTTGCGGAGCTCTTGAGCCTGGCCCGACATGAACATCTCGGCCACCCACGTGTTGCTCCAGTCAAACTTCGCGGCCGGCTCGGCAACTTGCATAGCCTCACGCACAGCCTGGAGGTTCGCGCCGCAGGACGTGCAAAACTTTATGTCGTCACCCTGATTTGACGCACAACGCGGACATATCATAAGTAACTCCTTCTCTGGCCGGATTCACATAGATCAGAACATATCTGTATCATCTGCGTCTATCTGCGGCTAAAATTACGACATGAAGCCTCTCCCGGTTCAAACCATTGCGCATTACCGCATCGTCGAGCCGATCGGCGCGGGCGGTATGGGCGCCGTTTACAAAGCTTACGACAACAAACTCCAGCGCATCGTCGCACTCAAACTCCTCCCATCCGAATACGTCTCGCAACAGGACCGCCGTCGCCGTTTCTTTCAGGAAGCACGTGCGGCCTCGGTGCTGAGCCACCCACACATTCTCACGATTTACGAGGTCGGTGAAGACAATGGCACACCTTACATCGCGATGGAGTACATCGAAGGCCAGACGCTGCGCGACAAGATCAAAAACAACGGTCTGCAATTAAAAGAAACTCTCGACATCGCCATCCAGATCGCTGCCGGACTCGCGCGCGCGCACGAGTCAGGCATCATTCACCGCGATCTGAAACCCGAGAACCTGATGCTGAGTCGCGACGGCTACGCGAAGATCCTCGATTTCGGACTCGCGAAACTCGTCGCCGAGCGGGAGCGCGCGCTCGTCGCTGACAGCGAACAGAAAACACTCGTGCTCGGCGTTCAGACTGAGTCAGGCACGTTGCTCGGCACCGTCAATTATATGGCGCCCGAACAGTTGCTGGGCCAACGCGTCGATCGTCGCTGCGACGTGTTCTCGTTTGGTGTGGTGCTCTGCGAAATGCTGACGGGCACAGCGCCGTTCGTACACGACAACCGCATCGACACGATGCACGCGATCCTTCATCGCGACCCGCGTTTTCCGAGTGACGGCCGTCCGGAGCTTCCTTTCAATCTGCAACGAGTACTCACAAAGGCGCTCGCCAAGACGCCGAAGGATCGTTATCAAACGATCGACGAGTTGGCCGAAGAGCTCAAAACATTCAAGCGTGACCTCGAACTCGGCAAGACACTGCCGATCACGCCGCGCACGCGTTTGGTGTTGAAGCGCACCGCTGCCGGCGCACGCGCAGTTGACTACGAAAAGGAGCTAAACGAAGCACAGTTCAAAGCCGTCACGACTACTGAAGGTCCATTGCTGATCGTTGCGGGCGCAGGGACGGGAAAAACGCGCACGCTCGTTTATCGCGTCGCGCGTCTCGTTGAGATCGGAGCAAAGCCAGAGTCGATTCTCTTGTTGACTTTCACGCGCCGCGCCGCAGCGAGTATGTTGACGCGCGCCGCGGCTCTCGCCGATGCGCGTTGCCAGCGCGTCTCGGGCGGAACGTTTCACTCGTTGGGCCACTCGGTTTTGAGAAAGTTTGCAGACGAAGCTGGAGTCGCGAAGAACTTCACAGTGCTCGATCAAAGCGACACGGAAGATCTGATCGATCTGCTGCGACGCCAGATTCGGCTCACGAAAGCGCAACACTTCCCGCGCAAGCGAACCATCGGCGCAATGTTCAGCATGATGGTCAACAAAGTCCTGTCGCTCAAGCAGGTGCTCAATCAGCACTATCCGCAATTCGTCGACGAGCGCCGCAATCTCGAAACGTTGTTCAAAACATTTGAGGAGTTCAAACGCAGCCGCCACATGCTGACGTACGATGATTTGCTCGTGCGATTCCGCGAAGCGCTCGAAAACAGCGCGACGATGCGCGAACAGATCTCGGATCAGTATCGCTACATCATGGTCGACGAGTATCAGGACACGAACAAGCTGCAGGCGCAGATCGTGAAACTGATGACTGCGCGACACGATAACGTCGCGGTTGTCGGCGATGAATTTCAGTCAATCTATTCCTTCCGCGGTGCGAGTCACCGCAACATGCTCGAGTTTCCGAAGCTCTTCCCGTCGTCGAAGATCATCAAGCTCGAAGAGAACTTCCGCAGCACGCAACCGATTCTCGACGTCGCCAACGCGATCATTTCCGACGTCAAGGAGAGTTACAAAAAACGGCTCTACTCGCGTATCGAGGGCGGCCAGGCGCCGGTAGTGGTGAGCGCGAACGACGAGAACGAGCAATCGCGATTTGTCTCGCAACGTATCGCCGAGCTTCGCGAAGAAGGCGTGCCGCTGAGTGAGATCGCCGTGCTGTTCCGTTCGAGTTCGCATTCTTTCGACCTGGAGATCGAGCTCGGCAGGCAGGGCATTCCGTTTCGCAAGTTTGGCGGGATCAGGTTTGCGGAATCGGCACACATCAAAGACGCGCTCTCATTCCTGCGCGTCGTCGTTAAGCCATCCGACACGCTCTCGTGGTTTCGCGCGCTCAAGCTGATCGACCACATCGGCGACGCCACGGTTTACCAGATACTCGAACATCTCGGCGTCGAGCAGCGAGAGTTTCGCTCGCCGCGAAGCAAGGCCGGGCTGTTCAAAAAACTTCAGCGCTTCCCTGCTCGCGCAGCTTACCAGACTCAATTGCAGCGACTGGCGCGCGTGTTTGTCGCGATGCTCGAAAGCAAATCTCCGAACGAGCAGTTGTCGGCGGTGCTGCGCTTCTACAAGCCGCTGTTGAAGAATAAATATGACGACGTGCAGCGTCGCGGGCGCGATCTCGAACACCTCCAATCGATCGCGAAACGCTACAAAACACCGGCGAAACTGCTCGACGACATCGCGCTCGATCCGACTGAAGTAGTTCAGGAAAACACGCCGCGACGTAGCAGTGGCTTCGTGACGCTCTCGACCGTGCACTCGGCGAAAGGACTCGAGTGGGACAACGTTTTCCTGATCTGGATGACTGATGGCTGGTTTCCGTCGAGCAGATTTCAGGATGAGTTTGACGATTACGAGGAGGAGCGACGGCTGCTTTACGTCGCCACCACGCGCGCGAAGAAGGACTTGCACTTCGTCTATCCGGCGGTCGATGTTTACCGCGGACCGGAGACAGACGGCACACCGACACTCTCGCGCTTCCTCGAACCGATACCACCGTCAATTCTTCCACACGCCTCGTTGGCGGGCGAGTAATCTGTATTACAATCTGTGTTAATCTGTGTACCCCTGAACCATGACTCTAGGAACCGAATGGCTCATCGACGCAAGCGGCTGCGACCCGACGGCCCTTGCAGATCTCGATCGGCTGCGTGAGATTTTCGAACGCGTCATTCGCGATCTCGGTCTGAACGTGATCGGCGAGATAGCCTGGCATCAATTCGATAGCCCACACGGTGTCAGCGGCCTCGCACTGCTTTCAGAGTCGCATCTCACTTGCCACACGTATCCCGAGTTTCGCGCCGCGACTTTCAATCTCTACTGCTGTCGCAATCGCGCCTCATGGTCCTGGGAAGCAACGCTCAAACAAATGCTCGGCGCTGCGGAAGTGAACGTTCGCGTTTTTGATCGAACGATTCACGACGTCGCCGCAGGAGCCGCTAAATGAGCGTGCTCGTGGCGAACTGCCCGTCGTGCGGCGCGCCGATTGAATTCAAGAGCGGGCAATCCATCGTCGTCATCTGCCAGTACTGCCACTCCGCAGTCGCGCGCACCGATCGCGAGTTGAAAGATCTCGGCAAGGTCGCGGAGCTGGTCGAAACCGGCTCGCCGCTGGATGTCGGGCTGCGGGGCACGTATAGAGACGTGCCGTTTGAGTTGACCGGCCGCGCGCAACTCGGTCACGAGATGGGTGGCCAGTGGGACGAGTGGTACGCGACGTTTTCGAACGGCTGGCTCGGCTGGCTCGCCGAAGCGCAGGGCCGCTTCTACATCACGTTTCAATATCCGATTCCTGAAGGCACGTACGTACCAACATTCGAGCAGCTCCAGCTCGGACAGGAAGTTTACGGCTTGCCATGGAACACTCCGCTGATGGTTGCCGAAACCGGTCGCGCCACCGCGCTCGGCGCGAAAGGCGAGATTCCGTACCTGCTCACGCCCGGTGAAACTTACGATTACGCAGATCTCTCCGGCGCGAACGGCGCGTTCGGTACCATCGACTACAACCAAACGCCGCCGCTCATCTTCCTGGGCCAGCAAGTCACACTCGCGGATCTCGGTATCACCACGACGCGCGCGCCTGAAAAAGAAGAGCGACGCGTGGAAGCTGCGCAACTAGGTTGTCCAAACTGCGGTGGTCCACTCGAGCTCCGCGCGCCTGACAAGACAGAGCGCGTCACTTGTCCAAACTGCAACTCGCTTCTCGACGTCAACCAGGGCAAGCTTCAGTTTTTGAAAGCACTCGAGAAGCCGTGGTTTCAGCCGGTGATCCCGCTCGGCACTACCGGCGAAGTGCCGGAAGGAAAGATGACTGTCATCGGCGCGATGGCGCGCAGCGTCACGATCGAAGGCACGCAATATTTCTGGAGCGAGTATCTGCTTTACCAGCCGCAGATCGGATTTCGCTGGCTGGTCAATAGCGACGACCACTGGAACTACGTGCGCGCGATTCCGCCCGGCGACGTGTACGAGGCGACGAAGACCGCCGTATACGACAACAAGAGTTATCGAATTTTTCAGGACGCTCAGGCGCGCGTCGAGATCGTGCTCGGTGAGTTTTACTGGAAGGTTGAAACAGGCGAGCAAGTGCGCGGCGTCGATTATGTTAAGCCGCCGTACATGCTCTCGAAAGAAGTCTCGACTACCTACATCACGGATCCCAACGCGAAGAAAAAGAAGCGCACCACGGGTGAGATCAACTGGTCGCTGGGGACCTACATGCCGGTCCAGGAGATCGAGAAGAGGTTCTCAGTCACCGGATTGCCGCGGCCGTCGAACATCGCGCCCAATCAACCTTACAAACACTGGTGGATTTACAAATACTGGCTCGCGTTCATTCTGCTGCTGGGGTTGGCAGGCGTTCTGGCGTTCGTCTTTGCGGGATCCACGTCGCAAGTGTATTCGCAAACTGTAAACTTCCCGGCGCTGCCGAATGAAGATGGCACGCAGGTCTTCTTCAGCGAGCCGTTCGAGCTGAAGGGCAGGCGCAACATTCGTGTCGTCGGCCAGTCGCCGGTGCAGAACACGTGGGTTTATCTCGAAGGTGATTTGATCAACGACGAGACGGGCGTGGTCCAATCGTTTCCGATCGACATCTCTTACTACCAGGGAGTTGAGGATGGAGAGTCGTGGTCGGAAGGTGGGCAGAGTGATTCGGCGTACACGTCATCACTGCCGGCCGGCAGATACGTGCTGCGGTTGGAAGGACAGTGGGAAAAGTGGTCGCAACCGGCAACCGTGTCTGTGCAAGTCGAGCAGAACGTGACGCGCGGGTTCAACTTTCTAATCGCTTTAATAGTGTTGTCGATTGGCCCGGTGCTGATGATCGTCTATCACATCGGGTTCGAGCGACGCCGCTGGTCGGAAAGTATGTTTGGTGGTGGTGACGATTCAGACGACGATGATGACGAGTAATTTTTCACGCAAAGGCGCAAAGAACGCAAAGACGCAAAGAAAAGTTGGCGTGCCTTTGCGCCTTTGCGTTCTTTGCGCCTTTGCGTGAAATAAAACGAGGGACTTCAGATGCTCAAAGCACTCTACACAATCTTCGCTGTTGGCGTGGTGAGCCTTTACAGCGTCGCCGCGCTGCTCGGCTGGGAAATCAGCGGCGGCTCGCGACGGCAGCTACCACCCGATGCACGCCAAAACGGCTATCGCTCGTTCCACTTCTGGCACTATGGCTTACACGGAGGAAAATGATGCTTGATGCAACTATCTTCGCACTGTTCATCCCGATGGAGAATCTGCTGCCGGTGGTCGTCACAACGCTCGTATTCGTGCTCATCGGGCTCATTGTTTTCGCGCTCGCGTTTGTGGTGATAACCAAAGTGGCGCCGTTCTCGGTTCGCAAAGAGATCGAAGACGATCAAAACATCGCGCTCGCGATCGTGATCGCTTCAGTGATCCTCGGCAGCGCCCTGATCATCGCCGCAGCCGTCCATTAAGAAGATTTAATTTGAACAGAGAAAGATGAAACGGCCGCCCTTACTCTTTCTCAACGTTCTCATCGTCGCGACCTGCGGACTGATCTACGAGCTGCTTGCGGGCACACTTGCAAGCTACGTCCTGGGCGACTCCGTCACACAATTCTCACTCATCATCGGTATTTATCTTTTCGCGATGGGAGTCGGTTCATGGCTCTCACGCTTCATCGACAAGGGATTGGCGCGTCGCTTTGTCGACATCGAGCTGGCGGTTGCCGTTTTGGGTGGTTTTTCCGCGCCGATATTGTTCCTCTCGTTCTCGCGTGTCAGCTATTTCTACGTTGTTCTTTACTTCATCGTCTTCGCGATCGGCGTGTTCGTCGGTCTCGAGATCCCGCTGCTGCTTCGCATACTCAAGGACGAGATCGAGTTCAAAGAGCTCGTCTCGCGTGTGCTTGCGTTTGACTACGTCGGCGCGCTCGTCGCTTCGATTCTCTTTCCGATCCTTTTCGTTCCGCGACTCGGATTGATTCGAACGTCGCTAATCTTCGGAATGCTGAACGCTGGTGTCGCGTTATGGGGCACGTGGATGTTGCGACCGCTGATCAAGGGCCGCATCACAGGACTGCGCGTCAGAGCAATCGTCGTGATGGTGTTGTTGGTGATCGCTCTCGTGAAAGCAAACCGGATCACGTCGCTTGCCGAAGACGAGATGTTTGCGGACGAGATCGTTTACACGAAAGACACGCCTTACCAGCGCATCGTGATTACGCGCGGGCGCGCAGGATTTCAGTTGTTTCTCAACGGCAATTTGCAGTTCAGCTCGACCGACGAGTATCGCTATCACGAGGCGCTCGTGCATCCGGCGATGCTCTTGTCGAACAATCCGAAGCGTGTGTTGGTGTTGGGTGGCGGCGACGGGCTCGCGTTGCGTGAGATCTTGAAGTATCCGTCGGTTGAGCGCGTCACACTCGTGGACCTCGATCCGGAGATGACGAAGCTCTCGAGTGCCTTTCCGCTTCTCGCAAAGTTGAACCAGAACTCATTCAATGATCCGCGCGTCCAGGTGATCAACGAAGATGCTTTCATCTGGGTTGAGAAGACCAATGAGCCACTTTACGACGCTGCGATCGTCGACTTTCCCGATCCAAACACGTTCGCACTCGGCAAGCTCTACACGACGCGCTTTTATCGACTGTTGAAGTCACGCTTGACTGAGAATGCGGCGATGTCAGTGCAATCGACGTCGCCGATGTTCGCACGCAATTCTTACTGGTGCATCATTCGCACGATCGAGGCAGCGGGTTTTTACGTCAAACCGTACTACACCGCGGTGCCGAGTTTTGGCCTCTGGGGTTATGCGCTGGCGCGATCGTCGTCATTCGAGGTGCCACAAAACCCGCCGCCGGGTTTGAAGTTTCTCGACGAGCAGACGCTCGCGGCGATGTTCACACTCTCGAAAGACATCGAGCCCGTGCCGGTCGAGATCAACCGCCTCGATAACCAGGTGCTGGTGAGGTACTACGAGGGCGAGTGGAAACGATTCGAATGAAGCCACAAAAGGCACAGAAAGAAATTTAGCCACGAAAAGGCACAAAAAGCACAAAAAAGAATTCTGATAGGCTAGAGCCTGAGAGCAGTCTTTTGTGCTTTTTGTGCCTTTTCGTGGCAAAAAATGTCTTCGATGAATAGGCGTGAAATTCTTGCGGCGTTTCTGGGGGTACCGTTTGCACTCGCGGCGTGCAAGCGTCAAGAAGTGGCGTCGTTGCCCGAAGGTGAAATCGTTGGCGCGTCGGATGTCTTTGGACATCGGTTGCGGGATGGATTGCACGTTGAGATCCCTCAAGACAGGTGGTCCAATATTCCGCTGGTGATCGTTGGTGGCGGTGTCGCGGGTCTCACAGCCGCGTGGCGACTCCGGAACAACGGCTTCACAAACTTCATCTTGATCGAGCTCGAAAGCGCGCCCGGTGGCACGTCTCGCTCCGGCTCGAATCGCCTGATCTCCTTCCCGTGGGGCGCGCACTACATTCCCGCACCGTTGAAAGAGAACGCCGCGCTCGTATCGCTGCTCGACGAGATGGGCGTCGTCGAAGGCAAAGACAAAGACGGCGAACCCATAATCGGCGAGCAGTTTCTCTGCCGCGATCCGGAAGAGCGCGTCTTTTATAAAGGACGCTGGTACGAAGGGCTCTACCTTCACGCCGGTGAAAGCGCGGACGACCAGCAACAGTTTCAAAAATTCAACGCTGAAGTCGATAAGTGGATTGCGTGGCGCGATGGGAAAGGACGTCGCGCGTTCACGCTCCCGGTGTCGGGGTGCTCAGACGATGCTGAGGTAACGTCGCTCGATCGTGTTTCGATGAGCGAATGGATGGGCGCGCGCGGACTCACAAGCCCGCGGCTCCGCTGGTGGGTCGACTACGCGTGTCGTGACGACTACGGCATGACGCTCGATCACACGAGCGCGTGGGCAGGCTTGTTTTACTTCTGCTCGCGAGCGCCCGCGCCTAAAACCGAGTCGCAGCCGCTGATCACCTGGCCGGAAGGCAACGGCCGCTTGGTCCATCACCTGTTTGAGAAAGCGAAAGATAACATTCAACTCGATCGCGCAGCGGTTGAGTTGATACCGACGGACAATGGTGTTGACGTCGTCACGATCGATCACAATGGACGAGAGCCACGCGGGTTTCACGCGCAGCGCGTGATCTTCGCGGCGCCGCAGTTCGTGGCGCGTTATGTTGTGCGGCCGTATCGCGACAACCCGCCGCCGCACATCGCTGAGCTTCAGTTTGGTGCGTGGATGGTGGCGAACCTAACGTTGAAAGATCGACCAAAGCCGGGCTCGCAGCGCGATTTTCCGCTCGCGTGGGACAACGTTCTTTACGAAAGTCCGTCGCTCGGATACGTGGTGGCGACACACCAGCGCGGCCTCGATCGCGGTCCAACCGTGCTGACTTATTACTACCCGCTCGTTGACGAGAACCCGCGCGTCGGACGGACGCGTCTGTTAGAGACTGACTGGCGCGGCTGGGCTGAAGTGACGCTCAGCGATCTTTCGCGCGCACATCAGGACATTCGTGGGCTCGTGGAACGTTTGGACGTGATGCGTTGGGGTCACGCGATGATTCGCCCGCGAACCGGATTTATGTGGGGCTCCGCGCGTCGCGAAGCTGCGAAGCCGTTTCGCGGGATCCACTTCGCGCACTCGGAGCTGAGCGGCGTCGCGCTGTTTGAAGAAGCCTTTGATAATGGTTTACGCGTGGCTGACGAGATCCGGTTTGTGGGCAATAGCGTGTCGAATAACCTTTAACGCTTCCTCCAACTCCTCGCCCGCAAGCTCCATACGCGGTTGCCGCACACGCGCGCTTCCCATCTCGACCTCTTCCTGGACCAGCTTGATCAACTGCACGAATTTCGGAACCGTATCCATGCGGAGCAACGGCAGGAACCAGTTGTACAACTCGACCGCCTTCTCTTTCTCACCGTTCATCGCGTAGTTGAAGAGATCGACTGACTCGCGCGGGAACGCGTTGACGAGTCCCGCGATCCAACCAACCGCGCCCATCAACACGCCTTCGACAATCACATCATCAACGCCGACAAAGATCGCCAGGCGATCGCCAATCAACTCCCGAATCCACGTGATGCGCCGCACGTCAGTGCTCGACTCTTTCACAGCCTCGAGGTTCTCATGCTCTGCCGCAACCTCCGCGATCTGTTGCGGCAAGAAATCCGTGCCGTAGGCGACCGGGTTGTTGTAGAGCATGCACGAGAGTTTCGTCGCGCGAAAGACTGCGTCGATGTGCGCCTTCATCTCGCGCCAGTCGCTGCGATAGACGTAAGGCGGCAACACCATCAAGCCGCTGCAACCAACATCAGCCGCACGTTGGGCCAGACGCACCGCTTCGGCAGTGCTCAACGATGCGATGGCGGCGACGACAGGCACGCGCTCGCCAACTGCGTCGATCACAGTTTTCCAGAGCGCTAGTTTCTCGTCGAAACTCAGCGTCGCACTCTCGCCCAACGAGCCGGGCGTCACGATGCCGGTGCAGCCGTTATCGATCAGCCACTTCGCATGACGCGCAACAAAGGTGTGGTCGATGTTGAGTTGTTCGTCAAAAGCGGTTGTAGTCGCAGGCATCACGCCCGCCCATTTCATTTTCATAATTAGCCACAGATTACACGGATTGTTTACGGATTAGACTGCTGATTCTAACTGGTAACATAGGTGGACGCACCGATTCTGCGCGCCAGTCGAAGAGAAATTCAACGGCGCTGCCGCAAACTCGTCCCTGGCACGGGCCCATGCCGCAGCGTGTTTGTAACTTCGCGGCGCGCCATGAATTGTGTTTTTGCAGCCGTTCGAACGTTACGTCTTCACAGCGGCAAACGATCGTTTGCGGCGTCGATAAATCTTTCAGCTCATCGCGCAAAGCAAATGTGCTGTTCAATAAGGCTGCAAACTTCCGCTGTTTGTCGCGCACCGGAAACAACTCGCGCGCGGCGTCATGCTTTCCCGCTGCCGCCAGTCCGGCGATCTCACCCTCGACGAGCGACAGTTCCAGCCCACCGATGCCCGTGGTCTCTCCGGCGCTGTAAACGTTCGCAACCGTCGTCTGCTGAAGCGTATTTACTTTAACGCCGCCACGCTCGACATAGCATCCCAACAATGTGGCAAGCTCGACATTCGGCACGAGATGAAAACCACACGCCAGATAATCACACGCAACCCGCCAACGCTTTTTACCACGAAGTAACGTTACGCCTTCGAGCTGCTCTGTCCCGTACGCCTCCGATACCCAACACCCGCTACGATACGGCACCCCTTTCAATTGTCGCTTCAATTCAAACGCCTGCGATCGTTTACCAAACAACCCAATAGCGAACCGCGCAAGTTGCATTGACGACGCCTGCTCGGCAATCAACAACACATTCGCACCACGCCCACGCAGATAAGCCGCAACCGCCAGCAACAACGGCCCGCTTCCCGCAACGACAACACGCTTCCCTTCGATCGGCAACCCGGTCTTCACGAGCGCCTGCAAACCACCGGCGCCCATCACGTTCGGCAACGTCCAGCCCGGAAACGGCAGAAAGAACTCACGCGCACCTGTAGCAAGCACCAAACTCGAGTAATTTAACTCGCAAACACCACTCTGTGTTTCAGCGAGCAGCGTTCCCGGACGCAGTTGCTGAAACACGCGCGCGCCGTTGATCACCTCAACATCAACGCTGCGAATTCTTTCAAACCACACAGAGGCTTCGGGTGGTCCACCGCGCCAGATCTGGCCGCCCGCCGCAGGATTGTCGTCAACCACTGATACGCGCAAACCGTTCTGTGCTGCACGCCACGCCGCCGCCATGCCTGCGGGCCCGGCGCCAACCACCAGCAGATCGCAAACATGACAGGCAGAACTCACTTTGTCTCTTTTGCGCTTTTTGTGCCTTTTTGTGGCTGTATTTCTTCTGTGCTTTTTTGTGGCTGTATTTCTTCTGTGCCTTTTTGTGGCTCTGTTCGCACGTCCATCCCGTTTCTACAAACCGTCTGGCAACTACGACTATGCTGCTCGCCGTCGATCGTCACACGACATTCAAAACAGATCCCCATGCCACACAATGGACCACGCGGCTCACCCGTCACCGAACGTCGAAACGCCTGCGTGCCCGTTTTCAAAATCGCCGCCGACACCATGCTCCCGGCAGGCATCTCGACTGCAATGTCGTTAACAACAAGCGTCACAGTCTCAGACATGCACCGCACCTCGGGCCATCCGCGCGGGCAAGTAAGGCGTGACTGGAATCGCGCTCTCGCGGTTTACGATCTGATCGACGAGCAGTTTCGCAGTGGCGAGTGAGGTCGTGATACCGAGGCCTTCGTGACCCGTAGCAAGATAAAGGCGCTCGTGTTCCGCGTGTGGACCAATCAGCGGAAGTTTGTCAGGCGTCGCGGCGCGAAATCCGGTCCACGCGCGTAATGACGAAAGCTTTCCGAGATTCGGCAAGTATTCAACAGCGCGCTCGAGCATGCGCGTGACGATTGCATTATCAACGTGCGAATCATCAATACCGAACTGTCGTGACGAGCCGATCAATAATTGACCGGTCTGGCGTGGTTGAACATTGAACGCCACAGATTCGGCCGTCATCGAATGCGCACTTTTGAGATAACCGAGCTCGACCAGTTGATGCCGGACAAAGTTCGGATAGCGATCGGTGATCACGAGATGGCCTTTGCGTTTCTTCACCTCGAGCCCGTGCGTCAACAACGGTGACGAGCTTCCGGCTGAATTCACCACCAGGCCAGCAGAGATCGTACTTCCGTCGTGCAAGCGAACCCCGCTTGACTCGATCTTGTCGACCGGCGCGCCAAGGAAAAGCTTCGCGCCTTTCTTCCTCGACTGATTGACAAAATATTGCGCCGCACACGGCGGATAGATCACGCTATCGCCCGGAACGCGAAGCCCGCCGGCCAATCCCGGTCGCAGATTCGGCTCAGCTTCCGCAAGCGACTGCGCGTCGAGAATCTCAGTCTTCACACCACGCTCAGCAAAGAACTTTTCTTTGCGACGCACTTCCGCCATCTCTTCGTCATCAACCGCGACCCAGATCGTGCCACACGCGTCGTGCTCGACTTCGCGCGGCAACGCGTCGCTCATCTGATCCCAGAGCTGTTGCGAGTAACGCGTGAGGGCAAACTGCGCTTCCGAGTCGTCCATCACCGTGAGATGGCCCATGCCCGCCGCTGTCGCACCACCGCCGATGATTCCCGCCTCGACAATTGCAACTGTCAGACCTTCATTCGCACACTCCGCCGCACACGCGGAACCGACAATACCCGCGCCGATAATGACGACGTCGTAAGTTTTCCAACTCATCCGCCAATGCCCATGGCAAAGGGATCGCGCGCATCGAGAATCAGATCTGCTTCAGCGGTGATAAAAGCCGAGCCTTTGATACGAGGCTGAACAATATTATCGACGACTTTGATCGACCCTTCAAAGACACTGCCAACAATACTCTCCTGCTTCCAGACGTCGCCCTCTTTCAGTTTTCCATCAGCAAACAGGCATGCGAGCTTTGCGCTCGTGCCTGTGCCGCAAGGCGAGCGGTCGTAAGTCTTACTCGGACAAAGCACAAAGTTTTTACTGTTAACTCCGGGCAGTTGCGATGGGCCAAAGAGCTCGACGTGATCGATCTCATGCCCGTCAGACCCCGTGATTCCGGCGCGAGCAAGAGCTTCGCGAACTCGCAAAGTAAAATCCAGCAGGCGATCGATGTTGTCTAATTCCAACTCCTGGCTATGTTCGTTCACGAGAAAAAACCAGTTTCCACCCCAGGCAACATCTCCTCTAACCGGCCCAACACCGGGAACTTCGATCGCGACATTCGCGGCGAGCCGATAACTCGGAACATTCGCCACTTCCACCGTTTTATTCTCATCGAGATTCGCGACCACGATGCCGACTGGCGTCTCGATACGATGAACCCCGGGAGCGATGCGGTTCAGATGGGCCAACGTAGCGACCACGCCGATCGTGCCATGTCCGCACATTCCCAAATACCCGGCGCGATCGAAAAAAATTATTCCCGTTACGCACGATTGATCGACAGGAGCACATAGCAAAGCGCCGATAACCGCGTCAGTACCACGCGGCTCGTTCACGATCGCGCGGCGAAAGTCGTCGTGATCATTTTTGAACCGCTCGCGACGATTTGCGAGAGAATCGTTGCCGAGCTCTGGCCCACCGCTGATAATCACGCGCGTGGGCTCACCGCCGGTGTGCGAATCGATGACTGTGACGCGACGCATGCCGCATATTGAGCCACAAAAAGGCGCAAAAGTCACAAATGAAGATCAACCTTTGGCCACAAAAGGCACAAAAAGCACAAAAAGAGAAAGGCTTTTACTTTGTGCCTTTTGTGCCTTTTGTGGCTGAGCTATTATGATGTGGACGCGTCTTCACGGATGGCCCAGAATTCACGATTTCCGAAAGGCAAGTAGAGCTAAATGCGCAAGCTGTTCCCCCTCCTTCTTCTTCTGTTGTGTACCAGTGTGGCTTCCGCCCAGGCGCAGTTGACGCCGGTCCAGGCGCGCGAGGCTGAATGGAAGAGCTACACACTCCCGCAGACGAATTTCGCGCGGCAGGTGAGTCCCGAGAAACAGTTTCTCTTTCGCGTGCCCGCTGACTGGAAGCAACTGGGAGACCAGCTCGTCTTCAATGGTCCACACGCGTCGTTCATAAGAGTTACCGTCCAGAAAGTTCCCGATGGCTATCCGTTCCAGGAGTATTTCGCAGCGGTTCTTCAGGGCGTTAGAGACGTGCCGGGCGCAGCGGAGACGACGTTGACGCGCAAGACGCAGCTACAGGATCTGGAAGCCCGCGAGATCTTCTTCGAAACCGACGACACTGAAGGCGAAACGTTTCGTAGTACGTCGTGGATCACAGTGAGCGGTCCACTGGCAGTCATTTTCAACTTCCGCGCTCCCACCGCACATGCGACTGAACTCGAGCCGTTCTTCAAGGCCGTCGTGCAATCCGTGGTCTTTGTTTCCGGCAACTATCACAGCTTCGAATCGCAGCGCGCTTCGATAATCAAAACGCCCACGCCTGGTCCAATCAATGAAATCGAGAGCATTGTTGCGGCGCTGAGTGAGGCTACTTCCGATCGAGAGACAGCGATCAACCGTTTGGCCTCGCTCTTCTCGACGCACGGTGATGTAACGATCGACCTGCTGCTCGATCGTCGCCCGTTGATTCGCGCTGCGGCTGTCCAGGCACTCGCACGCACGAGCAACAACACACTCAAACCGTTTCTGTGGGAGATGATCGACGACCGGGAGTTAATTGTGGCGGAAGCTGCGGCACGGAGTGTCGCAACTGAGCCGGATGTCGTCGCCAAGACTCTCAAACACTCGTCGTCAGGCTTCGACGCGGAAACGATCGCGCGAGTTTGGCCGTTCATGCCGAGCGACAAGCGAGTTGAGTTGCTGCAACAGTTCTTCAGCAAAACAGCTACGCCGCCAAAAATAACACCGACGATAATAAGTGGTCTTCCAAAACCCGGTGTATCTGTAAAAGTCGGCGAACTGAAGATTGTAAAGCCAGGAACGCCTCTGCCTGATGTGACCGTTGGCGTATCCAGCGATACCGATGTTCAGTTCGGCGCGCTGGTGTTGCTCAGCACGGTGGGGCACGCCGAGTTCAAACTCCCGCTCGCGCGGCTCATGGCGTCGAATTACGATCCGCTGATCGCAGTCGGGCTGCAGGTGGCGGAACAACGTGGCGAAGCGCTGCCGCTCGATTCATTGTTCAAGCTCGTCGCGTCTTCCGATCCGCAGGTGCGTAGACTCGCCGCCCAGAATCTCGGGTTTTCCGCAAGTGTTGCTGACATTCCGCGCATCGAGGCGCTCGTTTCGAAAGACTCCGCCGCCGCGAAAAAGTCTCTCGATGATGAGCTCAAGCTCTCGATCAAGAAGATCCGACTTCGAAACGAGCTGAGCACTGCGAAGACTCTCGCCGAACAGCGTGAGATCATTAGCAAAGCCCTCACTGATCCGTTACTCGACGAGTTTGCCTGGCGATACGACTGTGAAGCGACTGTCGACGGATGTGGACCAGCGCCACCCGCTCTGAAGACGGATATTAGAGTCAAGCCGTTTGCTGAAAATCTGTTTCCTCGCAAAGTGCGTCACTACACCGCGATTCCGAATCCGGGCCAGTCTGTGCAGCGGTTCTACGAAACCTTGAACGGGCTTCAGATGGACTCTCCGCGCGCGCAGGCGAGCCTCGTATTGATGATCGGTTACCTGCGTCAGTTACTCGCGAACGAGTTGAGCGCGCCCGCCGAGGCCACAACGCTGATCGAATACACGGGGATCGATCCCACTTCACCGATCGCGATGGGTGTATGGACTGCCGATAAAGCGCTTGACACCACGAACTTCGCCGAACGAAGAGCAATCGTGTTGCGGGTCAAAGATCGCGCACGGTTTGAGCGAGCGATACAGACGCTCCAATCATCCGATACCGGCGTCACTAATTTTATCGATTACGTTGCAGTCGCGACGCGTGCTGTCGCTGCTTTGCCGGCGGCGCTGCCGCTCGGTGTCGCCTCGCTGCGATCAAACGATACGAAGAGACCGTCAAAACGCACGCTGGTTTCGTACTCGTTTACTACTGAAAAGGAGTGGAACGGGCTGCGCGTCAAGACGATCGAGCATCGCTCACTCCGCGACAGGCAGATTGTGGGCGCTGCCACTCACATCGTCTTCATTGGCGACACCGTTATTCTCGCGTCCGATCTCGCGACGATTCGAGACTTGCTGGCCCATGCTGGTAATGGCGAGAACCTCGCTGCCAATGCAGAGTTTGGCAAAGCGATTGAGCGCCGCGGAGACGTTGTTTATTTCAGCGATCTGAAAAGCGTGCTGGGAGCGTCGGGAATAGACACGAAAGATTCAGGCTCCAAAATCAGTGAGAGTGGGGCCTTGAACATCTCGAACAGCTCGTGGGAAAACTCTCATCATCTCGTGTTCGATGAGAGTGACTGGTCCAAGCCTTTGCAGCAGTTCCATCCGAAGGAGCTGACGGCGCCGCGTGAGTTGTTACCAGCTTCGACGATCGCTTACTACCTGATGAAAGTCGATCTGGCGAGTGCGTGGCCAACGGAGTTGAGAAAGTATTTCCTTCCTGACGACAGCCAGGATACGTCGAAATTGTGGGCACTCGATTTGAAAGATGTCTTAGCTGAGCTCGGTCCGGAATGTGGCGCCGTTATTCTCGAGCTTCCGGACTTCCAGGAGTTCGATGGCGGAACGTGGGCCGGATTCTGCAAGTTGAAAAGCACGAAGCTGTCTGAGGCGCTGACTGCCGGCAAACTCTTTACCGGCGTTGGGCCAACGAAAGACTTCGCGGAAGTTAAGGTTGGGAGTGACAAATATTTTGTCGCGACACGCAAAGGATTTCTCGTCGTTTCGAATCACGATAAGGGACTCGCGGCGTTCGACGGCAAAAGCAACCTCGCGGAGACACGCGACTACTCGCGCGCAGTCGAGAAAGTGCCGAGCGGCATTGTCGCTTTCGGCGGCTACAATCTCGAGGCCGCGATCGCTGCAGCGAACAAGACACCGTTTGAAGGGACACAAGCTTACGCTGCGAACATTATCGCTTCCGTAGCGGGCGCGTTTCACAGTCAGAATTTTTATGCGACTGCCAGCGCGGGAGCAGTGGAAGCGCATTCATCGGTGGCCATGGATCGCGAGGGCCGTTATCCGGTGGCCGATTTCGCGTCACTGACGCGCGGCAACATCACGTTGGCTACGCTCGAGCCGACTGGCATTCCGATCAACGATCAGAACCGCTTGAGTAGCCTCGTGCTGAAAGTCCGTTCGAAAGCTCCTGGACCAATCGAAAATATCCGCGACGACATCAAGACAGCGGAACAAACAGTCGAGCAGAAGTCTGCGCAAGAGCTACTACTGACAATCACTCCGCGACGAAGCAGTCCTGAGAAACCGCCTGAGTTGCCGGTTAAAGATCCGGAGTTTGCTCAGTATTTGAAGGCGACGACTGAGTTTGCGGCCGACAACGAAGACGTTAAAAAGACCGCCAAAGAGATCGCGGGGACCGACAGCGATGCATGGAGCGTGGCGCGCAAGCTTGCCGATTGGACCTTCAAGAACCTCGAATGGAAACACGTCACGAATGCAGACGCGGCGCAGACACTTGCCACTCGTGAGGCTGACTGTTCCGAGTTCAGCGCGCTCTTTGTGGCAATGGCGCGCTCGCTGGGTTTGCCGGCGCGAATGGTCACGGGACTCGCTTACGGCGGCAACTCATTTGGCGGTCATGCGTGGGTGGAGGTGTGGGTCGGAAAGTGGGTCGAGCTCGATCCGACCTGGGGCACAGACTTCGTTGACGCAACGCACATTCGCGACAACTCGAACGCGCTGATCACATCTGCAGCGTTGAATCTGATCGATATCGAGGTTGTGGAAACAAAGCGCAACGTAGCTGAGTTTCAAAAAACAGCCAAAGCGCTCACCGACCATCTCACCAAGGCGATCCCGGCTGCTGCCCGAGCCGATATCGAAGCAGCTATTGATCTATCGGTATTGACGGATGAATTCATGGGCCAGGGCGCATGGTCCAAAATGAACGAACCGGAAAAGGAGAAGATGTGGTCTGCGTATCGCCGGATGATCGAGGAGATCGTAACGGGTTATGGCAGAAGCTCTTCGGACCATAAGCTGCGCCTGCTGCACCTCGAGGAAAAAGGAAACGAAGCTGAAGCGACGTGCCTCCTCTACCCTTCTGACTGGCTGTTGAAATTGAGACTCGTGCGACGGAATGATCTGTGGTCTCTCGTCGAAGTTCAGAAAACTGACACTGCTCTTTATACCGTTGCCGACACACTGCAAACGACAATCGAGAAAATCGAGAAGGTGCGCGCGGGCCAGAAAGCTTCACGTTCGAGTCAGACAGATTTCGCTCGGGTGCTGCTTTTGATGACAGAAAACCCTGAGAAGGGGATCGCATTCGCCGATAAGGCTCTGACAGCTAATCCGAAAGACAAGGGTTTGCGATTTTTGAAAGCGCTGATTTTGTTCAACCAAACCAAGTTTGAGGAAAGCACAAAAATACTGCGCGAGTTGAGTGCGGAAGATTACGCCCCGGCAATCTCGAAGCTTGGCTCTAGCTTGAGCATCGAAGAGGATGAAGCAAAACAGAAAGAAGGCGTTAAATTCCTGGAGCGCTACACGTCGCTCGAACCTTACGATCCACGCGCCTTCCGGGATCTTGGCACTGCGTATAGCACTGTAGGCAATCTGGCCCAGGCCGAAGTCGCGTTTCGGAAAGCGGTTGAACTCGAGTCAGCCAGTGCCGATAACTACATGCCGTTGATTATCTTCCTGGTCATGAATGATCGGTTCGACGACGCCAGGCAGGTGTTTGCTGCTTACGATCAGCATAAGGACACGGATGTGGATCTCCTGGCGGAGGTAATTCGCCAGCTCTATTACGAATCAGAGAACGCTCGCGCAGTTAAACTTGCAGACACTGAGCCGGCGAGGGTGAAAGTTAGCATGGAAGCCAACCTCCTGCTCGGAAAAGTACACTTGGAGGAGGGGCGTTACGCCGCCGCGCTTAACCACCTCAATCTGTCAGCCCAGCTCGATAAGACATCGTCGTCACCATACGTCGTTATGGCAACAGTCCATCGTAAGCAGTCGCGGTGGAGTGCAGCGTTGAAAGCCGCCGACCAGGCCATCAAGCTTGATGAAGAAGATTGCGAAGCTTACTACGAGCGTGCTTGCGCTTTGGCGCGGCTCAAGAGGCTCAGAGAGGCAATGGCGGCTCTTGAGAAATCCGTCGATCTCGATCCCGATCACCTCGAGTGGATCCCTGATGAAGCGGATCTAAAACCGCTATCGTCGCTGCCGGCTTTCAAGAAACTTCTCGAGCCGTCACCCGAGAAGCCTTAGAAATAATCGGCGCTGGCTCGGGCGCCCTCAGCGGCCTGCTCTTCGGCGCAACCACGCGAAAACGCGAGCTGGTCTACGCCGCGAATTAGCCCGAATACGGCTATTAATTATCGCCGTGACTCCGCCGCCTCCATACATCGTCGGACCGGCGCTGATGAAGAATGGCTATAATTTTCGCTTCTTTCGACTTTAAAGAATAGTAGATACCATAAGGAAAACGCTTCAGCCGTGCTCGGCGAACTACGCCGTTCACAAGCGGAAACTGATGCGGGAATTGCGCAATACGAGCTAGTATTGCGCGGCTTTCTACCATGAACCGGGAGACCAAGTTCGGGTCTATTTGCTGGTACCACCAAGAGACTGAGGTGAAGTCTGTCTCGGCGTCCGGTGAAGGGACGATGCGATAATTCATTTTTATCTATAGTGAGGATCTAGTTTCTGTTAATCCTTTAATGGTTTGGACAACTTCTCAAGGAGTTCTTTTTCAAACTCCTCCCAAGTCCTCCATTTTGATGTGTCTGCATTTTCATAGCGAGCCATTCGTTCTTCGATGATCGCCATGTGCCAGTCAGGAATACTCACGTATTCATTATTTACGTAACCCTGATCCGGGTTGTCTTCATTGAGTTGTTCTGAGGACATTGTTGCACTCCTTGTGGGGAGTGTAGCACATTATTTGTTTTCTGCAATTCTGATTAATCGTCTTTGTGCTGCTTTGTGGCAACTCTTTCCGCGACCTCTTCGCGCTCTTCTTGTAAGCCGAGGCGCATGGCGTCGAAGGCGGGAAGACGCGCGATCGAGGGCATCGGTGTGTTGCCGCGTACGGAGAACCAGATGATGCGGTTCAGGATCTCTGGATCGGCCATGTCGGCGCGTTCGAGATCCTGTTCTTCGGTAAGTCGCATCCAGTAAGCAGTCGCGACGTCACGAGCCGGTGGGGTGATGAGATTGTCGAGCGCGACGTTTGGAAGCAGCGCTTTGTAAGGTCGCAGGTCAGGCTCAGCGCGAAAGATGTTGATGGGCGTCGCCGTTGCGTCGAGCTGATTCATCGGCTCGATGCCGAGCAGCAATTCGATCGTGCGGATCAAGCTGACCGTGTTGTGAAAGTCATGGACCAACACACCCGGTTTGTTGTAGGCACTGATCACGAGCGCCACTGAGCGATGTGCATCGACGTGATCTGGTCCATCCTGCGCGTCATCTTCGACAACGACGATCGCGGTGTCTTTCCAGTAAGGACTATTCGACACCGCCTCCACCATTAACCCAAGCGCGTAATCGTTATCAGCAACGTAAAACTGCGGCGTCGGCTTGCGTACACTGATACCGTCCGTGTGATCATTCGACAGGCGAATGACCGAGAGATTTGGTAGCTGGCCCTTGCGAAACTCGTCCAGCCACGCACCCAGTCGCGAATTACCTCGAAACCGCACGTCAGCGTGAGAATTACTGATCAACGGGTTGCCATTGCTCTGGCGCGCGGCGCGGTACGAATCGACGGTCATCGCGTCGGGCGTGTCCATGTCGAAGTTTCGATAGTCAGTGCTGACACGACCCTCGAGCGATTTCTTTGTGGGAAACGCTGAAACAGTCGGCGACAAATCCGGGTACGACTTCGCGCGGTTCTCTCGCACCGCTTTCACATCAGCTTCCGACAGTGTGGCGACAAACTCACCGTAGTTGCGATAAGTCAAACCAGCACGCGCCGCAGCATCCCACAGATAGAGCGACTCCGGCTCAGCCACATCGCGCGAACCCTGAAGATACGGGATGAAGCGGCGCATGAAGTTGGCAACATCGTCAGTAGTTGCTCTTGGTCCAAACAGCGAAGGCGCACCACGCAACGGCTCGTAATTCGGCAAACGATTGAAGCCTTCGAAATCGTACGTGCGGCCCCGGCGGCTGTAATTCCAACGAAACGCTTTATCGACGTAATCCGTCGAAAACGCTGCAGTGGACCAGTTGTGCCCGTCAGGACTCGCCTCCGAGTTCACAAAGAATCGATCGAACAATCCGAAGCGAAGCGCGAGCGCGCGATGGTTTGGGGATATGTCCTGACGCTGACCGTTGGGCCGCGCGGCTGCGTCACCAGCTCCGAAGATCGCGAGCGACGGATCGCCGTCAGCTTTCGTGCCATCGCCCGACTTCTCAACGTCACCGAAGACCTGATCATAGGTACGGTTTTCTTTGATGACGTAGATGACGTGTTTGATCGGACCGCGACCGGGAAACAGTCTCGACTGTCGCTCGCCAAGCAGACCGTTGTTGCGCATTACTTGTTGCGTGTAGCGTGCGAGCGCGGGATCGTCTGGAGTGTTCACGGCGCTGATGTTGCCGACGACGATCGCCGCGCTGTATTGCCCGCCCTGTCCACCGGCGCGACCGCTGCCGGAGGGGAAACGTTCGTTCGGCGCGTTTGGGACACGGCCGGAGTTGTCGACGATCAATGAAGAATTCTGAACGCCGGTGCCTTTGCCATTGCCGATGAAGAGTGTTTGGCCCACAAGCGCGAGAGCTGATGGATACTGTCCGGTGGGGATGAACCCTTTGACTCTGCTGTGAGCGGGGGCAAGCCCCTCTTCCTGACTTGTTCTATTCCGAGGTCTATCATTTAGTTCGACGACTGCGACTGAGTTGCTATGTGCGTTCGCGACGTAAAGATCGTCACCGCGCAGCGCAAGTCCTTCCGGACTGTTGCCAGGGGGAACGCCTTCCGACAAGCGCACGTTGATGCGCTCGATCTCTTTATCAGTCTGCGTGTCGATTACTGAAACACTGTCGTCATTCGAATTCGCGACGTAAAGTCGCGTGCGCTCGGGATTCAGCAACATCGCCGTCGGATGCCGCCCGACCGCCACACGCGAAATCAATCTCCCTGCCTGAACCACCGCGACGCTGCTATCGTTCCAGCACGACACGTAAGCTTTAAAAGTCGAACCCTGTTGCGGCACGACCGCCACTGCATACGGGTAAATAAACTGCTCGTTGTCACCTTCGCGTCGCAGATCGATGCGCGTGAGTTTCCGCCGGCCGCGCACATCTTCAACCACCCCAAGACTGTCATTGAGATTGTTCGCGACGAAAAGCGTGTTGCCATCAGGAGTGATCGCAATCCCGGTTGGATAAACCGGCGCACGATCACTGTTGTAGCGCGGTGAGTTTGCGGCCGACGCAAATCCACTGACATCTATGAAAGGCGCTTCGACATTTGTGTTTGGACCAGGCGACGCAGGCGTGATCGGCGTCTGATTCTCGGCTTGAAAACGAAAGATCCAGATCTTGTTTTCGAATCCACCCGAGACGTAAAGCGCATAAGAGCCATCGTCTTGCGGCGCCCGTGAGAACACAACGCCAACATTCACACTCTGCGGCGACGGAAAGTAAACATTTTGCACCACGGCCGCAGGCTTCGCATTGAGATCGATTACCGAAAGCGACTGCTGTCCGCGATTCCCTGCCGCATTGAACTGAATCCCGTAACCGCTATTGACTGAAATCAGAAACCGACCTTCGCCGCCAGGTCCCAGCTTATCCGGACTGCGAACGAGATCGACCGGCAACGCACCGACCGCCGCCTGGCGCGTCGTCAAATCCTGCACCAGCGAACCTGCCGGCGTGATCGGTCGTCCCTGGCTGGCCGGTTCGTCGGAAATCGCAGAAGACGAACTCGATTCCAGGAGCAGGTTAGTTATAAGAGTAAGTGCAAGAAGGAGGTACGAAACGTGTCTCAGCTTCATCGGACTCGGAGTTTAACATTTCATGTATCCACAGATTGCTCAGATTTGATCCGAAAAAATAAATTAAGTGACGAACTGATCGACAGAAACAACCGCTAAGTTGTTGACTGCTACTAAGCACAAACGCCGACCGCCGCTCGCCATTCATAAGCCCACGCGCGAGGCGGCGTGTATAATGGCGGTCACCAAAAATGAGCCAACTCGTACGGTTTCTGTTCGGACATGAGCAGGCCGTTTTTACTAACGGCCGCTTCGGTTTCGACGTGCGTCCGAGCGCCATAATTCTCATCCTCTTACTTCTTCTCGCCGGCGTCTTTATTTATTTCATTTACCTGCGCCCGCGCGTTCGTCTCTCAAAGTCCACGACCGTCACGCTCATCGCGCTCCGCGCCACACTTTTACTGCTGATGGTTACATTGCTGTTACGGCCGGTCGTCGTCGTGTCGTCAGTGATTCCGCGCAGCAGTTACGTCGCAATGGTGATCGACGACTCGGTCAGCATGAAACTGCATGACGTTCCCGGCGGCGCCACTCGCCTCGACAGCGTCAAGCAGGCACTACTAAACACAGCTCCCGGACAAGACTCGTTTCTTAATCGGCTCGAAAAGAAGTTCAAAACAAATCTCTACGGCTTCTCCGGCGGGCTCGCACGACTCAAAGACGCCAACGATCTTTACGGCGAAGGACGCACGAGCGATCTCGCGGGCGCATTAGACGAGACGATCAAACGTTCTTCGGGTATGCCGCTTTCCGCTGTGGTCCTTGCAACTGACGGCGCTTCGAATGTGCCACGCGATCTCGCCGCGGTTTTGCGAGAGCTGCGCGCGCGCGATATTCCAGTGTTCACAGTCGGCGTGGGCAATACGTCACGCCCGATGGACGCCGAGTTAACACGCGTGAACATGCCGCGACGTGTGCTGGTCGGCTCGAGATTGAACATTGAGACGATTGTGGGCTTGAGTGGTTACAGTGCGACGAAAGTGCTGCTGAGTGTGAAGGAAGATGGTCGCACGGTGAAGACAGAAGAGCACAACTTGCGCGGGAACGACACGCAGGCAGTAAATCTCGAGATCACGCCCACGACGCCCGGCATTCATCGCTACACAGTCGAGGTCACGCCGCTCGACGGCGAGTTGACAGTCGATAACAACAAACAGGACTCGCTCGTTGAAGTGATCACAGGACCACTGCGAATCCTGCACGTCGAAGGCGAGCCGCGCTGGGAGCTGGGAAAAATTCGCGAGTCGATCACGCCGAACGAAAAGAACGTCACGCTCGTCTCGCTTCAACGCACGGGTGAGAACAAGTTTTACCGGCAGGGCGTGGGCAATCAAACCGAACTCGCAACCGGTTTTCCGAAGTCTGAAGAAGAATTGTTTTCGTATGACGGTCTGATCATCGGCAGTGTCGAGGCGGGATTCTTTACCGCGGATGAGCTGCGAAATATCGAAGCGTTCGTGTCGCGACGTGGCGGCGGATTGCTCGCGCTCGGCGGACGTCTCTCCTTTGACGGGGGCAAGTTCAAGGGCACAACGATCGAAGAGCTTCTGCCGGTAGCGCTCACGGGTGGACCAGTTGACGATTCGAACTCATTCACGCCGGTCTATAAACCAGTGCTGACGGGCGCGGGCCAGGAGCACCCGATCACGCGTCTGAACGACGATCGTGGCGCGAATCAAAAAATTTGGAACGAATTGCCGCCGATCTCCGTCTCGGAAGTATTGTCGAACGTGAAACCGGGCGCTTCGGTGTTGCTCGAAGCGCGGCGCACCGAGGGTTCGGCCCAGGTCGCTCCTTTATTAGTGCAACAGCGGTACGGTCGCGGACAGACGCTCGCGCTCACGGCGGCGGATACGTGGCGTTGGAAAATGAGAATGGATGCAAAGAATAACGCCCACGAAACATTCTGGCGACAGATGCTGCGGTATCTTGTTAGTAGTTCGTTGCTGCAGGTCGAGATCGGCACCGAGAAGGAAGTTTACGCGCTTGATGACAACGTAAATATCGTTGCCGACATTCGTGAC
>Ga0134121_10000614_pt1 | contig 39133 bp, 34 predicted proteins | sample KB301_FD_96463 | JGI IMG/M metagenome (GOLD analysis project Ga0134121, IMG submission 96463) | Terrestrial soil microbial communities without Nitrogen fertilizer from Kellogg Biological Station, Michigan, USA - KB3-0-1 | ecosystem: Environmental > Terrestrial > Soil > Unclassified ...
CAAAATACTTTTGCGGGCAGCCGAAGAGCGCGGACACATCCCCGAACATATTCTTTTCTATGGACCGCCAGGATTGGGAAAAACTACCCTCGCGCACCTGATCGCCAAAGAGACCGGCAGGCAAATGAAGATAACTTCCGGACCGGCAATTGAAAAAGTCGGCGATTTGGCTTCTATTCTGACAAATCTTACTTCCGGCGACATTCTTTTTATAGATGAAATTCACAGACTCAACAAAATGGTTGAGGAAATACTTTACCCGGCCATGGAGTCCGGTGTTTTGGACATCATCATTGGCAAGGGGCCCTCGGCGCGCACAATCCAGCTAGACCTCCCACCGTTTACTTTGATAGCCGCAACCACTCGAGTCGCGCTAGTTTCTTCCCCGCTGCGTTCGAGATTTTCTGGCGGAGTTTTTAGATTAGAATTTTATTCAAATGAGGAGATAGCTAAAATAATAGAGAGATCGAGTGGGCTTCTCAATATTACCCTCGCCCCTGATGCATTAGGGGAAATTGCCAAGAGAAGCCGGTTTACCCCGCGTACAGCAAATTACTTTTTAAAAAGAGCGCGTGATTTCGCCCAAGTAAATAGAAAAGGTAAAGAAAGAGACAGGGGAGAAAATTTAGATAAAAAAATAGTTATGGATGCTTTGAATATGCTGGCAGTTGATGAGATTGGTTTGAATACTTCTGATAGAAAATTTTTAGAGATATTAATTGAAAAATTTAATGGCGGACCAGTGGGATTGAAAACTATGGCCGCGGCTCTGTCGGAAGAAGAGGCGACGATAGAGGAAGTAATAGAGCCGTACTTGATTCAGCTTGGTTTGCTGGAACGGACAGGAAAAGGAAGAATTGCGACAAAGGCATCATACGAGCATCTAGGATTTGACGTTAAAAAAGGTCAGGAAAAACTTCTGTAAAGTTTGTAAAAAGGCAAAAGAAAAAGCCGTGGTGCTCTTTCCTTAAAGAAAGTCCTACGGACTTTTATATTTTGACCAGGGGCTCTATGAGAGCCGCCCCCAGCCAAAATTGACGCTTCATTCTTGTAGCAGCGATCTGCTGTTACTTCAACTGCTGGTGCCGGCCGCCGGTGGTCGTCTCTTTGTAGCCAATGTTCGCCAGTTTGGCGGCGCCGTGCAGGATGTTCGTCCGATGATTGCCGGTGATGTCGTTTGTACAGGTGCGTTTCTTCATATGTTTCGTCTGTTGTTGTTTTTGTTGTTGACAGCATAGCTCCCCTTGCCGCACGCATGCGATTCAAAGAGCATTGCTGAGTTCACCCATAATGATAAACCTGTGCGTGTCTATGTGTCAATTTTTTATGTTAATAACGCCACATATCAAAAAATGCTAAAATTGTAAGTATTATGAAGAGAATTTTAGGCATTGACCCAGGTTTTGAAAGGCTGGGGATCGCCATGCTAGAAAAAAATAAAAACAGAAAAGGAGAAAGAGTAGTTTTTTCTGAATGCTTCAAGACTTCCGCTAAATTAGATTTCTCCGAACGGTTAAATTTAATCGGCGAAGAAATTAGAAAAATAATCAAAGAGTATAAGCCAGAAGTTTTAGCGATTGAAACTTTATTTTTAAATACAAATCAAAAAACAGTAATGCGAGTGGCGGAAGCTCGGGGTGTTGCGGTCTATGAAGCTTCTCAAGCCGGACTTAAAATTTTTGAGGCTTCCCCGCCCCAGATAAAAATAGCCATAACCGGCTATGGCAGAGCAAACAAAGAACAAATAAAGAAAATGTTGGCCATGTTGGTTCCCATAGATAATTCTATAAAATCCGATGATGAATTGGATGCGATTGCCATAGCTTTAACCGCTTTCGCCCATATAAAGAAATAGCGGCGCAAGTTATCCACACATTCTATTGCTAAGCTTTTTAGATTTTGTTACAAAGTAGGAAATAAGCAAGGTCGCTTAATAAAAGTAAAAAATAAACATGAGTTACGAAGAAGATGAAGATTTAGAAGGTGGCTTTAAAGTGGGTGGAGACAGCGATGAGCCGCTCGACATGCCAGAAGATATGGATTTTGGATTAGACGAAGAAGATCCAGACAGAGACAAGTAATAAAATAACCCCGTACTGCGGGGTTATTTTATTACAACTTTTATAAATCTCTTTTTGCCTATTTTTAGCGTTAAATTTTGAGTAACTTTTATATTTTGATCTTCGATGGTGGTATTTTTTTCTAAATCATGAATCCCGTTGCCCAAAACCAGCCGTCGCCATTCACTCTTGGAAGGTAGAACTTTGTTTTTTACTAAAACCTCGCTCAACATCTCCCCCACGCCTCCTTTTATTTCTTCCATTTCATCAGGAATTTCTTTCTTTTGGAAAGTTTTGGAAAAATTTTCTTCAGCCGCTTTAGCTGAAACTTCATCATAAAGCTGGGTGATCAAGAGAAAAGCTGCGCGCTTTTTTAAACTCATTGCATCTTTTTTAATATCAAATTTTTTTATTTCTTCTATCGGCGTATCCGTCAAAAGTGTAAATATTGGAATAATGGCATCGTCTCCAAGCGACATGATCTTGCCAAAGAGATCATTCGGAGCGTCAGTTAGCGCAATTACATTGCCTTCACTCTTGCCAATTTTCACACCCTTTGAATCAACCAAGAGAGGCATCGTCATCACGAACTTTTCCTTTCCTTTCATTGCTTTCATCAAGGTTCGTCCCGCCAGCATATTAAAAGTTTGATCTGAGCCGCCTAATTCTAGATCGACATCCATCGCGACAGAATCATAGCCCTGAAGCAATGGGTATAAAAATTCGCGCATATTAATCGTCTCACCTTGTTTTAAGCGCTCCTGAAACATATCCCTCTCGATGAGTTGCTGAACGGAAAAATGCTGAGCTATGTTTAAAATATCTTCTTTGGTTAATTTGTCCAACCAATCACCGTTGTACATTATTTTGACCGGATTTTCTCCATCAAAACGAACTATTTTTTTTGCTTGAGAAATATAATCTTTGGCATTTGCGCGCAGTTCTTCTTTAGTGAAGAATTTTTCTCTAGTTTTGGCTTTTCCGGTCGGGTCTCCAGCCGTACCCGTGCCGTCACCAATTAGGAAAATAACTTCATGGCCCAAATCTTGCCATTCTCTGTGCTTGCGCAAGCCGACCATGTGGCCGATATGGAGCTTGTCTCCGGTTGGATCAAACCCTTGATAAAGTTTAAGTTTTTTACCAGAAAGTAAAACTTCCTCGAGCGCCTGCTTCGTCGGATAAATTTTATCAACTCCACGAGTTAGTAAGGCGGTAATTTTATCTTCCTGTTTTTGAACTTTCATACTCGGATAATAACACATTCTTTGCTATAATTCGAATGATGAGAAAATTATTCAGAAATAGAAGACTCTGGAAAAATATCGCGCTATTTGTCGCCGGCAGCACTATTTTAATGACTGGAATCGTCGTGCTTTGGCTCTCTTCCCTAAAGATTCCTGATTTTCACTCTTTTGAAGACAGAAAAGTGGTGAATTCCACCAAGATATATGACCGTACCGGGAAAATTTTGCTTTACGATATACACAAAGACACAAAAAGAACAGATATAAGTTCAGAAGAGATGGGGGTAAATATTAAAAATGCGACGGTGGCCATTGAGGATTCGGAATTTTACAACCACGGAGGAATCAGAATCACTTCCATTATTCGCGCTATTTTGACCAATATTTTTGGAGGAAGTCGCACCCAGGGCGGTTCAACCATAACTCAACAATTGGTAAAAAATGCTCTTTTAACGCAAGAAAAATCTTATACCAGAAAAATAAAAGAGTGGGTGCTCGCAATCAAAATAGACAATTCTATACCTAAAGAAAAAATTCTGGAATATTATTTAAATGAAGCCCCTTATGGAGGAACTATTTACGGCATCGAAGAAGCCAGCAGAACATATTTTGACAAAGACGCGGCCGATCTGACTTTGGCTGAAGCGGCCTACCTGGCATCAATCCCGCAGTCCCCGACAACGCTTTCGCCCTACGGGAAAAATAGAGATAAACTGGAAGCCAGAAAAAATTTAGTGCTTTCCAAAATGTTGGAGCTTAAATTTATCACCCAGGCGGAGTACGCTGCGGCCAAAAAAGAAGTTGTTAATTTTGTACCACAAGTAACAGGTGGCATTAAAGCGCCGCATTTCGTTTTCTTTATCAAAGATTATCTTGAACAAAAGTATGGAACCGAGGCGGTGGAAAAAGGAGGACTTAAAGTTACAACCACGCTTGATTATGATCTTGAGTCAAAAGCGGAACAAATAGTAAAAGACGGCGCTCTGCAAAACGAAAAAGATTGGAACGGTAAAAACGCTAGCTTGGTAGCAATAGATCCAAAAACGGGGCAGATTTTGACAATGGTGGGTTCTCGAGATTATTTTGACAAAGAGATAGATGGAAATTTCAATGTAGCGACAGCTAGCAGACAGCCGGGTTCATCCTTTAAGCCTTTTATATACGCTACGGCCTTCAACAAGGGCTTTACGCCGGACACAGTACTCTTTGACCTGCCTACCGAATTTCAAACAACCTGCGATGCCCTAGGTAAAGCTCTTCCGGGACACAATCAAAAGGATTGCTACATGCCGGACGATTACGACGGAAAATACCGCGGGCCAATGTCTTTGCGAGACGCGTTGGCGCAGTCTATTAACATTCCGGCTGTAAAACTTTTTTATCTAGCCGGACTACCTGATTCGCTCAAAACAGCTGAAGATATGGGTATAAGTACTCTCGGCGATAGCGGCCGATATGGACTCACGCTCGTTATCGGAGGCGGCGAGGTATCTTTGCTCGATATGGCTTCAGCCTACGGGGTTTTTGCAAATGATGGAGAGAGGAATCCTTATACCGGAATCCTAAAAGTGGAAGACTCCAGTGGAAAAGTTTTGGAAGAATTTAATCCAAACACCCAAGAAGTGTTGCCCAAAAATACCGCCCTAACCATAACGGACATTTTGTCTGATGAAAAAGCGCGACAGCCAACCTTTGGCGCACATTCGTCTCTTTACATACCCGGGAAGGATGTAGCTGTAAAAACCGGAACAACGAATAACAACAAGGACGCTTGGACTATTGGCTATACACCTTCACTGGTTGTGGGTGTTTGGGCGGGCAACAATGATAATGTCCCGATGAAAAAAGGTGGTGCGGCCGTCGCTGGACCCATTTGGAATAAATTTATGGACCAGGCATTGAAAAATTTACCTGAAGAAAAATTTGAAAAACCAAACCTGGATGTTGACCCCAAAACGGTCAAACCGGCGCTGCGCGGCTTCTGGCAGGGCAATGAAAACTTCTTTATAGATAAAATTTCTGGCAAATTAGCAACTGAAAACACACCAAGAGAGACAACCCTGGAGAAAGTTATAACAAACGTGCATTCAATTCTTTATTGGGTGGATAAAAATAATATAACCGGAGCACCGCCATCAAATCCAGAAAACGATTCACAGTTTGAACACTGGGAAATACCTGTACAAAATTGGTGGACGCAAAATAAAAATAATTATACGGTGACAACTTTAAACGACAAGCCGACAATGACGGATGACGTGCACACCGGCGCATCAAAACCGGTTGTCTCAATCGTTGAACCAAATGCAAATACGGTCTACTCTCCGAACCAAAAAATAAATTTAAGAATTTCAAGCTCTGGGCCTTTTCCTATTATTAAAATGGATGTTTTTATGAACGATACATACTTGGGAACTTCCGAGGCTCCTTTTAATTTTTCCTTTACTCCTTCTGAAAGTGGGAACTTGCAAGCAAACAATGAATTAAAAATAGTGGCTTATGACAGTATCTACAACAGCAGCGAAACGAATATGGTTTTCAGAGTCCAACAATAAACAGATCTATCTGTTCATCGGCATTATTAGATAAAGAAAAGATGTGTCTCCAACCGGAGATATGGTGATTGGGCTGGCGGGTCCAGAGAATTTTACAGACACGCTGTCAGTTGCAATTGACTGGAAACAATCCAAAAAATATTTATAGTTAAAGCCAAGCTCGATGCTTTCGCCGGTTATGGCTGCATCTACATACGTCTTATTTTCTCCAACATCATTGTTTACGGCAGAAAGTTCGAAAACTTTTTCTTTTTGAGAAATTTTGACATTGACCTGATTAAATTTGTCTGAAAAAACGTTGGAAAGTTTTAGTGCATTCAATAAGTCCTGCTTCAGGACTATTGCATTGGTTGCGGAAGTCTTTGGGACAATTTGTCGGTAGTCGGGGAAAACTCCATCAATCACCCGGGAAGTCAGATAAACATCGTCGGAAGAAAAAGAAATCTGGTTTTTATTAAAACACACTTTTATGGTGGATGGGGACTCTCCAAAAACTCTTATAATTTCCGAAATGTTTTTAAAAGGTATAAGTATCCCTTGAATTTCGGGCATTTTTTTTATTTTGATCTTTTTCTCAGCCAAACGAAAAGAGTCGGTGGAAACAAAAACCAGACTGTCTTCGTTTGTGTACATATAAACACTTGAAATTTCGGGTTTTATATCGGACACAGAGGAGCTATAGTAAACCGACCTGATGCCGTCTATTAATTTTTTTGATTCTATTTCAAAATTAACCCCATCAACCTTGGGTATTGTAGGAAAGTCGTCATGTGGCTGACCTTTGAGTTTTATTTTACTTTTTTTTGTTTGGATGACTAAATTTCCGTTTATATCTTCCAATGAAACACTTTCATTACTAAAAACATTGGAGAAAATACCACTTAATACACTTCCGGAAACAGCCACCACGCCCTCCTTTTCTATTTTAGCTGGGATTTCTACTTCAATTCCAAGACTTAGGTTTGTTGAACGTAATTTCAAGAACTTTCCAGAAGCAGTTAAAAGGACAGAACTTAAAATGGGCAGGGTTAAATTTTTATTCGTGATTCTTTCTACTTGGTAAATTTTATTTTTTATTTCTTCAATTCTGCATTCTAGTTTCATAAAGTTTATATCTTTTTATATTTAATCTACTAATACTGTTAGCTCTGTTGATAAGTGTATAACCTGATTTAATTTTTAATTTATAAAACTATTTAGCATTTTAGTTTTTGATTTAAGTCTAATAACTTTTATTTATTTAAACATAATTCTGATTTGCTCTAGTTCCTGTAAAAGTTGTGGGTCAGTTTTCAGATCGTTTTTAATCTTTAAACAAGAATGTATCACTGTTGTGTGGTCTTTCCCGCCCAGTTTTTGTCCAATTAAAGGATAAGACACATTAAAATCTTCCCGCAGTAGATACATTACCACCTGTCTTGCCTTAACTATCTCCTTTTTTCTGGTTTTTTCATAAACCGAAGCCTCCTCCAGTTTATAATGCTCACTTACTATTTTTACGATGTCTTTTATTGCCATATTTTTCTTTGGCCTCATGTTGTTTTTGAGCAGATTTTTAACCTCCGGCAGTGTCAGCGGCTTGTTTTTCAAGCGATATTGGCAAACGATGATATTCAGGCTCCCCTCTAGCTCCCTTATGTTTCCATCTACCGACGAAGCCACATAATCCAATATTTCCTTATCCAGCTCGATGTTAAGCTCCTGAAGTTTTACCTTTAAAATTGCTAGACGAGACTCATATTCTGGTTGGGATATGTCCACTATCATGCCGGCGGCAAAACGTGATTTTAGGCGATCTGCCAGTTCGGGGATGTAATTGGGGTGTTTGTCGGAAGAAAATATAATTTGCTTGTTGTTTTCATGAAAAGTGTTGAATGTGTGGAAAAGTTCTTCCTGTATTTTTTCCATTTTGCCGATAAATTGTATATCGTCTATGATCAAGAGGTCATATTTGCGGTATTTTTCTTTAAAAGAATTGGCTTTATTGTTCTGTAATGAATTGATAAAATCAGTCGCGAACTTTTCTAAAGTCATATAATGAACTTTTTTATTCTGGTATTTTTCTTTTATTGAATTTCCAACGGCTTGGATTAAATGAGTTTTGCCGAGTCCGGTGCCTCCATAGATAAAGAAAGGATTATATTTGGTTCCGGGGTTGTCTATTATTGCCTGAGATGCGGCGTAGGCAAGCTCATTAAAAGTTCCGACAATAAAAGAATTAAAATGATAACGCGGGTTTAAATTGTCTTCCGGATTTATGTAAAGATCTTTTAGGGGCAACTCTTTGTTTATATTTGTTTCGAAAGTCGCTCCCGTTTCCTGCCCCTCTGGTTCTTTAATGTTTTCTATTTTAGCAATGATATATTCTACTGCTCGCATGCTCTCATAAGCGCTCGCGATAGTCTTTGTAATTAATTTATGATATTTATTTATCAGCCAGTCTCGGACAAATTCGTTTGGTACGCCAATATAAATAATGCCAGTATCCTCTTTTACAATAGAGGTGTTCTTAAACCAGGTACTGAAGTTGGCTTTTGACATACCCGCCTCTATTTCAGTTAAACAATTTTTCCAAAGCTGTTTCGTGTTCATTAGATTCCATATTATACTATTTGCTAAATAAACAAAACCTGTGAAAATATCAGAAAACTTATTAACTATGTTGATAAACTGTGCAAAACTTTTATACCCACCGATGGTTTGATTTATTGTTATTAATATTATACTATTAAGCACATATGTCATTTACGTATAAGCCCAAAAAGCGAAAAAGAGCGAGAAGCCACGGATTCCTAGTTAGGTCTAGGATTAAGACTGGTAAAAAAGTCCTAAAAAGGAGACGCCAAAAGGGCAGAAAAAAGCTCAGTGTCTAATTTATCTTAAACATGCTGCCTAAAAAGAATAGAGCGGGCACAAAGGAGGTAAGCACAATCTTTAAAGAAGGCAACTTTCTCTCTTCGGCCCATTTATCTTTTAAGTATTTAAAGAATAATAGCAAAGAAATAAAAATTTCTTTTATTGCTCCCAAAAATGTCTCAAAATCCGCCGTCAAAAGGAATCTACTGCGCCGGAGTGGGTATGTTGCTCTAGAGAAAAACATAAACTCATTCCCTCTCGGACTTATAGGTGTTTTTATTTTTAAAAAATATCAAGACGATGTTTCAATAATTCAAAATGAAATTAAAAACATACTCGGTAAAATTAATTGATTTTTATCAGAGACATATTTCCGTTCTTCTAAAACCTAACTGCATGTTTTACCCTTCTTGTTCGGAGTACACCAAACAAGCCGTGCAAAAATATGGCGCAGTTAAAGGTTTTTATTTTGGATTTCTGCGCATTTTACGTTGTCACCCCTGGCAGAAAAATCATATTGACCCCGTTCCATAATATTAAATTACTTTAATTCCAACTCTCAATTTAGACCAATTTAATTTTCTGGCATTTTCCCAACTTTTCATATAGAATGGGATTATGATTCATAATATCTGGACGGCCCTTTTATACAAGCCATTAATCAACGCATTGGCTTTTTTGGTCTCAATTATTCCGATGGGGGACGTCGGTATCGCGGTCATTATTCTGACTGTTTTAGTTAAATTGATACTATTTCCCTTTTCTCAAAGGTCTATTAAAAATCAGGCGGCGATGGCCATACTTGCTCCAGAGCTTGATAAGATAAAAAAAAGCGGGGCAAGCAAAGAGGAGCAAGCCAGACTTACTTTTGAACTCTATAAAAAACACAAAACCAATCCTTTTTCCGGCTGCCTTTTGGTTTTAGTCCAAATTCCGATTATTTTTGCTCTATATTATGTTTTCTTTAAAGGTATAAATTTTGAGAGCGGGCTGCTTTATTCTTTTATCCATGTTCCAGCTAAAATGAATATGATCTTCCTGGGCCTTATTGATTTAAGCAAAAAAAGTTTAATTTTGGCCATTTTGGCCGGAGTATCACAATATCTTCAGGCACATTTTATGCCGAAACCGAAAGCCCTCGCCTCGGCCACCGGAAGTTTTGCGGAAAGTTTTGGTAAAAGCATGCAAATGCAAATGAAATATATTTTCCCGCTACTTATTACCTGGATCGCTTACAGCATTTCTGGCGCAGTTGCATTATATTGGATTACGAGTAATATCTTTGTTGTGGGCCAGCAGATATATGTCAAGAAAAATGAAGAAAAAGAGCTGGATGAAGAAGTAAAAGTTTTAATTTCTGAAAAGTAACTATGAACAAGCAGGAAATACAAAATTTAATAAAAGAACTAATCGAAAAAACCGGGGTTAGAGTAACCTGGTTTAATGTTAATGAAGACGACCCACACAATACTTGGTTTTCGGTCGAGGTCAACGAACCGCACTTTTTTATCGGGCATGACGGCGAAGCCCTTTATGCGCTCAACCACCTTGTTCGTAGAATAATTGAGACCGAAATGCTTCCAGAAAAGAATGCAGAAAACAACCCGGCCGATAATATTTTAATTGATATCAACGGTTTCCAAAAAAAGCGAGTGGAAAACATCCGCGCAGTTGCGCACATGATGGGAGAACGAGCCAGATATTTTAAATCAAGCATCGAAGTTGATCCAATGTCAGCCTTTGAGCGTAGAATTGTGCACGAATTTTTATCTAATGCCACCGATCTAAAGACCGAATCAACCGGTTTCGGTCCCTCCCGCCGGGTGGTTATAAAATATATTGGCGCTATCTAGCCTTATCTTAATTTAAGCCCCCAAAGAAAAGAGTCCTTTTTGTTTATGAAAAATAAATAGTTCTCGTTCTCGTCTAAGGTTAGCTTTGTTCCATCTATCTCTTCTCCCCCAGCAATCGTAGCGCTGTCCGCAATCATTGTTGCGTTACCGGTTTTGACATCTATCTTCCAAAGTTGATCGTTAAACGACACCTCCCCCCGATACCAGGTGTCCGGGTATTCGCCGGCGCTCGCTAGTTTGGGTACAGCGCAGTAAACAACATCGCTTACTTGACCCCAGACACATTTTTCCGGTAAAGTTTTTAAACTCAAAATATCAGAATTTCTGGTGTCCGTGTGATAAATGCCCAACGATAAATTGTTATCGGCATAAAGAATTAATTTTCCGCTTGGACTTGCCAGTGTAGTCAATCCGTTTATATCACCCAAAATTTTACTCAAATTATTACCCGCCGAGTCAGTCGTATACATATATCCCAAAGCCTCACCCGAGGGTTTGGTAGAGAGAGTAATCATGTTATTGTTTGGCCACCCCGACAGCCATTCTGTGAAAGGAGAATCAAAAATTTGCACCTTTTTATTGTTTGAGAAATTTAAAATTGTACCCACCATATTGCCCCTAGAACTATTTTGACTGTCGAACAGGTAAAATATTTTTGAGGTATCGGGTGACACGCTGATGTCTTCAACATTGTCAGGCAGAAAAGACCCCTTTATTTCATTATTCGCGGTTGTATCTGCCCCCAGTAATTCTTTTGGCAAATTGCCAACAAAAGTTTCTATCGTATTCCCGTCCGTTTTCAAATATCTCATAGCCACAGATTCTCCGTGATTACCAAAATAGGCGTCATATACTTTTGGAATGACTGTCGTCGAGAATTTCCTCTCTTCTATTTTGTCCACAAAGGTTTGGTATATATTTCCGGTTGCTTTTGCCACATATCTCAAAGCTTCAGCAAACTCGGTCGGCGGTGAGGTGGGCGCAACCTTTTTTGTCTTTTTAGTGGTTGTCGGGAGGGTTTCGGTTGTTGGAACCGCTGGTGCCACTGGCACTTCCTTTAATCTTTCTTTTGAAAAAACGGTAAATCCAGCTATCGGCATGGTTGAAATTTTCATCAGCTTTGACGCGGTCGGGCTGCTCTCTGGCGGGGTATATCCAGAGACGTCAACTGGAGGAGTAACGGTCGGGGGTGTTGGCCTGGTTCCAAATGGATTAAACTGCGCAAAAAAGTTTGTACCTGTACCATTGTTTCCCGGGGCGGTTGCTCCGGGGCGGAAATATAAAAATCCAAGAACCGCAATTATTACGGCAACCATCGTTATTATTAAAAGTATGAAATTTCTTTTTGACATTTAGTATTATTTTATTTTAATCCACTGTCCCTCCATGACTTGTGCAGTCTTCCACCGTTGTGTACTGAGGGTCACTGCAATTCTCCGTCGATGTGCCGGGTGGAGGAATTGTCACAGTTGCCGCTGGCGGATTTATGTCTGATTTCAGCAGGTTGGGGTTTATTGTAAAAAGAAGGGCATAAGCGCCAAGAGCGATGATGAGTCCGAGCAGTGCATGCTCTATCTTTTCCTTGCCCGCTTCTTTGCTCGATATCAATTCGCTTGTCATATATTCCATCCCGCCCACAATAATCATGACCACAGACAGTACGGCGCAAATGCCTATAAATATTTTTATCATTATATTCAAGTATGCACCCAAGCTATTTGATTGTTCCGGTTGAAAGGTGGTTAGTTTCCCATTAACGCATCCAACTGTGCCATTTTCACAAGGCAGTGGAGCTAAAAGATGATATCCAGTTGCCACTCCTCCAGATGTTGTTCCCGTTATTCCTGCGTCCTGTGCCTCCTGGCTCGGTATCCAAGTAACTATCGTATTGTCGTTTGCTATCGCCAGACATGCTTCTTTGGTTGTTTGCGCGTGAGTTACAGAGCCTGCTCTGGTAACAGTACATTCTCCTAGTTCCCCTGATGCATTTGTTCTAATTGTCGGGCCAAAAAATCCGATCAGTACAACAATTATTAAGATATATTTTACGTTTTTCATCTTTTTAAAATTCTACACCTATTTCTTTGCTTGTTGTCTGAAAAATTTTATCTTGATTATCAATTTCAAGTTTCAGTTCCGATTTTCCGTGCGTCCCGGTTTCTATTTTAAGCGGTATCAAATTCTTTCTTAAACTCGTGAGAGTTACCCTGTTGCCATTGATAAACCAATTCCAAACCAAGGTTGGGTTCATTATTTCTTTTGGTGAAATAAAGTAAGGAACTGCGGATATTATTTCACTTTCTTGTATTTTGTGTCCATCAGCCAGCGCGTTCTCCCAAATCGTCCCGGTGTCATTATCATTTTTGTAAAATAATATTTTTGGCTGCGCTATGCCTATATCGACACTCGCTTGCGAGGAATATTTTTGATCCAAGGTTGATGCTGTCACCGACACATTGTTTGAATCATCTAAATAGTCATTGGTAAAAATAAAAGAATTTTTACCGTAGCCCGAACCGTCTACGTTGTTCGTATAGTCCTTTTTCCAGGCATAAGTCATATTCTCTGGAGAAACATTGCCAGAACTGCTCCTTATTTCGGGCATAGCTACTACTTTTACTTCACTATCAGGAGTCGGCATCGCCTTACCCCTATAAAATGGCGGAACATAAGAATCATTGGCTTGCCAAAGCAACACCATTACAGAAGGTTTTACAGTTATGTCCGTTTCTACTACTCCATCTGGCAAATATATGGTTGCCACCACGTTTGTCTCTCCGCTCGCCGATGGGGCGCTGATCGATAATGACTTTTTCCCAGTTCCCGACGCGACGGTTTTACCGTTTACAGACCAAGATATTAAAACACTGTCTAAATTATAAGCGTAACTATTCAAATTAATATTTGTATTTTCATATGGAGCTGGATTGGGAGGTACAACATTGACCAATATATCGCTTGATGATGCAGCGTTTATCTTTAATACAGAAATTAATCCGAATAGAGCAAGTACGGAGATTGGATATAGTAATAAAAGTTTAAATCTCATAACTTAATTGTACCATTTTTGGCTATTTCCCTGCTACTTACCTGGGTGTCGGGCTCTGTCGAGGGGCGGTTTCCGACGCCTCTTGTTCTTGTTTTGCTTTTCTATTTAACAATATTTGTGAAGGATCAGAAGTTATTATCTGGTCTTCCGTATAAGAAGCGATAATTTTTATCGCCACATGCTTCAATCCCGCAAAAAATATACCCTCCCCCACACTTGATTCCAAAAGCAAATATTTTTCTTCATCCGTCAGATTAAATGTTTGCTGCAATATATCAATCGTGCTTGGAGACTGTTTCAAGAGAAGCTGAATGGAAGAATTGGTAATTATCGGCACGCCGTATGAAGACTTCATAAAATCCGCAGCATCTTGAGTAATGGTGGAAAGTCCTAAATAATATTTTCTGCCTCTTTTGGCAATAGAATAGAGGAAAGATGCAGTGTCTTCCGATTTCATCATCCACCAAGCTTCGTCCACAACCAGCAAGCGTTTTTTAAGATTTTTACGAATTGAGTTCCAGATATAATGCATTATGATGTACATTGCAACCGGTTTTAATTCGTCCTCCATGTCGCGGACAGAAAAAACGACAAATTTTTTGTTTATATCTACGTTACTCGGTCTGTTTAAAAATGTTGCCCAAGAACCTCGTGTGTATTTTGCCAAACGTTGCACCACAGAATCGCTTCCGTCCATTCCTGTCAGAACCATTTCAAAATCGGAAAGCAGCGGCGGTTCAATGTTTGAAAAGTCTGATTCCGGGGTAATATCCTTGATCGCGTAAGTTTCTGAAATAGCTCTGTCAACCATCGAATCTTCTTCCGGCGTCAGCCCCCCCAGCATCAATCGGAAAAGCCCGACCAGGTTAATGACATTTGACCGCAGCACATCCTCGGCGGTTTCATCTTCGCGCGGAATTGGCAGATCAAAAGGGTTCATATGATGATCTGAAGAAAGAGAAATATTAAAATATCTTCCACCAATGGCCTCGGCCAAGAATTCATATTCTTTTTCCGGGTCGATCACGATGACATCAATGTCAAACATCAAGGACCTCAAGATTTCTAGCTTGGTGGCATAAGACTTGCCCGAACCACTCTTGGCGAATACGACCGAGTTGTAGTTTTCTAATGAAAACCTGTCAAATATTACTAAACTTGAATTATGTCTATTGACCCCATAAAGTATCCCCTTATCCGAAGTCAGGTCAAAAGAAATAAATGGGAAAACACTTGAAAGCGGCTCGGAATTCAGTTTTTGGTGGATACTCAAGAGGTCTGTATTTATCGGTATGACGCTTTTGAAACCGGCTTCCTGCTGAAAAAGCGCTGGCTTAATATATATTAGTTTTGATTCCAGTATCGATTTTATTTCGTTTTCAACCTTAAATAGTTCCAGATCATTATCGGCATATATTGTGATGTAAACGCCAACATCAAACATTTTTTCTTGCGCTTGGATCAAATTATCCCGCAATCCTTCCAGGTCCTGATATGCAGTATCAAGCATCGGGTCGCGCACCATCCCCTTGCCTTCACGCGCATTTATCTGGCTCTGCACCTCTGCCACTTTTTTTTGAAATTGTCGGAGCACCAGCGAGGTGTCTATCGGGTGAACAAATATTGAAATATCAAAAACTTTATCCAAATTGATTACCGGAGAAAACCAGTTGTCGGTCAAAAATCTTGGATAAGATATTATAAAAAATGTGCGGGCGATTTTATCCCCCAGGTTTATGGATTTTGATTCAATCTTGAGCGCCGAAGGCGCTATTACGTCTTGCAGTTCTAGGCTGGCCGACTCGTAGATCTGTTCTGGCAGCACCTCCAAGGTAGAGGCTCGCGTATCAACGCCAGAATTTTCTGCGCCCACTCCTCCTTTTTTCTTTCCAAATAATTTATCAAAAATTCCCATAATTTTTTAAATCCTTATTCTAACTTAATTTTTCCCTCCACTTCTCCCGGATTGAAGACTTTGTAAAAGACTTCTACCACTTCTTCCGTCCCCAATTGGGCTGATTTTATGCCGCAACGCGCGAGCCCTTGCTGTATTACGCCCACCCGCTCTTCTAATTGAGACCTCTTTTCTTCAAAATCTTCTTGCTTTGCCATATTTGCTTCCTCCTTACTTTTTCTGCTAAAGAGTCTTTTCAATGTTCCAGAATCTGATTTCAGAATAGTATGAGTATAGGGCACTACAACGAAAAAACTTTTTGTCATTATACTGACTGATTCAGTGAAATTCCTAATGAATTCTATATATTCTTTTGTTTGTAATTTTAGCAGGGGTTCATTTTGTACCTTCATTCTGTTTTCCAAAAGCAAAAGATATGGGCGGATGTCCAATCTCCTGCTTTGCACCGATATTTGGATGGCGAAATCGAGCGTGTTGAGAAAACTTTGAAACTGCAGAATCGTTGCTTTCTGTTCATCGTTTGATTTCAGTGACAAGTTGATTGAATTGGCCAGTATGATTGCTCGCAATCCGCCGTCTTTTAGCACGATGATTCCATCGCGGACTTCCTTGATCGGGACAAACTCTTGAGTTGCTTTTGCGTTTAATGCCATACTATTTTTTCTCTAAATGTTTATTTAAATCTAACACATCCAAGCTCCAGGCCAAATCTCTCAATTTGTTTCCTCCCAATCTTGCCGCGTTTCTATTCATGAAATTATTTTCGTCTGTCTTTTTATCCTGCTCTTTAACGCTAGTTTTAGCTTTGGGCCTTTTCCATATATACAGTTTATTCTGCAAGACGTAATTAAATCCGGCTTCAATCATATTGATGAAAGGTTTGTTGTTCGGTTTATAGCGCGCCAGAGCTATTGATAGCCCGGCTACGGCCAAAATCGGTATAGCGCCCAGGGCGAGCCCCAGCAGTTTGTAAATTATAAAAGACAAGCCCGCTCCACCCGCCAAATAAACGAACTCTTTGAAAGTAAAAGGGCCGAAAATTTTATCCTCTATGTCTAAAAATTGTGGTACTTTAAATTGCATAATTTTATTCTGGCATTTCCCTGTAAGGATCTGCCTTGGATGTCTTTGTTCCGCCTGCACCATCTGCGCTGCGCGCAGGTTTTGTCATATTGTCTAAAGAATGTTCGGTTTTAACGGTTGGAATCTGGACCGAACCAGATAATTTTTGCGCTAATATAGGGTTAACTTCTTCCGGTTTCTCTATTTTTTTTAACATATCTTCTCTGTTTGGCAGAGAAGTCGGCGCCGATATTTCGAGAAGCGGCTCTTTGTCTAGAATTTCAATGCCATCTTTGCTCAAGAGGACTTTTTCTTGCAAAATCTCTTTTGGCGGGATTTCCTCTCGGATAGCCTGAGCTATCGGATCGCCTGTTGTATCCGCATTTTTAGCAAATATCTTTTTTCTTTCGGTATTTTTAACCAGCTCCTCTTTTATCTTTCTGAAAACTAAATCATTCATCTCGTTTACCAATTCATTTACAGCCGCCCTGGAAATTTTCATCCTCCTTTCCAGCTCTCTCGGGTAGTTTTCTGGGCTGACGAGTCCGGAAAGCAGCAGCTCTGTCTCCAGCTCTAGATCACCCAACTGCTCAAAGGTATACCCTCTTTTCGCTCGCAGTCCTAAAATAATCGTTCTCCAGTCGACAGCGTCAATCGCATTGACGGTCTCGAGCGGGAGATCCCTTTTGGCTTTCTCTATTTTTATTTTTAATAAATCTACTGTTTCTTCAGGCATGTTATTTATAATCTATTAATAATTTATCTTTTACGTCTTGCAGAGTCGGCGGATTTACCGGTGTTGACTCAGCAGTTTCGGACGACTGACTTCTTCCTTCCATAAATGCGGAATAATCTCCGCCGGAGAGGATAAAATTGAGAGATTGTTCCCAATTCGGATTTTTATCTTTGAAATTTTTCTTAATATTTTCTTCTATAATGTCACCTATCGGAGCAAATATTTTTTCAAAAACTTCATTAGCCATATTTTCTGCTTCTTCCTTTGTTGTTCCGACGTTGTTTTCAATATTGGTTGCATAAAATTCAGGATTTGTGAGACTTACTAATACCAACAAAGTCTCAACCTGAAAGTTGTTTGTCTCACTTTCGTCAAGTAGGTGTTTTTTCCCTATTTCTTCCGCGATTTTTGTCCAATCCAAAGAATTTATCGCCTCTTGCGCTTCCTTTGGCAGTTTTATTATTTCTTCTTGGATTGTTTGTTTTAATTTTTCAGTCATATGTTTATTTTTTAAGAATGTGCGCTTCCACCACTTGGAGCTGGACCACCGCCCGCGGCAGGTTTAGGTTTTGGGGCAGCTGGGGTTGGAGAGTGTGCGGCTTTTCCACTGCCAGAGCCCTCTATTTGTGCTCCCAACCTTATCCTATTTGATGCTTCCTCAGCCCCTGCCCAACTATAACCACCTAGATTATTAAATGACTCCCATACTTTATTTTTTGTGCTCGCCACCTTTTCAGCATACTCACCTTTAATTTTTTCACTCTTTTTTTCTAGATTATGTTTCGCTTTGTGTAGATTTTTTTCGAGCAAGTCCAAACCGTTTTGAACTTTTATATCTTCTTTTGCTTCTTTTGCAGTTTTTAGGGCGGCTGCGGCTGCATCCTTACCACTCGGCGCAGCATCCTGCATATCCTTTCTCAATTTATCTATCAATTTGTCAGCGTTTTCTAATTTTAATTTTACCGGGAGTGTAGCCTCTCTTAATTTTATCTCTGCATCAGTTGCTGCTTTTTTCTCAGGTGATGTCCCCCTCTCAGCCAACTCAACAGCTCTCTCTTGCCTTTTTCTTATTTGTTCTTTTTTCATTGCATCCCACCCTCCTTCATTTCTGAAAAACTTAGATGAATGCCCCAAATTTAACCCAGATATACTTCCTGCGGCCGCCAAAACAGTACCAGCTGCACCCTCTCTTAAATCGTAACTGCTTTTTCTAGCGGCTGTACCAATATCTCTTAGTTTTTCACCACCGAACCTGCTTAGCCCTCTTACAAAACGATTACCACTATTCATTCCTTTGTCTGCCTGCCCTGCCAGTTTATTAGCAAGAAATCCGCCACCTCCACCCAAAAGTGTTTTACCCGCTACTGCTGCTCCACCCAAAGCTAACCCCCCGGCTATTCCACCTGCAACCTCGACTCCTTTTATTAGCATCTCACCCAATTCTCCCGATGCCTCTTTAGCAAATTTTGTTGTCTTGTGCAGAAGAATTAAAATCACCAATGCAGGTATAACCATAAGTATGATGGCCTCCATCCAGCCCTGTTGGGCATAAGGTCTATCAATCAAACTAGCGAAAATGTTTGATTGTATAATTGTAAAAATTAAATATAAAAAGAACATAAAAACAGGCGCCATAAAAGACAATTTTAGCAAACGTTTTATCCAAGCATCCCACCCTATGTATCCCCCGCCACTCAAGAGGGGTATGGTATTAGACATAAAAGCGAAAGGAGAAAAGATAACCAATATCCAAAGCTCAATCATTCTGGCCAAAAAACTTAAACCAGCGATAAAGAATGCGTAAGCGGCAAAACATATAATAAATCCGGCAATTAAAATGAATCCAACAATTATGCCAGTGGGTATATCATTTGAACTTGAACTTATAAAATATCCCACCGTCCCTATTGTTGCCCCGATGCCCGTACCTATTATAGGGACCCAACTACCTATCAAGGCCCCAGCTCCCGCGCTGGCCAAGAGACCCTTTGCACTCAATGTATAAGTCGTTTGTCTGAATTTATCAAAAAAATCTTTACTTAAGACTTTTGTTGGGTCAAAGTAACTCATCATCGCGCCGGAAATATCTTTATCTTGCACTCCAGAATTTTTTAAACTTACAACTGGAACATAGTTTTGGGCTGTTCCAACATTTATTTTATTGTAAAAAACCAATGCTAAAATATTTGATGTATCAATCACCACTTTACTAAAAAACATAGAAAAGTTTATGAGCAATGCCATAATTATTACCTGCACTATTACCTTTTTTATTTCATGGCCTAGTCCCAAAATTGTTTGGATGGCCACATAGAGCAAAATAATTATAAAGAAAATATTAGAAAGATCTCGAACCACTGTCCAGGCATTACCTATAAATGTAGCTCCGTACAAGGTGCTGCTCAGTGTGAGTGACACAATGACGTTAAAGAAATTTCCTATAACACCCAGCAAGAAAGATGGTACTTCATAAAAGATCCAGTAAATTATCTGTTCGTAGCATCCATTCAAGTGTGGTACTCCGATAATTCTACAAGAGTTGAGGTTGTTGCCTATCCCAGCTCCCGTGTCTGTTGTGGACGCATCTGCTGCCACTCCCTGTGTTGTTGATATCGTAGAATTTTGTTGTACACCCTGGGCATCTTTACAGGGAGCGTTAGTAATAATTCCACTGTTGCCCTGTCCGGAAGCATAGGCGCATGGTTCTGTGGGGTTGGTCGCAGACGCATCTACATGTACCGGACTGAGTAATCCGACTAGTACAAAGAGTATTAGAATGTATGGCGCATATTTTTTCATTAATTTTTTCACTATTTTCCCTACGGTCCGGCAATATTTAATTTACCAAAACTGGAACAGTTATAGTTTGCGGCGATGGCGAAGAATCCTTTATCGTAACCGAAGTCGAATGGCCCCATACCGTATAGCCAGCGGTGACAGTGAGGGTTGAGCCCGAAATTTTGTAGTTTGCTATTCTCATGCCCGGATTTGTAGGATTTTGAGATTGAATACTATAAGGCGCTGTACCTCCGGAGATGGTTGCGGTAGCCGTCTGATTTGAACCAAAACTATCAACCGAAATGCTTGATGGATTTACGGCTAAAGGTTCAACAACCTTGACTCGCACTGCGGCTGTCTGCTGTGAAGACGTTGACGAATCTTGAATTGTAACTATGCTATTGCCGAGAGCGACTCCGGTGATTGTGAGGGTGGAATCAGATGAAATTTGGGCGCTCGCCACTCCTTCATCTGACAAGTTTTGAACAACATAAGGCGCGGTGCCGCCGGATATTGATACGTTGACCGTGTGGCCGACATTTGTTGAAACGTTTTGTGGGTTCAGCACCAATGGGACGAATGGTGTTACTGATACACTAATGCTAGTAGTCTTAGCGGGATTCGATGAATCTTGCACAATAACTGCTGTTTGCCGGTCTACCACGAGTCCAGTAATTGTAAGCATGTCCGACTGAGGCCCGGTAATTTCGGCACTTGCCACTGCAGAATCTAATATCATGGAAATATGATAAGGCGCTGTACCGCCAGACATTGGTATGCTGACCGTGCGTCCCACAGTGACTAAAACATTTTGTGCAACAGACAAATCTTCAGGCCCGCTTATCGTAATCTGGACGCTGGTAGTCTTGGGGGGTGTTGATGAATCTTTTACTGTAAGTGAAGTTTGACCCGGTGCGATACCAGAAACAATTAAACCTGTGTCAGAAAAAGCAACTGTCGCTATGTTTTCATTCGGGCCGGTTTGTATTGTATAAGGTTCTTTGCCACCAGATATGATTGCGCTGACTGGGTTGTTAATATTAGTTGAAATATTGTGTGGGCTGACCACCAGAGCACCAATTGCATTTACTGAAATATCAACTGAAGCAATTTTTGCGGGCGTTGATGAATCTCTGACTTCAACCAAAGTCTCACCTGGAGTAAGGCCAGTGATGGTGAGGCTCGGTCCAGAAGAACCAGAGAGAGAAATTCTCGCAGATGCGACTCCTGGGGTAGGCGGGGTTTGTATACTATAAGGTGCCTTACCGCCGGATATATTTGTGCTGGTTGATTGGCCGACGGTCACTGAAACATTTTGTGGGATGCTTAAATCCGCAGATGAACTCTCTGACGTCGTTGTTCCGCCCAAAGTATTGCCGTTGTAACTCCAATTATCTCCTGAAGGTGCAGGATTTGCAGTACTTGCCAATGCATTCAAACCTTTATCCAAAAAGTGATTTAGCAGCGCATCAAAGATTGCAGAAAGACTGTTGCCTAGTGCCGCGCCGAGTTCTGTTTGTCGTAGACCCGATCCCAGAGCATCCATTATATGATTTCCCACCACAGAGCCAGGAGTAGTATTTACCAAACCGCCCGGGCAAGCGTTTGTTTCTGCCCAACTCGCTTTTTCGGTCGCCACATCAGCATTGTATTGCGCAGTATATTGAGAGAATGCTTTGTTGGCCGCATCCGCTTGAGCTTGATACTCTTCATATGGGATACTTCCGTCGTATACAACTTCCGTCGAGTTAGATGGAGGATTATATTTTATTTTACTTTTGAAAGTAGGTCGATTAAATTCATTTAAGCCGTTGTTATAGCTTGGATTGCTTGGGCATGATTGCGGAGACAAAAAGCCCATTCCCTGTTGCAAAAGATTTTGTATTTTTTGCGCTGGCGGAACAAATGTACCCTCTAGCCTGCTGGCCAAATTTTGCTGGATTATGCTCTGAAATCCCAAATAATTATTTTGTGGATACTGTGTATTTACTAAAAACCCGTTCCAGCCTCCGAAATTAAAATCATTTCTGTAACGGACCAGAAGATCAGGATCATTTATTACCTTACTCAATGTGTACTGCGAGTTGTCAGCCAGCTGTCTTTTATAACTATTTATAACATTCAAAGCCGTTTGTGGACCGAACGGATATTTCAAGGTGTCATAGCCTATCATGTCCACCAGATTTCTAACCTCAGATTTGGCTATATCTCTAAAAAAAGATGATGGATTTTCTATAAAAAGAGGTGAGCCGTGAAAATCAGAATTTATCCAATTTATAGTAGCTTGAGTCATTCTAGCCAAAACCATTTTGGCGATTTGCTTTAAGACTTGCTGTAAAAGCCAGTTTGCAAAATCTTTTACATGTAAACCCGTATTAAACACTGTTGAAGGTACCCCTATCGCATGCAGGGCTTGAGATAGCCAGCCTGCGGTTTCTTGAGGGATATCAGCAGTCGGCACTGCTATAGCAGCTGTCGTCCCTGCTGCAGCTACCACTTTTTTTGGTATAGAAAACAAAACTGAAGGTAATATTATTGAAAAGATTAAAAGAGAAGAAATTAATTTGATTGTCCTGTTTTTAGTGTTCATTTTTCTTTATATTATACAATTTGCCCCCTAATTACTCAATTTTCTATTAATTGCACTTGCCAAATTATTTATATCTAAGCCTAATTGGTTTGCATTTTCCTGATATTTAGTTATTCCACCCAAAGCCACAATAGCGTCAGTCTCATAGAGTTTTATATCACTTAAATTCTCTGCCAATCTTTCCTGCGAGTTTATAACATTTAAATGTAAGATTGAAATAGATTGAGGCACATTCATCTTCAACATCGCCTCTATTATTTTATTTGTTTGATTTATGATAGGATCAAGTTTAACTAGGGCATTTACATCAACATTATTTTCGTCAATTATAAATTTTTGTAGAACATCCAGTACCGTGTAACCAATCGGTGGATATTTTTTATAAATGCTACTCAAGGCGACATTGTAATTTTTAAAAGCTTGAAGGCTGTCATCCGTTATTATTTTTATCTCGGAAATCTGAAATACTTTTCTGGGCGGAGTGTTTTGAACATGTTCTGCCAGGGAACTGCTTAGTTGTTCCACTGTGGCTTGGTCCATCGTTCCATTTTGGCTGGCGGCGGCGATAGTCGCAAAAAGTTCTCTGGAGAATTTATCTGTCTGTGATAGATTTTTTGTATTTTCGTCGGTCGAAACAGACAGCTGTTTTGTTCCGGCTGTGTTTCCCTCCGATATTTTTAATTTTTCTATTGCAACGCTGTCCGGTATCCCAGCAGTGGTTTCTTTTTTGGTTGGATCCAGTCCGTAGAGACTTTCTTGCCAATTTGGCACTCCGTCGCCGTCCGTATCTTTATTTACTAAATCTTCCAGAGTTGCGTCGCTGTAAATTAGTCCATTTTCCTGATTGGCCGACTGATAAGTTTCATTGTTTTTAAACAGAGATGTCGTTTTTGATAAAAAAAGTACAACAAGAAATAACACCGCAAAAACGATTGAAATCATCCTTTTGTGTTTTGACCAAATATTTTTAATTATGCCTTAATTGTAACACTTTTTAAAAAAGAAACTAGCTATCTATGCGGGAATTTGGGCTTATGGTACAATTTGCTGTAATGAGATCGCCTTACCTACCCATTATTTTAACTGTTTTCTTTTTTTCGCAGAATGTTTTTACCGTTTCTGCAGCTTTTCCCGATTGCGCAATCAATACTTTACTCAAAATCGGCTCCAAAGGGCCTGAAGTTCAGTGTCTCCAGCAGAAAATAGGGGTAACCACCGACGGCGTATTCGGACCGATGACCAATGCCGCTGTCATGGTCTTCCAATCACATAATGGTTTAATAGCAGATGGGATAGTTGGCCCCCTTTCTCGCGCCGTGCTCAATGTCCCCACGACTACCGATAGCGCTTATCCGGCAGGTTGCACCGGAACAGAAGGATATAGTCCGACAACCGGTGTCAAATGTGACAGTAATCTCTCTGATGCCAGGGGTTCTGTCGGTAGTGGTAACAATAATTCGGGATCTTCCCCAGAGAACACTACTAATTCTACAAACACTAATCCAAATCTTGTAAACTTGGACCCATTTATTAAGACAGTCGTTGATGTTAATAGAAAAAATGGCACCAGTGAAGAAAAACTTCGCCTTATTGCAGACACTCTCGGGCAAACAGTTAGGAACAGTAATATAAACTACAATGAAGAATTTAAAAAATTGCTTATCAATGACAGCAAATTAAGCGCTGATCTCGGTACCCATTTGCCCTTGGCTATTTTTGATAAGGTGATCTCGAAGACTCTTTCCTTTTTGGGTATTAAGCCCTCTGTCGCCTACGCCGGGGCGGGCATACCTTTTGGCGGGGCTTTGATTTTTCCTTTTTTCTGCGGATACAGTGCTAGCTGGATGATAACCATACAGCCCCTCCCGCCGACTTACGTCGCGCTCCTTAGTTATATTCCTGGCACCCAAGGATTCGCCAGTTACAATATACCTTTTACCAGCTACCTGCTTGGAACTTATGTAACACCCGGAGTTTGCATAATACCCGCCGGTCCTGCTCCTATTGTCATCACCACTGAGGGCACCATTACTCCGATGGTCGGTTCTTCGCCTCTTTAGAGGCTAGGTCTATCCAGTCCGCAAGCGTCAAATCCTCCGCTCTTTTGTTTATCAAGTCTTCGCCCAAAGGACCCGTTTTGTTTTTCAGATTTTTTAAATTAGATGACAGCTTTTTTCTCTTATGCGCAAAGCCCGCTTTCACTATTTCCCAAAATCTTTCTTCATTTATTCCGCTTTTTTCAAAAGTTTTACGAGAAATGTTTTTTATGGAAATTATGGCAGAGTTTACCTTTGGCGCCGGAGAGAAATATCTTTTGTCAACCTTGGCAACCATCTTTGGCTCTCCGTAAGCTTTGACTGAAACGGATAGAATGCTCTCTTTGCCGTCGCGAGCCAGGATTCTTTGAGCAACTTCGTGCTGGACCATCAGGACCATGGCCTCTGGCTGATTTTTTTCTGTCAAAAACTTTTTTAAAATTGCGCCAGTGATGTTGTAAGGAATGTTGGCGATAATTTTGTAGCTCTTTAAACCAGTAAAAACATTCTCGGACTCACCACGAAAATTTTCTGCTGAAAATTTTCTCTGTCCGTCGCCGTCGCTCCTCCCAAGGGTTCGCTCGAGAATATTTTTACTGGTTTTTTCTATGTCAAAATTTAATATGTCGCCCTGTATTAGTAACATAGAACCTGATTTTATCTGTTCTGCAAATTTTTCTTTTAAAAATTCAAAAAGTTCACGGTCTTTTTCTACAGCGACAACAAGCAAAGCTTTTTCTAGTAATTTTTCTGTGAGCGCTCCCTTACCCGGTCCAATTTCTAGAATCACATCGTCCGTTTTTATTTCTCCAGCTTCAATAATTTTTCGCAGAGCGAGTTCTGATTTTAGAAAATTTTGCCCCAAAGACTTCTTGGCGCGAGCGAAAACATATTTATTTTTTAGCCTAAATGATTTTTTAACTTTTTGTGTCATATTTTTTTGTTATGAAACTCGCCGCAGGCGTACTTTTTAGAAGGCCTTGCGCAGGCGGGCGCGCCGAGCAGTTCGCTCCGCAAGCTTGCGGAGATAGATTGCTTTATAAAAAGTATGGGAAGAGAGAGTTTCATATATAAATAGTTTTTATTCTGTCCTTTTCCCCCTCCTTCTCCAATAAATCTGCCGGAATGTCAGAAATAAATTCAGACGGAGCGTTGATGGTGCGAGAGCCGAAGATCGTCCGGAAATTGGCGAAGGATAAAAACAATTTACTGCGAGCGCGAGTAACTGCCACGTAGAAAAGCCGGCGCTCCTCTTCTTTGTCGGCTCCCACCTCTTCGTACATTCGGCTGTGCGGGAAAAGTCCGTCTTCCAGGCCGGTGATAAAAACATATTTAAATTCAAGTCCTTTTGCCGCATGCACCGTCATAAGTTTGACCGCGTTTGCCTTATTTTCTCTTATTTTTTCCTCACCAACCATCAGCGAATCCTGATCTGACGCCAGTGATGCATCTTCCAAAAGCTTTTCCACGCCGCGGGGAGCCTCTAGATTGTCATATTTTAGGGCCAGCGTTGCGAGCTCTTTTATATTTTCTAATCTTTCAATGTCTTCTTCAGTGCCGTTTTTAAGTTCCTCTTCAATCCCAGACTTTTTCACCACAAATTTTATTACGTCGGATGTTTTAGCGCTCGTTATTTTTTCTTTTATCTCCTCCAATGTCTGGTAGAAGTTGTTAATTTTAACTCTCATTTTGATCGGCAAATTTTCTATCTCCCCCGCGAATATTTTGACCAATGTAACTTTGCCGATGCCGCGCGCCGGAAAATTTATTATTCTTTTTATATCGGAAAGGCTGTCTCTATTTAATGACGCGCGCAAATATGCCAAAGTGTCTTTTATTTCTTTTCTCTCAAAAAATTTAACGCCTAAAACTTGATACGGAATGTTGTATTTGAGCATCGCTTCTTCGAGAGCGCGCGACTGGAAGTTGGCGCGGTACAAGATGGCAACTTCGGACAAAATGTTCTCTCGCTCACCACGAAAATTTTCTGCTGAAAATTTCCTCTGTCCGTCGTCGCCACTCCTACCAAGGGTTCGCTCGAGAACATTTTGTCCTCCGTTATCTACAATCTCCAAAATCTTTGTTGCCACGAAGTCTGCTTCGTCATTTTCTTCTAGCGCTTCGTATAGGCCTATTTTTTCTCCGGTTTCATTTTTTGTAAACAGATTTTTATCCGGCCGATATTTGTTTTTTTTGATTATAATGTTGGCCGCCTCCAAAATATTTTTTGTTGATCTATAATTCTCTTCGAGCATCACTATCTTTGCATTTGGATAATCTTTTTCAAAGCTTAAAATATTTTTCAAATTTGCTCCGCGCCAGGAGTAAATATTTTGGTCTGCATCTCCGACTACGCAGATGTTTTTATTGTTTTCCGCCAGCATTTTGGACATCAGATACTGCACCTCATTCGTGTCTTGATATTCATCAATATGGATATATTCCCATTTTTCTTGATAAATTTTTCTGATTTCGGGATTGTCCTTCAATAATTTTGTCGCTTTTAAAAGCAAGTCGTCAAAATCCAAGCTATTTTCTTTAATTTTTTGCTTTTCATATAAATTCCAAACTTGCGCCACTATTTTAGACAGCGGATTTGCTCCATTCCCCTCTCTCTCGGTGTAATCTTCCGGATGTATAAATTTTCCTTTTTCTCGGCTGATTATATTTTTTATTTTTTTAGGATCGTATTGTTTGGTATCTATTTCAATTTCTTTCATCGCCGCCTTGATGAATCCCACCGCATCGGTCTCGTCTAAAATAGTGAAATGCTTCGTCAATCCGAGCATTCTGGCATTTTCTTTTATAATATAGACCCCGAGCGAATGGAAAGTGCTGACAAAAGGAACAGTATTTTGTCCTCCCGCGCTTTTTTTAATTTCTGCCAGGATGCGTTCCCGCATTTCCTTGGCTGCTTTGTTGGTAAAGGTGACAGCCAGTATCTTTTCAGGAGCGATTCCTTGTTTTATCAAGTTAACTATCCTGTGGGTTATGGTCTTTGTTTTGCCGGCGCCGGCGCCGGCAATGATAAGAAGCGGACCCTCTGCATGAATTGCCGCTTCTCTTTGACCCTTATTTAAACTTGATAGGTGTTCTCTGTCTGTAGTCACACATGCAATATAGCACAAAAATATTTGCCTCCTCTTATTTTAGTTGATCCAGCAGGTCTTTCGATGCAGCCGATTGCAGAGCGCGTTCCATATATCTTTCTACTGTTTCGGCCGTTCCGCGAACTCCGCTTCTCGGCTCTAGGCCGGTTGTTTCTTTTAGTTTTTTAAGGTAAGAAACCAAAGACTTTTGCGCTATCGGGGCTTTGTTTTCTCCCCTGCTCAAGAGTTCGTAAGCGCTTTTATCCTTTGCAATTTTCCAGTTTTTCAAAGTGTCGTTCGGAAATATTTTTGCTATGGCGCTTTCATATATTTCTTCCACATGCTCCAACCCTTTATCCGTAAGATGGTAAGGATTTTTTTCAACGCCCTTTTTCATTTCAGGATAGAAGGGTGCAAAACCTCCGGGTCCGCCATATCCTCCAGGTCTCACTGGATTGTATGGATGAACGACGCCGCCCTCAGTGGTGTTGACTCTTTCTACGCTTTTCATAGCTTCGGCTGTTCTCTCGGCCGCTGCCTTGGCCCGCAGAATAGGAATTTCTCTGTTATACATATCTGCCTCTTCGCCCGTTAAATTTTCCCCCCTCAATATTTTCGCCTGTATTTCAGCAATCATTTCAGCATGAGTCTTCGGCGCAGGTTTCTTTTCCATTTTTTCTAGCACAGCCGCCTTTGCTTTTTCGACGGTTTTAATTTCGGCAGTAGGTTCTGGAGTAACTGTCACTTGGTCATACCTGCTATAACTAGGACTTTTGCCCGATGGAGTGTATTCTGTTTCCTCCACTTTTGGCTCTACCTCCGCCTTTTCAATGTTTGCTGGTTTAGGAGCCGGCGCCATTTCGGGAGCAAGTTTTTTCGCTGGAGGTATGGGGGCCTTTTTTTCTTTTTCCTTATTTTCAACCTTTAATATTTTTTTCGATGGACTTCGGCCCGCCATATCGCCTGTTAATTCCCCTACCTTTTTTGCACCCAAGCCACCACCAAAAGCAAGTCCTGTTGCTAACGCTAGTCGTAACGCATTTCTCCTAAAAAAACCTGGTTTCTTTTCAGGTTTTGGTGTTGCAGAATCTTCAGTACCAATTTTTTCCTCTGGGTTAGGGGTTGCAGGAGCGGCAGCTTCTTCCAGTTCCGGTATGGCCCTTGGCATCTTAACGGTTGTGTCAACTTCTGTAATTTTAGGTATTATGAGGTTAATACCCGACGGTTTTGTTGGTTCACTCTTTTTAGATTCTGTGGTGGGCAAAGGAGTCTCAATAGGTATTGTTTCCCCCTTTGAATCTCTACGGCTATATAATTTACCTTTTTCATCATAAGATTCCCTAATCCCATTTGGCAAAACTCTTACGTACACCCTTCCTTCTTTGATATATTCCACACTCCCATCAGGTAAAGTTCTCTTGGCTAGATTTCCGTCTTTGTAAAATTCTATAATTCCCCCGGGGGTTGTACGACTTTCTCCAACAAGTTTTGGTTTAGGCGGCAAATTTATTCTTACTGTCTCTTTGCCTGCGTTTGTTTTTTTTGGTTCTTCCATGGCCATAGCGCTTACATTATATATTTTTTGGCTTTTTCTTACTAATTTTATTTAAAACTACTCGTATTGTGCTATTTTCCATATATTTTGTCAAATTTTAAGCACTTAATAGTTTTCCACAATGGGTCATTGCCAGATTGACTTTTGGCTCATTTTTCGGTATCCTAAGGGTACAGTTCTGAATAGAAGCGCGGCGCGAAATGACCGGATGCTAGAGAAGACAGTAACCATCGTGAGAACCTTTGTTTGCAGTACTATTTTGGTCGTCCTGTAATTCTACCCTTATTTTGTAATGTTTAATTAGGGTTAGAAAGGAATTCTTGCGGTATTTAGTTTGTTTTATAAAACCACTATTTAAAATATTCAGCTCGGTTTTGGCCTTTTCCCTGTTGCTCGGGGCGCTTTTTGCGCCTATGCAGGCGCAGGCCGGACTTTTCTCTTCTCTGTTCGGTGACCAGGTTTTTGCCGACGCAAACGCTGACAAGCCTTCCTCGCCTAGCAGTATCTTTCAAGACAGTACGAGCGCTCTTCAGACCAATGACAGCAAACAGGTTGTCAAGGACACCAAAAATAACAATCAAGGCGATAAAATAAATGCCAACACGGATGTAAAAATAATCGCGGACAATTCTCTGCTTCCGGCGACCGGGCCGCTCGGGGTATCCGATGGCACAGATCCAGTAGATCCGTCCAATCTTGAGACCAGTGTCTACGTCGTCAGAAAGGGAGATTCTCTATCCGACATAGCTCAAATGTTCGGTATTTCTGTAAATACCATCCTCTGGGCGAACGATATGAAAAAAGGGGACAAACTAAGCGAGGGTGATGTCCTTTTTATTTTACCGGTTTCCGGTATTGAACATACTGTCACCAAGGGGCAGACACTGCAAAGCATCGCCAAACTTTATAAAGCAGACATAAACGATATTATTCAAAATAATGATATAACTCTCAACACTCCTCTTGTTGTCGGAGACACACTCATCATTCCAAATGCCCAAAAGTCTGAAGAAAGCGACAAGCCGGTGCAAAACCTAAATGCGAGTATCGCAAAAGATAAAAAATATTACGAAAATCATCCAATACAAAATCTTGCCGGCTACTTTATCGATCCTGTTCCGGGATACAGAAAGAGCCAGGGTATTCATGACCACAATGCAGTTGATCTAGCCATAGCCAAAGGCACACCGATTCACGCGGCAGCTGATGGCAGGGTTATTCTGGCCAGAAAAGGATACAATGGCGGCTTTGGTAATGTGGTTATCATTGCGCATCCAAATGGCACTGAAACTCTGTACGCCCATCAGTCAAAAATAGCTACGTCTACGGGCGAAGAAGTGTTTCAAGGTCAAGTCATAGGCTATGTCGGTTCTACCGGACACTCTACCGGTCCGCACTTACACTTTGAAGTTCATGGCGCGCAAAATCCCGGAGCAGACGGTTCTTGGAAATACTAAAATTCTAAAAATAAAATTTTTCTCTTTTAAACTCCAGCAAAATGAATTGCTCCGTATAAAACTGCAATACCCAAAACGGTGGCAAAAGTCGTCCAAGCTGTCGGGTGGCTGTGGTGACTTTCTGGTAATAGATCAGAAGCTCCGATATACAAGAAAAACCCTGCAAATACAGCGAGAATTATGCCTAAAGCTGATTCAGGCACAGAAAAAAATAAAGTAGAAATCACGCCCAAAACTGGCGCGATGGCATCTACAAGTAGCCATTTAAATGCCTGCGCGCGAGTCCCAGAATTTTTGAGAATCAAGTTCACTGTATTTATTCCGTCAGAGAAATCGTGAACCAAGACAGCGATAGCGACTATCGTGCCGACTGCGGCAGACACTTGAAACGCGAGTCCTATCGCTGCGCCGTCCAGAAAACTATGTATAGAAAGACTTCCCGCCCCCAATATTCCCCTCTTGCTCACATGCTGTCCCATTTCTTCTTGCTGGATATTATCTTTGTTGTGTTCATCTCTACCGTGTGAGTGAAAGAAAACAAATCTATCTAAAATAGTATAAACAACAAAACCGAGCGCCGTAATCGCAGTGATAAAAGAAATTTCATAATTTTTACTGCCCAATTCTATTGCTTCGGGCAAGAGATCAAAGAATGCCACGCCGATAATTGCTCCAGCCGAGAATCCAAGAATTAAATGCAATTTGTCTTTGAAGCGTAATGCAAAAACGCCACCAAGAAGTGTGAAAACAAGAGCGCCGATACTTATTAATATAATCATAGTGTGCGGGATAGGAGAATCGAACTCCTGTCCACAGTTTGGAAAACTGTTATTTTACCATTAAACTAATCCCGCCTTGAGTAAATTTAAACATTTGTTTGTGCCTTTTTTGTCCCTCGCTACGTTCGGGCCGCTGGGAGTCGAACCCAGCCTAAATGCTCCCAAAGCACTTGTACAACCGATATACTACGGCCCGTTGTGTAAATATAATTTTACAAAAAACTACTTGGCGAGTATATCACAAAATAATATCACTTACTACTTTTACTTTCGCATTTTTGTCCTTTAGATCTAAAAATACCACCAATAAATCGACTTGCCATTCGCTTTCGTCCAGCTTTTTTGACAAAAGATAAGTTTGGATTGTGCGGGACAGTCTCTGCAGTTTCCATGGGTGCATGTTGTCTTCTGGTTTATACTGGCTTAATGTTTCACGATTAACATCTTTTAATGTTTCACGTGCAACAGATTTAACCTCAACAAAGTATAACTTACCATCTTTCTGCGCCACTATGTCTATTTCACCCCATTTTTTAGTATAATTTCTATCCAGTATTAAAAAACCATGTTTCACGAGAAACTTTACAGCCACATTTTCACCTATTTCTCCTGTTTTTTGTTTTTCTGAAGTAAATACCTTAGGCATTTTATATATTTTATAGTAAATGTTTCATGAGTAACAATAATATATAGGTTTCACGTGAAACTAATAAATAAATTTAATGTCTTTTATAAAAATATCCTTATATATCAACATATTTTACCTAAAATATTGGTAAAAGACACTTTTTTATTATGTCCTTTATAAACATTACCAACATATTTATCCACAATCTTATTTTAGCTCTTTATTTATAATATTTTCAAAAGGACATCGTGATTTGTTTGTGGTCAGGCATAGTTTTTTAGTAAAAACTTGCACGATCCTGACCCGCTCCGTCTCGCACAAAACACCCCATGTTTTGTGCACCCGGAGGGATTCGGCTATTACGTAGCCAGGTATTTTTTGATTTTACTTCATAAAATAACAAAAAATCTTTCGAATCCCCCACGAAAGCAAAGCAGGTTGCTTTCTACTGTGCACCCGGAGGGATTCGAACCCCCAACGACAGTTCCGAAGACTGTTGTGATATCCATTTCACTACGGGTGCATGAAAGCTAATTATACATTATATTTACTTTTAGTAAAATATACTTATTTTATAAGGATAAAATACAAAATTGCAATATGTTGAATATAATATATAATTGAATGATTAAAAATAATTTTGCGGTCATGGTTTAGTGGTAGAACACGTCCTTGCCAAGGATGAGACGAGAGTTCGATTCTCTCTGGCCGCACACAAAATAGTGAACCCAACAAATAAAAATTTAAACGAAAGTTTAATATTAAAAATACCAAAAGAAGTTTCACATGTAACAGACACACTTGAAAAAGCTGGTTTTGAGGCATACCCGGTTGGGGGATGTGTGCGTGATCTTCTAATGGACAGAACACCAAAAGATTGGGATGTGACTACGAATGCTAAACCAGGCCAGATTATCAAACTATTTGAGAAAACAGTATACGAGAATACATTTGGGACTGTGGGTGTGTGTGTTCCTCGTGAAACATCTGAATATGACATTATTGAGGTTACGCCATATAGAATTGAAGCAAAATATAGTGATTTTAGGCATCCAGATGAGGTTAAATTCAGCGATAAGCTAGAGGATGACCTTAAAAGACGCGATTTTACTATAAACGCCATGGCCTTTAGGAAAGTAAAAGGAGATTTAATTCTAACGGACATGTTTGGCGGTTTAAAGGACATAGAGAATAAAGTTTTAAGGACAGTTGGCAGTTCAGATGAACGCTTTGGTGAAGATGCTCTCCGAATGTTGCGCGCTGTGCGTTTTTCTTGCCAATTAAATTTCTCTATTGCGCACGAAACAATGGAAAGCATTTTTAAAAATGCAGACTTAATTAAAAAAATTTCTTCTGAAAGAATTCGTGACGAGTTTGAAAAAATAATAATGTCGGAAAGTCCGAGCGCCGGCATAACAATGTTGCAAAAATTTAATCTATTAAAAAACATAATTCCTGAACTAGAAGAGGGGATAGGTTGCGAACAATTAGGCGAGCATATTTATGACGTCTGGGAGCATTTACTGCACGCCCTGCAGCATGCGGCCGATAAGAATTGGCCTTTAGAAATAAGGCTAGCAGCGCTTTTTCATGATATCGGCAAGCCAAAGACGAGACGGCTGGCAGGGGAGCTTTCCGCGACAAAAAATTCTCCCGCCTTCGCCCTCGGAGACAAGAAGACAGGGAACCCACGGCTCCCAGAATTTTTATCGCGAAAAGTTCCCAATTCCGCCAAAAAGAAATATACTTTCTACGGCCATGAAGTTGTCGGCGCGAGAATGGCAAAAAAAATAATGGAGAGATTAAAATTTCCAAAAAAAGAAACCGAACTGGTGTCGACACTGGTGCGCAATCATATGTTTTTTTCTGATACTGAATTAATTACTCTCTCTGCCGTCAGGAGGATCATTACCAAAGTTGGAAAAGATAATATTTGGCTTCTAATGGACGTTCGCGAGTGCGATAGGGTCGGAATGAAGAAAAAAGAAGCGCCGTATCGGCTGCGCAAATATTTTGCCATGATAGAAGAGGCTTTGCGCGATCCGATATCTGTTAAGCAGCTTAAAATAGATGGGAATTTCATGATGAAAGAGCTTGGGATCAAGCCGGGGCCCAGAATGGGCTTTATTCTAAACGCTCTTTTGGAAGAAGTGCTAGAAGATCCGGAGAAAAATACAGTGGAAAAACTTTCTGAAATGGTGAAATCTATGAATGAGCTTTCCGATAAGGAATTAAAAACTCTCGGCGATAAAGGCAAAGAAAAAAAGGAAGAACTTGAAGAGGAAGAAGTTGCAAAGTTGCATGAGAAGCATGGGGTGAGATCGGGAAAAGGACCCAATCGCAAGGCTGGAGTCTGACGAGGCAAGGAGGGCTCGCGAGATTTTTCAACAGAAAAATACTTGTGAGAGAAAATGAAATCTATTAAAATCTAAGCTTTTTTCGGTACGGATTTTTTGAAGCTTAAAAAATCCTGAAGTTTTCGCGCCGTCACGCTCAAAACCCCTACAAAAGCTTCATTTTAATCTTTCTTTTTAAGAAACTTCTTGCTGATAGCAAGTTTCGCAGTAAACTATTTCTTTTCTGTCAGGAGAATATGAAGTTTCGAATTCATTCGAGCATTTTTCTTCGTGATTTGGGTGGTTTTTTAGTTCGCACATGCAGGAACGATGCCAGAGTTTGCGAGGGTTGCGTTTTTTCATTCTGTCTTGGTGTCGGCATTCAAAATCTTTATGCGGCAGAGGCAGCCCCATCCTCTTGTAAAAATCTAATTCTGCTTTTGTTATACGAAAGTTCTTTTTGCAGTCTTTACATACCAAAACTTCGTTCAAAATTTCCTCTGTAACTTCTCCCATAGTAGAAGGAATTTCATTTTCTTTGATCGTTTCCTTGCCGTAGGTGCCAGAAGTCTGTTCTTGCCAGCGAAAACCTTTTTGTTTTGCTTCTTTTTCAACCATCGGCAGATATTCGTTTGCCAGTGTGTCATTGTAGCCAAAAGGAGACAAATGGGGAGGCAGGAAGTCGCCGTATGTTCCATCCTTTTTCATACTCTCGATAATTTCTTCTTTTATTTTTTCATACTCTCCCTTTTCATATTGCTTGTTTAAGATGCAATATTTCTTTTTTCTTATTCCCACGCAACCAAAGCAGTTTTCTGAATTATTAACGCTATCGCAGTACTCCATATTACTGGTGTAAAATATGTAAACCGAATGTTTTGAATTATAAGTTCTAAGCACACCCATTATATCTAAGCATAATTCGGGTTTGTAATACGTGTTATTCAGGTCATACGAATCAATTGGTCCTTCAGCATCAGCAATATATTTGCAATTTTTTGCATTTTCCGTATCAAATCCAGAGACAACATCGTGACAATTGTACATATAATCTCCAGTCGCATTTTTACATTTTATTTGGTGCGCAAATTTTACCAGGGCTTCACTCTTTATTTTTTCATATTCTCTTTTTGCTTCTTCCAATTTTTTATTGGAAGACAGAATTTCTTTTTTCTTTCGCTCAAACTCTTCTTTTGATACTTTTTTATTGAAAATGAAATAATTTTTGTGTCTCAAATTTATGGAAAATATACAATTTTGACAATCGCGCATATCAAAACAAAATAAAAGATCCGTGCTGGCTTCGCAATTTTCCGAAAACATGCAGTTGTAACATTTACGTACGTCAATACATTCATAGCAAAGCTCTGAGTCTTGTATAAAATCAGAATCAACCACAAATTTAGACCTATAAACTAGTCTGCCATACATACAATCTTCGTCTTTTTGCGAAGCAAAGACCAGATAGCAATTTTTTGAGTCTTCAATATTATTTGTATATTCACTGTCTTTACAATTGATAACAAGTAAAGATGATCGGGGGACTTTATTTTTCAATTCTAATAATTGATCTAAAAATGGGCGTGTCGGATCATAATCTTGTCCATAATCCATTGCATCCCATTCATCTCCCCACCAAATACTCTGGTCATAGACGGGGAAGGGAGTGTTTTCAGGGTAAAGAGAAATTATTTGTTTGCCGCTTTTACTGCAAGTTCTTTTATAGAGAGTTCTTTCGTTACGAAAACAAAGGCGTCTGGCTATCCTACATTCCGGACAATAATTCGGAGCAGGGGACTGCATTTTTTTGTAAAAACCCAAGTCCTCTTTTTCTATCTCGAAATCTTTTCCACAATTTTTACAATTTTTCTGCATAAATTTTTCTCATTATTTTCTCAAAAAGTTGAGTACTATAAGAAGAAAGATTAAAAATTACAGCCAGAGTGAATAGAGTCAGCGAGAGCTTTACGCTGACGAAAGAAAGGGGTATGGCTATCAGCGCAAAAATCACAGGGGCCAGGGTGCGAACGGTGCTGCCGCGAATTTCTCTCTGACTTATTTCTGGGTTTTCGATGTGTCCTGAATAGATGACATATCTTCGCATCCAGTATAGGCAAAGGCCGATCAGTATGATGTGTATGCCAAATATCATAATTGATATTTCATTTTTACTAAATTGTCCGAGGATGCTGGCCGAAAAGGGCACTAAACTTATGAGCATAAAAAATACACCATTGATATTTATCAGCATCGAGTCTATGTTTTTCGCATAGACAGAAATAAAAAAATGATGCGCGCGCCAGTAAGTAAAAAGCAGCGCGAAACTCAAAACATATGAAAGCAAAAGCGGCAACAATTTTTCAATTTCATGCCAAAGGCCCTCGTTGCTTATCGGTCCCCAGATGGCCGGTAACTTAATCTGAAAAACTAAAATAGTCATTACTATGGCGAAGATTCCGTCTGAAAGCTGGTCTAGTCTAGAGTGATTCATACTTTAATAATAACATAGAATCAAGAATTCTGGAAATAAACTTTTTAATTTTTATAATTCTACTAGAACCGGACAATGGTCAGAGCCCATAACATTCGGCAGGATTTCTGAGCTTTTTACTTTTTTTGCCAGTTTAGAACTGACGAAAATATAATCAATTCTCCAGCCTATGTTTCTCGCCCTAGCGTTGGCAAAATGGCTCCACCAAGTGTAATGACCATTGCCTTTGGTAAATAATCGGAAGGTATCAACAAAACCAGTATCAATGATGTTTTGAATTCCTTCGCGTTCCTCATTCGTGAACCCCTTGAGCCCTTCGTTTTCTTTCGGTCGGGCGAGGTCGTCCGCCGTGTGCGCCACATTCAAGTCTCCGCAGAAGATGACGGGCTTTTTCTTTTCTAAACTTTTCATGTATTCAAGAAACGCCGGGTCCCATTGCTTGTGGCGGAGGGGGATGCGTGACAGGCCGTCTTTAGCATTTGGTGTGTAGACACTCACCACATAAAAATCTTTGAATTCGGCAGCCACAACCCGGCCTTCGTTGTTAGGATCGCCATATTTATCTTTTAAATTGTATTTTTTTGCGATTTTCTCTGGAATATTTAAAACAACCGAAAGCGGCTTCTCTTTTGCAAAAATAGCGGTGCCGCTGTACCCCTTTTTTTCTGCCGAGTTCCAATATTCTTGATAATCTGGCAAATCCACTTCACTCTGATGCTCCTCTGCCTTTGTTTCCTGCAAGCAAAGTATGTCCGGCTTGTATTTTTCTATGAAAGGCACAAAAAGACCCTTTTTATGCACCGCTCGTATTCCATTTACATTCCAACTTACAACACGCATATCTTAATAATACATCTAACCTAACTCTTTTACCAAACCATTGGAGTTTGTATCTGGCGGGTCCTTTAAGGTTGTTTATTTTTGGAGGTGTAGTACAATTGACATATTGTAGAGCTTCTTCTTAATTATTAATAATTACTCTCAACAAATATATGTTTAATGCTTTTCGCGAGTTTGTAAATAGAAAGCCGAAGGATTCAAAAGTTGAAGAAGCAGATGAAAAAGAAAGGGAACTTCTAGAAACTTATCCAGAATTTAAAGACTGCCCAAGCCGAGAAGAATCACAACGAATAATTAAAGTCTTAATGGATTCGAGAGCTGATGTTCAAGTAAAGGGAGATGGTGGGATAATAGAAGATGGCTGGAAAATAATATCAATGGACGGCGAACTCACTCTTGCGCGAAAAGAAGAAAAGAACAAAACGTCAGAGTGGCGTTATCGGACACGTGAGTTGGCTAAATGGAATAAAGATAGAATCCTATCTAAATAGGACTTAGTAAGTTTATCTTCTAACCCTAACCTCCAACACGGATGTAAAAATAATCGCAGTATGCTCGAAGAGCAATCTTCAGCCCGCCTTTTAACCTCTATTATGAAATTTTTTATGTATATCCCGCAAGTGTTTGTCGGTGACGTGAGTATAAATCTGTGTTGTTCCTATGTTTGCGTGACCGAGCATTGCTTGTACCGAGCGTATGTCTGCGCCGTTAGACAGTAAATCAGTGGCGAAGACATGGCGAATGACGTGCGGAGTAACTTTTTTAGAAATACCAGCTTTCATGGCGTGTTGCTTCACGATTCGTTCGATGGATCTTTTGTCCAAAGCTTTCAAGTCTTCGACTTTTTTATTTTTTACTATCTGGCTCGGGACGGCGACGAACAGGGCTTCACTCATATCCTTGCGGGCTTTCAAATATTCTTTCAGGGCATTTTTCGCTTCCGGTGATATGAAAACTACCCGCACCTTGTCGCCCTTTCCGCGAATGGAAAGTTCTTCGGAGTTTAGATCAATATCAGCTCCGAGCGAGCATAATTCAGAAACTCGCAGTCCGGTCGAAAACAAAAGTTCCAATATTGCTTTATCGCGCAAATCTTTCAGGTCTTGGCCCCCCGGGGAGGCGAGCAGTCGACGGAGTTCCTCGTCGGTGATGAGGTCAAGCGGACGCTCTCCGACTTTTGCTAATTCTATTCTCTCCGCTGGCATGGATTTTATGTTTTGCCGC
>Ga0134121_10000615_pt1 | contig 39114 bp, 27 predicted proteins | sample KB301_FD_96463 | JGI IMG/M metagenome (GOLD analysis project Ga0134121, IMG submission 96463) | Terrestrial soil microbial communities without Nitrogen fertilizer from Kellogg Biological Station, Michigan, USA - KB3-0-1 | ecosystem: Environmental > Terrestrial > Soil > Unclassified ...
GCTCACCGGCGAGGCCGGCACGGGCAAGACGCAGCTCGCCTTCGAGATCAGCCGCTCGCTCGGCATGGAAATCGAGACGCTGCGCTGCAAGTCCACCATCAAGGGCGAAGAGGCCTGCTACGTCCAGGACACGGTGCTGCGGCTCAACGACGCGCGCTTCGGCACCGCGGAGACCGGCCGCGACGTCAACCGCTTCTTCGACTACGTGATCTGGGGACCCATCGGCCGCGCTTTCCGCAGCGAGCAGCGGGTGGTGCTGCTGCTCGACGAGATCGACAAGACGGAATCGGACGTCCAGGACAACCTGCTCGACGTGCTGGAGGACTGCGAGTTCACCATCCGCGAGGTCAACCAGATCATCGGGGCCGCGATCCGGCCGGTGATCATCATCACCTCGAACGCCAAGCGCGAGCTTTCGGACCCCTTCCTGCGGCGCTGCTACTGCCACCACATCGCCTTCCCCAACCCCGAGCAGATGCGGGAGATCGTCAACCTCCACTTCCCGGACCTGGAACGCGGGCTGCTGGACTCGGCCCTGGGCATCTTCTACGAGCTCCGGGGCCGGGGTTTCGAAAAACCGCCCGCGACCTCGGAGCTGCTCAACTGGCTTGGCGCCCTCAAGCACGCTCGGGTGACGCCGGACCGTCTCAACGTCCCCTTCGTCGGCACCCTCCTCAAGCGGACGGAGGACATCCTCTCCTACCGCAGCGGGGGGAAGCGGCCGCGGGTGAATTGACTTCGAGAGATCGGATACCGTGTTCCTCGACGACTTCATCCTCCGCCTGCGCGAGTACGGCGTGCCCGTCTCGCTGACCGACGCCATCGACTTCTACAAGGGGATGGAGCGGGGGCTGGCGCCGGATCTCGACTCGCTCTTCCTCTTCGCCCGCCTCGCCTTCGTCCGCCGGGTGGAGCACGTCGACTCCTACGAACGGGCGTTCGCCTTCCATTTTTATGGCATCGACCTGCCGCGGGTGGCGGCCGGCGACCCGGAGCTGTTCGATACGCCGCAGTTCCGGGAGTGGCTGAAGACGGCCATCCGAGCGGGCGAGCTGCCGCCGCACGCGCTGTGGACCTTCCCGCCGGACGAGCTGATGAAGCGCTTCTGGGAGACGATGCGCAAGCAGGGGGAAGCCCACCACGGCGGCAGCCGGTGGATCGGCACCGGCGGCAACTCGCCCTTCGGCCATTCGGGCAACTCGAGCGGCGGCGTGAAGGTGGATCCCGCCGGCGGCGCGGGCGGCCGGCGCTCGGCCCTGAAGGTGATCGGCGAGCGGCGCTACATCGACTACTCGGACGACAACGCCCTGAGCCACGCCAACCTCTCCCAGGCGTTGGCCTCCCTGAAGAGCCTGAAACCGGCGGGTCCCCGCGACCAGCTCGACCTCGACGCCACCATCTACGAGAGCGCCAAGAACGGCGGCGAGATCGAGCTCATCTTCCGCCGCGACCTGCTGGACCGCATCGAAGTGGTGCTGCTGATCGACAACGGCGGCACCTCGATGCTTCCCCACGTCGCGCTGACCCGCCTCCTCTTCGCCAAGGTGCGAGACCGCTTCAAGCGGCGCGACACCTACTTCTTCCACAACACCATCTACGGCTCGGTCTACAAGGACCCCCAGCGGCGCATCCCGCTGCCGCTCGACAAGCTCCTTCAGCGCTCGCCCGAGACAAGGCTGCTGATCCTCGGCGACGCCTCGATGGCCCCCGAAGAGCTTCTCTACCCCGGCGGCGCCATCACCTGGGGAGATGAGGACGCCGAGCCCAGCATCCGCCGCCTCGAGCGCCTCCGCGACCGTTTCCGCCACTCCGTCTGGCTCAATCCCATCCCGAAAGAGAACTGGCCCGAAGCCTACGGGCGGACCACCCTCAAGCGAATCGGGGAGGTCTTCCACATGGAAGACCTCACGCTGGGTGGGATCAAGCGGGCGGTGGAGTGGCTGAACCGGCGGTAGGAACCTCTTCAGCAGAGAAGGTAGAGACGTTCCCAGCCCGTCCACGACACCCTTTGCAGGCCTACGATGTCGGGACGTCTCCGGCGGAGCCATACCGTGCCAATCGCTTTGGCGAACATGGGCGCGTGGCGGCCATTCTGATTTTCACAGAACCGGCCCAAGCTGTCGGTCTTCTCACCTTCGTTGACAAGCGTAGGGTATGGCTTCGAAGAGACATCCCGCCGTCGTCGCCTTCGAAGGGCAACGTGGACGGGCTGGGAACGTCTCTACTCCCTTCCTCGAACGGTGACGTATTGGCTGCCGCGCGCCTTGAGGATCACCCTCCCACCAGGGCCTTCACCCGCGCGGCCAGCACGCCCGGCTCCAGCTCCTCGAGCTCATAGGTAACGTTGGCGATGGGCTTGTTCACCTTGAGGATGCGACTCAGATCGATGGGCGTGCCTTCCACGACGACGTCGGCCGGGGTGGCATTGATGGTGGCTTCGAGCTCGCGGATCTGGTGCTCGCCGTAGCCCATGGCGGGGAGGATCTTGCGGGCGTTCGGGTACTTCTCGTATGTGGCCTTGATGGTACCCACGGCGTAGGGGGTGGCGTCGACGATCTCTGAGGCGCCAGCCTGTTTCGCGGCGTACCAGCCGGCGCCATTCGTCATGCCGCCATGGGTGAGGGTGGGTCCATCCTCGATCACCAGGGCCCGTTTGCCGCGGATCAGCTCCGGCTGCTCGACGTGGATGGCCGAGCGGCACTGGATCACCCGCGCCTTGGGGTTGTGCAGGCGGCAGCTCTCCAATAGCTGCTCGACGTTCCTGGGCTCCGCCGTGTCCACCTTGTTGATGATCAGCAGGTCGGAGATGCGGAAGTTGGTTTCGCCGGGGTAATACTGGGTCTCGTGACCCGGCCGGTGGGGGTCGAGGAGGGTGATGTGAAGGTCGGGCTTGTAGAACGGCGTGTCGTTGTTGCCGCCGTCCCAGAGGATGACCTCGGCCTCCTGCTCGGCCTGGCGGAGAATCTGCTCGTAGTCGACGCCGGCGTAGACGACGAAGCCGTTGTCGATGTGCGGCTCGTACTCCTCCCGCTCTTCGATGGTGGTCTCGTAGCGATCGAGATCCTCGTAAGTCGCGAAGCGCTGGGCGGTCTGCTTGACGAGGTTGCCGTAGGGCATGGGGTGGCGGATGGCGACGACCTTTTTGCCAAGATCGCGCAGGATGCGGGAGAGGTAGCGCGTGGTCTGCGACTTGCCGACGCCGGTGCGCACCGCGGTGACGGCGATGACGGGCTTCGACGAACGCAGCATGGTGCGGGTCGCCGAGCAGATGCCGAAGCTCGCCCCCCAGCCCACCACGGCGCTCCCCTTGTGCATGACGTCGAGGTGGGAGACGTCGGAATAGGAGAACCAGACCTCGTCCACGCCGCGCTCGCGGATCAGTGACTCGAGCTCCTCCTCGGCGCGGATGGGGATGCCCGAGGGGTAGAGCGCACCGGCAAGCTCGGGCGGGTACGTCCGCCCCTCGATGTCCGGGATCTGCGCGGCGGTAAAGGCCACGACCTCGCAGGCCTCGTTGTCGCGAAACAGCGTGTTGAAGTTGTGGAAGTCCCGCCCTGCCGCACCCATGATGACGACCTTCCTCCGAACCATGAGAGTCCTCCAGTCGGTTGAACGGCGGGGCAAGCATACCGCTGGCGACTAATCCGTTCCCATCCCCACCCGCATCTCGTCCAGTCTCCGCAACTCGCACCGGAATGGAATCGCACCCACAGGGTACGCGACGGATAAAGGCCCAGCCTGTGCTACGCTTTGGTCGCAGAAATATGTGCCACGGGGAGGAGAACGTCCGTACCATGACTGATGTCGAGCTCAAGGAGCTGGTTGCCAATTTGGCGGTCCGCCAGACGGACTCGGAGCACCGCTTCGAGCGGACGGAGCAGTACCTGGAGCAGGTGGCACGCGATCTCGCCGAGAGTGCCCAGAGTCGCAAGGACCTCGATCGACAGCAACAGGAAACGGCGCGACAGCAACAGGAAACGGCGCGCCAGATCAAGGATCTCGGCCGGCAAACGGACCAGTACCTGGAGCAGGCCGCTCGCGATCTCGCCGAGAGTGCCCAGAACCATAAGGAGCTCGATCGCCAGCAACAGGAGACGGCTCGTGAGCTCAAAGAGCTAGCCCGTGAGACAAACCAGCAGATCAAAGAGTTGGGGCGGCAGATCGGTGGACTCGGGGAGAAGTTCGGCGGCTTCACGGAGGGAATGGCCTACCCCTCCCTGAAGAAGATCCTCGAGCAGAAGTTCCAGATGACCACGGTCTCGCCGCGGGTCACCTACTCCTGACAACCTACGACAGCGCGTCCTCAAGGCAGGTATCTATATGGCGAACGTCCACGCCGATACCTTCCAGCTCCAAGTGCCCGACGACTTCCAGCCTCACGCCTACTGATTCACCCCAGCCGCGCCGGGTCTCGGTGACCACGACGCCAGAGACGCTCGGCTGCTGAAGGTCACCCGACAGGTGTATGCTCCTCCATACATCTCCAGCGTCCTTATAGATCTCCGATGCACCCTCGTCCCGCCTGGAAAGCCCCGAAACGCCATGTTTTCCGGGAGTTTCCTGCTGGCACCGGGTTTGCCCTGGACCTCCGGCGGAGCCACGCGCCATGACGGCCTGTGCCGGTCGTAGGAGGATTCGCTGTTGAGGACACGTACCGTCCGAGGTTTCTGGAGCCTCGCCCTCTTGCTGCTTGCCGCGCTGCCGGCCGCGGCGCAGGAGGAGCCGCCGCCGGAGACGGCCCGCTTCCTGATCGAGACCGTCACGGTCGAGGGTCCGAAGGAGGCGGCGGCCAACATCGTCAAGGCCGAAACGCTGCTGCGGCCGGGCGAGTCGTACACGGAGAAAGAGCTTCAGCTGGCCGTCTACCGGGTGCACCGGCTGCCATTCGTGCTCGACGCCAGCTTCGCCTTGCGCAAGGGGAGCCGGCGGGGAGCCTACGAGTTGGTAATCTCGGTGCAGCCCGCCCACTGGTTCTTCTTCGACCACTGGATCCGCGCCTTCACCTTCGAGCATCCACTCGACCTGGAGGACGAAACCTTTCGCGGCGACCGGACGAGCGCGTCGATCGGCGGCGTGGTTGGCGCGCGGCTCTTCGTGGGCCGCTCGGGCGAGCTGTTCGGCGCTTTCGATTCCCGTGACGGCCTGCAGCTGGGTTTCACCCAGTACGACCTCTTCCACCGCGGCATTCTGGCGAGCGCCGGCATCTCGCGGGAGCTCTGCTGCGTCACCGAGGTGCTGCCCCTCGCCCTCGACCCGACGTTCTCCTCCTGGACTTTCGACTCCTCGACCAAGCTGTCGCTGGGGATGTCCATCCCCCTGGGCGGCCGGCAATCCTTCCAGGTCTCCCTGAGCGACCGGCGCGGTGAGCCCCTGAGCCACCGCGGCGTGCTCGAGGACACGCCGGACCGCGTGCGCCAGCTCTTCACCGAAGCGGGCGAGCTGGAGTACCAGCGGGCCGAGGGGAAGTGGGTGTTCGACACCAGCGACGATCCGTTCCTGCCGACGCGGGGCATCAGCGTCTCGGCCGGAGTCGAGGCCGCCCGCTTCTCCAGCCGAAACCTCCACGAGATCCCCACCGACGGCCCTGGCGAGGTGCAACCTGTCTCCCCGTTCCATTCGGAGCAGGTGGTGGGGGCAGTCTCGGGGATCTGGCACCTCCCCGTCACCGTCCGGCAGACGTTGTCCTTCATGGGCAAGATCTTCGGCGGACCGTCCCGCCTGGACAACCTGCGCCTGCGCAATCGGACGGTGGACCAGACGAGCGTCAATTCCTTCGGCGGCTCGGTGGGGATTCAGCACTCGATCAGCCTGCGACGCTCGCGGAGTCGGGACAACTTCGTCGACGTGAGCCTGGAGACGGGCGCCGAGATCGGCGTCGAAAAAACCTCTCCCGACTTCGGACCCAGCCCGCTCAAGCGCTTTTCCGCCCACACCGGGCTCGTCTTCCGCAATTCGTGGGGCCGGGTGCGGGCGACGCTCACCTATCTGGATTTGGGAGAAGTCGTGCCGTGAGGTGGCGCCCCCCGTTGTGGGTACCGTGGGTGCTGCTGCTCCTGGTTCCGGCCGCACGGCTGGGTGCCCTGGTCAAACCGCCGCCGCCGATCGTCGAGTTGGCGAAGGAGGGGCTGGTGATCAGCCGGCTGCCACCGATCCTGACCGAGGAGGAGGTCAGGAAACAGCTGGGCACCGGCCTTACCACCAGCTTTCTCTTCGAGGTCAAAACGCAGGGCGATGCCGGCAAGGCCAAAGGCGGCGCCCGGGTGGACGTGCGGTACGAGCTGTGGGAGGAGGTTTACATCGTGACCCGGATCGACGCCTCGGGCCGGCCGATACGGGTGACGCTGCCGTCGTTCGAAAGGCTCGCCGAGTGGTGGCGGGACGTGCGCATGGTCGCCCTGCGCCCGCAGGCGGCGGCCAGCGCGCAGAGCATCGAGGTGCACCTCTCCGTCATCCCCTTCTCCCACGCCGAGCAGCTCGACGCCCAGCGCTGGTTCTCCCAGGCCCTCTCGGCGGAAAAAACCGGCAGCGCCGGAGCGGTGAACGAGGCGGTCGAGGCCCAGCCCGAGTCCTTCAGCCAGGTCCTCAACCTGCTGATGGCGACGTCGATCGGACGGGCGCCGCTCCTGGAGCTCCAATGGGACGTCGCGCTGACGGCGGACAAAGCAGGGAGGAGACGATGAACCTGCGCTCCGCCGCCGTCACCGTCGGCGGCATGCTGCTCGCCGCCGTCGCCGTGCTCTGGCTCTTCGAGAAACAGATTTCCGGACCCTGGTTCCGGCTGGGTCTGCATCCGGAGATCACCGCCGCTTTGGAGCACTCGATGGACGATCAGAAGCGGTTGGCGCGCTTCGAGCCGCAGAGCCGGGACGAGTACCGGGCCCGTTTCGAGGCCACCCAGACGCTGCTCAACCACCTGCGAATCCTGGAGCACAACCGCCAGCGGATCACCCGCCGCTGGGAGCTGATCGTTCTCGCGGCGGTAGGCGGCGTGCTCGCCATCGCGGGCGGCGCCCACCTGCTCCGCCAGGGCCGCCAGGACGCCAGGCTGGAGCGGCTGCGTCTCGCCCTGGTGGCCCTCTCGGCAGGCGAGGAAGACCTGCAGATCGAGGACCGTGGGCGCGACACCCTGGGACGGATCGCCGGCATGATCGAGGAGACCTCGCGGGCCATGGCCCGAGACCGCAAACGGCTCGCCTATCTCAAGAACCTCTCCGTCTGGCAGGAGACGGCCCGCCGCCACGCCCACGAGATGCGGACGCCGCTGACCGCCGCCCGGCTGGAGCTTTCGCGCCTCCAGCAACTTCTGCCGGCCGAGCCGGCAGACCCGACGGGCCTTCAGGAGGAGGTGCGGCAGGCGGCGCTGAGCGTCGGCGAGGAGCTGGAGCGGCTGGGCAAGTTCACCCAGCAGTTCACCTCGTTCGCCCGGCTCTCCCTGCCGCGGCCGGCGGTGCACGATCTCGGACCGGTGGTCGAGGAGTTCGTCGCCACCTTCGCCGCCGCCTGGCCCAACCTGACGCTGCGCTACGAGCCGCCGGGCAAGCCCCTGCCCGCGGCGCTCGATCGCGACATGCTGCGCCAGGTGCTGGTCAACCTGTGCGACAACAGCGCCCTGGCCATCCGTTCGACAGGCGAGGCGTCGGGCACCGTGACCCTGCGGCCGGGGGAGACGGAGGCGGGGGTCGTCCTCGACGTCTCCGACGACGGCCCGGGAATTCCGCCGGACATCCGCTCGCGCGTCTTCGAGCCCTACGTCACCACCCGCCGTGTGGGCGAGGGCATGGGCCTGGGCCTCGCGATCTCCAAGAAAATCCTGCTCGATCACGGCGGCGATCTCGAAGTGCTCGCGAGCTCGCCGGCAGGCACCACTTTCCGGTTAACCCTTCCCAAAAAGCGAGAGGACACGACGGCATGACGCGCCTGGTAATTGTCGAGGACGACGAGAAGATCCGCGGCAGCCTTCTCCTGCAGCTCCGCGAGGAAGGTTACGCGCCCCAGGCCCTGTCGTCGGCCGAAGAGGCACTGGTCCACCTCGGGGATGGCCGTTCCACTCTTCCCCACTTGCTGCTGCTGGACGTGAGGCTGCCGGGAATCAGCGGCGTCGAGCTGGTGCGACGCCTGGCGGCCATCAAGCGCATGCCGCCCACCATCATCATCTCGGGCGAGGCGTCGATCAGCGAGACGGTGGAGGCCCTGCGGCTCGGCGTCCACGACTTCATCGAGAAGCCGTTCTCGCGCGAGCGGCTTTTGCAGTCCATCCGCAACGCCCTGGAGCATCAGGCCCTCAAGCGGGAGGTGGCCACTCTCAAGGCCGACCTGGGAGGGGAGCCGCCCATCCTCGGCAGCTCGCCGGCGGTGGCCGCCCTGCGGCAGCTCATCGCGCGGGCCGCCGCCACCGACGCCCTGGTGCTCATCGTGGGCGAGAGCGGCACGGGCAAGGAGTTGGTGGCGAGCGCGCTGCACCGCGAGAGCTCGCGCGGCCAGCGCTCGTTCATCAAGATCAACTGCGCGGCCATTCCCCACCACTTGGTGGAGGACGAGCTCTTCGGTCACGCCAAGGGGGCGTTCACCGACGCCAAGACGGCGAAGGTCGGTCTCTTCGAGGAGGCGGACGGCGGCACCCTCTTCCTCGACGAGATCGGGGACATGGACCTGACGATGCAATCCCGCCTGCTGCGGGTGTTGGAGGACGGCCGGGTGCGCCGGGTGGGCGAGACCCGCGACCGGCAGGTGGACGTGCGGGTGCTGGCGGCCACTCACCGCAACCTGGCGGAAGAAGTGAAGGCGGGGCGCTTCCGCGACGATCTCTACTTCCGCCTCGCCCACCTGCCGCTGCCGGTGCCGTCGCTGCGCGAGCGGCGGGAGGATATCCCACTTCTCTTCGATCACTTCCTGGAGCACTTCTGCCGCCAGCACCGGGCGCGCCCGCGGCAGACCGAGCCGGAGGTCTATTCCTACCTGGAGCGCTACGCCTGGCCGGGCAACGTTCGCGAGCTGCGCAACCTCTGTGAGCGGCTGGTGGTTTTCGGCGCCGATCCGCTGACTCCCGACCAGCTCCCTTCCTCCTTCTTCGAGCCCAGCCAGAACCCCGGTACGGGCCTGCTCCTCTCCTCCACCAGCCTGCCCATCGTCCCGCTACGGGATTTCAAGACGCAGTGCGAGCGCGAGTACATCGAAAGCGTCCTCCACCGCACCCGCTGGAACTTCACCGCCGCCGCCCGCCTGCTGGACGTGCAGCGCACCTACCTGCACCAGAAAGTGAAGAGCCTGGGTCTTCGGCGACCGGGGGCGGTCGAGGAAGGTGAGGAGGAAGGGTGAGAGACTACTTCACCTCCAGCTTTCCATCTCCGCCCAACGCCGCCGCGTAGCCGCCCCGGGAGAGCCAGGCCTTCGCCGCGGCGTCGCCCTTGAGGTAGGCGTCCCAGAAGGCCGTGGTGCCCTGGAGAATCAGGTCGTGGAAGCGCGGGTCCTTCTCGCCCTTGCTGGCCTGCCGTCTCTGGCCGGCGAAGATCATGTGGTCACCGCCTTGAAAGATCACCAGATACTGGCCGGCGGCCTGAACGTGATCGAACGGGACGCGGCGCTCCGCGGCCTTGGTGTCGCCGATCGGGCTGTCGTCCAGAGTGCCCGTCATGTGAAGGATGGGCAGCTTGATGTTCGCGTAGGCGCGGTCGAGATCAGCTCCCCGGGGAACAGGAGCGCTCATCTCGATGGCGGCCTTGACGCGCGGATCGGCCAGCGACCTCTGCTGACGGAATCCCAGCCCTTGACCCGCCACGGCGAGCGTCGTCCAGGCGCCAAACGAGTGGCCGGCCATGCCGATCGCGCGCAGGTCGAGACGGCCTTTCAACGGTGTCGCGTCACGATTCATGGCCGTCACACGATCGAGCACGAAGCTGACGTCTTTGGGCCGCTCCAAGGCAATGCGGGGGTCAGCGGCCGCGCGCGCCAAGTCCCGCGCCGGCTGCTCGCTCTCCTTCCAGACCGCATCGTCGCTCCCCAGGTGCTGAAGGTGGACCGAAACGTAGCCATGGCTCGCCCAATGATGTCCGAGATATTCGTAGCTATCCCGTGAGCCGCCGAGACCGTGGGAAAAGACGATGACTGGAAACGGCCCCTGGCCTTTTTCCGGGTAATAGATCTTCACCGGAACTTTGCGGTTGCGGGCGGAGTCCGTCCAATCGTAGGAGACCGTGGCAACCGCGTAGGAGCCCGGACCGCGCTCGTAGGTTTCCTTTACGGCTGGGGCCTGCGCCGGCAGGGCGAAAAGGGAGGAGGCGAAACAGAACGCGAGGCAGAAAACGATAAGGATTCTCTTCGTCATGATCGTGAAAACCTCCGGTCAAAGGTTCCTGCGGGATTTCTGACGATATCGAAATCGCGCCTCCGCCCGGGCATAAATGCCAGGGCTAGAGAACAGCGCCCCCTGAAGGGGACTTTCCCCGAAAGGGGGACTTCGCAAGCCGGATTCATCCGGCGCCCTTACCTAGCCCCGGCATTTATGCCCGGGCGGGGCTGGCTTCTCCTGGCACCTTCCAACATCTGCACTTCCCCTATACCTGCGGCACGGTCGCCCGCGCCAGGGCTGCCTTGAGCTTCTCGACGTCCACCGGCTTGACGAGGTGCTCGAGAAAGCCGGCCTCCCGGCTGCGGCGCAGATCCTCCTCCATGCCGTAGCCGCTCACGGCAATCCCTTTGAGGCCGTACCGGTCGCGCAGCTCGCGCATGAGATCGAAGCCCGAACCGTCCGGAAGGCCCAAATCGCTCACCACGAGATCGAATTCACGGCTCGCGGCAAGCACCTTGGCGGAGCGCAGGTCCTTGGCGGTGCTCACCTCGTGCCCCGCGACTTCCAGTAGCGCGGCCATCACTTCGAGCGTGGGCTCGTGATCCTCCACCAGGAGGAGGCGCAGACCTCGAGATCCACTTCCCGGAGCAACGACGACCTCCTCCGGGCGGGAAGCCACAACCGTCGCCAGAGTGACGGTGAAGGTGGCGCCAAGGCCGCGGCCGGCGCTCAGACCGGTGAGCGTCCCGCTGTGCTGGTCGACCAGGGCCTTCGAAATGGCGAGCCCCAGACCCAGGCCGCCGAAGCTTCGCGTCACGGCAGGGTCCCCTTGCTCGAAGGCATTGAACAGGCGCGGCAGGATCTCCGGCTCGATGCCGATTCCAGGATCGACCACCTGGATCTGGATCTTCCCCGCTTCAGGATTGCTGGTGAGCACCGTGATATGACCGCCGGCCGGCGTGAACTTGACGGCGTTCTTCACCAGGTTCCAGAACACCTGCCGCAACCGGCCGGGATCGGCCCAGACGTGCTGCTCCTCTGCGCCAGCAAGAACGTCGATCTCGATGCGCTTGCTCTCCGCCTCCTCGCCGCAGATCTCGGCCACATGCCGCAGCACCTCATGGACGTCGACAACTTCGAGGTGAAGGGACAGTTTTCCTCGCGTGATGCGGGTGAGGTCGAGCAGATCGTCGATCAGCTTGGCTTCCAACTCGACGTTGCGCTGGATCATCCGCAGGTCGTCCCGCAGCTTGACCGGCAGCTCCGGCGTACCGGCGAGGGCGGCGACGCGCAGCAGGACGGGGGTCAGCGGCGTGCGCAACTCGTGGCTCAAGGCGGCCAGGAAGCGGTCTTTCGCCCGGCTGGCGGCCTCGGCCCGGCTGTACAAGCGTGCATTGTCGATGGCAAGGGAGGCGCGTGCCGCCAGCTCCTCGGCGAGCTCCAGATCCGCCGGCCCCAGGAGACGCCGGGATTCGGCAGTGGCGATGAGCAAAGCACCGAGGGTCTCTCCCCGAGCCGCCATGGCAACGGTGAGAAACGAGTGCGGCGAGAGCTGCCGGTAGAGGTCGAGAAGGGGAGGATTGCCGGCGATCGCGGACGCCGTGTCGGGGTCGATCGCGGGTATCAGCTCGCTCCGGCCGGTGTTTACCGTTCGCCAAACATAGCTCGACGGGCTCTCCGACGACGCCTGATAGATCTCCCCCAGGGTCTGAAGCAAGGCTTCCTTGCCGGAATCGGCATGACGGCAGGCGACTTGCCGCAGCAACCCGCCCTCCTGCATCGCGAAGACGAGGGCGTAATCCCCGAGCCGAGGCACGGCCAGCTCGACCAGACTGCGCAGCGTTTCTTCGGGGTCGAGAGACTCCGAGAACACGCGTCCGGCTTCGGCCAGCAGCGCCACCCGGCCTTCCGCCTGCTTCCGCTCGGTCAAGTCCAGAACGAAGCCCACCATGTCCCCTGACGAGGGCAGGAGCGCCGCGCCGAAAAGGACGGCCAGGCGAGTGCCGTCGGCCTGCCGCAGCTCCTTTTCGTAAGGGGTGCAGGCGCCGTTGGCCATCAGCTCGACGATGGCCCGCTGATCGGCTTCCTCCCAGCCGGAGGGCGTCATCTCCACCCAGTTGAGCTCGCCCCGCTCCAACTGCTCGCGGCTGCGGCCCAACATGGCGAGAAAGACGTCATTGGCATTGGTGATCCGCGCGTCCCGGTCGGCGTAGAAAATGCCGGCCGGCAGGTGCCGGAGCACCGAATGGAGAAGCGGCAGCTCGCTATCGAGCCGGTGAGCAAGGCCGCGGGGACGGCGGCCGATCCATCTGCGGAGAAATCGCAACACAAGGGATCGCCTCGAGACTCAGGGACTCTCGAGAGAATCAACTATAGCAGTGGGGCCTGTGATCTCTCTTGGCTCGGGCGCATGGCACGCCGCCCTCAATCCCTTGCCAACACCTCGCCGTGGACGTTGATCAGCGCCTTGCGGGCCTTCTTCGGCAGCTTCAGCTTGACTTCCACCGGCACCGTCGTCTCGCCGACAAGGGGCAGCATGCCTACACGCGCCGTCTCGTTCTTGCCGAATTCCACGTAAATTGGGACCAGGGCGCGGAAGTCCTTCGACACCCCTTCTTGCCGAATGGTGCCGTGGATGCGCGTCTCCTCCCCCGCCGGCTCGATCTTGAGATCCTGCACGTAGCGTGGCACCTCGGTGCCGTAAACCCACTGCTTGAAGAACCAATCCATCTTGCCGTCGCCCGAGGCGTTCATGGCCGGTACCATGTGGCGTTCCACGACCTTCTGGAAATCCGCGGTGGAGGCGAACTTGCCGCCGTAGGTCGAGGTGTAGTCCTTCATCATGGCGATGAACCGGGTGTCCGGTTCCTTCGAGCCGCCGTCGAACATCAGCATGCGCAGCATGTGGAGCACGTAACCGCCCTTGGGATAGATCAGGCCGCCGGCGGACGGGGTGCGCAGGGTGGAAAGCCTCCAGCCCTGGGTGATAGGCCCAGCCTCGTAGGGCGGCAGGGCGTTGCCGGGGCTCTTCTCCAGGATCTCCTTGCGCCGCTCGCGCCAGAACCGGTCGTACTTGGCCCAATTCTGGGTGTGCTGCACGGCAAGCGCCGCGGAAAACTCGGCGAAGCCTTCCTCCAACCACTGGTCGCGGTAGGTCTCGGCTCCCACCAGGTGGCCCCACCACTGGTGAGCGAATTCGTGAAAGCCCACCTCGTCGACGAAGTCGTTGGCGCGCACCAGGCCGATCCGCTGCCGCTGCGTGCCGTCCAGGAACGAAATGTAGGGCAGGAAGATGAGCGACGGCCAGGACTGACCGAAATTGAAGTCGGATTGCTGCGTGATCGAGACATTCGATTGCGGCAGCGGTCCGAAGTAGGCGGTGAAGAGACGGGCGGAGTTCAAGCCGTCGGAGAGGGAGGACTCCGCCAGCCGGCCGGTATTGACTTTGCCCAGGGTCTGCCGTGGAGCGCCGGCCTCGGAATCGTCGTTGATCTCTCCAATCGCCTCGCCGCTCATGGCGGAATTGATCTCTCGGATGATATTGGGAGTCCCTGGGTTGGTGAAGACCTCGACGTCGATCTTGCTCGTCTCGTCCACCTTGTCGATCTTCTTGAACTGACCGTAATTGAAGCCGGCGACCTGGACGGGATGATCGGTCTTCCAACGGGAAATGGTTTGTTTGCCTTCCGTCCGCTCCTCGATCCGCTTGCCTACGGAAACGATGCTGTTGCCGGCTGGAAAGCGGTACGTAAGATCAAATTGAGCCGGATCAGAGAAGATCCCGACGTTGGGATACCAGCTTTCGCGGGAACCCACGTAGTAGTTCTTGTCGCCGCCGTCGATGAGGACCTTGTCTCCCTTGTACGACAGGCGCAGCAGCACCGTTGCCCCCTTGGCTAAAGGCTCAGGGAAGACCACGGCGGCGTTGGCGTCCTCCTTGTCGGCCTCCTGAATGAACGGAATCGGCTTCCAAACGAGCTCGGCGCCGGCGGTCTCCAGCGCAAAGGAGCCTTCCTTGAGCCGCAGCGTGGATGTCAGAAGCAACGGCAGCACCCGAACGCCGGGCACCAGAGCCTTGAACCGCATCGTGGTAGTGCCGGCCAGGTCGGCGTCCTTCTCCACCACCGTGTCCACCGTGTAGTCGAGGGCATCGGTGAGGCGCTTCTCGGGGCTCCTGCGCTTGCGGTCCACTTCAGCCCGGCGGTCGCATTCGTACCAGAGGCCGCCGCGGTTGGCATCGGCCACGAGGAAGATCGTGTCCTCCTCGCCCAGGCGGGCAAAGAGGCCGAGGGCCTCGGCACCGTCGGGGTCCACAGCAGCCAGGGCAGGAGGAATCTTCTTACCCTCGACGACGGCCATGAAGACGCCGCTCATCAATCCCGGGCTGTTGAGCAGGTCCTTGAGCAGCCGCACGTGGAAGTTGATCCTGAAGTCTTTCCGCTGCCGCTTGAGGTAACGCTCGTAGACCTCGAGAGCGTGATGATCGGGCGCGCCGATACGCAGCGGCGCGTGAAGCTCGATCTCCTGGGCCGTGTCGTCGGCGAAGAGCAGGACGAGATCGTCGAACTCGTCGGTGAGGGTTTCAAACCCCTTGGCGGCGCCGGAGGAAAGGGCGAGCTGGCGCCGCTCGTTCTCCGTCGCCGGGCTCAGCCGGTAGCTGCCATGGCCGACGAACACCGCTCCCACCGTACGGCCACCCACCGGTTTCAAGAAGTGAAACGCTCCCGAATCGAACTGGAACTTGAACACGTCCCGTTCCAGCACCAATCCGCTCACCGGCACCGTACGGCCATCCGGTCGCGCGTTGCGCAGCTCGGTGTAGGCGGGGTCCGTGGCGGCGGAAAGTGTGGAGGAGAGGAAGAGAAAGGCGAAAAACGCGAAGGCGAGCCCGGACGCGCGGAGCACGGATGAGGTGGTCATGGATGCTTCTCCATTGAACAAGAGTCTTACTCAAGATAGCAAGATTTCGTCGTCACTGCAAAGCGACTACGCAAGTATCTGTCGGCGACGGAAGAAACGTTTCGCGGCGGGAAGGGAGGGGCGCGGCAGCCCCTCCCAGGGCGGGATCTCACTTCACGTCGTAGGCGTCGGTCTTCTTCCCTTGCAGGTACTTGTCCATCCACGCCATGATGTTCCGCAGGCGTTCGATGCGGTGCCAGGGCTTGCCGGAGCGTGAGAGCTCGTGGCTTTCATCCGGAAAACGCACCATCACAACGGGCTTCTTCAGATATTTGAGGGCGCGGAACATCTGCTCGCCGCCGGCGCCGGGCGGCGTGCGGTAATCGGCCTCGCCTTCGATGAGCATCAGCGGCGTGGTGATCTTCGCCGCGTAGGTGATCGGCGAACGGCGGGTGAAGTCCTGCGGGTCTTCCCAGGGCGCGCCGCGGAACCAGTTGGCCCGGAAAAGGGTGAAGTCCGCCGTGTACCAGAAGTCGGCCCAGCTCGCGATGGAGCGCTGGGCCGCCGCCGCGGCGAAGCGGTCCGTCTGGGTGACGATCCAGTTGGTGAGGATGCCGCCGCCGCTGCCGCCGGTCACTCCCAGCCGCTTGGGATCGGCGATTCCCCGCTTCACCATCTCGTCGACGCCGGCAAGGAGGTCCTTGGCATCGTCGCCCGGGAACTCGTACTGGATGACGTTGCCGAAATCCTGGCCGTAGGTGGAGCTGCCACGGGGATTCGGATAGATCACCACGTAGCCCTTCGCGGCCATCCACTGCATCTCGTGGAAGAAGGTGTAGCCATAGGCCGAGTGGGGACCGCCGTGAATGTTGAGAATCAGCGGGTACTTCTTCTTGGGATCGAAATCCGCCGGCTTCTGGACGAAGGCGTGGATCTCCTTGCCGTCGAAGCTCTTGTAGACGATCTCCTCGGGCGGCGTCAGGGTGAGCTGCGAGAAAAGCTCCTGGTTCGGCCGGGCGATGAGCGTGAGCTTGCCTGACGCGGTGTCCAGCGAGTAGAGATCGCCGAGCACGGTCATGGTGGAGAGGACCAGGGCCATTCGCGAGCCGTCCGCCGAAGCCGAGTAGGAGACCACCTCCTGATCGCCCTGGGTGACCGGCTTGATGGCCCCGGTCGCCACCTCGATGCGCGACAAGTTGGCCCGTCCGTTCTGGGTCGTGATGGCATAGAGAGAGCTGCCATCCCGGCTCCAGACGAGGGGTTTCGGACTGCCTCCCCGCGGCGGATGCTGATCGGAGCCGATGCCCTCGCCAATCTCGCCGTCGTAGCTCGCCGTCAAATTGCGGGCCTCGCTTCCGGCCGCGGTGCCGACGACGAACAGGTCGCTTTCGTTGTGCGAGCGCGGCTTGTCGGGATTGGCGAATCCGCTGAGAGCGATCCACTTGCCGTCCGGCGAGAGCGAGAAGTCGCCGCCGCCGCCGTTGAAGCTCACAACCTGGCGGGGCTCGCCTCCCGCCGCGGGCACCTCGAACAGGGTTGCCTTGGGATCTTCGTAGTAGGACTCCCTGTTGCGATCTGAAGCGAAATAAAGGCGAGAGCCATCCGGCGACCACAGGGCGTTGCCTTCGGAGAGATCGCCCGAGGTGAGCTGTTTCGGCTCCGGCGGCTTCGCGCCGTCCGAAGGAACGGCGACGGTCCACAAATGGTCTGGATGCGCGGGGTCGCGATAACCGCCGCCGTTGAAGCGGTAGATCGCGGTGGTGATTACGCGGACGTCGCTTTCGCGGTCGTCGTCGCTTTTTTCACCCTTTTCATCCTTGGCGCTCTTCTCCTTGTCCTGAGTATCCCTATCCTTCGCCTCCTTCTCCTTCTGGGCTCGCCACTTCTTCAGATCCTTCTCGTTGGCAGAGCTTGCGAAGGCGATCGTCTTGCCGTCCGGTGACCACACGGCTCCCGCGGCCCCCTTGGGCAGGCTGGTCAATGCCACGGCCTCGCCGCCCCGGGTGGAGATGAGGTAGATCTGCGGGCCGTCCTTTGCCTTCTCCTTGTCCGGGACGCGCACGAAGGCGATCCGGGTGCCGTCCGGAGACCAACGTGGCGAAAAGTCGTGCGGGCCGCTGGTGAACGGCCGCGGCGGCTCGCTGCCATCGGCGGCGGCGATCCAGAGGGCCGTGTCGTAGCCCTCCTTCTTCTCGTTGACCGTGACGCGAACGTAGACGACCTGCTTGCCGTCCGGCGAGATCCGGGGATCGGCGGTCCAGACGAACTTGAAGAGGTCCGTCTCGGCGATGGGGCGTTTGTCCACGGCCGGCAGGGTGCGCGGGGCCGCGAGAACAAGGAGAGTGAACAGGACTGCCGCGGCGCGGCGATAGGGAAAAATCGAGGGCATCAAAGGGCTCCTCCAGAGTAGGATAACTCTACAGCTACGGAACCCAGAGCGGGAGGTTGCAGCCGGTCAGCCGGAAAAAGCAGTTATGCAGCCAACTCGCGAGCATGCAGGATTTCGCGCCGATGCAATGGGCGAACCTCTGCCGCTGCGAGCGTCTCGACCGCAACCGTCTCACCCTCACCTGTTATGAATTCGACCTCGACCGCCTCACCATCCTTATAGCAGTGCACGACCGTGCCGACGTCACCTGTCTCAAGACCGTACGCCGGCAGGGCACGGCGAAGTACAACAAGGTCTAAATCGTTGATCATCTCTTTGCCTCCTTTCTCTGGCGGAACGGACGCCTTTTCCCGATTGGGTAGCAGCATGACTCTCGTTGATCCTCAGCCGGGCCGGGTGACCATGCAGATGCTCGTGAGCTTCGCCACCGTCCGGCCCTGGGCGTCCACGATCTCGCACTCCGTGTAGCCGGTGCTGCGGCCGCGGTGGACGACCTTGGCGGTCGCGGTCAGCAGGCCTTCCTTCACGGAGCGCAGGAAGTTCGCGGCGAGTTGGACGGTGGTGAAACCCTCCCCCTCCGCCAGGGTCGCGGCCATGGCCGTGCCCATGGCCAGGTCGGCCAAGTCGCAGAGGATGCCGCCGTGGAGGGTCCCCATGGGGTTGTGGTGCCGGACCCCGGCCTCGAGCTCCAGACGGAGGACACCGTACTCGAAGCTCGCGATGCGCATGCCGACGAGCGTGGCCACAGGCGCCCCCTCCGAAGTGCCCGCGAGCCAGGACTGGATGATCTGTTGATAGATGGTCATGCCGGGGATTCTACCCGCGCCCTTAGCTGGGCCAGACCCTGGACAGCGGCGCCCAGCTCCTGGCTGGCCGCGGTCAGCCGGTCGCGCTCGGCGCGCACGAAGCGGGTATAGGGTCCGATCGCCTCGTCGATTCGCCGCAGGCTGCCTTCGACCTCACGGTCGAACTGGGCGGTGAGGGAGCCCATGAGCTGCTCGCGCATGGCGGCGATCTTCTGCCGCAGATCGCGTTTCGCGTCTCCCCGGCGGTTGGGGATGATGAACAGGCCGAGGATGGCGACGGCGCTGGCGGCGAGGATGCCGGTGAAATCGGCGGCGGCGGTGACGGCGACGTGGGTGAGGATCGCCCCCAGGCCCAGCGCTCCCACCTCGGCCAGCGCCGTGCCCGCCACCGCCACCTGCACCGAGTCGGCAAGGCGCGACGATTCCCGCTCGCGGTCGTAGGTTTCAACCGATCTTTGGGCGGCCCGTCCGACGCTGTCGAGCAGGCGGGTGCGATCGAAATCGAAGCTGCGGCCCACCTGGCCCACGATGCGGTCCGCATGCTCCTGCCGGCGCCGGGCCAGGTGCTCCGTCACGGCCTGCCACTGGCGCAGATCCGCGTTCACCAGCCAGTCGATGATCTCCGTCACCCGCCGTTCGACGCGTTGCGGCAGGTCGGCCACCACCGTGCGCTCGAAATCGGCCCGCATTTTCGATTTGTTGATCAAGTCGAAAACGCGGGTGATGCGCATGGTGTCGTCGAAGAAGGTCATGCCGCGATTCTCGAACTCGTGGAGGACGACGTCGACGTCGGCCAGGCGGAAACGGAACTCGCGCTGCATGTCCTCTTTATAAAGGGCCATCTGGCGCTCGATGTCCTCGATGGCGGTGAAGTCCTCCTTGAGCAGGACCAACCGTCCGTCGCAGACTTCCAGATATTTTCCCGCCAGGTGCTCGCCGACGCCAAGGGGATTGAGAAGCTTCAAGCGCACTCGTTCCTGCTCGTCGAGGGTGTCGACGATGTAGCGCTCCAGCGTGTCGAAGCGGCTGCGGGAGAGGAGGGCACCGTCGCCAGACTCCTTGGCCCGCAGGGCCAGCCGCGCCGCCACGGGAAAAACCTGGGGATCGGCGCCCAGCAAGGTGCGAGCGTTACCGGCCACGAAATCCACGACGCGGGCCGTTTCCTCTTCCGTCTCCAGGATGTCGATCTTGTTGATCACCACCACGATCTTCTTTCCCCAATCGCGAATTCCTGATAGGAAAGCGCGCTCGCTCTCGGTGAACGGGCGGTCCGCGGAGGTGACGAAAAGAACCATGTCCGAACGCGGCACGAACTCCCGGGTGATCGCCTCGTGCTCGCGGTGAATGGCGTTGGTGCCGGGAGTGTCGACGATGTTGATGTCGCGCAGCAGCTCCACCGGCGCGGTGATGACGTCGAGCGCCGCCTCCAGGGGGATGCGCTCCACGGCCGGACCGTATTTGACGATATGGACGCGGGTGGTGGTGGGAGTGACTCCTTCCTCCAACACCCGGCTCCCCAGCAGAGCGTTGATGAACGCGCTCTTGCCGGCGTTGAACTCGCCCGCGACGACGAGAAGGAACAGCTCGTCGAGCTGCAGGGCAGACCGCTTGAGGGTCTCCTGATCCTCCGCCGCAGCGTCGAAGCGCGCCAGGGCCTGCTGTAGATCGACCAGCAGCCGGCGGTTCTCCGCCAGCAGCTCGTCCTGATTCTTGTTGAGGATACGGCGCAGCATGGTCGTGTCCGATCGCGAAAAACATAGCACGGGGCGGTGAGGGCCGAGTGCGATACCCTGTCACCGGTCAACACGATGCCCTATTGGAAGCTCTTCTACCATCTGGTCTGGGCGACTCGGTACCGGGAGAGGGTGATTCAACCCGCGATTGAGTCGGTCCTTCACGATCTATTGCGCTCCAAGGCGGCAGGTCTTGGGGGAACCGTGTTTGCGCTGAACGGCATGGAGGACCATATCCATCTGGTGGTCTCCGTCCCACCCAAGCTGGCCCTCGCCGATTTCAACAAGTCCGGCCTCTTGGACCGCCCGCTGTATTGGCAGGAGGAGTACGGCATCCTCTCGTTCGACCAGAAGCGGCTGCCTCGCTATGTCGCCTATGTCGAGAATCAGAAGGCCCACCATGCCCGAGCGGATCTCATCCCAGTTCTAGAGCGAACAGGAGAGAGCACCAAGAAGCCAATCGTGCCTGACGATGAATCGTAGATAGAAGCTACCTCCCCTCGAGCTTCTTGAAGTCCCCTTCAGGGGGCGCTGTTCATAGCCCTGGCATTTATGCCCGGGCGGGGCCGAAGTAACGACGACAAGAACGACAAAAACGACGAGGTGGTGGTGAGGGTCACCTAACGTTTTTCCTCCTGGTCGGCGTCGTTATCTTGGTTCTCCAACTTGTCCGTAGCGGCACCCCGCCCGGGCATAAATGCCGGGGCTATCAACAGCGCCCCCTCAAGGGGGCTTCAAGCACAGTCGGCAGGCGTCGCTGATATAAGCTTCCCCGAACATCCAGACTCCAACGCCAGGAGACGCACCTTTTGACCACCGCGCCCACTCCGCCGCCGAAGAGACCCGGCACCTTCCAGAGCCTCGGCCAGGCGTTCACCTCGTGGCGCACGGCGTCGGTGACGCTGATGTCGTTCGCCTCGGGAATGCCCCTGGGGTTGATCTGGGTGGCCATCCCGGACTGGATGCGCAAGTCGGGGGTCGACATCCGGGTCGTGGGCCTCTTCACCCTGGCCCAGGCGCCGTGGACGTTCAAGTTGCTCTGGTCGCCGCTGATGGACCGCTTCGTGCCGCCTCTCGGTCGCCGGCGCGGCTGGGCCGCCATCGCCCAGATCGCCTTGTTCTTCGGCGCCCTCTGTCTCGCCGGGCTCGGCAACCATCCGCAGACGCCCTGGGTAGTGGGCGCCGTCGCCCTTGCCATGGCGTTCGCCGGCGCCACGCAGGACATCGCCGTCGACGCCTATGCCGTCGACGTCCTGCGGCCAGACGAGCAGGCGGTGGCCGCCGGGGCTCGTAACGCGCTGTGGCGCCTGGGATATCAGCTCGCCGGCAGCATCTCCATCTGGCTCGCGGGACTGTGGGGCTGGCAGACGGTCAACATCTTTCTCGCCTGCCTCTATCTGCCGATGCTGGTGGTGCTCTGGAAGGCTCCCGATCCAGCGGACGCCGCCGTGGCGCCAAGGACCCTGAAAGAGGCCGTCTGGTATCCGTTCCTCGGCTTCCTTTCCCGCCACCGCGCGCTCGAAATCCTCGCTTTCGTCCTTTTGTACAAGCTGGCGGACAACCTCGTGCAGGCGCTGCAACGCCCGTTCCTCATCGACAAGGGTTACAGCGACTTCGACCGCGGCTTCGTGCTGTTCATCATCGGCCTGGTGGTCAACGTCGTCGGCACGTTCATCGGCGGCATTCTCACCAGGCCTCTGGGGTTGGGGCGCGCACTCTGGGTCTTCGGCTTCATCCAGATCTTCGCCAACGCCGGTTACGCCATCCTCGCTCATCAACCGGGACCCAACCGGCCCATGATGTGGGCCGCCTTCGGGTTCGAGACGCTGGCCAGCAGCCTCGCGAGCGGCGCCTTCCTCGTGCTGCTGATGCGGATGACCCAGAAGCGCTTCTCGGCGACGCAATACGCCCTGTTCTCCAGCCTCTTTGGCCTGCCGCGTATCGTCTCCGGACCGATCTGCGGATTCCTCGTTCACGCCATCGGCTGGGAGGCGTTCTTCTGGTCGACGCTGCCGACCGGGATTCCGGGACTGATCCTGCTCGCCCGCTTCGTACCCTTCACCGCCCGCGAGCCGGAGTTCAAGGTGGAGCCGCCGCGCATTCGCGAGCCCCTCACCGCCGGCGGGCTCACCCTGAAGGGACTGTTCGGCGGGGCCGTGGGCCTTGCCTTCGGAGCTTTCACGGTGGCGCTGATGAGCGCCCTCGAGGCGGCAAAGAAGGGCGGCGCCTTCGATCTGCTGACGCCGCTCACGGCGCTCGCTCGTCCTCAGGGCAACTCCGGGTGGCTCACGTTGTTGGGTCTGGTGATCTTCGGCACCGTCTGCGGTCTGCTCACGGCCGCGGTCGTGGCGGCGCGGCACGGTGCGGGCCAGGAGCTTGCATCGGAATTGGGCGACTCCTGAGGAGGAAGCGTAATGCCCTTATATCGCTCACGCCAACACAAGTTGATCGCCGGGGTCTGCGGCGGCATCGCCGACTACCTGGGCTGGAACCCGACCTGGGTGCGGATCGGTTACGTCATCGTTTCAGTGGCTTCGGCGGCGTTCCCGGGGACCATCGCCTACATCGTGCTGTGGATCGTGATGCCCAAGGAGCCGGGATGACCACCCTGACTCCTCAGATCGTCACCGCCGCCAGCCTCGCCTCGTCCCGCATGGAGATGGATGCGGCGGTGACCGCCCTGCAGGCGAGCAAGAGCGCCTGGACCGCTGTCAGCCCGACGGATCGGATCGCACTTCTCGCCGAGCTCTCGCGCCGTTTCGCCGCTGTTGCGGACCGCTGGGCGTCCCTGGGAATGGAGGCTGAAGGGCTGGACCCCGAGTATCCCGGCTCGGGCGAAGAGGCCCTGGTGGGTCCCTACTTCATCCTGCGCAACTTGCGGCTGCTGCGCGAGTCGCTGCTGGACATCGACACCCACGGCCAGCCCCGCATCCCCGGAGCCGTGCGCACCCGGCCGGACGGCCAGGTCGTCGCCCGCATTTTCCCTCTCGACCTCTATGACCGGATTTTCTATGCCGGCGTCACCGCCGACGTCTGGATGGAGCCGGGCGTTACCGAGAAAGGTCTTCCCGAAACCCAGGCCGTGGCCTATCACGCACCGGTCCGCCAGGGAAAAGTCGCGCTGGTGCTGGCCGGGGGCAACGTTTCCTCGATCGGTCCCATGGACGCCCTCTACAAGCTGTTCGTCGAAGACCAAGTGGTGGTGCTCAAGGCCCATCCGGTCAACGTTTTCCTGGGGCCGCTCCTGGAGGAGGCATTCCAGCCGCTGATCGAGCGCGGCTTCTTCCGCGTCGTCTATGGCGCCGCCCAAGAGGGGGCCTACCTCTGCAGCCACTCCGGAGTGGACGAGATTCACATCACCGGCTCGGACAAGACCTACGAGGCGATCGTCTTCGGCCCCGGCGACGAGGGAAAGCGCCGCAAGGCCGCGAACGAGCCCGTGCTAACCAAACGATTCACCGCGGAGCTGGGCAACGTCAGCGGTGTGATCGTGGTGCCCGGTCCGTGGAGCGAAGGGGACCTCGCCTATCACGCTCAGAACCTGGCCACCATGCTCACCAACAACGCCGGCTTCAATTGCAACGCCAGCCGGGTCATCGTGCAGCACGCCGCCTGGCCGCAGCGCCAGCCCCTGCTTGCCAAAACCCGCGAGGTCCTCGCCCAAGTGCCGGTGCGCAAGGCTTATTACCCAGGAGCGGTCGACCGTTTCGAAACCTTTCTCGCCGCTCATCCGGAGACTGCCGAGACCTTCGGCGCCCGCTCCGGCGACAAGCTTCCCTGGGTGCTCATTCCCGGCCTCGACCCGGCGAAGAGGGACGACGTCTGCTTCACCACCGAGGCCTTCTGCGGCATTTTCGGCGAAACCGCCCTCGACGCCACGACGGTTCCCGAGTACGTCGACAAGGCCGTGGCCTTCTGCAACGACACTCTCTGGGGAACGCTCAACGTCACGCTGATCGTGCATCCCGAGTCGCTGAAGGATCCGGACGTCACCCGCGCCGTCGAACGCGCCATTGCGAATCTGCGCTACGGCACCGTCTCCATCAATCACTGGGCGGCCGTCGGATACGGTCTCGTGGTGACGCCCTGGGGTGGCTTCCCGGGCTCGACGGCGCAGGACATCCAGTCCGGTACGGGCTGGGTCCACAACACGCTGATGTTCGACCGCATCCAGAAGACCGTGGTACGCGCGCCGTTCCGCGTCTTCCCCAAGCCCGTCTGGTTCGCCACCCACAAGACGGCCAACCTCCTGGCCCCCAAGCTGAGCCAATTCGAGGCGGCGCCATCGTTGGCCAAGTTGCCAGGGATCCTGTCGCTGGCGATGCGGGGATAGTCTACTTCTCCCCGTCGGAGACCAGCGCGGTGGTGGTCACCGCGATCTGTTCGGCCGGCGTCTCGTCCTTGCAGCCATAGACGAAGACCCGCGTGCCCTTGGGCACCATGCGCGGCAAGCGCGCCGAGGCGAACATGGGAACGCGGATGCAGCCGTGGCTCGCGGGGTAGGCCGGGACGTCGAGGCTGCCGTGGATGGCGATACCGCCCACGATGTACAGCGGGTTGTACATTTCACCCAGCGGGCTGGTCTTCCAGCCGGCGGCCGTGGAGAAAACTTCCAGGTGACCGCACGGGGTGATGGCGTGGGTCTCCGGGTAGCCTTTTTCGTGGAACGTCTTGCCGCTTCCTGAGGAAATGGGGAGGATGTTCCCCACTCTCCCATCGCCATCCACCAGGAAGAGCACCTGGCGGGCGAGGTCAACCTCGAGGTGTGGCCCGCCAAGCTCGCGCGGCCTGGGTGGCGGCGCGGTCAGGAGAGCGTTGTACTCCGCCCGGGTGAGCACTCCCGTGGCCTTGGCATGCTGGAGCTTCTGGAAGGCGATGAGGGCCTGGCGGCTCACCCCGTCCCACACGCCGTCGATGGGCCCCGTCCAAAACCCAAGATTGGCGAGCCGCTGTTCGGCTTGGCGGATCTCAGGCTTGGCGAGGGGGCGCTTGCCGGCTGAGCTTGCGGCCTGAAGAGGAAGAGCTACGGCTACGAGAGCTACGGCGAGGACGACGGAACGGCGGTGCGGCGACATCGGAGACCCCTCTTCCACTCCTGAACGGCCCGGAGCTGCGGGCCGCAGGCATCAATATACCTCTACGGTCCGCCGATTGGCACAAGCAAAAGCAGCGCCAACAATGCGGCCCGCTCGGGCATACGGTCGACCAGCACGTGCTCGTGGAGGGCGTGGGCGCCGTCTCCCACCGCGCCGAGACCGTCCAGGGTGGGGACGAAGCGGCTGGTGAGGCTGCCGTCGGAGGCGCCGCCGGCCGTTCCTTCGTCGAGGGGAATCCCGAGATCCTCCGCACAGCGACGGGCGGCTTCCCAGAGGATCCGGTTGCCGGGCGTGGCTTCGAGGGGCGGCCGGTCGATTCCCCCGACGATTTCGAGAGCGGTGCCCGGCGTCAGCGGCGCGAGGCCGAGAACCGTGCGCTCCAGCCGTAGCGCGTCCTCGGTGGCGAGAACCCGGATGTCCAGCTCCGCCCGCGCCTCGGGGGCGACGACGTTGGCCCGCAGCCCGCCGGAGACGACGCCGACGTTGACGGTAATCCCCCGCTCGGGATCGGCCAGTTCGTAGAGCCGCTGGATCACCCGCGAGAGCTCCAGGATGGCGCTCGCCCCTTTCTCCGGATCGAGCCCCGAGTGGGCGGCACGCCCCTGGATCTTGAGGGTGAAGCGCAGCGAGCCCTTGCGCCGGGTCTTGAGCTTTCCCTCCGGCCCCAGCGAGGGCTCCAGCACGAAGACTCGGCTCATGCGCCGCGCCGCCCTCTCCAGCCGCGGAATCGACTCGAGACTGCCGATCTCCTCGTCGGAGTCGATGAAAAAGGCGGGCGTCACTTCGGAAGTGAGATCCAGATCCCGCAGTGCCCGGAGAGCAAAGATTCCCTGCACCAGCCCGCCCTTCATGTCGTAGACGCCGGGACCGGAAAGCCGGCCATCCACCACCGCAACGGGCATGCGTTCGACGGTCCCGGCGGACCAGACGGTGTCGCAGTGACCGAGAAGGAGTTGCGCCGGCGCGCCGCGCCGGCGCGTTTTCGGTACGGCCCAGAGCTGACCGCCCGTGCACCGCCCTGAAAGGCGGCGGGTGCGAAAGCCCGCAGCCTCCAACTCAGCGGCGAGGCGGGCGAAAACCGGTTCCTGCGACGCCGCGTCGAGCGACGGCGACTCCAGGCGGGCGAGGTCGAGAAGGAGGGCGGCCATCTCCTCCGTTCGCGCTCGGAGGTGGGCCAGGATGCGCTGTGCGGTGCCGGTCACGCGGCGGCGCCTACTCTCCCGACGCCGCGGGCCGGGCGGCGGCCTCGTCGTCGAGACCCCGCCAGGTCTCTTCGCTCTCGTCGAAGATGGGCAGGGACGGCATGCGGCCGCGGGCGGCGTTGATGTGCCAGCCCCAGAGGAGGACCCACTTGAGATAGGTGCCGTAGGACTGGAGCATGCAGAAGACGAGGCCATGCATGCCGTCGAGGATCCCGAGCTGGAAAAAGTAGGTGCGGAAGAAGCGCCAGATGGAACGCCCGAAAATCTCCATGAAGCCGGACTTCTTGCGCTCCTTCCAGTTCTGCGCCGCGCCCCAGAAGCTGTACTTCTCGATCCGCCGGACGTACTCGTCCAGGGTGTCGGCCATGTAGTGCTCCATGGGATTGCGCAACACCGGCGCCGGACCGCGGGTCATCATGTCGGCGTGCACCCGGCGGTTGGGATAGCGGGCCGAGCCGTTGCGCACCAGCCGCACCACCTGGTCGTGCTGCCAGCCGGAGAAGCGGATGACGCGGTCGAGGAAGTAGACTCGCCGATTGATGGTGTAGGCCTCCTGCTTCGGCCCCGCCGCGAGCAGCTCTTCGATCTCCCGCTGCAGGGCCGGCGTGCAGCGTTCGTCGGCGTCGAAAATGAGGATCCAGTCGTTGGTCACCTGGTCCATGGCCCAGTTCTTCTGCGACGCCGAGCCGAAGTAGGTGCGCTGAAAGAAGCGGACTTTGTCGTAACCGCGGCAGATCTCGGGCGTCCGGTCGGTCGAGAAGGAATCGACCACCAAAATCTCGTCGCACCACAGCAGCGATTCGATGCAGGCGGCGATGTTCGCCTCCTCGTTGAAGGTGGTGACGATCGCCGACACGGCGGGGCGGGGAGAGCGGAATTTGGCTCGCGCGGACATACAGATCTCCTCGGTGTCCTGGGGACAAGGAACCGGGGTGCAAGCCTATCAGAGGGCCTGCTAGAATCCCGCCGTTCTCAAACGATGGTCCGGCTTTTGGAGGGCGGTCTTTGCGCTCGTACGTCGTTTTTCTGGTGCTGCTGGCGGTGAAGCTCTTCTCGCGCCTCTTCTACCGCCTCGAACCGCATTGGATCGGCGAGGTGCCGCCGGAGCCCTGGCAAAACATTCGCCTGACGGCCATCCTCAACCACACCAGCCTCTACGAGGCCCTTTTCACCGGCGTCTGCCCCAACCACTTCCTCTGGCGCCTCGCCCGACATGGCGTCGCTCCCATCGCTGAAAAGACGGCGAAGCGGGCGGTGGTGGGGCGCTTCTACAGCCTGGTGGCCGCCCGGGTCATCTCCATCACCCGCGAGCGCGACGAGACCTGGAGCCAGGTGCTGCGGGAGATCGATCCTGACGCCATGGTGATGCTGCTGCCCGAGGGGAGGATGAAACGGGCCACCGGCCTCGACGCTCAAGGCAAGCCGATGACCGTGCGCGGCGGCATCGCCGACATCCTCGAAGCCTTGAACGAAGGGCGGATGCTCATCGCCTACAGCGGCGGATTGCACCACGTGCACACCCCGGGCGAGCGGTTTCCCCATCTGTTCAAGACCGTCCGCATCGGACTGGAGGCGGTGGACATCGCCGAGTATCGTGCCGCTCGCCTGGCGGAAGGCGGCGCCAAGGGGTTCCGCCGGGCGGTGGTCCACGACCTCGAGCGGCGGCGCGACCTGGTCTGTCCCCCTCTCGAGGCTCTCAACTCTCCCTAGGCGGAGCCGAGAAAGGGGCTGGATGGGTAGGTTGGCGCGCAGGATCTTCAGCCTGGCGGGAGACGAGAAGGCCCTGCTTCGCTCGCTGGCCAGCCAGCCCGATGGCCCCCTGCGGCGGCGGCTCGAGGCGATCGGCCGCAGCTTCAGCGCAGGATGCCACGCCGCGCTGGAGGACCCGCGGCCCGGCCTCCTCGCCGCGCGGCTGGCCAGAGTCGAGCCGGAGCTTCAGGGCTTCGCCTACGAGGGGGCGGGCCTGGGCCTCGCGCTGCTCGACGTCGTGACGCTCGGGCGCCGCCACCGTCTGCGGGACTTCATCGCCGGAGCGGGCTCACCCCAGACCTACATGCTCCACGTGGGCTCGGGCTGGGTCATGGGCCGGCTACCGGTTTCCCAGCAGCGATTCCTCGCCGGTCTCGATCCCGTGTTGCGCTGGTTCGCGTTCGACGGCCTCGGCTTCCACGACGCGTTCTTCCACAGCCGGCGGATCGTCGAGCGCGCGCTGCCGCCGCGCCGGATCTCCGGCTTCGCCCTGCGGCCCTTCGACGTCGGCGTGGGCCGCCGGCTGTGGCTCTTTCCGGGTCATGACGTGCCCTCGGTCGCCCGGCTCGTCGCCGCCTTCCCCGCCGGCCGTCAAGCCGACCTGTGGACGGGAGTCGGAGAGGCCTGCGCCATGGCCGGCGGCCGCGACGCCGCCGCCATCGAGGAAGTGCGCCAGGCCGCCGGCTCCCATGCCCCTCAGCTCGCGCTCGGAGCGTCCTTCACCGCCGAGGTGCGGGTGCGCGCCGCCATCCCGTCTCCCTGGACCGACCTCGCCTGCCGGCTGCTCTGCCGGATGGACACCCTCGCCGCCGCCGCGGTGGCCCGCGAGGCCCTGGCGGACCTGTCGCCGGACGGCGAGATCCCCGCCTTCGAGATCTGGCGCGAGCGGGTGCGACAGAAGTTTCATCACCAACTGCACGCCGGCCTATCCTGCAAAGACGCAAGAATGTAGGATTGCTTCACTCGCTACGGCTCGCCTGGGACCGTCCAAGGCACTCAAGATAGAGAGGCCCCCGGATGATGACGACCGAAGACCGCACGACTTCGCTGCCGGCACAGGCAACGGCGCGCCCAGGCGGATTCGGCGCCATGGTTCGGCGCGCGCTGTTCGGAATCGACCCGGCGGACACCTCCTTCGCTCGCCGCGGGTTCCACGGCGAGGCTGGGCCCTTGCGCGACCGCCTGGAACGGGTGGGGCAGACTTTCGTCCAGGGGTATCACTCTGCCCTCGCGGAGGAGCAGGCCGGCCCTCTGGCCGCGCGGATCGACGCCGAGGTGGAGCGGGATTTCCGCGGCTTCGCCTACGAAGGGGCAGGCATGGGTCTCGCTCTGCTCGACACCCTGATTCCTGGCCGCCGCCGTCGCCTGGCCCTTTTCCTGGCCGGCCCGGCGGAGGCTCACAACTACATCGTCCACGTCGGCGCCGGGTGGGTCATGGCCCGCCTGCCGCTGTCGCCCGAGCGCTATCTCGCCCGGCTGGCGGATCCGCTGCTGCGCTGGCTGGCTCTCGACGGCTACGGCTTCCACGAGGGCTTCTTCCGCTGGCCCCGAGCGGTCACCCGTCAGGAAGTGCCCCGCCGGTTGCGCGGCTATGCCCGGCGGGGATTCGACCAGGGTCTCGGCCGCAGCCTCTGGTTCGTCGAGGGCGCGGACGTGGAGCGCCTGCCGCGGACGATCGGCACCTTTCCACTCTCGCGGCAACCCGACCTCTGGGCCGGCCTCGGACTCGCCTGCGCCTACGCGGGGGGCCGCACGGAAAGTGAGATCGCGGCGCTCCTGGCGGCCGCCGGCCCCCACGCTCCCCACCTCGCCCAGGGAGTGGCGTTCGCCGCCGAGGCCCGGCGACGGGCGGGAAACCCGACTCCCCACACCGAGCTCGCTTGCCGGGTGATCTGGGGCGTCCCGGCCGACGAAGCCGCCGCGGTTGGCGACGACGCCCGCCGCGATCTCCCTCCCGATCGATCCGGCGAGCCGGCCTTCGAGGTCTGGCGGCGGCGAATCCAGGACGTTTTCTCGCAACGGAGGCTCGCATGACCGACGGAACCGACATGTCCGAGCGCTCCAGCTTCCTGCGCCGCAACGCGACCCGGCTCCTGGCCCTGGCGTTGATCCTCGGCCTCTTCGGGTTCGCGCGCCTGCCAACGCTCCCCGATGCGGAGCGGCAGGCTCTGGCCGGGCACTTCGCCTTCGCTCGCGCGCCGCTGGCGACGCCGGCCGGCCTCCGCCTCGACCGCGCCGTGCGCGCCGTCCATCCCGGTCTCAAGGACATCGCTTCCTGGATCTCCAGCGTCGGCGCCGGCGTGGCCCTCAACGATCTCGACGGCGACGGGCTGCCCAACGACCTCTGCTCGGTGGACACGCGGATCGACAAGGTGCTGGTGCAGCCGGTGCCGGGCACGGGCGCCCGTTATCCGCTCTTCGCGCTCGACCCGTCGCCCCTGAGCTACGACGCGCGGACCATGGCGCCCATGGGCTGCCTGCCGGGCGATTTCAACGAGGACGGGCGGATGGATCTGCTGGTCTACTACTGGGGCCGGCAGCCCGTGATCTTCCTGCGCCGCGATGGCGGCGAGGGTGACAAGCCGCTCTCGCTGGCCTCCTTCCGGCCGGTGGAAGCGGCTCCGGGCAACGAGATCTGGAACACCAACGCCCTCACCAGCGCCGATGTCGACGGCGACGGCCATCTCGATCTGATCGTCGGCAACTACTTCCCGGACGGCATGCGGGTGCTCGACGCCACGGCCACGGACGGCGCCCACATGCACCGCTCCATGTCGCGCTCGGAAAACGGCGGCAAGAACCGCCTGCTGCTGTGGCAGGGCGGCACGGCCGGCCCCGAGCCGACGGTCAAGTTCGTGGACGTCGCCAACGCCTTCGATCCGCAGACCACCTACTCGTGGACCCTCGCGGTGGGCGCCGCCGACCTCGACGGCGACCTGCTGCCCGAGATCTACTTCGGCAACGACTTCGGCAACGACCGCCTGCTCCACAACCTGTCGACGCCCGGGCACCCGCGCTTCGCCGTGCTGGAGGGGAGGAAAACCTTCACCACTCCCACCTCCAAGGTGCTGGGGCACGATTCGTTCAAGGGCATGGGAATCGACTTCGCCGATCTCAACGGCGACGGCATTCCGGATATTTACGTCAGCAACATCGCCCAGAACTACGCCCTGGAGGAGAGCCATTTCGTCTGGGTGAGCACGGGCGACCTCAAGAGCATGCGCCGCGGGGTGGCTCCCTACTCCGATCAGAGCGAGTCGCTGGGCCTGTCGCGCAGCGGCTGGGGGTGGGATGCCCGCTTCGCCGATTTCGACAACGACGGCGTGCCCGAGGCGGTGCAGGCGGTGGGCTTCGCGCGCGGCGAGCGCAATCGCTGGCCGGAGCTGCACGAGCTCGCCATGGGCAACGACAACAACATGCTCCATCCCGGCGCCTGGCCCCACTTCTGGCCGGGGGACGATCTCTCGGGCCACCTGCACGACCCGTTCTTCGTGCGCGCCCGTGACGGCCGCTACTACGACCTGGCGGCGGACCTGGGGCTGGACGACGAGCACGTCAGCCGCGGCATCGCCGTCGCCGACGTCGACGGCGACGGCCGTCTCGACTTCGCCCTCGCCAACCAGTGGGAGACGTCCTACTTCTTCCACAACGAGAGCGCCAAGGCCGGCGCTTTCCTGGAGCTCCTGCCCCGGCTGCCCGCTCTCGCCGGCAGGACCCGTCCAGCCGTGGGCGCCGAGGTGGCCGTAACCCTGCCGGACGGTCGCCGGAGGGTGGCGCAGGTCGACGGCGGCAGCGGTCATTCGGGCAAGCGGGCGCCGGAGGTCCACTTCGGCCTCGGTCGCTTGAGCCCCGCCACGCCGCTGCGGGTGGACGTGCGCTGGCGCGACGGTCAGGGCAAGCTGCGGGCGACGACGCTCCGGCTCACCCCTGGGCGTCATGTCTTCGTGCTCGGGGCGCCGGAGCCGCCACCGCAAGCCGTGGCTGCGCTCTCCGCATTCAAGGGAAAGGCGGGTTGAGAGATGGCTGAGAGGGCAGAGCAGAAGAAGGACATGCGCCTGGCGGCGCTGCGGCGTTTCGCCATCGCCATCACGGTCCTCAACGTCCTTGGCCACACGGTGCTCGGCTTCGAGCAGTCGCTGGCGACGCCGGTGATCGCCGTGCTCGTCGCCTATGCGACCGAGCTCCTGCTCGAGCTGACGGAGTCGTGGCGGCTCGGCCGCCGGCCGCGGTTCCTCGGCGGCGGCGTGCGCCGCGTCGCCGACTTCCTGCTCTCGGCCCACATCACGGGCCTCGCGGTCTCCATGCTGCTCTACGCCAACGACCAGCTGTTTCCCGTCGCTTTCGCCGCCGCCACCGCCATCGGCTCGAAGTACCTGTTCCGGGCGGGCACCAACGGCGCCAGCCGCCACGTCTTCAATCCCTCGAACCTGGGGATCACGGCGACGCTGCTCGCCTTCGCCTGGGTGGGCATCGCTCAGCCCTACATGTTCACCGAGAACCTGCCGGGCGGCTGGGCCTGGGCGCTGCCGGCTCTCATCGTCTGCTCGGGCTCGTTCCTCAATGCCGTGTTCACCCGCCGGATACCGTTGATCCTCGCCTGGCTGGGCGGCTTCGTGCTGCAGGCGGCGATCCGCCATTTCGCCTTCGGCAACCTCTTCCTCCCGTCGCTCAACCCGATGACCGGCGTCGCCTTCCTACTCTTCACGTTCTACATGGTGACCGACCCGGCGACGACACCGGTGACGCGGCGCGGGCAGATCGCCTTCGGCCTGGCCATGGCGGCGGCTTACGGGACGCTGATGTCATTCCACATCGTCTTCGGACTGTTCTTCGGCCTCAGCCTGGTGTGCGCGGGCCGGGGAGCGTTCCTCTACCTGCGAGCCCTGGCGGCACAGCGAGCCGAGGCACGGATGAAGGTTCCTATCGCGGCGGAGGCATGAAAGTGGGAGAGGGCATCGCCGGTATCGCCATCGTCGGGATGGCCTGCCGCTATCCCGATGCCGGCTCCCCGGCCGAGCTGTGGGAGAACGTGCTCGCTCGCCGCCGCGCCTTCCGGCGGGTGCCGCCCGAAAGGCTGCGCGTCGCCGACTATCCCGACCGCCGGCCCGGCGATCCCGACAGTCTCCATCTCGCCGAAGCCGCGGTGCTCGACGGTTGGGACTTCGACCGCGTCCGCTTCCGCGTCGCGGGACCCACCTTCCGCGCCACCGACCTCGTCCATTGGCTGGCTCTCGACGTCGCCGCCCAGGCCCTGGCCGACGCCGGTTTCCCCGACGCCGAAGGGCTGCCGCGGGACATGACCGGCGTGCTGCTCGGCAACACCCTCACCGGCGAGTTCTCCCGCTCCCATCAGATGCGCCTGCGCTGGCCGTACGTTCGCCGGACGCTCGCCGCGTCTCTGGCCGGCGAGGGTTGGGACGGACCCCAAGTGGAGGACTTCCTCGCCCGCCTGGAGCCCGCCTACAAGGCCCCCTTCCCCGAGCCGATGGAGGAGTCGCTGGCCGGCGGCCTCTCGAACACCATCGCCGGGCGCATCTGCAACCATTTCGACCTGCACGGCGGCGGCTACACCCTGGACGGCGCCTGCGCCTCGTCGCTGCTGGCGGTGGCCAACGCCTGCAGCTCGCTGGTCGCGGGCGACCTCGACGTGGCCCTTGCCGGCGGCGTCGACCTCTCGCTCGATCCGTTCGAGCTGGTGGGCTTCTCCCGCGCCGGCGCCCTGGCGCAGGACGAAATGCGGGTGTTCGACGCCCGCTCCTCCGGTTTCCTGCCCGGCGAGGGCTGCGGCTTTGTCGTGTTGATGCGCGAGACCGACGCCGCGAGCCTCGGCTGCCGGGTCTGGGCGGTGATCCGCGGCTGGGGAATCTCCTCGGACGGCCACGGCGGCATCAGCCGCCCCGAGCCGCTCGGGCAGCAGATCGCCCTCGCCCGCGCCTACCGCCGCGCCGGCTTCGGGATCGACACGGTCGCCTATTTCGAGGGTCACGGCACCGGAACCACGGTGGGCGATGCCGCCGAGCTCACCGCCCTTTCGGCCGCCCGCCGCGAGGCGAGCCCGCAGGCGCCTGTCGCCACCCTCGCCCCGATCGCCGCCATCGGCGCCCTCAAGGCCAACATCGGCCATACCAAGGCCGCGGCAGGCGTGGCGGGATTGATCAAGGCCACGCTCGCCGTCCACCATCAGATTCTGCCGCCCAACACCGGCTGCGACGAGCCGCACGCCGAGCTCCAGGGCGCCGCAGCCATGCTGCGCGTGCTCGATCACGGCGAGCCGTGGCCGGCCGGCCAGCCGCTGCGCGCCGCCGTCTCCGCCATGGGCTTCGGCGGCATCAACTCCCACCTCGTGCTCGAAGGCACCGCCGAGGTGCGCCGCCAATCGCTGGGTCCCCAGGAGCGGGAGCTGCTGGCCTCGTGGCAGGACGCCGATCTGCTGTTGCTGGCCGCTCCGGACGCCGCCGCTCTCGCCGAGCAGGCCGAGCGCCTCGCCGTGGTGACCGCCCGCAGCTCGCGGGCCGAGCTCGCCGATCTCGCCGCCGAGCTGCGGCGGCGGCTGGTGCCGGGCGCGGCCCGGGCCGCGGTGGTGGCCGCCAAGCCTGCCGACGCCGCCGACGGGCTGCGCCGCCTCGCCGGCTGGCTCCGGCAGGGCGAGACGTCGCGCCTGGACGTTCGCCACGGCGTCTTCCTGGGCGTCGGCCGGCATGGACCCGGCGGACCTCGGATCGGCTTCCTCTTTCCCGGCCAGGGCTCGCCGTCGCATCTCGGCGGCGGCATCCTGCGCCGCCGCTTCGAGGAGCTGGACGCGGTGTACGGACCGGCCGGGCTCGAGCGCGAAGCGGACGCGGTCGACGCGACCCACACCGCAGTGGCCCAGCCGGCGATCCTCGCCCACTCGCTCGCCGGCCTCTGGTTGCTGGACCGCCTGGGCCTGCGCGCCGCCGTGGCCGTGGGACACAGCCTGGGCGAGATCGCCGCGCTGCACTGGGCCGGCGCCTTCGACGCCGGCGCTGCACTGCGCCTGGCCCGGGTGCGCGGCGAGGCGATGGCGGACCTGCCCGGGGAAACCGGCGCCATGGCGAGCCTCGGCGCCGATCCCGCCGTGGTCGAGGCGATCCTCGCCGCGGGCGGTTCCGGAGGCGCGGTCGTCGCCGCCTACAACGGGCCTCGCCGAACGGTGATCTCGGGTTCTGTCGCGGCGGTGGAGGCCGCGGCCGAGCGCGCCCGGGACCGCGACGTCACCGTGACGCGGCTGCGGGTCTCCCACGCCTTCCACTCCCCCCTGATGACGGGCGCGGCACCCCGCCTGGCGGCGGAGCTCGACGCCGTGGCGCCCCGCTCGCTCGCCAAAGCCGTGGCCTCGACCGTGACCGGCGGCTGGCTGGCCGCGGACGCGGATCTGCGCGCGCTGCTGATCTCCCAGCTCACCTCGCCCGTGCGTTTCGCCGAGGCTTTGGCGACCGCGGAGGACGGTGTGGATTTGTGGATCGAGGTGGGACCCGGCCGCGCCCTCTCGGAGCTGGCCGGCGAAGCTCTGCCGGCGGCACCCGTCATTGCGATGGACGCGGGCGGCCCGTCCGTCGCCGGGCTGCTCAAGGCCGCGGGCGCCGCCTTCGCCCTGGGCACGCCGCTGGACATGGCGGTCCTCTTCGAGGGGCGGTTCACAAGGCCGTTCGATCCCGACCGGGTGCCGAAGTTCCTGATCAACCCATGCGAGCTGGCGCCAGTCCCCTCGGAAGACTCGGTCGAGTCGGTTGGATCGGTCAGATCCGTCGGATCCTCTGAGGAGGCTCCGGCCGCCGCGGTGGCCCATCACCCCGACCCGGCTCTCCCCGCGAGCGCCCTTGACCTGGTCCGCCTCCTGGTCGCCGAGCGGGCGGAGCTTCCGGCCGAAGCGGTGCGCGACGACAGCCGGCTGCTGTCGGATCTCCATCTCAACTCCATCTCCGTGGGCCAGCTCGTGGTGGAAGCCTCGCGCCGGCTGGGCCTGCGCCCGCCCGCCTCGCCCACCGATTTCGCCCGCGCCACCGTGGCCGAGGTCGCGGAGATCCTGGAGCAGCAAGCTCTCCAGGGAGACGGCGCCGGAGCCGAGGCGGCGCCCCCGGGAGTGGACTCCTGGGTGCGCGCCTTCACCGTCGAGCTCGCCCCGCGGCACCGGCCCCGCGATCCCCGCGGCTCCGCCGCCGTGGACGAGGCGCCGGGTAACTGGACGATCATCGCGCCCGAGGGGCACCCGCTGGCCGCCGCCATCGCCGGCCGCCTGCCCGGCGACGGCGTCGCCCTCCTGATGCCGATCGAGATCGAGCGGTGCCACGCCGGGCTGCTGCTGGAGGGAGCCCACGCCGTGCTCGCCGCGCCGCCCACGGTCCGCGTCCTCCTCGTCCATCAGGGCGGGGTGGGCGGCGCCTTCGCCCGTACCCTGCGGTTGGAGATTCCCACTGCCACGGCGTGCATCGTCCGGGTGCCGTTCGACCATCCCGAGGCCGTCGACTGGGCGGTCGCCGAGATGCTGGCGACGATCTCCGCCGGCGGCAGCTTCGCCGAGAGCCACTATGACGACGCGGGCCGGCGCAGCGTGCCGGTGCTCCGGCTGCTCGAACCGGCACCACCCGGGCCTCTCCCCCTGGGACCGGAGGACGTCCTGCTGGTCACCGGCGGCGGCAAGGGGATCGCGGCCGAGTGCGCCCTGGACCTCGCGAAGGTGAGCGGCGCCCGCCTGGCCCTCCTCGGCCGGTCGGCCCCCGAGTCGGACGCGGAGCTGGCGGCCAACCTCGAGCGGATGGCGGCGGCCGGCGTGCGCGCCCTTTACCTATCAACCGACGTCGCCGACCCCGTCGCCGTGTTCATGGCGGTGGCCCGGGTTCAGGAAGAGCTCGGCCCCGTCACCGCCGTTCTCCACGGCGCCGGCGCCAACGCGCCCCGGCGTCTCGCGGACCTCGACGAAGAGGCGCTCATGCGCACCCTGGCCCCCAAGGTGGCCGGCTTCTTCCACGTCCTGGCGGCCATCGATCCCGGCCGCCTGCGGCTGCTGGTGACCTTCGGCTCGATCATCGCCCGCATCGGCTTGGCGGGCGAAGCCGACTATGCGGTCGCCAACGAGTGGCTGGCCCGGGCCACCGAGCGCATCGCCCGCGACCTCCCCGCCTGCCGCTGCCTGGCCCTCGAATGGTCGGTGTGGTCTGGCACCGGCATGGGCGAGCGGCTGGGCACCTTGGAGAGCCTGCGCGCCCAGGGAATTTCCGCCATTCCGGCCGAGACCGGCCTCGCCATGCTCCGGGAGCTGATCTGCCGTCCCAGGTCCGCGGACGGCAGCGCCGACCCTGTCTCCGTGGTGGTCACCGGCCGCTTCGGCGAGCCGCCCACCCTGGAGGTCGAGCGCCCCGAGCTTCCCCTGCTGCGCTATCTGGAAAAGGTGCGGGTCCACGTCCCCGGCGTCGAGCTGGTGGTGGACTCCGAGATCTCGGCGGACACCGATCCCCATTTGGCCGACCACGTCTTCCACGGCGAGCCCCTGTTCGCCGCCGTGCTGGGCTTGGAGGCCATGGCCCAGGCCGCCATGGCGGTGCTGGGAAAAACCGGGTCGGAAGAAATCCCGGTCTTCGAGGACGCCGTCTTCCAGCGTCCCGTCGCCGTGCCGCCGGGGCGCTCCACAACGATCCGCGTCGCCGCCCTGGTGCGCGGTCCGGGAATGGTCGAGGTGGTGCTCCGCGATGCCTCGACGGGTTTTGCCGCCGATCACTTCCGCGCCGTCTGCCGCTTCGATCGAAGCGCGGAGATCGATACCGCGCCGCAGCTCCTCGCGGCGTTCCGCGGCGATGCCCGGCTCGCTTTCGATCCGGCCAGCGATCTCTACGGCGGCGTCCTCTTCCATCAGGGACGCTTCCGCCGCGTCGAGGGCTACCGCCGGTTGAAGGCCACAGAGTGCCTGGCCGACATCTCGCCGGACGGCTCAACCGCCTGGTTCGGCCGCTACCTGCCGGACCGCCTGATCCTCGGCGATCCCGGGGCGCGCGACGCCGCCATCCACGGTATCCAGGCGTGCATCCCCCACGCCACGCTGCTGCCCACGGGGGTCGACCGCGTGGTGACCCTGGGGCTCGCCGCCGACGCTCCCCTCGTGCTCGCCGCCCGCGAGCGCAGCCGTCACGGCGACGACTTCGTCTACGACCTCGAGCTGGTGGACGCCGAAGGGCGGCTGCGGGAGCGCTGGGAGGGCCTGAGGCTCAAGGCGGTCGACCGCATCGCACCGCCGGAGAGCTGGACCGCCGCGCTGCTCGGCCCCCACGTCGAACGCCGGCTGCAGGAGATTCTCCCCGGCGCCGGCGTGCGGGTCTCGTTGGCGCCCAACGGCCACGAAGGGAGCCGTAGCGCGGTGTTCGGCCTGATCGGCGCCGGCGAGCCTCGCCACCGCCAGGACGGCAAGCCCGAAGCCACCAACGGCCAGGTCTCCGTCTCCCACGCCGGCTCCCTGCTGCTCGCCGTCGCCCGCGACGGCTGCGTCGGCTGCGACCTGGAGCCGGTGGCCGCGCGGCCGGAGGAGGTCTGGCGCGGTCTGCTGGGCCCGGACCGCTTCCTCCTCGCCGAGCTGATCGCCCGCGAGCGCGGCGAGAGCCGGGATGCCGCGGCGACGCGCGTCTGGGCGGCGGCGGAGAGCCTCGCCAAGGCCGGCGTCCCCCACGGCGCGCCGCTGACCCTGGAGAGCGGAGGCGAGGATGGCTGGCTCCTCCTGCGCTCCGGGGCCTTGAGCATCGGCAGCCTCCTGGCGCCCGTGCGCGAGTTGGCCGGTCCGGCGGCCCTGGCGGTCCTCATCGATCCTGGCGAGATCCCTGTTTGAAGTTCTACGAGTACCGCCACGTGGTGGGCTTCGAGGAGACCAACCTCGTGGGCAACGTCTACTACGTCAACCCCCTGCGCTGGCAGGGGCGCTGCCGCGAGATGTTCCTGCGCGACAACGCCCCGGA